>Ga0182004_10001465_pt1 | contig 17289 bp, 9 predicted proteins | sample Sormic07211540_1_FD_120479 | JGI IMG/M metagenome (GOLD analysis project Ga0182004, IMG submission 120479) | Endophyte microbial communities from Sorghum bicolor roots, Mead, Nebraska, USA - 072115-40_1 MetaG | ecosystem: Host-associated > Plants > Roots > Unclassified | place: USA: Nebraska...
ACCCCGCATAACAACAAAATATATATATAACTAACCCACTCTATTATAAGTTACTCATAGGACGATGCTAGGAGAGACTAGAAGGTGGATACACAAGCCTGCTACTAAGAATATCTCTAAGTGTCTTTCTTAAACCCATTTTCAAAATCATCATTTAGATAGCCATTTGAATAACAACCACTCTCCATATCTTTCACCCTCTACTAGTTTTCTATATTTTTTGTGCACTCTAGAGAGACAATCATGTTCTTCATCTTTATCTAGTAAAAAATCCGGAATAGAGAATGACAATATTTAGAGATCTAATTAAAAAATGTTAGAAGTTATTTTTATCAAAATCACTATTCCTATGAGTAAGAAAAATAAATAGAGGCTTTTGGAGTTGCTCTAAGGGTTATTGATCCCCATTTGGCATAACTTCTCTGACAACTTTAGAAGCCATTTTCTATGCACGGATAAAATAAAACAACTCGTCAAGTGAAGCTCTTGAAAATCCGGTGTTGGATGGAGCTGAAAATACTATCTTCTCTCAAGTCTCAACTATCTTTCTCAGATCTATTATGAGACGTCGTTTGACCAAACAGGTTTTTTGAAATATTAAAATACTTAAGTCCCAACAGTAGAGTTGCTCGTTGATTTGAAACTAAAAAAATTGCTAACCTGATTCAAAAAATAAACACGCTATACATCAGGGAAACGAAGCTTAACCAAATGGTGGAGTACATGGGTAGAACTTTTCTTGGCTTGAACATGTACCTGGAGTACCTGTACCACATCATTTTGGTGGGTGGACCATCTTTGACCTGAATAAATGTATAAGATAATATCTTTCTCAAAGCAACACTAAAAAGACAACCAACAGCACATTGCTGGTTGCACAAATCCTAGCAAAGCTTGAACAACATGATTACTATAACCAGTCAACCTCTACCTAAAGTAGCCAACGCATAGGCGCACACTGAAGAAAAAGCTGAACACCAAGTACGTGAATTAGCTAGCTAGCAGGATCATTAGCTCTTATATATAGAAAAGGTAAATTAAGAGATTCTTTTTATTATTATATATACAAGTAGTAGGTGATATTGGAAATGGTATGACATACCTATATATATTCTTTTAAATGTAGACAATTAGTACGAAAAGAATCCCCGCATAACAACAAAATGTGTCCTATATATGTTTTCATAGATGTCAAGCAAAGATAAATTAAACCGTGAGCATCTCAAATGATTGAGGTTTGTTGCTAGCTAGCGCAACAAATTCACCACTTTGTTTATATTGTTTGACAGAGTATATTATATGTATAGTGGTACTTGTTCCTAATGAGTAATGAGTGTACATGATGACATGGGCTGCGAGTGTTGTGTGCCTCCCTCTTTGTACGGTCTGAAAAGATAATCTATTGAAACCCGGCCGTTATAAGGCCTAAATGCACCTGCAAGTTGTACAATGTGCTAATAATTATCACAACAAGTGACCTGAAAAGGGAAGGGGGTTGGTTATCATGATCGGTAATGATCGTCGGCCATGGATCATCACGTTGTTGATAAGAACATTAGGATTTTGAAATGACACATTGTCAGGATTGCTTGGGGGTTGATTATATTGCACTCGGATTCAATTATATTAAAATTTACTACCAGGCCACTTCTTTCTTCAATGAAAAAAGTTACTACTCCCTCCATCTCAAATATAAGTCATTCCAAGATTCTTGGAGACTCAAATCATTTCAAGTTTGACCAAATTTATATAGTAAGATAATAATATTTATAGTGTCAACTTAGTAGTATCATTACATTGTTTATTAATTATATTTTCATATTGTACCTATTTGATGTTATAAATATTTGTAATTTATCTCTATAATTTTGGTCAAAGTTAAGATGCTTTGACTTTCCAATATTCTTGTAATGACTTACAATTTAGGATGGAAGTTATCCCAAATAAATCTGGTTATGCCTAGATAAATTTACTAACACGGTGAGCGCGCTGCGCTATGCCCGGTTTTTTCTACACGTGGAAAAGGTTTCATGGAGCACAAAAAAAATCAAAAATTAAAAAGGACAAAAGTAAAAAAAAGGTCACGTTAGCTATGTTGAACCGTGGTCGAAGCCCTAAGAGCCCAAGGATAAAGGATTCCTAGCGTGTTAAAGAAAGTAGTTATACATACAGTACTTGAAAATAATAGTATCCATTTATTGATTTAGATCTAATGGTCCAAAGTAGGAAGGTACCAGCTAAGAGAAATCAGGTAGTGGACCGAAACTAATTTCAAAATTAAACAAAAAGTAAGATCGGTACTTTCACCTTCACGTGTAGGAACTATTTTAACAGAGTACGAGTAATGAGCGTATACAGAGTTACACAGGATATGCAACTCATCATATGAAACCATCCATCTCATCTTTGGAATCAACTACCAAAAAATTATAGCATGACTAACTTTGGTGTAGCAAGTTTTGGTCATGAACCAAATAGGACCCTAACCCTAGCAGGATGGCAATCAAAGCCTCTCTAGTAGCACCGCAAAGAAGTTACTTCACATGGTCGTAGAGGTCAAAAGAGGCCCGGAGGAGGATTGACACCAAATGTGGAGTGCCATGTCACTCGGATGGGAAGGAATATCTAAGTCTACCACAACATCACATGACTCTTGAGGCAACAATAGGTGAGGGGATTTTTCCCCCAACTTGAAATTCACTCCACAGGGAGACGAACTTAGGACCTAGGGGTGCCATCGGAATCCCCTAACCGCTTGGGCTAGAGTCCTTTGGCACGACTTAACATGATCTCTAGTTCTAATTAGGATACCTATCTTAGGCTTATATATTAGATCTAGGTAGTACCTTCTTCTCTCGATGAAGAAGGCATTAGGCTTTAGGTGCGAGGGCTCGTGCCTGCATGATGCAAGCACTAATGTAGTGAGGTGGTGGTGATATGCTTGTAGTCATACTTGTCGCCGATGTCCTTCTGGCGGCGGCAACTTACTCCTTCCAATGGTACATCTACTAAGTGGTGGCGATGACCCTGTGAACGAGGTCAAAGAAGGAAACATGGGACGATGGACTTCCCTTTTTCCAGCACTTGCTTAGATCGGGTACTTAGGGTTTGATCGATGTGGCTAACCTCTCCTACCTCCGTGTTGGCTACCGAGTAGGTTAGGGAACCTTCTTTTTATAAGCTTTGTGTATCGAGAGGTCAGGTTTCTTTTGGCGACTCTGATCAAGTCGTGCACGCGGGGTTTTTCTCTATGAACTCGGTCTTTCAACATATCAAACCCAACACTAGTCCCACTGTGCAGTCGGTCTCCAGGCATCTCGTACATGCACTGTCAGTCATCACCACCGGCGGAGCCAAGGCCAGGCCAACCTGGGCCTCCCCCCCCCACTTGCCACAACCAAAGTAGTAGTTTTAGGTTAATAATCAATATTTTAGTTGCTACATTTTTTTACATTTCCATACTAATCTGTAGAGTTATTCTCTATATAGCCTATACATTTACTAGAAGTGACTACAAAAATGGTAATTTATATTTAATAGAGTTTACTTGATACAATTTGTTACGTTTTTTAGGTCTTAATTAGCCTAAAGTTTACAGTTACTGACTAATTGATCTAGTATTTGTATCCACGTTTAGCTTCATAAGACAAATTGACCCCTCCTATAAGTTGCTGCTAGCTCCGCCACTAGTCATCACACACGACCCTGCACCATAGAGTACATGTTTTTAAGTTCCTATATAAATCCATGGATGATGGACCGACCCATTGTTTTCGAGCCGACGACGTCTCCCTGAATTTTCGTCGCGTCACGGTCACGGAAAGGGACGCGACTCGATCTGCAATGCATATCGCGTAGCTCCACGCCTGCCCGAGTCATCATCCACATCCGTGTCGGGCCACCACGACGCATGCCGCCTTGCGTTTGCTCCAGGTGTCCTGGGAGCATATGGGGATGGAGCCGCGCGGTGGCCGGCCGGTGGGTGCCGCGAACGCGCCTGGCGTTGTCCCTGTCCGCACGGGCACGCCCAGGTCAGGCAAGCGGCTCTCCGTTCGCGTGAGGGCGCGCAGGCGAGGCGAGGGTCTCCGCGCCGCGCCCGCGCCCGAGGAGATTTTTGCATGGTTTTCATCGTCCGTCCTCTCGGAGGGCGCCAGGCAGAGACGCACAGCATCATGAATGCTCGGCAGGCGCGATACGAGCCACGGCACGCGGCAGCTGCGACATGCGAGTGGCGAGCATGCCACTGTTGGCCCCCATTAAAAATCGTCACGCGGACCACGCGCGCGGGCGTTTCGATCGGCAGCTTGCTTGCTTGCTTGTCGCGATTTGATTGGGTAGGCTCCCAGCCCGGTAGGAGGGCGTATACTGCCATTGGAGTGAATGAAAGCTTGTGCGACTTGATAGGATAGGACCACCGTTTTGGTGGTCGCTTTGATGATGATGATTGTTGGTTTATTTCTTCTGCAATACGAGGAAAGCATAAGGGCATGTTTGGAACACTGGAATTTTAGTGAAATCACGCTGAAATTTCACAGGAATCAGTTCCGCGTTTCAAACAGGAAAGCCTACTCCAGAGGTGGAGCCAGAACCACCACCGCATGAGATCTTCCGGAGAGAAGATATACCTCCTCGTTGGCCATCGAGAATTGGAGGTTTTCCAAGGCAAGAATGTGGACAGGCCAAGAATGTTGACAGTCCAGAACGCAAGCCTGGCTCACGACGGACGCGGCCCAAAAGGCCCAGGAGGCTAGACAACTTGATTAACGAAATTCCAAAAAAATTTGGGAAATCAACACTGTAGCATTTTCGTTTGTATTTGACAAATATTGTCCAATCATGGAGTAACTAGGTTTAAAAGATTCATTTCGTCAATTCCGATCAAACTGTGCAATTAGTTTTTATTTTCGTCTATATTTAATACTTCATGCATGCGTCTAAAGATTCGATGTGACGACGAATCTGAAAAATTTTGTAAAATTTTTGAGGAACTAAACAAGGCCTCTCTCAGAGAGAGAGAGAGAGAGAGAGAGAGCAGCAGGCAGCCCCCCCCAACGGCTGGCTCGCGAGAATCGAGTCGGTCTCTGCACGCGCTTCCAAGGTATTAGCTGCTCCATCAGGGCAGCGATAGTCAAGTTCTGTTCTACTGGAGGAAGAAGAGCAGGGAAGGGAGCAAGATGGGGTCCGGATCTTTCCTCAAGGTGCTGGCTAACAACTTCGATGTCCTAGCAGGGTATGGTATTTTTTTTCTTTTCTCATCCTTTTGTTTTCGCCCCCAGGGCGATTCATTGATTCTTGCTAGATGCAGCGTTTTCTCGCGGTTTGTTTTGGTAGGGTTCGACGTAGATTCTATATGAGCGAGCGAGGCTGATCCTGATGGTTGATTGTTGATTGTTGCTGTACCAATCGGCGGCATGGGGAAAGTGTGTGCGACGGGAATCTTCCGTTGCGGGTTGTTGGGTTGGTGTGGATGAACGTGTTTGGGCTCCCCTCTTTCCGGGGATCTCGGTGCTGCGATAAAACTGTGCGATGGGTTGTTGTGGCTAAATACTTGATTTTACGATGGGATTTTAGTGCCTTGGTCAATTGATTGGTAGGATTAAGGCTGGGTTTTACTGCAAAACCTTGCCAACAACTATCGAAGGAAACTCACTAAAAGGTTTCCTTTTTCTTTTGGTATAGATGATAGTAATCAATCAGGGCATCTTGGAACTCTTTGTATATTGGTATTGGAATCCAAATCCTTCAAATTTAGTTCTAAAGTTCAACCCCAATACACTAGATATTTCAAGGTTTCCATGCTGGGTCTTCAACTTGTACCGTTTGTGTTACTGATCAGTATGATGTAATATTTTGTCTTGTTTGTGTGCCATTTTGTTTTGTTGAAATCCACCATGTTGTGCTTCTGTAGCTTGGCCCTAGTTTTGTTGCTGGCTACATTCCCTGGATCTAGTACATAAGGTTGCACCGCTACCATAACTTACTATTTATGGGGAACATTTGTACGCCCGATGTGGAAGTTGTCACGCTGCAGACAGAAAGCTGCAGAAATAAGTGGTTTATCAGCATTAGGGCCTTGTTTAGTTCCCACCGAAATCCAAAAAGTTTTCAAGATTCCCCGTCACATTGAATCTTGCGGCACATGCATGAAGCACTAAGGCCTTGTTTAGTTCCGAAAACTGAAAAGTTTTCGAAACTGTAGCACTTTCGTTTTTATTTGACAAACATTATCTAATCATAGAGTAACTAGGCTTAAAAGATTCATCAATTAGTTTTTATTTTCGTCTATATTTAATACTCTATGCATGTGGCGTAAGATTCGATGTGACGGGGAATCTTGAAAAGATTTTGGTTTTTGGGGTGAACTAAACAAGGCCTAAATATAGACGAAAACAAAAACTAATTACACAGTTTGTCTGTAAATCGTGAGATGAATCTTTTGACCCTAGTTAGTCTATGATTGAACAATATTTGCCACAAACAAACAAAAGTGCTACAGTAGCAAAATCCAAAAAGATTCCGCATCTAAACAAGGCCTAGGTTAGAAAACATGGGTTTAAAATGTTCTGAAAAGAGCCGATGCATTAAAGAACCGTTGGCCCTGATGTCATGTGTACTGTACAGAGGCATCATACTTATCTGCATTTTCATCTTCATGGACTAGAGAGGATGGAGGCTGACTTCCACCAAATGAATTTTATTTATTTTAGTATTAGTAAATGACAATGTCACATACCATATTATTTGGGGTACAGAGCTTACTCTAGGAAGTAAATATGGCAACTGTATGACTGAGATAGATCACCAAATGCTGTCAATGTAAATTTAAATATGGCAGCTGTTAGCTATATGACTGAGATAGATTACCAAATGCTGTCAATGTAAATTCTAAGTTTCTGGTGGCCCTTTGTTTGACGGTGCTTTCTTCTGGTGATACTGAGTTTCTCTTTTCCCTTTTTTTTTTCAGGCCACTCATATCACTTGCATATCCTCTGTAAGTATCACCTCTCGGTTTTTTCCTCTAGATGCTATGTGAGCACTATTGTTATATTTCTAATCACTTTCTGTTTTGGCACATTTGCAGATATGCTTCTGTTAGAGCAATAGAGACCAAAAATCCTGTAGATGACCAGCAGTGGCTCACTTACTGGGTGTTGTACTCATTTATCACTTTGTTTGAGCTAACTTTTGCTCCAATTATCGAGTGGTAAATAACACTTTCGGTGGCCTTTGTTATTATTTGCAAACATCAGTGGTGGTACATGGATATAGCCGTGTTTGGTGCATCAAGTTGGTGAATAGAAAACTAGATATGCTCACTTTAGATCTTTGTTTGCAGGCTTCCATTTTGGTCATATGCAAAGTTGTTCTTTAACTGCTGGTTGGTCTTACCTTGGTTCAATGGTGCTGCTTATGTTTACGACCATTTTGTGCGGCCAACGTTTGTGAACCGCCAAATAGTGAACATATGGTATGTTCCAAGGAATGAGAAGCTAGGTAAATCTGATGATGTTCTGTCAGCTGCAGAGAGATATATTGAGCAAAATGGACCGGAAGCATTTGAGAAGCTCATCAGCAAGGTACTCCTGTTCTGAACTGTTTCATTTTTCTTTTGAACAAAGGAACACCCCATTTCCATTACGTAATGATGAAAAAAAAAACAGTTTGAAAGCATCACAAGAAAGAAGAAACAAGAAGAGAACTGTGACTCATCCAGATTAGTTAAGCATGATTCTCTGATTCAGAGCATCAATGCCGACCAAAGGAAACACATGAATCTACCAGTTTAAACTACAAAAGTATCAGGCATTACAGCCAACTGTACATCCTCAGTGCAACAACACAGCGCTTGACTTGGGCCACCCATCTTCACATCACATCAGCACCATACTCCCCACACTGGGAGTCTTGCAGCTGGAGTTGCTTGTTCTTCTTGGAGTCAACCAAAAGACATGTCGCCACCTGTAGCATTATTTGATGCTTTGCTCAAGCTCCTCCTGAGTCTCTTTTGGATAAAGGCTTGTCTAGTAGTTCTTTAGACCACATGCATAACATATAATTTTCAGAGGACTTCTAATCATTTTCTTTCCAAAACAAGCTTTATTCCTGGTTTTCCAAATAGCCCAACAGTTCACAGCTATGCCAAAATTATATAACCTCTCACCATTTGGTAGCCACTTTTTGAACAGAACCCAAAATTGTTGTAAATTGGTTGGGATGTCAGAGGCACCAATAGCTTTGGCAACCACTGCCCAAATGACAGATGATACTGAAGAAAAGATGTGCTATAATTTCATCATTGTCACTGAAACAATACTCAGGATCACCTTAGCGTTGTCTTTTTTATCAGGTTATCTTTAGTTAGTACCACTTTGTTTTTCAGCAGCCATAAGAAGATTTTGGTTTTTTGATGGGATTCTACCTTTCCATAGCATCCTATAATTATTGCCAGTCTCATTCAACGAATCAACATTAAAGCATTGTACATTGTACACAGACTTAACGGTGAAACTGACATTTTTGTTAGACTTCCAGGAGATAACATCATTGTCCTCCTGAAACGCAACCTCTCTTGCTAGAGGTTGGATGTCCTGCCAGATAGACTGAAGGTCCCAAGGAAGCCAATGCCTAAAGCGTAACTGCAAATCTTCCTCTTTGGCTTTTTAAACAGAGATATCTTTCTGGTCACATAAACAGAACAAGATATATGATATTTATGAAATAAATAATCTTCGTTCAACCAAGAGTCCCTCCAAAACAAAGTGTTTTCACTATTTCTCTTAAAAAATATCCTTCCCTGAAGATAGATTGACTTGATTTTTAGCAGATCTGCCCAAACTGGAGAGACATCATGCTTTTAAGTTATCAGACAAATGGATTGCCCTTCAATATATTTAGCATTGGCAATTTCTTGCCATATTCCCTTTTCATGTTTAAGTTTCCACCACCACTTGACTAATGGCTGATTATTAAGCTTCCTGAGGTCTTTTATGCCTAAAGCCCGAAACCATCTTTCTTTTTGCTAGCACAGCCCCATGTCCATTTCACTAAATGGTATTTTATTTCTTGACACTACCCCCTTGCCAGAAGAAAGCCCTTCTTACTTTGTCAATGTCATTAGACATTAGTTACAGTTTCTAAAGAAGATACATGAACATATGGTAAATCGGGGTATTAAACAAGCTAGTGTTAATCAAAGTAGACAAGCTAGTGTTTTGAACTGAAATTATTGCAAATGAAGTAATGCTGTCTTTTCCTTCATTAACGCGTTCCTCTTATCTAATGCGGGGCTGATACATTGCTGATAATGATGCCAGTTACTTTCTTGCAAATCTGCTTAGTATTATCCAAGGAGGTATCTTTATGTGGTTTTACCTATTACTGTATACCATTGCCGGGAAATGTGAACAGAACTCTCCACATGCATTTCCATGCTGTATATGAATTATTTGTGCCTCATCTCTTGGTTTAATCACCATCACAGCCACTTGATAATTACTTGATTGCAGTCTACAAAGTCTTCAAAATCAAGGAACACAAAGCGGTCGATCTTGGAGGAGGCAGAGGCTGAAAACAGAGCTAAGGCTGAAAGAGAATCGTGGGATGAAAATCCCTTCTACGACAAAAATTACAGATACTAAACCACGTCCACTCGGCAGGTTAGTGGAATCATAATGTGAAGGTGATTTTTCCAGTAATTTGTTTTCTGTCGTGTTTTTTCAGTTTCGACCTTCTCCTTGACAGCTTGAAGACGGACCTTGCTTATGAGCCCCATGCGAGCTTTAGCCGCGTCACAGACTGAAGACGACTTTCCCATATTTCTGACTCAGTACTGTACCTTGTTACATCCACTGCTACTAAACAATGAGTTATAGAGCAATTGTGGACTGTAAATGGAGGTAGTTGCTAGCGATGATTATTTATGTGAGCTTTTGTATATTATATACAGTGGAGTAGTGGACTGCGTTCATCTTCTGCGTTTCTCCCTTCTGGCCGTCTGCTCTTTTGGAATTTCGAGCGAACAGATTTCAGCACCTCGTGATTTTTTTTTAAGAAATTTGCTATTTCAGTCACCAGATTTCTTCCAAGAAATATGTCGAGTTTCTTGCCTCACGATTCAGCAAAGAGATTCGTGCTCACTTCTTTGTCTTCCATCTCCGATGATCTTCATCAACTAAGGTGGAGTTGAAGGTTTATTATGGGTTTAGGGTTGTGGAGATTTTGTACGGTTTCTCAGTTGTAAGGGATGCCCCGGGAGGCCGTCTGTCCAGCGGGTGTGGTGGGTCAGTGGCTGGCGTGCGAGATATCTTCCTAAGCAAATTAGCTGATATCCATTACTCATATCCAAGGCCTTGTTTAGTTCCAAAATTTTTGGCAAAATGTGAATAGTACCAATTTTATTTGTATTTAACAAATATTGTCCAATCATGGACTAACTAAGCTCAAAAGACTCGTCTCGTCAATTTCGACCAAACTGTATAATTAGTTTTTATTTTCGTCTATATTTAATACTTCATGCATACATCTAAAGATTCGATGTGACGGGGAATCTGAAAAATTTTGCAAAATTTTTTGGGAAGTAAACAAGGCCCAAATTATCTGGATCCAGATCCGAATTACCTGAACCTAAGGTACCCACCTAAATTTGGATAACAATTTTGATTACCCGAAATTAGTTTAGGTAATTCGGTTAATATCTTCCGCTATCTAAACTATCTGAATTATCTAAACATTTTGTCTATGTCTTTGTGTTGTTAGTTAAACATTAGAAGTTATCAATTTATTAGAATATAATTCTCTTTGTTTGAACACTTGACTGTAACATATTATTCTCTACAAAATGCTATTGAAATTCTATATAAATTGCTACTGAAATTATATATAAATTGTTATTGAAATTTTATGTAGTGTGTTGTTTTCTAAAAATTCGGATAAATTAGGAATGTCTGAACCCAAATTATCGGATACTGAAATGGTAGTGTTTTTTTAGACTAATATCGAATAACAATTTTTATTACCTGAATTATCCGAAAAAATCAGGCCCAGACTTATCTTTGTCCATGCAATGCAAGATCCAACGGCGGATCGGACGCGGTGTTAAATAAGAGGAGTGAGTGTCGATCAGGCAACGAGAGGGACATAGAAAAGATTAGTTGTTTAATTCAGTTTTACTTTTACCATGTTTGGTAACAAGAAGTCAAGATAAACAGGATCCAAGAAGGACGGCAAAATGCCCTCACAGTTTGCCGCTTGTCGTACTGACGAAGGTGATGCTGCTGCATGCCCGCCAGTTTTGGCGACGGTTTGTTGCCCATGCTGAGGCTAGAAACCATGACTCGTCGTGTTCCGTCTTCGTGGCCGGTCTCCTCCGCTGCCAAGAAATAAACGCACAAAAATCAGCCGGACCAAGAAATCAGGCCTCTCTGATCGATGGCATTGGTCCCGATCAAGCAGCTGGACAGCCCCTGCGGCTACCTGCGGTGGAAGGAATCGGTGCTCCTCCGCGTCCACACCCTCGGCGTCGCCCGCGTGCTCTTCGAGGACCGCCCCAGTGGCAACGGCGACGACGCCGCGGCGGCCAAGAAGTGGGCGCGCGACGACGCCGTGTGCCGCGGCCACATCCTCGCCACGCTCTCCGACCGCCTGCTGCCGGACTACCATCGCTTTGCCACCGCGGCGGACCTGTGGCGCGCCCTGGCGCGCACCTACCACGTGGACACGCCGCGCGTCTGGCGGGACAAGTTCGACGCGTTCGAGTTCGAGGAAGGCGCCGGGGGCGCCGTGCTCCTGGAGCAGATCGCGCACGCGGAGGCCCTCGGCGTCGCCGCGAGGCTCCCGGAGGGCTTCGTCGCCTACGAGCTCTGCGGGAGGCTCCCGGAGGTCGTCAGCGACGCCGTCGTCATGCGCTCCGGTCCTGACAGCGAGATGACCATGAGCTTGGTCTGGGATGTCGCACGGCGTGTAGTGGCCAGTGGCACAGGACCGGAACGTCTCTGGAGGACGACGACGGTGATGGCTGAGGCTGACGAGGCGGAGGGCTGCTGTTCCGATGGTCCAAAGCCGGAGCAGAGCACGGGGCGCAGGAACCGTGGCGAGCCTGGACATGTTGCCAAGAACTCCAGGCGTAGGGTTTGATCGGTGACGGGCGGGGGCGCAGAGGCAGAGCTTTGTGTTGTCAGATGTCAGATCAAATACCTAATAAAGTTGGAAGTTTTATTCCTGTGAGAATCTTCATAGACCACCTGGTTCCAGTGACCTGCAGGCTCATGAATCATCTTGCGATGGAAATAGCATTCTGATCTGACCGATGCAGAATGGATCGAGCAATTGAAACCGGTGTTCACATCACTGCACCTGCAGGCCATCTGATTCAGATATGCCTCTCCGCTCTTGGCTTTTACCATTGGATGGATCTTTTAATATTTCTTGTATACCTTTTGTTCACTGCATCTCTTGTTTATTTCATCAAAGATTGTTGATTTAACCACAACTTGCGATAGACATTTTGCTTTTACTTATATTGTCGAATATGGCTCTTATCTGAGTTTTGAAGAAGCGCTAGTCAAGGCACTTCAGAAAATGATTGCAAATCCTTGACTTTATTGGTGCCTTCTTGGATTTCTCTGTCTCATGATTACTGTTTCTAGTTTTCTACTGACCTGCAGCAGGAGACGTTTCACTGAACAACAAGCAGACACTGCAAGAAAAGAAAAGGGGGTACGTGCCATTAGTCTTCGACTGGCTGGTCCACATATCAGCTTTTTCCTGCCTGCAGCTGTATATTTCATTTTGTTTGTTTGAGAGCTAAAGGTGTATGTGTCGTCACTCGTCAGTTCGTGGCAGCTACTCTGTTTTTTTCTTGATTTCAAGTAATAGGAGGTGTGTGCTGGAGATTGAGCTCACTGAATTCCTTGCCCTCACCCCTGGGCTCCAGCCTGATGAAGTCGCTTGTTGTTTAAATATCTTCCATCGTTGCTTTCTTCTCTGTACAAAAGATACAGTAAATGCTGAGGTTTCATGAAAAAAAGCACATCATAGATGGTGTCATACCTTGCAATGGGGCCATTTGGATAGGAAAACTGTCTTGGAGGGTTAGTTCGTGCAAGATGTAACAGTGGCTATTAACCTATACCTAGGTAATTCTTGTGTTCCAAGCAGTCAGGTTGTCATCTGCATGGGGTGTTCTAATTGGTATTTCAGACTTCCAAAGCTGCCTTTACCTGTACTCCTGTCTCCCTGCAGGTACTTGATCTGGCAGATTGGCACCCTGAAAGGCGCAATATATGGTCTGACTCTGACTCTACCGTAAATATACGAGTTAGAGGTTCACCATTCACATGCCCTTGACAACCCGTAACAGGTAGAGGATAGCTATTTTCATTGAATTTGTCTTGGTTATTCGTATTTGATCTTGTTCCCTGGAACTTACCATTTTGGCCACCTTTTTTTTTCTGAACTCGTATATATACTCCTGGAAACCATGTACATTGTGCCATTCTGGTCTCCTAGACCCCGAAATGATACACTGAATGTCTGGTGATACCCTTGGATTTGAGTTCGTCCATGCGGCAAGCTTGGTTGAATGTAAAAAGAGACAGAGATTTTATATAACAATAAACAGGTTTGGAGTTGGGATTTCATCCCAATCAAGCAAATTTTATCCATTGATGCGCTGCAAGACGACTAACCTGCAACTTGGCAGTGGATTGACAGCCTAGAAGGAGACTAGGTGGATTTTCCATTTCGACTTGACAAAGAGCAACTTTTAGGGAACCTGCTTGGAATCGTCCGACAGATCAGCTAACTCCGGAGACAAATCGATGCCAGGGGAATCCCTGCCTTCAACCTCCACTCCAGCCATACCTTACCAGAAGCCAATGGAGAGTACCATTCCGATTCGGTGATCCCTCTATTCCAATTAGACAATTCGACCCAACGTCTGATCTGTGAACGACGACTGCAACCGGGCATTGACTGGCACCCGTGTATGCCGCCAGGCCACACCACGTCGCCGGACACATTCACGTGCCATCGATCTACGCGTTCGTCGGCGTTCCTGCGAGGAAGAAGCTATAGGCACGTCGAGTCGATCGAGCTATATGTTGACCGCCGATGGATGCAGAGGGAGGCGGTCGTCACGAGCCTTTTCCCCGGCCTGCTCCTCCCATTCACCGGGAGGCGACGACAGGCCCGAGTGACCGCGCATGACCTGTCGGCGCGTCCTCCGTCGCGGCGTACGGCCCGGCAGCCGGCACGCCACGCCGGTGGTGTGCGCTGGGGCCACGGCATGGCATCCCATGCAATGCAAAGCGAGGTATGTAGACAAGTAACAGCAGTGCACTCACTGGCAGACTGGCTGCCAATAACTACTATCTCCTCCTGACCCCTCCTCTGCTCTCATCGATCAGCCACACTGGCTAGCGACCTAGCGTCGTCCGTGAAACAGACCCGGCGTTTGGCTGTTACTGTCCTAATAAAGCACCCTGTGGCTTGCTTAATTAGGCGTCGCAGCACGTAACGACGAGCGCGCGATTAGATTAGATTGAACGAAGCTAGCTAGCTGCGGGAGCAGTAGAGTAAACAAATTAAGCGTGATGACAGATGAGACAAGACAACAATATATATAATTACCAGCAGTACAGGTTGATCGATCGGTAGCTCGCGGTCGGTCGGTTGTCTGTGAAGGGGAAACAACTCGATCCGGACCACAGATAGTAGGTTTACATGCATTACACGACGTACGACGGCGAGAGAAGGAAGAAGATGGGGAAAGCCATCAAGAGTACAAACAAATGAAAAAAGGGAGCTACTAGTACTAGCAAGGAAGCAAACAAACAAACAACAAAGAGCGGCGAAGTGCGTGGAAGGGAGAAACCATTGCGTACTTAATTAGGCGGCGGCCCTGCTAGCTAATGGCTAATATAATAATGCCCTACACCAAGTACTTCATCTATTACCAATTAATCTTAAACCAGGCACCAGCCTTCTCGTCGATCGGCGTCCTTAGGTATATATTCAGCTGCTATATGGTACACTCGATCAGCTAGCATTACGCTGAGAGCTAGCTAAATCGACGAGAGGTCGTCGTCCATGGAGAGACAGCGGATCGCCGACGGACGACGGACTTCAGCTAGCGGAGGAGGCTGCGGATGATCTCGGCGCCGGGGCTGTTGTGGTCCATGGTGGCCATGAGGTCGGACAGGCGGTCGCTCAGGTCGTCCACCTCCCGGTGCAGGCTCTTGATGTAGCTGCAGGTCTCCTTGAGCAGCTTCGTCGTCGACGCCTGCAGCACGATCGACACCGTTTACATCAGACGACGACCTTGGCTTGGAGCTAGACCGGCACGCAATCAGGCTACACATGCATATAGGAGTACGCACGCACGTCGTACGTACTTGCTGCAAAGCGGTGGCACTACAGTTTATGTCGAGAGCTAGCTTTATGGATGTGTGTCGGTGTCAGCAGTGTCAGTACTAGCTACTATACTCAGTGCCGTGAGAGAGCTAGCTAGCTAGCTACCTAGCATGAACATTAGTGCCTGTCTGCGCGCCAGCCTGATCATGCATCTTGCTCTGAATGTGCACGCGTACGTACCTCGCTGCCGCCACGGCGGCGCGCGCTGGGGAGCAGCGTCTGGAGCCTGGAGATGAGCTCGTTGATCTCCTCCTCCGACACCGACGCGCGGGACCTCCGGCTCGACATCGTCGTTAATTAGAGAGGGAATGCGGCGCGCGAAGACCGGCCGGGATCGAGAGGAGGCTGAGCTAGCGACCGGTGACGGAGACGACGACCGAGAGCACCGCGAAGAGCGAGCTGAACGCGCGCTGGGGTGCACGCAGCTAGCTGTGCACGATCCGATCGAGCTCAGTAGTAGCTATCTGATGAGCGCTGGAGGCTGGACGGCTGGCGATGGGAAGCAGAAAGGGAGGGGGGCCTTAATTTATAGGGGAGACGGTGGAGTTAGTTAGGTGCTAGACAAAGTAGTAGGTCCGCCTAGCCGAGGAGCAGCGGCCCGAGCTCGAGGTAGAGGACGGCCGGAGTCAGGGCAGCGGGCACAGGAACAGGAAGATGAATGTAACGGGATCCGTCATGGCGCCAAAGACAGTGATGTGGTAGAGAAATCGGCCCGCGTGCTGCTGTTGCACGCATCTACAGAGAATTTTGGGGGTTTGGGGGCCCGCGTGTCCCTCTCTTGCTGTCAGTAGCGGACGCCCACGGGCCCACGGTCTAGTTATGAGTTACGGCCACAGACCAACCTCCACGTCCACTTGCCGCGTGCTAAGGAACTCTGCTAAGAATATGTACTAACTAAATGAAAATTTTAAAAAAAAAATTTGGCCTCCTTCACAATCGTCACAGCTCGCCACCCGGAACTAAAGGTGGTTTTCGACCGGAACAAAAAACCAGTCCTGTACCAGCGAAACTTTCTCCTGAACATCTCAAAAAAAAAAATCTCCTGAACTATGAAATCAGGCTAAGTATCATATAAGTTACCACTCTACACCGGTTAGAAGTGTTTTTCAAGTAATTTTTTTTATTTTTTAACTAAAAAGTTCTAGGAAACACTTAATATGGTTTTTGAAACATAATACACTCTCTAAGATTCTAAGATTTTTGAAACAAATCTTAGACATGGATTGGAAATGAGAAACCTAAATAAAGTATTTTTATAACAAAAGCTTTTAGAAATTAGATTTAGTTCTAAGAAAATGGAAAAACTATCCAAAAAAATGGAACAATTTCTAAAAAATTATAATCAATGTCTAATCATGGTTTAAAAACTTTCCATGACAAAAGTATAAGATGCAACTAGCTAGTATGAATGCAAATTAAATAAACATTGAATGCATTCATGTTGGTTATATCTCATGTTTTTGTTGTGAAATTTTTTTCAAACACGCTTACACATTTATTAGAATGATTTTAGAATTTTTAGGATTTTTACGGATGTTTTCTTATTTTTACTATAGGTAAATCTAATGTCTTGAAGCTTCTACATATATTCATGAGCTCTAAATATTTACTTGGGTTTATAGTGTGTACAAACATGTCAATACAAATTTTCTTAGGATTTTTCAAGCTTATTGTTATTTTTCGTGGTTTAAAAACCTAGTTAGATGTTACTTGATGTTTAAAATTTGATAATAACAAAACTGTCGGTGTTTTCCCCACGGGAGGTCACACCAACGAGTAAATTTGTATGCGTGCTCCCTTTCCCAGATGGTGATGCAAGAAGACACGGAGATTTATCCTGGTTCGGGCAAGAGAAGGCCCTACGTCCAGCGGGGGGGG
>Ga0182004_10001466_pt1 | contig 17286 bp, 14 predicted proteins | sample Sormic07211540_1_FD_120479 | JGI IMG/M metagenome (GOLD analysis project Ga0182004, IMG submission 120479) | Endophyte microbial communities from Sorghum bicolor roots, Mead, Nebraska, USA - 072115-40_1 MetaG | ecosystem: Host-associated > Plants > Roots > Unclassified | place: USA: Nebraska...
ACAGCAAAAGGACACCATTCACAGATTTCACACACCGGCTGGAGGAAACTCGGGGTGTAGTCACACACTGAACTTGGCGAAGTTGAAGCTGGTGAGCGAGGAGGTAAATAGAGGATCCCAAGGCAATCGCGCTCACAACAAGTGTGACACGATCCGCCATCTTGGACCAGCCCTGCAACAGGTGCTGCGGCTCACTGCGATCCAAGAGAGGGGCGTCCGCCATCCTGTCCACAGGATATTAGAATTATGGTTAGCTAACTCAAATGAATTAGAATGGCTGAGTGAGGTCCAGAAAGATGGTTAGCCCATCACAAACTCATTTGAATTGGGATTTGGATGCTCGTGTTGCTTTAGGATGATGCCTCCTGCCAGGTCATGTACTCACATCACAGTGATGGCAGCTGTGTTGATATGTATGTTAAGGAAGTGGTTATATATGGAGATTAGTTGATGTGTAAGCTCTGGTTTGGTTTGGTGAATTGGCGAAACTCTATGTGCTAACATATTGTTACAAGTGTTTATGAGATAGTAAAGTACACTTCAAATAGTGAGCAACATGAGTGATTAACTTCTTTAATTCTATGTTTAACCCTGGCCTCTCCAAGTGGCCACGTCATCATCATTGTCATCAAGTGATTGTGCTTGGAAAAGAAAAAAGAGAAAAACAAAAAAGTCAAGGCAAAGGTATAATTGGTTAGGAGTTTTTTTTGGTTTGTACTCAAGACACCATAGAAGGTGCAAGTGGTTTAGGACTGATAGTCGTACTATCAAGAGGGGTGAACCTCGTATTGGAATATGGTTATCAAAGTGCCACTAGATGCTCTAACTCATTGCATATGCATTAGGATCTAGTGAATGTGCTAACTCCTTTGACAAAATGCTAACACACTTGCACATGAAGATTTACACATGGCGGCAGGATTCAATGTTTTCGTGGAAATGAAATGCATTTTTTCTATTGCGCCGGAGGCAAAGTTTGGATAAGTCGTGCGACCATGAGCGTCGAATGCTGGTCCAACGCCCGATGCATACTAGAGTTTGACGTAGCACATAGTTGGTCACCACACGTCATACGCTGTGGCATTAGACACGGCTGGAACACTATTGAGCGTCCGCTGAGATGTGGCGTCAGCAGGGTCGCGAGCGAAGTTTTTTTAGACAGTGTGTGTCGAACACTGTGTTGTTCGATGCGTCTTCAAGCGGTTCTGGAACTCTCTAAATAACATCCGGTGTGAGACAGGAGCATCCGATGCGTAGCACCTGGCACGTCCGACGCCTCATGCACAAGTGTGTTATCGTTTAAGTGGCCGTTGGAGATCAACGGTTCATGTTTAACTGAGGACACCTGGCAGCAATCGAGAGCTGCTGGCAGAGCAGCGTCGGGCGCTAGGCTGCGTCCGACGCTCCCGATAGAGGGTGCTCCCAGAGCATTACGACTCTATTTGTTTGGACTGTCTATATATAGTTGTTGGCCGGCTTAAGCTCTCGTTTTTGGCCATTTTTATTGACATAGCAACCTTGTGAGCCTAGCCAACACACTCCCTCTCAATTGCATCATTGTTTGATCATCTTTATGAGACTAGGTGAGTATCCAAGTGTATTGCTTGAGTATTTGCATCTAGAGGCACTTGGTGATCGTGTTTCGCCGCGGGATTCGCTTGTTACTTTTGGAGTTTGCTGACTTCTAGACGGCTTGGTGCAGCAAGGATCGTCGAGCGAAGGTTGATGATTGTCTTCGGCTCTGATCATGGTGATTCTGAGAGGTTCTTGACCTTTCTCCGTTGGAGAGCCAAAATATACTATATGAATTGCTCGTGACTTGTGTGACCTTTTCTGAATGCTCCACTTGGTTTATAGGAAAAATGAAGAAAAACATAGGATTGGGATTTCTATAGAAATTACTATTGTTTATGCATTTGGTTCACATGAACAAAATAGACAGTGTAAAAATATTTATTTGATGGCTATTTTGGTGGAAAACTATAGGAAATTAGCACGCACTTCAACTCTTAATTAAGTTCCTATATTTTCTCAAGGTCTATGCAAATAATTATTCATTTAAAATTTCTATGTTTTTTAGCTTCTGTTTGCAACTGCATGGGCCTGTTTAGTTCCTGAGTTTTGCAAAAAGTCTTGGCATTAAGTATTTTTGGTGTAAAGTTTTTTATATCCTGAATTTTGGATGAGGTGTTTAGATACTTAAAAAAGTTTTTGCATTCCGTAGCCATTTAAGAGAGAGGCTCGCCACCTGAGACGTTTTTTTTTTGCATGTTTTGGCACATTTGCCTTCCAAATGCAAAAACTTTACAAACCAAACCTTTTGCAAGGTATTTAGATCTATTTTGCAAAAAAAACAAAGCCTAAAACATAAAAAACATTTTGCAAAACTCAAGAACTAAACAGGATCTTATAGGAAATTTCTTTCTTTTCTCTATTCCCATGGTCTGCTTGCCTGTGTCCATAGGCACAAGGTTTGTGCCACTCCTGGGGCGGCTGGAGCCCGAGAACCAAGCAGCCAGTCCTGCTGGTCGTGGACGAGTTTAAACTTCAACCCGACCAGTCACGCCAATTTTTTTCCTCTTCCTTGGCAGGCGCAATAAACCTTCCAGAAACGAGCGGAAAAGCGTCCCCAATCCAGCCAACACACGCAGACGCACCGGCGAGGCAGACAGGCAGGCAGATCAGCCGCACCTCCCCCAGTTCCCCGCCCCACCTACGACGACTGCCGCGGCCGAATCAAAACAGCTTCCTCCTCCCGGCGTCGACTCCGCGCGCGGAGGCTCCGATCCATTCCGCCGCCCCGTAGGGTTTTGCTCCCCCGATCCGGGCGCCAGATCTCGCGTGGCGACACGCGGATCTGGGGTTTCTCTAGCGGCGGCGGCGGCGGCCGGAGCAGGAGGAGATGGCGCTCTCGGGGATGCGGGGGCTCTCCGTCTTCATCAGCGACATACGCAACTGCCACAACAAGGAGCAGGAGCGCCTCCGCGTCGACAAGGAGCTCGGCAACATCCGCACGCGGTTCAAAAACGAGAAGGTCACACGCTTGCTTCCTTGCTCTTCGCGGAGACTTTTGGTTTCATGCTGCTTGCTAGTTGTCAACGCATTTGCGTAATTCGGGCGTAGAGCGCCCGGGATTTTGCTCTAGCTGTCTCGCTAGACGAGAATTGAGGAACTCCACGGAGCTGAATTGGTGCTTAGTGGTGTGTTCGGGACAGCAAGTTCCCCAGCGTCATTTCGGGCTGTCCTAGTTTCAAACTTGTTTCCTGTCTGATAGGATGATGTTGAACTATACTGTTTCGGTCTCATGAGCCTGCAAGGGCAATGCTGTCTCTTAAGTCTTAGTCGTGAAATGGTTGCAACAGTGTTTCACGACACTGAACATTCCGAATGACTTAGGTTCGAGCTCAATCATTTCAGCCTTTGGTTGTTTGTGCTTATCTGGAAACAGTTTGCAACTATTAAATGATCAACTCACACTGCAACTGGTAGATTTGGATTCTCTTAGAAGTTAGAGATAGCTGGGCTTTTGGCATTGCCGGTGCACCTTTGAGCCCCAGGGTCACACAACTAGCTCATTTTCTTTGACCCTCTCCAGATTTTGCAGCATCTTATGTTGATTTAGGATGAATAGTTCTCCTCCTCTGTCAATAAATAACTTTTGTTCAGACAATACTAAGGTCTCCTATCCACTAAGGATGGGGACGGTGCTCCAAACGGATACCCGCGGTTCTTCTCTAGTGTAGCTAAATGAACTAAATGAAAAAATGAGGGAAGAAATTGTTTATTTAGTTCATAAAATTACACTAGAGAAAAACCGCGGGTATTCATTTGGAAGACCACCCCCATCCTTACTATCCACTGCTTTGCCCCTAGTTAAGTGTAGTTTGAAAGTTGTTCACGAAATATGATGTCAGCAACATTTTTTTTTGTGCAATTGCGTTCAGAATTTGACAAGTCTGATTGCCTACATTCTAAAGAGAGATGTGTTCTAACTGTGGGATTACAGAATCTGAATGATTGTTGTGAATTTTGATACTAGTAGTCCAATAACAATGCAACATGACATGCTTGGCATTATATTTTTGCAGAAAAAGATTCAATGTTAGACATATGAAACGAAACTGCAGATAGACTTGCTGTGTATGGACGTGCTTAAATTCATGGACCTGCACTAGGGAGTTTTGTAGTTCAGTACTAAAATAAAATAGCATATTAGCACCACACTGTGCTATACTATACAATATTAATCATGTGGGGATATTAATCTCACCAGTGCATGCAAACTGCCCCCATACAGAAAAATAGACAAATCTGGTAACTTCTTTTCCTGTCTATGAGTGTACTTGTGTTTTCACCAATGCGTCAAATTATATGGACCATGCAGGCAGTTCTTGTTAACTTTGTGTAGAAGTAGAATGCCAAAGATAACCATTTCCATTCAAGCTAAAACTTGATCACCAAGAACCTGCTTTCCCTTGAAGTAATGTTGTTATAACATGCAGTTGTAGCCCTCCCCTTAATGTTCCTGAAACCCTCAAATCATTGACACTAGTTTGCAACCAATGCTATAAATCATGCGATTTCTTATCTTGCAGGGCTTATCACCATACGAGAAGAAAAAATATGTATGGAAAATGCTTTACATTTATATGCTGGGTTATGATGTTGATTTTGGGCATATGGAAACTGTCTCGTTGATATCTGCACCAAAGTATCCTGAGAAGCAGGTATAACATTCAGTTTTAATATCCTTTGTCATAGCAATTTTGCTCAAATGGTATTCTTAAATTTGATGTAGAATAATTAAGGTTTATTAGTGTAGCTGTTTAATAATTGCTATCCTTTGACGCATGCTGCAGGTTGGTTATATTGTGACATCTTGCTTACTGAATGAGAACAATGATTTCTTAAGAATGGTAATAAATACAGTACGGAATGACATAATCGGACGAAATGAGACTTTCCAGTGCTTAGCATTGACAATGGTATGCCATTCTGTCGTGTCCTTCTCTGTTTTGTCTGGGGACTTGGTCCTATCTTCCTTTTCTAACTATCGCATACATTTGATTTAGAAAAGGCACTTTTGTCATGAAAACTGTCTTTTGATATAATAAGTTGTCCAGGACATCAAATTGGTACAAATACCATTAAGGAAAATGAACAACTCAATCTTTAAAGCAGTGTCAAAATTGTAGAGCACACTGTTAAGAAATTTTACTATTTTAGGCATTTTCTTGTTATTTAGTGTTTTTTATTTCTGCAACATGTATGCCTTTAGTTTGGAATGATAGTCTAGCTCTTATATTATCCTCCTGTGCAATTAACACCTTTTTTTCCTGTCTCCAGTGTCATCTTTTATTGATATGAATATTTTTCAGGTAGGTAACATTGGTGGGAAAGAATTTTCTGAGTCACTAGCCCCAGATGTCCAGAAACTTCTTGTAAGCGAGTGTTTTAGTGCTTATGTCCCCCTTTCACTGTTTTCTGTATGATGAAATTAATGAAACATCTTATGGTTGTCAGATTTCAAGTAGTTGCCGTCCTGTTGTCAGAAAGAAGGCTGCTCTATGCCTTCTGCGGCTTTATAGGAAGAATCCTGATGTTGTGAATATTGATGGCTGGTAATAATATTATAGAATATAAAGTGTTACATTATATTATATTATATTGTACTTAATTAATAGACTAATTGAATTCTGTATATCAGGGCGGATCGAATGGCACAACTTCTAGATGAACGTGATCTAGGTGTGCTGACATCTGTCATGAGTCTTTTTGTTTCACTAGTATCCAACAATGCTGAAGCATATTGGAATTGTCTTCCAAAATGTGTAAGAATATTGGAGAGGTTAGCAAGAAATCAAGATATTCCACAAGAGTACACTTACTACGGAATTCCATCCCCTTGGCTTCAGGTACTTTCCTTTCATGCCATCATCCATTCATCCAGCTTGATTTATTAGTAAAATTAGGTCAGATCTGTATTTAATTAGTGACCATTAGGCCGTTACCTTCTATTAAGCTTGACCAATAACTCCAGTTAGTCTGCGAGTGGAGGTATGTAAATAGCAACACAAGCAATTAGTCATGTGTATATCACACATTAGTTATTATGTGTATAGTTTGACGGTTGCTACGTAAACCTTCCATAAGATTTACTCTAAAGATACTTAGGCAAGTTATGATGCAGGGCTAGTTTTTTTAAGTTTACCACAAGCCTGAAACCCATCTTACGCATCTGTACTGTGAATAATAAGTAAGCAACCATATGACTTAATTACTGAAACTCAACATGTGGAGTTGCTATTGTTAGAATGCCTGTTTCTTTTTATCGTTAGGGAGTTATACTATTTTTTCTGCAGGGTAGACTTAGGTAGTGCAATGGCCATGGCAGAGGCGCAGATCGTTTGATCTTAGAGTATTTCTTCATGGATTTGAATTCTTAAAAAAAAAACTCGACCAGGGGGAGAGACGCCCCCTGATTTTCGTCTTAAGAAGATGGTGCCGTGACTTGAACCCGGGCTGGCTTAGCCAACCACTTCTTTGGCGTGCTGTGCTGACCAGTTACACCGTGAGAGTGTTGGCGGATTTGAATTCTTTTACATCTTTGGTTCTATGTGTGTTGAAGGAAAACATGTATACGCATTGGATGGAAATGGTCCACATATTCAACTAAGCATAAAATGTTATTTTCACAGGTAAAGACAATGAGAGCTCTTCAGTACTTCCCTACCATTGAAGATCCCAACGCAAGACGAGCTTTGTTTGAGGTGCTACCTTTTTTTTTTTATAACTTTTCTACTGCACCTGTACAAAAATGTGTGGACTATAATGATACTGTTGTTATCCTTCAGGTCTTACAGCGCATTTTGATGGGTACTGATGTTGTTAAAAACGTTAACAAGAACAATGCCTCACATGCTGTTCTCTTTGAAGCTCTTGCTCTGGTGAGTTTGTACTGACTTTAAAGTGATTAACCCTCCCCACCCCCTACCAGTTCGATATGGCATTTCCTTTTCTGCATAAGTTTATGTTTCGCAGAATCACAGTTTGGCATCTTGTCTTTTTAATAAGTCTGTTTGCATGTATAATACTCCATATAGGTCATGCATCTGGATGCTGAAAAGGAGATGATGTCACAGTGTGTGGCTCTTCTTGGGAAGTTTATTGCAGTCCGGGAGCCAAACATTCGGTACCTTGGTCTGGTAATTGCATTTCTTATTAATATTTAGTTATTTACTTAATAATGCCTTTTGCTGGCAGTCTTGCTTCCGCATCAAAGTTGTGCAAGTGTAAAATTTACCATATTGAAATAGTAATCGATCCATCTTTCAGGAAAACATGACTAGGATGCTGTTAGTAACAGATGTTCAGGATATCATTAAAAGGCACCAGGCTCAGATCATTACATCTTTGAAGGACCCAGATATCAGGTTTGACTCTCTTCGAGTCTTTAAATTTCTATACTTCTCAAAAGAATCGAACGGTATAACATGAACATCCAGACTTTTTCCCCATGGATGATATGATATTATCTAGGGCAGCTTCTACATCAACTCCACACTTCTCCGAATACAACAGCAAAACCTTTTAGTCTCAATCAAGCTGGGTTGGGATAAAGATGAAATCACGCGAATCACAAATACATTTTTAGTTCCAAGTGAATAGCTGGAATTCAGTTTTATTATTTTTTAATCACAGTAGTAGGTCCAGTCATTCAGTTTTATGTGTAAAGTGCCCCATTCATTATATTGTATTTGTCCTAGAATGTCTGATGTTACTCGCAATCTCTTGCATTTGGGAGTGTCTTTGGATTGTACCATGTTAGTAAAGGCTGAACACTAAGAATAAACAGTGCTTAACATTTTCACTTGTGCAGAATGTAATTTATGTTAGCTCTTTGCTTCTCTGTGGATTCTGTTCTTCTTTTCAATAAACTGTGCCACATTCACCTTTGCTGCAACTTCATGTTATTGTATTGCAGCATTAGACGGAGGGCTCTTGATTTATTATATGGCATGTGTGATGTTACAAATGCAAAGGAAATTGTTGAGGAGTTATTGCAGGTAATTAATCTTTTGAGAGTGTACTATTGTTTATTTACTCACGTGTTCCTACTTCCTAAGACTGAATCCTCTTCTCTTACCTCACAGTACCTTAATACAGCTGAATTTGCAATGCGTGAAGAGTTGTCTCTGAAGGCAGCTATACTTGCAGAAAAATTTGCTCCAGAACTATTGTGGTAAGATTTTGATCATAGGATCTGCAAGTTACTATGTTGCAAATTTAGCATTTTTGTAGGACATATGTGACCATTGCAACCATGAAGTTACATGTTAGAACTGTGCTTTATCTAGTTATCTAATAATAACCTTGATAAGGAATGATTTTTTAGGGACCAGTAACTATTTGATGTCTTTTAATGCTTGGAGATCTTTCTAAATATAAAATTTTTGAAATAGGAATGCCAATTAATTGAACCGATCATTTTACGAGTAAGAGTTTTTGGAGTAATATAGCTACACCTACACATGATTAGAACAATAATGAAGACAACAGAAGCAGATATAAAGATAACTCATTCCTTTTGTAGTCAGAAACACATTTCTCAGCCTCAGTTTTGGAACTTTAGTAGATAGGATTGTTTTTTTCAATACCATGAAATAATTTCATGTCATCATTATTCCTGCATGTCTTAAATACTTCTGAGAAACAAAGAGAACATGAAGAGGTCAGATCTATTTGTTAGAACATGAGTACCATTCAGTCAGGGAACTATGGAGAAAGGGGTTAATTAGCTTGAAATTCTTAGCTGTACAATGACTTATGCTTAGAGAGTTCGTAAGGCCGGACTGAATTACATATGCAATCAGAGGGAGGGATTAGAATATTTCTTATCACTATCACTATACTATACCTAATTTGCTAAAAAACTTCTTTACTTGTTATCCTCCTTTTTTGCCACTTTTGTGGGGCTTCATACCCCAATTTAATTCGGATTAAAATGTTTAATCGGTATTGATGTTGTACTGTATTATAATGAATTTGGTATGTTTGTTTGCATCCTTGAGGTGTTTTGCTAACCAGAATTGGATGTACCAGCTCCCATAAACTTCAGCCTTCTACTGTGCCCATAGTTGTGGTCAACCTGATATTTAATTACTGGATTTAACAACTATAGCAAATTGTGTTGTTAGTTCTATGCGCATTTTAACTTATGCAATTTCATCTCCATGAAGTTTTTGCTGTATCTGACTTGTATTTGTGTAGGTATGTTGATGTTATTCTTCAGCTTATAGACAAAGCTGGAGATTTTGTAAGTGATGATATATGGTATCGAGTGGTACAATTTGTCACGAACAATGAAGATCTACAGGTTTGTGTATATATCTACTTGAACAAAATCATCTCAACTTCGTTTGGTGAATTTATGGTTCATTTTTTGCAACTGTATCAGTCATATGCTGCAGCTAAAGCGAGAGAATATCTTGACAAGCCTGCTTTACATGAGACGATGGTCAAGGTATTTTTCATCAGCTGAAATTGTTGTATTATGAAGACTGAATTTACGGAGCTACTAAATGATATTAGTTGCCATTGAAACATGATGTACAATCCTTAGTATGATAGTTTTACCTTTATATTGAATACATATTCTGTTACATTAAAGTGCCCGTTGATTAATTTAGAACTTTTATTCTGTCTTCTATTTGTTTACAAAAAGAGAATGGAATCTGCCTGGTATCCAAGTACCGTCCTATTTGTGCCTACATATTTTCTTTCTTGCATTACATTATCCTTCTTTTGCACCTATACAGGTGAGTGCCTACCTTCTTGGGGAGTATGGCCATCTTTTGGCCCGGAGACCTGGCTGTAGCCCTAAGGAATTGTTTGCTATTATAAATGATAAACTTCCGACAGTATCGTAAGTTGTGAAAGCTCATACTTGATTAACTTCAATGTCATTTTCTACCATGTTCTGATGCATGCACTATCGATTTTTCATCAGGACAAGTACCGTAGCTATTCTTCTCTCAACCTATGCCAAGATATTGATGCACACTCAGCCTCCTGATGTTGGACTGCAGCAACAAATCCTCACAATATTTAAAAAGTAAGAAATGATTCTTCCAGTTCCAAGCTTTAGTGATATACTACAACCACTTTATGTGTTGTTGAACTTTTGTTACTCTTCTTTATATTGTGTTCCAGGTATGAGAGTTATATTGATGTTGAAATACAACAGAGAGCAGTTGAATATTTTGAACTAAGCAGGAAAGGCCCTGCTTTGGCAGATGTGTTGGCTGAAATGCCAAAATTCCCTGAACGTGAGGTAACTCCATTGTTAGGATACACTTTTCTCTTGGTCAATTTATTCCATTGCGAAGGATTTTTTCTTACTGTGGATTATTTGCCAAATGTAGTCTGCGCTGTTGAAGAAGGCTGAAGATGCTGAAATTGACACAGCAGAGCAAAGTGCTATAAAGCTACGTAGTCAGCAACAAACTTCCAGTGCTCTTGTTGTAGCTGATCACCCCCCTGCAAATGGATCTGCACCACCAGCTAATCATCTCACTCTTGTGAAGATGCCAAGCCAAACTGTTTCTGACACTCAGGAGAGTGGAGTAATTTATGAAGAGGCTCCCAAGCCTCCCGTTGAAGCTCCCAAAGAAAATGGGACTCCCGTCGAAGTGGAGAGCAGGGACACAAACATTACTGAAATCAACAATGAGATTAAAGCTGAACCTCCCTCTACATCTCATTCTACTTCTCCCGCAGACCTCCTGGCAGATCTTTTGGGTCCTCTTGCGATAGAGGGCCCTCCTGCTGTAGAGCAAAATCCTGCCCAAGGATTGAATGCTAATCAAAGTCCAGTTGATGACTTGGCACTTGCTACCCTTGAGGATCAGTCCAACTCAGTTCAGGTACTAGTGTACTCTTATTTCCTTTGTCAGGCTTTATACTAGTTGAACTATTGTACTGGTAAAAAATGCTTTTATAGGAGCATGTTCTCTACTGACACCTGCGAAATGAATTCTGCTTTATACAGCCAACTGTCAACGTCGAGGAAAAGTTTCACATATTGTGCACAAAAGATAGCGGAGTGCTGTATGAGGATCCTCACATTCAGGTTTGCATAAATTGGTTGCGTTGCATCACTTCACATAACTGTACATCTTTATCCTAACTCATGTTGCACATCTTCCTTTTTCTACTATACCTTGTGTCTAGATTGGTTTGAAAGCGGAGTGGCGTGCCCATCATGGCCGTCTTATTCTTTTCCTGGGTAACAAAAATACTTCAGCCCTTACGTCAGTGCGGGCGCTGATTTTGCCTCCTGGTCATTTGAAAATGGAACTTTCGTCAGTTCCCGATACTATTCCTCCAAGAGCACAGGTACCAAGTGATGCAGTATAATGCTTTCGCACCTTTAAAGTTTTCTTCCAGGTCGAACTTCAATTCCTTGGTCATTTTCTGTAGGTGCAAGTTCCACTTGAGGTTGCGAATCTCCGTGCAAGTAGAGATGTTGCGGTTCTAGATTTCTCATATACTTTTGGAACTTTGGTGATTCTTCTATGCTATTATATTTTTTCCCTGGGTGCCTGAATATTCACTTATAGGTAACAGTGATGTCCTTGTTTTGCTTATGCAGGTGGATGCCAAACTTCGACTCCCTGTTGTATTGAATAAATTTTTGCAGCCTATAACTCTTACCCCTGAAGAATTTTTCCCCCAGTGGAAAGCGCTGACTGTTCATTCGCTGAAGGTTCAAGAAGTGGTAAGGCCTAGGAAGGGGTGGCACGGTGGGGGTGGGGGTCGTCTTTTGAATGATGTAGAAACTGAAATATTGTCATTATGATTATCTGAGCAATCTTTCTAATGGCCTCATGTGAACAGGTTAAAGGTGTGAAACCAATGCCTCTTTCTGAGATGGCTAATCTTTTCATGAGCCTTCACTTGGCTGTCGCCCCCGGACTTGTATGTAGTTTGGTATTTGTCTCTCCATTTTGAGCCATTTTGTTTTTCAAACAGTTGAAGTTCTTGCTCTTTTTAGGATAACAACCCAAACAATCTGGTTGCATGCACAACATTCTTTTCTGAAGCAACGCGTGCCATGCTTTGTCTGGTAAGCATGATTATTTACTGCTGTTTATATTCTTAGCTGTACCATGGCAATTTTCCTTAACAAATGAATCCTGTGATAAATTTTTAGAGTTACTGAACGCATCTGTGCCTGGTAATATTCTTTTGGGGCTAGTGTTGTAGTGAGCCTTTTTTATTTTAATAATAACTGAACCCCAATCTGAACTCCAATCCACTCTTCACTACGTCAACCATACCTTGGTATGAAGCTGACTCATTTAGCTCTTAGACCAACTTGTCACTGACAAGCACAATTCAGTTAGATATGAAACCAACCTTCTTTAGACTTTAGAATACATGCTGGTTCAATACTTTTTTTCTTTTAAGGTTCATTTCCATTGCTGAACAGCAGCCCATTAGGGTGTCCGTCAAGTTGGATCTATAATAGAAAACATTATGAAAAACAGTAAAGATTAGGTTTGTGTCACCGCATCAATTATGATTTTGTTAATTGCCATTTCTTTTGTATTTTTTTGACTCGTGCCACCACTGTGTAAAACTTTTATGCTACTAATGTACCAATTTTAATCAAGACTTGTTCAATCCATGCCACTCGAAGTGGCCTGTCTGGCATAAACGAAACACATTTTGCTGATGTCATGAGTCTAAATATTACAAAAGCAATGGCAAATATCAGAACCGTGACAACATAGTGGCATAAACCTTGTTGTAAAAATGGTTTTCCTAGCCTCTGCTTACTAGTGATGCATGCTTGTAAGCCCTTGTCCTGTCACAGTGGAATAATGGATACAGTAATTGCACTTTAGCTGAATACCAGACCTTAAGAAATCCTGTGCTTGAGTCATTTGTCAGCTGTAGCAAAAGCTGATATTTGCAGTGTTTAATCCATTCTTAACAGTTTATATTGTGACTTGCAAACGTGGCATATGTGCAGTCTTGCTCATAAACTGTTCTTTTATCCCTTTATGAAGACCTGTATTTTTGTTCACTTTGCTGCTTATCTTTTGACTCTTTGCAGATAAGAGTTGAAACAGATCCACAAGACAGGACCCAACTGCGGCTAACAGTTGCCTCGGGCGACCAATATTTGACATTCGAGTATAGTCTTGCTCCTTTTCTTTAAATTATGGCTTATTGCTAATGAGAATGCAAAAGTTGATTGAAAGATTTTGGTAAACAGGTTGAAAGAGTTCGTCAAGGAACATTTGATTGATATCCCAAGGACTCAGGCTGCCCCACCTCGTGCACCGGTCCAGCCACAGTTGCCTGCTGCAGCACCTGCCACATACAATGACCCTGGTGCCATGCTTGCTGGATTGCTATGAGAAGTAAAAAAAACAAAGCAATAGTGTTGTGATGTACATGACAGTTGTTTAATACGAGGATCTAACATCTCCACAAGCATCTTGCTGCCAAGACGAACACGTGGAGCAACGAAAGGGCTGGCGGAGTAGTCTTCAGCTGGATTCTGAACTGAGAAAGAGCTAGATTCTTTGGGGGCGGTTTCAAGGCCCTTCCCCCGTCCCCTCCATGGAGCAGTTGCCATATTGTGTAAGCGTAATTTGTTGTTTCTCATTATCATCCCCTTTTGGCCCATTTGTATAACTTGTATTGCCCAGGTCTGGTGGTGGACAATCGGTAGTTTTGCGTGTTAATATAAGGTGCTAGGTTTTCCACCATGCCGATTGTAAAGTTGCCTTTAGTGCGCATTGCATTACGATTTGTACCAATAAGGTCGGAATAGGGAAAGGAAATTAATAGAGGTTTTGTTTTGTGCATGTTTTATGGTTTGCATAGTTCCGATCCCTGGTACTGCTCTTGATGTGTTTTTTCCTGGTGTGTAATGACCCATGGTTCACGAGGCTCGGTTGCTAACTAAACCTAGCTGGCACCGGCGCATGCAGTCTCTTTGGAGTTCCCAATTCCGGGCAACTATGACACAACATGCATCGGCTTCTACATGTATGCTTCGCATGCTTTTGCGACTGCAGCATCGCTGCTGTGGGTACTGTACGTTGCACGACGATCTACCCACCGCAGGAACGTTGTTGCACGACGATCTACACACAGCATGAACGTTGAAGGCTTGAGCACGAGGAACATACTTTTAGTTTTTTTAGTGCAATCTTTAGTTTTCTTTTTGATGACGAGGAAACCCCACGCTTGGTCTGCAATTTCTCGCTGCAGTACTTGCATTGCATGTTTTCCAAAAGCGAAATACACGGAACTTTTTTTTTTTTTGAGAAACAATACACGGAACTGTCTGATCGATATACATCGAGCTACAGCGTGATTGGCCCTGGGCATTGGTCCATGGTCCCTAAGGCCCAATCGCACACAATGTGTTGGTCTTTTTCCTTCTCCTTTTTACACCCCCGCCCCCCCTTTTTTTTTGAAATGAACTGAGCAGTAGAAGCTCCCTATATTGCCGATTAATGAAGAAGATCAGATTAGGTAAAACAACATTACCACAGAAAACGACAAAAAACGCTATGGGTAAGACAACTCAGCCAACAAACCACTGACAATATGAGTAAACAACATAAACAACCATATCAATGTCAAACCCCTACGATCCATTACGAAAGAGACAAAGAGACCTCTGCCACAAAATCGCAGAAGGCATGATCTTTTAAACCCATCAATAATTTGATGAGATATGGCGACAATAGTTCATTCAAGCAGTCTATGACGTCTTGCACCTTGTCGTCGTCGAGCTTCCCATCCTTCCCAACAAATCAACAATGCCATCGCTTTTCTATCTGAGATTGGAAGAAAAAAATTTCGTGCTTCGATTAGGAAAGCATACCTTTGTCCTTGGTACCTCCGACTTGTACCTCTCTAAAACCAAATCGTTAGTGCACACCTGTGTCTCCGCCTTATACATGAGTGTAACACGACACATGATGGTGCGTACTTAATATAACAGTAGCTAGACAAGCGATGGTGTGAACAACACTTGCTGGAGGAAAGTCGTTGACTAACTAATTATTTCTGTTTCTGAAAAAGCGAAATACACTGAACTGTCCGATCGATGTACGTACGCCTCGCCAGGCCGCTATGTCGAGCCACAGCATGGTTGGCCCTGGGCCTTGTTCCAAGGTTCCTAAGGGCCCAATTGCACACAACTTGCCGGCCCTTTTTTCTTTCTTTTTTTACCCCCTCATTATTTTCTACCTAAGATGGAAGGAAAGATTTCGCAGTTCGATTAGGAAATCATACTTTTGTCGTCCTTCCGACCTGTACCTTTCTAAAAAATCCAGTGACGAGTTGCTACTGCACACATTTCTTCGTCTAACACACGACATATGTCGATGCGTACTTGTAGGCCGGGTAGATATATAAGTGATAACAACAGTTGCTGGATGAAGAAAGTCACTGAAGTAAGTAATTGCTGCATCCAAATCCCAATTCCCCAACGGTGGTAAATCACATCACCAAAAGAAACAAAACAACGGGGGCAACGCAAAGCCGTGGGTGCACTCCACACCCTGCTGCTGAGTGATACCTAGCTAGCCTATATAGCTACGAGCTATCCAACCCATAATATCATCATCTATGCTACGGACAGTCGACATCAACGATATATATATACAGTTGCCCGAACAGTTGCCGTCGCTGTCGCCGGGAGATGGCCAGTAGCTGTTCGCTGCTTCCTTTCCTTGGCGATCGATACGATAGGTTCTGTTGGCCTCACCTGCGACTGCGATGCTTTGACATGTAGGAACACATGCTGCTGCGGTCGATCGCCCGTTGGCACGCCCGCAGCAGGCGTCGCACCGTTTTCTTCTTCTGCTGTCACGAGGACATGATCTGACTCGCTTGGGTTGGGAGGACGCAATCCGAGTTAACATCGATGCCTGTCACGACGACGGCGACGATAGATATCCCTTCGTACGTGAAAATGGACCCGTTGCATACATTTCTCCGGGACAACAGTCGGAGGCTTTGCAAGACGCCAGCATCCACACGATCGAGGTGCTGCTGATCCATAGGCGACGGGATGGCCATTTTTCTCCTCCTCCTCCTCCTCCTTCTTCTATTAATTAAATATCAATAATATAAAAGATACATCACTCACTTAGTTTTATTTATTTGTTATTACTTATTTTTGATAACAATAAATAAAGGACTTAGTCAGTGTTAATGTCATATTTCCTGTTATGAGAAGACGACAAGAACCTACCCTCGTACGTGGAATTGTACCCATTGCATCCTTTACTAGGATGACGGTCGCGGCGTGCAAGACGCCAGCGTCCACACAATCAAGGCGCTGCTAACTCATAGGTGATGAGATGGCTGTCTTCTTCTTTTTCTTCTTCTTCTTATTCTTCGTCTTCTTAATAAGGCATTGTTTAGTTCCCAAATTTTTTTAAGATTCCACGTCACATCGAATCTCGCGGCATATGCATGAAACATTAAATATAGAAGAAAACAAAAACTAATTACACAGTTTACCTGTAAATCGCGAGACGAATCTTTTGATCCTAGTTAGTCTATGATCGGATAATATTTGCCAGAAACAAACGAAAATGCTACAGTAGCGAAATCCAAAAATTTTCGCAAACTAAACCAGGCCTAAATATAAGTAAAAACACATCACTTACTTAATTTTATTTATTACATGCTTTTGATCACAATAAATAAAGGATGTGATTGGCGTTAACAACGTTACATTTCCTGTCATGAGAGAGCAACGAGAGCCTAACCTCGTACTTGAAATTGGACCCATTACATCTTTTTCTCTATAATGACATGCAAGATGTCAGCGTCCAAGTTATGGAGGTCCTGCTGATCCACAGGCGATGGGATGCCCGTTTTCTAATTCTTCTACTAAATAAATATAAATAAAATAAAAGTAACACTCACTTAGTTTTATTTATTTACATAATTTTGGTAACAATAAATAAAAGGACGTAATCCACGTTAATGTAGCATTTCTTGCCATGAGAGGGCAACGAGAGCCAACCCTTATACGTGAATTTGAACCCGTCGCTTCTTTTCCTCTAGGACTGCTGATCCATATATAGGTGACGAGATGTCCGTTCTCTTCTTCTTCTTCTTCTTCTTCTTCTTCTTCTTCTTCTTCTTCTTCTATTAAATATAAATAAAATAAAAAGCATATTACTCACTTAGTTTTATTTATTTCACTTAATTTTGATAATAATAAATAAAGAAGGT
>Ga0182004_10001467_pt1 | contig 17280 bp, 19 predicted proteins | sample Sormic07211540_1_FD_120479 | JGI IMG/M metagenome (GOLD analysis project Ga0182004, IMG submission 120479) | Endophyte microbial communities from Sorghum bicolor roots, Mead, Nebraska, USA - 072115-40_1 MetaG | ecosystem: Host-associated > Plants > Roots > Unclassified | place: USA: Nebraska...
GTATGAAGAAAATGCTTTACAATGTTTTAACCCCAGATATTTTTCTTAACCATCCTTTTCTCGAGGACGAGTAAAAGCCTAAGTATGGGGGTGTTTGTTGACGGTTCTTAAGTATCAATTTTACTTATCAAATAAACAAGGGAAAGGACCATTATACAAACAACACCTAGAATTAGTGTTTGATATGACAGAATTCCACGAGTTTTGTTGTTTATCTGTTTATGTAGGGGGTTATCAGGAAATAAGGAAGAAAGGCCCACATGTCGGGATTACATAGAGATATTAACGCACCGCACAATTTTCTACCATCTAGAAGACTCCAGAAGCCACGGGAACGAACGGAAAGGCGATCGGGCCCGGGGGCAGGGCGCCCACCCTCCCCCCTAGGGCGCCCGCCCTAGTGTTGTGCCCAATCATGTTCAACTTCGCGGATCACGCTCCACCGACCTAAAGGATCAAGAATAACCGTTCAATCAATGTCGGTTTGATCCGACGGCCCACGTTCACCTGAGGGGACTATATAAGCAGACCCTTTGGCCCCTGGAGGAGAACAAGTTCATCATAGAGTTGAGAGGTGCCCTCGAAGGATAACCTTTCCTCTAAATAGACTTAGGGCTTAGCATGCAATGTAAGAGCAGACTAGATCTACTAGATTGAGAGAAATAGAGTGGAGGTGTATATCGGAGGAAGCTCGGCCTGTCGGTGTCTACTCCGAGGTTGTACCTGTGGGATCAAGTTCTCCTAACCCGAAGCTTGCTCCTCGGATTCTTCAGTATTTCGACTTCTAAATACTAGTAAGTTCTTGTTTTATTGTTCTTTGGTTTATGATTTTACTTTAATCTCTTCGCGTAGAGTTTAGGGTAATCATCTCTAGCATAGACGTGGTGTTTGGGCTAGGATACTCATAGATATCCCCTGACTAGCTGGACCGTGGTAGTAGCAAGGAACGTGACATTTTCGAGTTACCTTTGCAGCCCATATCCCGTTAGTAGGATCGATAGGTTTTATAGGTGTGGGTTGAACATTCTCTATGGTGTCTAGATTCCGTGAGCCTCCCCAACAGAACAGTAGATTATCCTTACCAAGGTTAGAAAGAGATTACGGTTATAGTCTTCTCTATACATCACTCATATCGAGAAACATTCTTTGTAGCCTAAAGGTTAGTAGTAATAGATTGGGTTAGTCAGATGCACTCTTTCTCCTAGAGATAAAAATATAAATATGATACTCTGGATAACATCCCGGGTGAAGTGCTCACCGATATCCGCGCGCTTGCGGATTAATTCTGATTGCGTTACCAAATATCAACAGGGACCTCGCTCATCTTCTCAGGCAAGCACCTCATCCCCATTTCTTTCCTTTGATTTCTATTAGGGTTTGGCTGGTTAGGGTTTGGTTCATATCTAGGGATTTCCGCATGGTTTGTATCTAGGGATTTCGTGATACGGTTCGGTTATGGCCTGGTATTCTATTGTTAACAAATGCATAGAGATTTGTACCAAATGAAGCCCAAGATTTATTTTGTATTCTCTAGTTAGCGTTGATTAGGTTCTTGGTGGTCTGATCTGTAGGTTTTGGTAGGTATTGTCTGATTCACTGATCCCTCATGCGGTTGCTGAGGATGACTGGGCCGGAATGGGGACGGTGTATCTCCCCAAGTGCCACTGCGATCGGTTCACCAAGTTAAAGAAGGTCTGGGGTGGGAGGCACACTGGAAGGCGCTTCTTTGGTTGTCCAAATCAGGTGAACTTCTTGTGGCTTGCAATTGTTGTTGCATGTTGTAAGTTCTAAAATGGGATTGCTTGCTGCAAGAACTGGAACACCAATGTCAGTTTGTGCAGTGGATTGATGATGAGTGGCCAAGCCGTGTCGAAGAGAGTTTCAAGATTCTCTGGAAGGAGATGAAGCAAGCCGGGCATGCTGTTGATTGGGCACATGATGCCTTGGAGGATGCTATGATGTACACGGAGCAAATGCTGAATGCCAAGCAAACTATGGAAGAAGAAGTGCGACAGACCAAGCGTCTTGCGCGTCGTGTGGTTCTTGCCTATCAGAATAGGGTCATGTTCGCAAACATGGACAAGAGCAAGCTCCAGTACCTGTTCTAGTGCCTCATCATGCTTGTTGGGCTCCTGATTGCCTTCGCTGTCTTTCTGAAGATGTGAGTTGGCGTCCTGCATAGGCCACTGATGTGCTAGTTAGGTAGTCAGTTAGTCTAACTATGCAACCTAGGCCTCTTTTTGGTAGTGCAGCAGGTTCTGCTAGTGCTAAGTAGTGGTTCTTTTGTTAACCGAAACATGGTAGGGACATGATTGGTAGTCCAGTTCCTTGGGACAAGTGTTTTTGGTTGTCAAGAAACTCAGCAAGTTTCTAGTTATGTAACAGGGTTGGGTAAACCCTCAAACTTCTGTTATATTTTTGGTTATGTAACAGGGTTGGGTGAACCCTTAATGAACTTGTGTTATATCTATGGATGTGAATGTGTTGAAAACTCAATTTCTGTTGTATTTTATTTGTTTCATCCAATTTGAGCTTATCACTAGTGTATAAAATTTGTTTCGAACACAGCACAAAGAAAAGTAGAAAAATAACATATGCGATTGATGATTTATTGTCAAGTGTCATGACTTATTCTCACACATCCAAGGCACATGGCACATTGCAGCCACCAAAAATATACCCGCAACCCAGCTAAAGTTCATAACTACTTCTTTCTACTAATACACCTCAAAATGGGTAAGTTAGCTACAACTACAACATCGTCAGGGGGCTTTGATGTCCTTCCTTCCTTTCACTGAAAGGCCACGTGTCCTCTAATCTTTGCAAGGTGCTGGTTGATCCACAGTTCTTTATCCTCTGGGTTCATCCCAACGAAGACCAAAGCAGGCCCCTTGTGCTCCATCAAGTGATTATGGCATATCATCAAGTTAGATCTTGCATAATTTGTGTAACAGAACCACCCAAGTTATAAGAGATTAAGCCTATTAGCGACCATTTACACTATCAACTTGCCAAGCTTAAGCCCATATAATCTCAGTAGTCCGTGAAATCTCGAAGGATTTCAAACTACAATCGTACATATAGCCAAGATCGTAATAAGTCCAGCGATCACCATCCACAAATGCATCCAGTTCGCAACATTCAAAGGTTACATCAGAGTTCAAATACAGTTATTACAAACCAAGTTCAAGAGTAGCGGAAGCATCATAGTTTTCAAATAACACACACGCTTAGTCTGATACAGTGCCATAGTTCGGTTATTCCCACAACAGCAAAAGAAGAGGTCGAGTGACCATCGCCCTTGGTCTAGTCATCACCCATTGCTGGGTACAAGCAGTGAATGCAATAACCATAGTACATTTGACCATCTTCAAAACAACATGGGAATGGAATCCTGAGTATGAGAATGTACTCAGCTAGACTTACCCGTCATAAACCAAAATAAAAGACTCTTCAAGGATTATGAAGGCTGTATAGTGGGGTAGCTGAAACCTATTTGCGTAAAAGCATTAACCATCTAGAAGTATATCCTGACATCCCCCTTTCTTTTATTTAGCTCAAGTTAGGTATTAATACCTACCATCTAGTTTGCACCTGTACTATTGCAAACAAAATTGTTGTGATATGATAATACCTTATCATAGCATTCGCAGTTCATGACTTGTCATAACCCAAGTGTTTCATTGTCCTTACTACGAGGACAGGGCTCCTGTCAAGTGCTCACTATCCAGCAGCGATGGCGATTCGAATCAATTTCTAACCAGCTGGCGAGTTATTCCCCACACAGACCACACTCACTGATCAAGTGAGCTACAGATCACCATATTACACTATCCAGGACCAATTCGCGGGTTCGGCAGGCACCACCAGTACCCGAGGACCGTTCTAGTGACCGCGGTATCCAAGGTATACCAAGGTTGCGCGCCGCGTCCTCGTCGTTCTCCTCAACCATCACCAATACAACGCATGGTGGCTCAACTCTCGACCCGGATAGTGTTCAGGCTTCGCGGTCGGAACGACTTATCCTTCCAGCTAAGTGTAGGGCATGCGTTCAACATGACAAGAGGGCAGTCAACGGTCGGTCCTTAATCGACACAGGCAGGGGCACTACGGTCAAACACCACCATAAGACCCTTCCCGGTCTTAGTTTCTTTCCCACACTTGGTTACTTTCACCATAGCATTGACAGCTAACATTCAGGTATCCACCTATATCTCGTAGGTGACAGGAAATCACCCGACTTCTACCGTACTAAGCAAGCTAAGCATAGACTCCGAGCCTATCTACATAGGACAAGGTAGATAAACAGGTGGGGATATCATGGAGTAAATATGCATCAACGGTATCAAGCAACTCCTATCACTTAAATACAACATTATGAAGCAATCATGATATAATAAATTAAGTTGGCGAGAATAGGGAGACTTAGAATGCTCTCGGGCTTGCCTCTCTCGAAGGTGCTAGGCCTGTGGTCCGGGCACTCCTGCAGATCTCCTTCCGTCTGTGGTCCTCCTGGAAGTTCCTGTTCCTATGTCTCCTCCTGCTCCTCGGGTCCCACCTCGTTCTCCTGCGAGCCTGTATGATGCATGTGTGCTCATGAGTGGAGTGCAAGATGCCCGAAGTGCAACGCTTATGCAAATTAAGACAAGATGCTCATGACATGGTACATAGATGAAACAGGAAACTATTTCTACAAGGTAGTCAACATCATCCAAGAACATGTAACTAAAGTAAAGCATCTATTGCATTCTCTTCTACAAGTTATTATTAACCAGCAAGCTATCATAGTGCTTCAAAGATACACCAAACACCATTTATTCTATTCTTCTTATGCATAGCAAGGGTTTATTTATTTAATTATTATTAAGCCTACAACAGTAGCATATACTTCTGTGCTTCAATAATTCTACAAAAATTACAGTAGGTCACTGGTTATTTATGGAGTCTATCACCAAATTTTATAGCATTTGAACAGTAACATGGCCCCCACAAAAATCACAAGTTTAATGGACATAATTAAGTGTAAATACCCTACTGGTGACAAGGTGTCAAACAACAGATTTCATATTTTTATAAATTACTTACTAACATAAGAAATATCCACAAAAATTTCTACATTAATTGCATGATCCAATTATTTATTAAAAATCATATACCACTGCCATGCAAGCATTTAAATCACCATAAATTAATTCCTACAGCAAATATTGTGTTACATATTTTTCCCAGAGACTAAACATCCATGCAAAGTTAGCAAAACAAGAATCATATTTTTCCGAGCTATATTTTTTTACTGAACATTTTCTAAATAACAGCAAAATCATGGAATAAATATTTTTACACACAAAAGTTGTACAAACATAACATGCAAAGAAACTAGGTTGTAGATCTTGAATTATGGAAAACATCAAACTTTATTTCACCATTTTTTGAGCTATAGATCTCAAGATATGGATTTAATACTTTTTAATCATTTTCTGAGAAATTATTTTCTGAAAATCAATTTCAAATCCACCCCGGCTCCGGCTAAGTGCACCCAGAGCAGTGCACCCACATCCACTCTCTAAGACAGACAGGTGGGTCCCGACCCCACGCTGTCAGTGGCACAGAGAAGGGAGGAGGAGCTCCGGTAAACCGGAACTCGCCGCCGGTGACATCTCCGAAGACGGCACCGCCACCAGCGCATTCCCCTCACTCTAGCGCATTCAGGGGTACCCTCAATGGCTGCTCGGAGGCTCTGCAGCGCCCCGCTCAGCGCGCATGGCGGAGCGGCGGCACGGCTAACCGCCGACGAGGCGACTCCGGCCAACAGCGTGGCGGCTATGGGGCGAAGGAGGTGCGGGGATGCCAGGCGGTTGCAATGCGCAAGAAAACAAGACAAATGGAGGTCGGAGACGGCCGGACCACGTGAGCAGGGAGCTCGCCGGAGTTCGGCCATGCTTCGGTGAGCGGCCGGGGTTGCTACGGTGCTTACCCTGACGGTTGAGCGTGCGCAGAGGGTGGGGAAGGCGAAGAGGAAGCAAATGGCGCCCTCAGGTGCAAGATTGGATGGAGGATTTGGCTGGCGTCGAGCGGCGGAGCTCGGCCAGTAATGGTAGACGGCGGCGCTAGTCGCTGCTGCGCGAGGGCGAAGGAGAGAGCGAGAGAGAGAGAGAGGAGAGGCGCAAATGGACGAGGAGGGGGAGGCGGGCGTGGCCGGGCGCTCCTGGTGGCTGACCTGGGCGTGTCCAGGCCGACGCATGCACGCCACGCGGCGGCAGAGCCCTGCCGGCTCGCCACGGCGGCACGGCGCGGCCGGCCGTCGCGCGTGGACGCGGGCGCGGGGAGGGGGATGGCGCGTTTGCAGGCTGGGCTGGCTTCGGCCAGCGGGCCAGAAGCGAGGCAGCAGCCTGCTAGCGCCCTCCTTTTCCTTTTTCTATGTTTTTAATTTCTTTTTCCAAAACATTCTCCAACCCCTTTTTGATTTATTTAAAAGCGTTTTCAGACATGGCCCCCAAAACAAAAGTTGACCAAAATAAATTGCTCTACAATTTTGCTTTAAATTGTAACCTCAAATTCCAATTAGAATTTGAATTGCAATTCAAAACTAGTTCTAGGTTTTTAAATAAATTCATTTTGGGGATTTTTGTATAAACTTCATTTATCAAATTCTACAGCTCCAAAAATTCCACAAAACTATTCTTAATTCTTCTAAAACATAGTTCAACTTATTTTGGTCATCACAAATAATTTTGAAGCAAGCATATTAATTTATTACATTTAATTTCATTTAACTCAAGCATATAAAATCACAATTTTAAAAGCCACTATGCTCATGGGATGCAATGCTCATGCTCATGCTCATGCTTGATGAGAATGCTTATGAGTGAGTTTATGAGACTAAGTGCTTGCTTAACACCTAGGGTGTTACAGCCCTTCCCCCTTAGGGAAATCTCGTCCAGAGATTTTGAGTTACTAACCATTTGTTATGAAATTTTGGGTAAACTATTTTTAGGTATTCCTCGGTTTCCCAGGTGGCGTCTCTATCATCGTGATGACTCCACACCACCTTGTAGGTTTTGACAACTCTATTTCTAGTTACTCACTCCTTGGTATCCACGATACCCGCTAGTTGTTCCTTATACTCCAAATCTCCCTTTATCTTGATTCCCCGAGGTTCAATCCTTTGCTTGGATACCTTTAGACACTTTCTTAACTGGGATACATAAAAAACCAGAAAGATTGAGCCCAACTCTTCAGGTAACTGGATCTTGTAGGCCACCAGGCCTTTTCGCTCTATTACCTGATATGGCCCTACGTACCTAGGTGCGAGCTTACTTCGAATCCTGAAGCGTTGGACCTTCTTCATCGGCGTAACCTTGAGGTAAACATAGTCACCCACATCAAACTCAAGCGGTCTTCTTCTCTTGTCGGCATAGCTTTTCTGTCGTGATTGTGCGGATCTCATGTGTTGTTGTATGATTTTCACTTTCTTCTCAGCATCGTTCACAAAGTCGATACCATAGTATCTCCTTTCAACGGGTTCGACCTAGTTTAACGGAGTCCTACACTTCCGACCATACAAAGCTTCAAACGGAGCCACCTTGATACTCTCTTGATAGCTATTGTTGTAAGAGAATTTAGCCAAAGGTAACCATGCTTCCCAAGATCCTTTTGAAGATAACACACAAGCTCTCAGCATATCTTCTAACACTTGATTGAGTCTCTCTGTTTGGCCTGAGGTTTGAGGATGATACGCTGTACTTCTCACGAGACTAGTCCCCAAACTTTTGTGCATTCGTTCCCAAAAGTGAGCGGTGAACTGCGGACCTCTATCTGATGTGATGGTCTTGGGAATACCATGCAACTTGACAATCTTAGCCATGTATAAGTCAGCATACTCGGGAGGTCTGTAGCGAGTCTTAACTGGGATGAAATGAGCCAATTTGGTCAACCGATCTACGATTACCCAAATCAAGTCATTCCCTTTTTGTGTAGTCAGCAGTCCTGTGATGAAGTCCATACTGACCTCTTCCCACTTCCACTCTGGAACTGACAGCGGTTGCAACAACCCTGCGGGTTTCATGTGTATAGCTTTGACTCGGCAACACGTGTCACATCCGGCCACATATGCTGCTATTTCTTTCTTCATTTTGGTCCACCAAAAAGTGAGATTTCAAATCTTGATACATTTTACTACTCCCGGGATGGATGGAAAGTTTTGAAAGGTGTTCTTCATCCATGATTCTAGTCTTTAGCTCTCGATTATTTGGAACTACTAACCGATGTTGAAACCAAAGTACCCCTTTTTCATCCACTCGAAACTAAGTTTTGGGATCATCTTTCATCTTTTCTTTGATGTGTGAAATGCCCTTATCTGTCTTCTGACCCTCGATAACCTGACTCTCGAGTGAACAACTGAGCTGTATATGACATAGGACCTCGGGATGCATTAGATTGAAACCATCTTCAAACAACGGTGGACCACTTGATAGTGTGGTTTATGACTTAAAGCATCTGATACCACATTAGCCTTGCCTGGGTGGTAGTGGACCGCGAGATCATAGTCCTTGATCAGCTCTAACCATCTTCGCTTCCTCATATTCAACTCAGATTGAGTAAAGATGTACTTAAGGCTTTTATGATCCGTGTAGATATGACACTTATTCCCAAGCAGATAATGCCTCCAGATCTTTAGAGCATGCACAACAGCTGCAAGTTCAAAGTCGTGAGTCGGATAGTTGACTTCATGTTTTCTCAACTGTTGTGAAGCATAAGCTATAACTCTACCCTCTTGCATCAGCACACACCCCAAACCACTTTTCGATGCGTCACAGAACACATCAAAAGGCTTCTCAACGTCCGGTTGTGCCAAAACAGGAGCAGTGGTCAGTAGCTTTCGCAAGGTGCAGAAGGCTAGTTCACACCCCTCTATCTAGGCGAACTTGTGATCCTTTTGTAGCAAACTGGTCATTGGCTTAGCAATCTTGGAGAAGTCGGGGATGAAATGACGATAATACCCGGCTAAACCAAGAAAGCTTCGAACTTCCGAGACAGAAGTTGGTGCCTTCCAATCCATAACTTCTTGTACTTTTGATGGATCCACAGCGATCCCTTCTTCTGACAGAATGTGCCCCAGGAATGGAACTTTCTTAAGCCAAAATTCACACTTGCTGAACTTTGCATATAACTGATCCTCTCGTAGTCGTGTTAGCATGACCCTTAGATGCTCAGCATGATCTTGTTCATTCTCCAAATAAACTAGAATGTCACAATGAACACCACATAACTCCGGCATAAAGACTGAGTTCATCAGATACATAAAGTATGTAGGAGCATTTGTCAATCTGAAGGACATGACAAGATACTCATACAACCTATATCTGGTAGAAAAAGCAGTCTTTGGTATGTCTTGCGGGTGGATCTTGATTTGGTGATACCCAGAACTCAAATCTATCTTGGAGAACACTTTTGCCTTTGACAACTGATCGAACAGGATATCAATCCGTGGCAAGAGATACTTATTCTTGATCGTCACAACATTGAGTGGACGGTAGTCCATGCACATGTGCAAAGATTGATCCTTCTTTTTCACAAACAAAGCCGGGCAGCCTCATTCGGACAAACTCGACCGGATGAAACCTTTGTCCACGAGCTCCTTCAACTGAGTCTTGAATTCAGCGAGCTTGTTTGGTGGCATCCGGTACGGTCTCCTCGAGATTGGTGCTGTACCTTGTATCAACTCTATAGCAAACTCTACTTCCCTATCTAGGGGAAGTCCTAGCAACTCTTCTAGAAAAACATCAGGAAACTCACAAACCACGGGGATTTGGGTTAAAGGAATCACTTGCGTAGCACAAGAGATGCTAGCAAAGTCAAACTGATGAGGCAGGGGTACTTGAAAAGAACCACTGCCCTGAGGCTCCCTGAGAGATAACACCCTTTTCCCTGCATCTATAACTGCGTCCCACTCTTTCATCCAATTCATGCCCATGATAACATCGAAGACTAAACCAGGCATGACCACCAAATTCACTCAGAACACACGGTTACTTATATCCAGGGTTGCCCCTCGGACCACTCTTTTTGTCAATACATCTGCCCCTGCTGAGCTGATGCGATAGCCATAACCCAGATCTATAACTGCTTGATCATGCTTTTGTGTGAATGCTTGGCTCATGAATGAATGCGATGATCCAGAATCAAACAAAACAACTGCAAGATGTTGGTTGATAGGGAACATACTAGCTATAACCGGTTCTCATTCCGGGATCTCCTCTATCGAGGTGTGGTGCACACGGGCTAGGTAGGTTGTCTGCTGCTTCTTGGGGTAGTGGCATTTTTTAGCAAAGTGCCCCATCTTTTGGCAGTTGTAGCACGGCCCCTTGGTCATGGTATTGGTAGCTGGTGCTGCAGCTGGATTGGTCCTCGGCTTGGTTGGAGCCACTGCTACGTTGTACGGCTTCTGCTGAGTCAGATGTCCTGTGCTTCTTTTCTACAGGGGCCGGAACCTAGCACCTGGGGCATGAGGACGATACTACTGACGTCCTGCCACTGGTGCCCTAGGCTGAGATGATCCGGCTTCGAAGGCCCTCTTACGTGACTTGGATGCATTATAGTTGTTGTTATTGTTGTCTTGAGTCAGACAGTCACTGATGTAGGCATTGAAAGTAGCGCGGGTCCCTGTACCCATGGTCTTTAGCATCTTTAGGCTCAAGCCCCTCTAGAAACTAGCAATCTTCTTAGCATCTGTGTTAACAAACTCTGGAGCGTATCGAGCAAGATTGTTAAAAGCGTGCAGCTATTCTTTCACAGTCTTGGTTCCCTGAGACAGCTTCATGAATTCTCCAATCTTCATCTCCACCACACCCGGAGGAATATAATTTCCCTGGAAAGAGGTGGTGAAGCGATTCCAGGTGATCGGGGTCCCCTCTGGATCGGTGGTACGATGATGAGACCACCAAATCCTAGCAGGTCCCTGCAACTGATGCGCTGCGTACTCTGCCTTGAGCTCTTCGGTCAGCTAAAGGAGACGAAACTTCTGCTCCATGGTGTTAATCCATTCATCCACTTCAAGCGGTTCCACGGCCTCCTTAAAGACAGGTGGTTTGGTGTCCATGATGTCCTTGAAAGAGCTATACTGATTCACTCCATGGTCGCCCTAGTTATCCCCACGGCGGGTGTTGTTAGTGATGTTGCGTAGGGTAGCTTCCATGTTTCGCTGCATTTGCTCCATGTTTCGTTGGCTCCCCAGAAACTGCGCGAAAAACACGTCCGCAGTGTACGGAGGAGGCGGTGGTGGTGGCGGTGATGGTGCCTTTCCTCATTCCTGCGAGCCCCACCTCTAGAGGAACCTTCTCCAGCACCGGGGTTACAATTACCCCCACCATGCGTTTGCACCATCTACATGCGTCAATGATAAGCAGTCGTTAGGAGTTGTTATCAACCGGTAGACATATGCAAAATCGTGCCATACTGAATTTACTAACGAGAATAAATCCACACCATAAACAGGGGCACAATAATTCATCATCCACACACAACATCACTAACTGATTACTTAACATTTAGCCAACAAGGTTCGCATACATCCAAAATTGCCAGCATACATACACTGGACTTTTAGCGTCAACATAACTCAGCACGTAAAGTCTTACACATCCAAGATCCCAACAAATTACAAGCACATGCCATGCAACAACAACAGCAAAAGAAGGACTAGCTCTAGAGCCCTAGCATCTACTCCCTATGGTCGCTATCCATGCCGGATCCTTCCTCGTCCTCATCTCCACTAGCGGCTGCCTCCATTTCTGGATCCTCATCCATCTCATCCTTAGAGTCCAACTCAGCTGCTCCAGGTTGGTGGTGAGGGTGGAGCTAGTTATGTAGCTAGTGGATCTCCTCATGCAGGTTCTCATTGTACTCCTCAGCATTAGCTAGATGCTGCTCAAGCTCTAGCTGTCGGGCCCTCAGGGTGTTCTCCTCATGCCAGGCTTCATTCCTCTGACCAAGCACATGAACTAGCATGCGCTCGCAGTTCTTGTGAGCTGTGGTCACCCTGTCCCTCTGCTCTCTCACCGCTAGCAGATCCTGACTCAACACACTGTTCTGCTAGACTGCCTAGTCTCTCCCTAGAGTCACACGGGCCAACTCTGCCTACAGCCTCTCAACCTCACTGTCAAACTCACGCTGTAGCTGGCACTTCTCATCCTGAACTGTTAGTAGAGACCCAGACAAGCATCCCAAACAGCGCTTTAGACCCTCATAGGTCTTCATCATGGCAAACATAACACTCATAGCTGTACTATTAGTCTGTCACTGTGTTGATCCTCATCCGCACTCCTCTCTAGAGCATTCTCCTCGGACTGATCCCACACCGAAGTGTAGGGGTCACCCCGGGGAAACACCCCAGCGAAGTTGTGGGCCAGCTCCTGCAGAAACCTCTCCATGATGTCCCTTAGCACTGCAAAAGCAGCCCTGCTAGCACCCTGGAAAGGTGTGCTGCCTCAGGACTCGTACACCCAGCCACCCCAGGTGGGGTCACTGCCACTGATAGGAATCACTGCCTCGATCCCCACTAGGGTCCCGTCACCAAGCTGGTCTCGGTTCCAATAGTAGCGAGGTTCCCTTCATTCAGTATACCCCATCAAACTGAGCACCCTCCACAACAAGGTAGGCATCCCAAACTCTCCTAGGAACTTGCTCTTGTGACGCGAGCTCCTAGGTGCCAACTGATGGCGAGGGGCCCGCCCACCAGTGGACTTGCGAGTGGTGAGCCTAGTGCGTGCCATCTGCTGAAAATAGAATATCTTGGGTAAGACTGAGGATTATATTTTATCATTTTAATTGAAATTGGGATAGATTTAAATAAGGGGAGGAATTAAGTAATGATATGAAATGAACATGATGCATGCACAAAACTTACAATCTCACAAACTTAGAAACAAAGGTCAATACTAAATGGTATATGCGGTGGCACAGAACGTTCCCTCAAAGCATAACTAATGTTCTATGCGAGAATGTGGTTAGTGTACCTGCAGAAAACTCATTTCAGCCCAACCCTAGTATGAGCATGCAGAACAAGAATTTTAAATCTATGCACCCCACACACAGAGGTACCGCACCTATGCATGTGACGTGCCACTACCCACATCATCGCCCTAGTGACGGCATCGCCTCTCAGGACGGAATCTCCTAACATGTGGTACTTTTCCCAGGCACACTGGATATGTATGCATGAGACAGCACCCTAAAGCACTTCCCTAAATCGGCAGTGTATCCGAACATGCTCTCACAGCTGCCACTTACCTAGGCGTAGAGGAAAAAATGATCCATACATTACCACTCAAATGAATGGCACTCATACTATTACACGCTTTATGAGCGACGAAATAGAAATATAATGCATAACCCCCAAGTCAGTACTTAATTAGCCACCTTAGAGTCTTTAACTGGGCATAATGGATATGACCATTGGCACACTGTGTAGTTTTCCAAAAACTTGTTTTAACACATTAATTACCGTTAATAGGTAATTAACTTATATTAATAGATTTAAGTTTGCTTTAGAACGTACTTATGAACAGTAATCCGCTGAACCTTGTTCCGATGCCAGCTGTAACAGAACCGCCCAAATTATAAGAGATTAAGCCTGTTAGCGACCATTTACACAGTCAACTTGCCAAGTTTAAGCCCATATAATCCCGGTAGTCCGTGAAATCTCGAAGGATTTCAAACCACAATCGTACATATAGCCAAGATCATAATAAGTCTAGCGATCACCATCCACAAATGCATCCAGTTCGCAACATTCGAAGGTTACATCGAAGTTCAAATACAGTTATTACAAACCAAGTTCAAGAGTAGCGGAAGCATCATAGTTTTCAAATAACACACACGCTTAGTCTGATACAGTGCCATAGTTCGGTTATTCCCACAACAACAAAAGAAGAGGCAGAGTGACCATCACCCTTGCTCTAGTCATCACCCTTGCTGGGTACAAGTAGTGAATGCAGTAACCATAGTACATCTGACCATCTGCAAAACAACATGGGAATGGAACCCTGAGTACGAGAATGTACTCACCTAGACTTACCCGTCATAAACCAAAATAAAAGACTCTTCGAGGATTGTGAAGGCTGTATAGTGTGGTAGCTGAAATCTTTTTGCATAAAAGCATTAACAACCTAGAAGTATATCCTGACATCCCCCTTTCTTTTATTTAGCTCAAGTTAGGTATTAATACCTACAATCTAGATTTGAACCTGTACTATTGTAAACAAAATTGTTGTGATATGATAATACCTTATCATAGCTTTTGAGGTTCATGACTTATCATAACCCAAGTGTTTCATAGTCCTTACGACGAGGACAGGGCTCATGTCAAGTGCTCACTATCCAGGAGTGATGGCGATTCGAATCGATTTCTAACCAGCTAGCGAGTTATTCCCCACACAAACCACACTGACTGATCAAGTGAGCTACAGATCACCATATTACACTATCCTGGACCAATTCGCAGGTTTGGTAGGCAGCACCAGTACCCGAGGACCGTTCCGGCGACCGAGGTATCCAATGTATACCAAGGTTGCGCGCCACGCCCTCGTCGTTCTCCTCAACCATCACCAATACAGCGCATGGCGGCTCAACTCCTGGCCTGGATAGTGTTCAGGCTTCGTGGTCGGAACGACTTATCCTTCCAGCTAAGTGTGGTGCATGCGTTCAATATGACAAGAGGGCCGTCAACGATCGGTCCTTAATCGACACAGGTAGGGGCACTATGGTCAAACACCACCATAAGACCCTGCCCGTTCTCATTTTGTTTCCAATACTTGGTTACCTTTCACCATAGCATTGACAACTAACATTTAGGTATCCACCTATATCTCGCAGGTGACAGGAAATCACCTGACTTCTACCGTAAGCAAGCTAAGCATAGACTCCGAGCCTATCTACATAGGACAAGGTAGATAAACAGATGGGGATATCAAGGAGTAAATATGCATCAATGGTATCAAGCAACTCCTATCACTTAAATGCAGCATTATGAAACAATCATGATATAATAAATTAATTTAGCGAGAATAGGGAGACTTAGAATGCTCTAGGGCTTGCCTCTCTCGAAGGTGCTAGGCCTGTGGTACGGGCACTCCTGTAGATCTCCTTCCAGCTCTGGTCCTCCCGGAAGTTCCTGTTCCTGTGTCTCCTCCTGCTCCTCGGATCCCACCTTGTTCTCCTGCGAGCCTGTATGATGCATGTGTGCTCATGAGTGGATTGCAAGATGCCCGAAGTGCAATGCTTACGCAAATTAAGATAAGATGCTCATGACATGGTGCATAGATGAAACAGGAAACTATTTCTATAAGGTAGTCAACATCATTGAAGAACATGTAACCAAAGTAAAGGATCTATTGCATTCTCTTCTACAAGTTATTATTAACCAGCAAACTATCATAGTGCTTCAAAGATACACCAAACACCATTTATTCTATTCTTCTTATGCATAGCAAGGGTTTATTTATTTAATTATTATTAAGCCTACAATAGTAGCATATACTTCTGTGCTTCAATAAATTCTACAAAAAAAATTATAGCATTTGAATAGGTAACATGGCCCCCACAAAAATCACAAGTTTAATGGACATAATTAAGTGTAAATACCCTACTAGTGACAAGGTGTCAAACAATAGATTTCATAATTTATAAATTACTTACTAACATAAGAAATATCCACAAAAATTTCCAGATTAATTGAATGATCCAATTATTTATTAAAAATCATAAACCACTACTATGCAAGCATTTAAATCAACATAAATTAATTCCTACAGCAAATATTGTGTTACATATTTTTCCCAAAGACTAAACATCCATGCAAAGTTAGCAAAACAAGAATCGTATTTTTCTGAGCTATATTTTATTTACTACACATTTTCTAAATAACAGCAAATTATGGAATAAATACTTTTACACAGAAAAGTTGTACAAACATAACATGCAAAGACACTAGGTTGTAGATCTTGAATTATGGAACACATCAAACTTTATTTCACCATTTTTGGAGCGATAGATCTCAAGATATGGCTTTAACACTTTTTAATCATTTTTTGAGAAATCATTTTCTGAAAATGAATTTCAAATCCACCCCGGCTCCGGCTAAGTGCACCCGGTGCAGTGCACCCGCATCAACTCTCTGAGACAGACAGGTGGGTCCCGACCCCACGCTGTCAGTGGCACAGAGAAGGGTGGAGGAGCTCCGGTGACCAAAACTCGCCGTCGGTGAAATCTCCGGCGACGGCACCACCACCAGCGCGTTCCCCTCACTCTGGCGCATCGAGGGGTACTCTCAATGGCCGCTCGGAGGCTCCGCAGCGCCCCGCTCACCGCGCATGACGGAGCGGTGGCACGGCTAACCGCCGACGAGGCGACTCTGGCCAACAACGGGGCGGCTATGGGGCAGAGGAGGTGCGGGGATGCGAGGCGGTCGCAATGGGCAAGAAAACGAGATAAATGGAGGTCGGAGACGGCCGGACCACGTGAGCAGGGAGCTCGCCGGAGTTCAGCCATGCTCCGGTGAGTGGCCGGGGTTGCTACGGTGCTTACGCTGACGGTTGAGCGTGCGCAGAGGGTGGGGAAGGCGAAGTGGAAGCGAATGGCGCCCTCGGTTGCGAAATTGGGTGGAGAATTTGGCCGGTGTCGAGCGGCTGAGCTCAGCCAGTAATGGCGGACCGCGGTGCTGGTCGCTGCTGCGCACGGGCGAAGGAGAGAGCAAGAGAGAGAGAGAGAGGAGAGGCTCAAATGGACGAGGAGGGGGAGGCGGGCGCGGCCGGGCGCTCCTGGTGGCCGACCAGGGCGTGTCGAGGCCTGTGCTTGCGCGCCACGCGGTGGCAGAGCCCTGCCGGCTCGCCACGGCAGCACGGCGCGGCCGGCCGTCGTGCGTGGACGCGGGCGCGGGAGCGAGGAGGGGGATGGCGCGCTCGCGGGCTGGGCTGGCTTCGGCCAGCGGGCTAGAAGCGAGGCGGCGGCCTGCTAGCGCCCCCCTTTTCCCTTTTCTATTTTTTTGAATTTCTTTTTCCAAAACATTTTCTAACCCCTTTTTGATTTATTTAAAAGCTTTTTTAGACTTGGCCCCCAAACCAAATGTTGACCAAAATAAATAGCTCTACAACTTTGCTTTAAATTTTAACCTCAAATTCCAATTAGAATTTGAATTGCAATTCAAAACTAGTTCTAGGTTTTTAAATAAATTCATCTTGGGGATTTTTATATAAAATTCATTTCTCAAATTCTAGAGCTCCAAAA
>Ga0182004_10001468_pt1 | contig 17271 bp, 10 predicted proteins | sample Sormic07211540_1_FD_120479 | JGI IMG/M metagenome (GOLD analysis project Ga0182004, IMG submission 120479) | Endophyte microbial communities from Sorghum bicolor roots, Mead, Nebraska, USA - 072115-40_1 MetaG | ecosystem: Host-associated > Plants > Roots > Unclassified | place: USA: Nebraska...
AGTCTTATTTTTTCTACCTCTTTCTTCAATAAATATGCTGCCACATCAGCAAAATATCATAAATAATATGTAATTAAGTGTCTTGGACTCTATGATAGAGTCTTGCATTGTGAGTGCCCTAATGAATGTCGAACATAAAGGTCAGTTTGAGTTTTATGGTGTTATTTTCAAGACTGTCATGTCATATAAAATAAAATGAAATTGAGATGAAACACCCATACTCAACAGAGAGTTTTATTTTATAGTTTTAAAAACATTTAATTTCAAAATTTATAGAGAGTTGGTAACTGTATCAAGAAAGTTTTATTTGGATGAAACTTATTTTTTTTCTTTTCTTCTTAAATGCACTTTCATGTCATAAAAATGTCTATATGACAACTTATTTAATGTAAATAAAACTCACTTAAAGCTCCCACTGAAACTGACGTAAAGACTTGTGCGCTCATTCACCATTTGGATATGTGAAATAGGTGAAGTGTTTCTGATTCTGGTGGATTCTGATTAATTCAAAACTTCTACTGATCTGCATTCAGTTTTCAAGGTATTTGTGTAGTCGCATGCATCTATGGTAAATTTTATCAGCTTTTGAGTACTGAGTTCTCTGTATTAAAAGATTAATCCACAACTTCTACTGATCTGCATTCAGATTTCAAGGTATGAGTTCGACACTGGACAACGACAAATTCAACTTTATGTTGTTTCAGACTTCTTTACTTGCCGGTTGCCAACACCTAAAAGGCACAATTGACTACTGCAGTCTTTGCTGGATTGGTGTCCAGTTAACATCAGTCCGTCGAAGGTTCAACAATTCACAGTCCAAGACACAAGAAGGGTTAACTTTATTCCTCGGGAACTTGCAAATTAGCAAGGGAACGTTGCATAATTAGTTGACCTTAGGGCACTCACAATGCAAGACTCTATCACAGAGTCCAAGACAATTAATTACATATTATTTATGACATTTTGCTGATGTGGCAGAATATTTATTGAAGAAAGAGGTAGAAAAAAATAAGACTCCAAATCTTATTTAGACTCTAAGTCCACATTATTCAAGGTAATAAATAACTTTAGACTCTATGATAGAGTCTGCATTGTGAGTGCCCTTAAGACAAGTAAATTAGGCAAAGTTTTTGCAATACCTTTAATTGATCTACTGTCTCTATTTTAAATTATAAGTTGTTTTGACTTTTTAAAATACATTAATTTTAATTTATATCTAGACATAGTGTGTAACAAAAAACTATGTATCTAGAAAAGTCAAAATATCTTATAAGAAAGTATATAGTTTTGCTTTGTGGTTATCAACAGTCAAGTTAAGAGAGCTGCTTGATTACTCAATTCAAAAGTTCCATTATTGTATTCAGGGGTGGAGCTTCCTTAGGACTAAAGTGGGCCATGCCGCCACCCTTCTTAAGTAAATATTAATTTTCACCATTTAATTCTCTTATTTTTATTGTTCACATTTGGAGCCTGTTCGTTTGAGCTTATCAACCAAATCTATCAGCCATTTAGTAGTGTTTTTCTCTCATAACAAATTAGTGAAGCTCTGCCACTGATTGTTCTATTGCTGGGTTATGAGGTTATGGTCTATGGGAGTCATTTGGATCTCTTGCTCAAGCTTGTCTACCTTCTTTTCTATATAAGAGCCAAAAGTCTTTTTTTATATCTTTCTTTATTGATAAAAATAGAGATTTTAGTGAAATAATACCCTCCAATAACTTTTTTAGTTACATCTTTAAATATTAGCATCCTCTATTATGGATTTCTCGCTAGCTTTGGGGCTGTATCGATGTTCAGGCCAAAGCAATTTCCAGAAATTCCCTTTTGTGTTCATCTTGATTTCTATGCACCAGCCACCAGATATTCCGAGGCATAACGGGTACATCCTTTATCACCAGAACATCCATTTTTACCACCGCTGTTTAGCATCCCAGCCTTCCAGTTCGGGAGTCGGTCATGCACAGCATCCGACTAGTATAGAAGAGTAGAAGGGTTCCAGTCGACATGGGGAAAAAACGATGAATGGATGTTGCGAACAGGTCGAGGATGGACCCAAAATGACCAGGTCATCCGCGTCTAGGAAAGGTCGGTTTTTATATCCGATTGCAGTTGCAGCCGAAGCTTCGCTAGGAAGATCATAGAGTTTGACGGAAACAGTCACGCAGATTCAGTGACGAGGTTCGAGGTATTACATTGGCATATTTGTTGCCTGTTTAATTGCACAATGTTGACAAAAGAATATCTGGGAACAAACATATAATCCGAACACAAATTTCCATAACAATATGATAATAATAAAGATAATACAAAATACTCCTTTGAGGTAAATTTAGCAAACCTATGTATGACATACATGTTGCTTAGAAAACGGTACGGATATTTTCCAACCGTATTCGAGATCAAATTCGTTTATAGAGGTTTAGATCTGTCCGTATCCGAGTCCGAATATTCAACGTCCGATACCGTATCCATATCCGAATACTTAAATTGTATATTTATGATATCGACATCCAATCATATCTTATCCAACATGATTGACATTATCTGTATTCGAATCCGAATCCGACCAGAAATATGAAAACAAATATGATATCAGTAATATCTGTCCGTATCCGATCCGTTTTCATCCCTACATACACGACACGAGTGATCTAAATACTTTTGCTCTGTAATTAGCAGCGATCAAATTGAGAAGGCTTGACTACTCAAATTCTAAAAATGGCATAATTCCAATTCTTCTAGCAGTTTGTGGTGTTGAATGACGTACAAGCTATCCTATATTCTAGAATCCCACTTGACACGTGAGGTGAACCCCACTTGACATGCGAGGTAAGCCTCTATCATTTCCAAACAATTTCCCTTACTGGTAAAGTGGTAAGACTCTTTACTTCCTCAGTCCACGCGTTGGTGCCTGCATGAAGCTTCTTGCCAGACAAGTGCTGAAATATAGCAGTATCCATCACAGTATATGATGGAGTAGACGTGCTTTAGAAAGGGAAGGCTAGCAAGCTGGAGTTTATGATGTGTTTGCCACTCCTCTTTTCCTCCTTTGTTTTCCCTTTCGGTTGATCTGCAACCTGTACATAAAACTCTTTTATTCCTTCCTTAATTGAGAGGCAGAATTCTTGTCGTTCGTTTCAAAAAAAAAGTAAAGGTGGAGTAGAGAGCTACACAAGGAGAGATGGCTGGGGTGACAGCGAGTGCTCTCATGGGGGTGATGAATCCCCTCATCGGCAACCTTTGTGCCCTGTTGGACAGAGATGATGTCAAGCTTGAAGGTGTGCATCGGCAGATTCTCTTTCTGCGAGATGAACTAAGCAGCATGAGCACCACACTGGAGATGGTGTCAGAGTCAGAGGAAGCAAATCCACAAGTGAAGGAGTGGATTAGTCAATTGAGGGAGCTGTCCTATGATGTCGAGGATTGCATTGAGATCTTTGTGCATCGCCTTGGCCGTGTTGACACCTGCGATGGATTCATCCGCAAGATCATAAACAAGGTTATCACTCTGAAAACACAATATCATATTGGTGTACAGGTTAGTGAGCTTAAGGAACGTGTGATGGAGATTAGTGACCGGCGCAAAAGATATAAGCTCGATCCATCCACCTTTTCTCCAAAGTTTGTGGCCATTGATCCCAGGTTGCCTTCACTCTTTGAGGAGGCAGATAGACTTGTGGGTATCAATAGCCAAATGGACAAACTTGTCAAGTGGCTCACTGATAGCACTAGTACTTTGCACACACAGCGTAAGGTTGTGTCAATTGTTGGATTGGGTGGATTAGGCAAGACAACACTTGCTAATCAGATTTTCCAGAAGGTCCGAAGTCAATTTGACTGCACGGCTTTTGTCTCTGTGACCCGAAATCCTAATGTCAACAAGATTCTCAGTGACACACTATTGCAGTTTCTTAAGAGTAGCCCAATTACAGCAGATCAAAATCAAGACATTGAAAGGGTGCATGAAGATCTTTATTTCAAAACATTAGAGTATCCACAGCTTGTGAATATGAATAGAGACTATCTTCAGAACAAAAGGTACCTAATAAATTCTGTAAACTTATCATATTGAGATTCCAGAAGCTATTGTTTTATTTTTATCTACAACATGGCATATAACATCGTCCTTCTCTTTATATTCAGTTCACTTGTCAACATATGCACAATGGAAGTAAAAAAAAATCAAACAGGTATATAGAAATTGTTTTTTCTAGGTACAATTGTACAAAGTACAAACTTTGTTAGGTACTTAGGTAAAATAATAAAAAAAGCAGTCATAAAACATTACAGTTCTCACGTGGCTGTGCATGGCTTTAAAGTTTCAGCAGTGACTCTTGTGTATGCAAACATGGCAATATGCTATTTGTTGGTGTGAATAATGAAATGTAAAGGGACTTATATGTAAAAGTAGAGAAGAAGAAATAGAGGCTCTCTGCTCTGGAAACTACCAGACAGAGCTTTCCCCAATCAACAACATGGTATACAGAGCCAGTGAGGTTAGGGTTACCGGTTCCAGTGCCGACGCCGGCGCGGTCGCCTGACCCGGTTCCAGTGCCGACGCCGGCGCGGTCGCCTGACGCGCGGAGCAGGCGGCGCGGACCGCTGCGGACCGGAGGGGCGAGCGCCGCACGGGCGAGGAGCGAGCGCCGCACGGGCGGAGGAGCGTGCGGGCGCGGGCGCGAACCGTGGTGACTGGTGAGGACAGGGCCAGAGAACGCGGGCGCGCGGGTGGCCTGCTTTGCGACGCTGCTGCAGCTGCAGCGACTTCTGCTGTGGGCGGTCGGCGTGCGGGCGTACAGACCATCTCCAAGTGGCTCGTGAACTGGCAGCTGCTGCTGCTGACTTCCTTGCCGCCTTGGTGCGAGCTGCGTGGAGGAGAGGAGTGAAGGCCGTGGCTGGTATCCTGAGAAGTAGAGGTCGTGAGCTGAGGTTGCTGGTGTGAGCAAGAAAAGAAAAAAAATTCTGGGTGCTTGTGCTGTGTGTGGCCAGAAAGTAAAAGCTTCTGTGTGAAGTGCTGGAGGAGATTGAACTTTGCTGCTGCTGCGTTTGAGGTCAAAGTTGATTGGAGATCAACTCTGTTGCTGTTGAGGAGTGCAGGAGGAGATGGATCCAGAGGAGGAAAAGAGGAAAGCGGCAGAGGCTGCAAAGGAGGCAGCGGGTGAGCAAGGGGGTGATGGTAATAGTGGTGGTGATTCGCCGATTACCAAGAGTGAGTTGCGAGATGAGATGAGATCCTGGATTCAGGGACTCATGGAGATGAATTTGATTGGCCCTAAGGAGGTACGTGAACTCAAATTAGAACTCATTCCTAATGATGTGAAGCTGGAGGGAACTAAGAACTATCTGAGTTGGTCTAGAAGAGTGCAAGTGATACTAGGAGGAAAAGGGGTAGAAAACTATTTGAGTGAGGATTGTGTTGAGCCGGCTAACAAGCTTAGCCCCGAATGGAGAGTTTGGCACACAACGAACTCTACCATCGTGGCATGGTTATTGGCATCCATGTCACCATCGATTAGTAAAGTGGTGGAAGCTATGCACACTGCAGCACAAATTTGGAAAACTCCAAGTACCAGGTATTCCAAGCAGGGGAATGTGATGATGATGATGGAGATTCAGAACAAGGCTGATGCAGTAAAACAAGCAGGGCGATCGTGGAGCAGTATGCTAGTGAGTTGCAGTACTTGTGGGGAGAGCTGGATCACTATGCTCCACTTAATATGAGAGATCCACAGGATGCCCATGATGTTCAGAAATGGGTAGAAGACAGGAGGGTGACTCATTTTCTGAAGAACTTGGATCCAGAGTTTGAAAGTAGGAGGGCTGCTTTTTGCCACCAGGGGAGTCTTCCTACCATGGAGGAGGCTGTGTCAGCCATGGTTATTGAGGAGAGCAGATTGCGGATGATGAGTGGTAACAATCCTACAAAGTCAGCCTACACCTCGGTGGCAGATAGAAAATGCTACAATTGTGGAGAGGAGGGACACTTGAGCTATAATTGTCCCATTCCAAAAAGCTATGGTGGTAGGAGTGGAGGTCGTGGTGGTGCTCGTAGTGATCAAGTAGGGGCCTGTGCTGGTCGAGGAGGAGGACGCACATGTGGACGTGGCAGAGGCCGTGGTGTTCCTCAAGCTAATGCTGCCACAATGGAGGGTAGTTCTCAAGTCAGTGCTATGACCATAAAGGAGGTCCCATCACTCATGTTGACTGGAGAACAAGTCAAGCAGTGGGAACAATGGCAGAAGTTTAAAGCATCTGAAGCCCTCAATACTACTCCAACGGGTTCTCTAGTTGCCACCACCAGTCACTTTGGTAACTTTGCCAATTATGCCCACTTGGGCAAAGGTACACAGGCACAGGCACTTGCATCCACATGTAGACATAGCATAGAATGGGTCATTGATTCAGGAGCTTCCAAACATGTCACAGGCACATCTAGTTCCTTTAAAACATATACCCCACAGTCCTATCTGAGACTATTCAAACTGCTGATGGTACCTCCCAACCAATTCATGGTGTTGGATCTATAGAGTGCACACCATCTCTTTACTTATCTTCCGTTTTGCATGTTCCCTCCTTCCCGGTCAATCTCCTCTCTGTTAGCTCACTTGTTGACCAGTTTAAATGCACAGTTACATTTGATGAAAATTTCTGTATATTTCAGGAGAAGAGGACGGGGAGAGTGATTGGGACTGGAGTCAGGCGTAATGGGTTGTGGTTTATCAACCAAGAGCAATCAGCATTGGCAGTGACAACTAAGACACAAGAAAGGGAGGCCTACTTACTTCATTGCCGGTTAGGACATGTTCCTTTTGGAAGCTTGAATAAATTATATCCTGATGTTTTTAAAAATGTGGACATAAAGAACCTTGTGTGTGATGCTTGTGAGCTGGGAAAGCATACAAGGACAAACTATCCTAGTATTGGTCTCCGGAGTTGTGAACCTTTTATGTTAATACATTCTGATGTTTGGGGCCCCTGCTCAGTTACATCCGTGAGTGGGTTTAAGTGGTTTGTCACATTTATTGACTGCTATACTCGTATGACATGGGTTTACATGCTTAGGGGTAAGCATGAGGTCCTCCGGTGTTTTCAGGACTTTCATAAGTTGGTTGAAAATCAATTCAATGCTAAAATCCGAATTATCCGAACTGATAATGGAAAGGAGTATGTGAATAATGTTTTTGGAGCTTACCTTTCAGAACAAGGGATTATACATCAAACCACTTGTCCTAGCACCCCACCACAAAATGGAGTTGCTGAAAGGAAGAATCGTCACTTGTTGGAGGTAGCAAGGTCAATCATGTTTCAGATGAATGTACCCAAATATCTCTGGAGTGAAGCGGTGTTAACAGCAGTGTATTTGATCAATCGTATGCCATCTAGGATTCTTGGTATGAAGTCACCTGTGGAGCTATTAATGGGACGACAAGAGTTCAAGGTACCACCAAAGGTATTTGGTTGTGTATGCTTTGTTAGAGATCATAGACCTTCAGTTGGTAAGCTGGATCCTCAGGCGGTGAAGTGTATTTTTGTTGGATACTCCTCTACACAAAAGGGTTACAAGTGTTGGGACCCTATTGGAAAAAGGCTGTTTGTGAGTATGGATGTGACATTCAGGGAGTCTGAACCATACTATACACAACCAGGAGATCTCGATCCATTATTAGAAGAATTCTCTTCAGTCACTGAGGATGACTGTAGAGAGGGGGAGAATGGAGTTGATGATACTGGAGTTGATGATACTGAAAAGAGGGTGATTGTTGGTACTATCCCATGTCCAGTGTCAAATAGCCTCGAAGCTCAAAGGGAAATTCATCAGGAGAATGGTGGCATTGAAGTGAGAAATGTTGACTGTGAAGGTGATGAGATAGTTGGGGACGGGCATGAGGAGACAATTGATAGAGGAAATATAGAAGTGAATGTTGAGCAAGAGAAACAAGAGAGAGAACCAATAGTGTACCGAAGAAGACGGTTCAGGAGTCAGGGGGAGCAAGTCAGGAGTCAGGGGGAACAAATCAGCGCACCACAGCCACAATCGCCTGCTACACCAGTTCCAAATCACCCCTTGGACCTCTCTCCATCAAGTGGTAATGTCCCTCCTAACCTTGAGCATATAGAGTTGCCTCTTGCACAACGTAGGGATACTAGATCCAATTTTGGAAAACCTCCTGTTCGCTATGGCTTTGAGCATCCTAGCACTGATCATGATATTGCCAATTTCCTCTCATACTCTCGCCTCTCACCTGCATATAGAGCATTTATTGCATCTTTACAAACTGTGCCTATTCCAAGGGACTGGAGGTGTGCAAAGCAGGATCCTAATTGGAATGTAGCGATGAGAGAAGAGATGCATGCTCTTCAGAAGAACAAGACATGGGAATTGGTCCCACTTCCAAGAGGAAAAAGGGTTGTGGGCTGCAAATGGGTCTTCACTGTGAAGCAAAACCCAAAAGGAGAAGTGGACAGATATAAAGCAAGGCTAGTTGCAAAAAGCTATAGTCAAACATATGGCATTGATTATGATGAGACCTTTGCTCCTGTGGCGAAAATGGGTACTGTTAGGACCTTAATCTCCTGTGCAGTGAACTTTGGTTGGCCTCTGCATCAGATGGATGTGAAAAATGCATTTCTTCATGGTGATTTACAAGAAGAAGTCTATATGGAAAGCCCACCAGGGTTTGCCAATAGTCAAACTGTTGGTAAGGTGTGCAAACTAAAAAAGTCACTCTATGGACTAAAACAATCACCTCGGGCATGGTTTGATAGGTTTAGGAGAGCAGTATGTGGTATGGGTTACACTCAATGTAATGGTGATCATACGGTCTTCTACAAGCATAGAGGAACCTTTATCACCATTATGGCAGTATATGTGGATGATATTGTGATTACAGGAGATGATGTGGAGGAAATCAAGTGTCTGAAGGAGAATCTGGGAAAGGCGTTTGAAGTAAAGGATCTTGGACCACTAAGGTATTTTTTTGGAATTGAGATTGCAAGGTCACCTAAGGGGATAGTTCTTTCTCAAAGAAAATATGTGCTTGATCTGTTGACTGAAACAGGCATGCTTGGATGTCGGCCGTGTAGTACTCCTATTGACAAAAACCATCAAATCAGTGCCGAGTGTGGAGATTCTGTAAACAAAGAGACATATCAGAGATTGGTGGGAAGACTGATATACCTGTGCCATACAAGGCCTGACATTTCCTATGCAGTGAGTGTGGTGAGCAGATATATGCATGATCCAAGGACAGGACATATGGAGGTTGTTTACAGGATTTTGAGGTATCTGAAGGGAACTCCTGGAAGAGGGCTATGGTTCAAGAAGAATGGTCACCTTGATTTGGAGGGCTACTGTGATGCTGATTGGGCGAGTAGCAAGGATGATAGGAGGTCTACCTCTGGATATTGTGTGTTTGTGGGAGGCAATCTTGTCTCATGGAGGAGCAAGAAGCAAGCAGTTGTGGCTCGGTCTACTGCGGAGGCTGAGTATAGGGCAATGGCATTGAGCTTGTGTGAGATGATGTGGTTAAAAGGTTTGCTAAAGGAGCTACGGGTGTTAAGAAGTGAGACGATGATGCTTCATTGCGATAACATTGCTGCAATCAACATTGCAAACAATCCAGTCCAGTTCGACCGCACCAAGCATGTGGAGATTGATAGATTCTTCATCAAGGAAAAGCTAGATAGTGGAGTCCTAAAGTTAACTTATGTAAAATCGCGTAGTCAATTAGCAGACTGTTTTACAAAAGGTTTAGGACCTAGTGAAGTTGAGTTGAGTTGTAGCAAGATGGGCATGTTAGATATCTTTAGCCCATCTTGAGGGGGAGTGTTGGTGTGAATAATGAAATGTAAAGGGACTTATATGTAAAAGTAGAGAAGAAGAAATAGAGGCTCTCTGCTCTGGAAACTACCAGACAGAGCTTTCCCCAATCAACAACACTATTTATTGAGTAGATAGTTCATACTTCATAGTCTACCCTTGCATTACGTTTGCTTTGTTTGTTTAATAATGGTGACTGAACACTCACTGGATTGCTACTAATGCAATGCTTCATTTTTCTACAAACTATCCGATAGGTACCTTGTCATAATTGATGATATATGGAGCAAACAAGCTTGGAAACAAGTCCAATGTGCTTTCCCACACAACAATAATTCAAGTAAAATAATGACGACTACACGAATTGAAGATGTTGCTAAATATTGCAGCTTTCCACAAAATGAATATGTTTACCCTATGATGCCCCTTGATAGTAATGACTCAAAAAGCTTGTTATTGAAAAGGATATTTGACAATGAAGACGACCTCTCTCTTGAATTGAAAGAAGTTACTGATGATATACTAAAGAAATGTCATGGCTTACCACTAGCTATAGTTAATATTGCTAGCCTATTAGCAACCAAACCAATCTCTAAAATGGAGTGGGAGAGGGTGCGCGGTTCTCTTGGATCTGCACTTGAACAAGATCATGAGCTGGAATTAGTTAAAAAGATATTGTTTCTTAGTTACTGTGACCTACCTCACTATTTGAAGATATGTTTCTTGGATCTAAGCATATTTCCAGAGGATCATGTGATTGGCCGGTCCTGTTTAATAAGGAGATGGATAGCTGAAGGATTTATTGCACAACAACAAGGGCAACGCTTAGAGGATACTGCAGAAAACTACTTTAGTGAGCTCATGAATAGAAACATGATTGAACCAGTGGGCACTGACTATAGTGGAAGGCCAAGAGCCTGCCGGGTACATGATATAATGCTTGATCTTATTATATCATTATCAGTTAAAGAAAATTTTGTTACTATAATGGCTGATCATAAGTTGACACCATCGACTAACAAAATTCGGCGTCTCTCACTCCAAGGAAACTATGCAGATCAGAGTCTCAGGCTTGGGACGAACAGCTTGTCTCAAGTTCGGTCATTTAGTATATTTGGTGACGTCAGGAAGATACCCTCTCTCTTGGATTTTCAAGTTTTACGAGTCCTAGATATACAAAACTGTTCTAGCCTAGAGGACAGAGACATTGAAAATATTGGAAGTTTGATCCACTTGAGGTATTTAAGTCTCTATCATAGCAACATTGGTAATATCCCAACACAAATTGGAAAGCTAAAACATTTGCAGACACTCGATCTCAGAGCTACCAGAATAAAAAAGCTGCCAGCAACTATTGCTCAACTACACCAATTAGTGCGCCTATGTGTGCCTAATGGTGTACAATTGCCAAATGGGGTCGGTAATATGGCAGCTCTAGAGGAGCTTTCAATGTTGGATGCTAGCAAAAACTCCCCAGAAGTTGTGCAGGAGTTAGGATACCTAACCAAACTGAAGGTGCTTGGGATTAAGTGGTGTGCTGACAGTGCAATTAATGATGAAGGAAACTTTAAGAAGTCTTTGATCTCTTCGTTCTGTAATCTTGGAGAAAGAAACCTCCATTCTCTAAAGATTGAGACTACAGAACGTTGTTCTATGGATTTTTTGTTTGATTCATTGTGTCCTGATCCATGTTGTATGCAGAAGTTTAGCAACAGCCCCATTTTCTCTAGGCTCCCAAAGTGGATATCCTACCTCTCAGTACTCACCAACTTAGTTATTTTTATAGAAGAAGTGGGAGGTGGAGATGTGGATGTGCTCAAAGACTTGCCTGCACTACGCTGCCTCCAAATTTTTACAACAGAATACTTGCAGGAATCGCTCATCATCAGAGCTGGTGGATTCAAGTGTCTGGAGGATTTCCATTTCCGCCCTTCCATGTACTTAAAAAGGAAGAAGGGAATGATGAGCCTGATATTTGAAGCAGGAGCAATGCCAAGGCTCAACCGGCTTTGGTTTAGATTTGTTGTGCATGATACTCTATCTGCATATGGAGCCGGTTTTGACTTTGGCATTAGCCTCCTTTCCTCCCTCAAATGTCTCTGGGTCAGTATTAATTGTCGGGGTGCAACAGTTTGGGAGGTGGAGGTTGCCAAGGCCACCATTACAAATACAGCAGCTCAACTTCCCAACCGTCCAAAGCATGAAATCCATACATTTGGGGAAGAGGAGATGGTTGAGAATGAGGAGCAGGAGGAGGATAGCCATGCTGCAGGCCAATGAGACAGCGCCACCATATGACAGAGTAAGATTCTTAAAATTTTCAAACACAGATTGCTGCACCAGCATTTATTCTCTTTTCTTATGTAGCTGGTTTGTGTTATGAATGAAAGTGGGTGATTTCTTTGCTGTTGTCCAGGTGTCATCAGGATTACTGATTAATCTATCCATGTTTTGGTTGATAAAAACAAACGCTGTGAAACTAGCATGCTGTCTGCAGAGTGCTCCAATCATATATTGTGGCAAATTTCAAAACTGATAAGATTGGAGTGGCATGGATCTAACTAAACCTACTTTATATGGGTACACTACAATAGTTTTGCCTCAACTTGGTTCTCCAGCATACACTTACTAATTGTCTTGATTACTGTCTAAAGAAACAGAGAGTGCAACTTTCCAAAAGTAGTGCAACTCATGCTTTTTGGTACATATTATGTTGTAAGAATTTGTTCTTGAGCAGTAAGGCAGAAAGTCCAAATAAGCAAGATGTCCATAAGGCCAAATAACTTTTTATAGTTAGAAAGTTTAGGCTAGTAAACAGTAAACAGGGTTCAAGTCCCTTTATCATATTGCCAGTTTAATTAGTATCTTATTAGTTTGGCCTACCAATAAACCCCAACCAGAGCCTTGTGTATTATGATAACTTTAACCACATAATTAGATCTATATTCCAGAATTTCCTCACATTTAAATGGGTAAACATTGGGTGCAAACCACCCATATTAAGGTATAAATATGTCTTCTAAGTCTGAAAAATAACCAAGCTGATACTATTTTCAGATGGAAATACCACACTGCACATACCAACAAATGTTTCCCTGACCAGTGCCACACAAGAAATCAGTGACATCTGAAACTAACCTTGCAGGACTTGGTGTTTCATTTTCAACAATTGCGTGTGGTAACTTTGTCATACATTTAACTTCCACCTTTTCAAAGATTTCCATCTCCAGATTTTCTGCCATTCCAAACAATTATATTGTAAGTACAATTGCTAGGACTTGCTAAAAATGGAGAAATATCATGTGACACAGAAGAAACCATGCATGGAGAACTATGTCACAATTAGAGAGTACTGTCCACAATGAAATATTGCCACTTTATCTTTGCATTGATAGAAAGTAAAGAAAAGTTATAAACAGAAGAAAAGAGAATCTATATAGCCACTGTGACTCATCATTTTAGAAAGACAGATGTCAATTCTAGTCATGAAGTATACAAGCATCTACAAAATATATGGGCCAAAAAGCTATCTTAAAGCCATTTCTCTGTGTTATGATTTATGAATTGTAAAATGAGTCCAAGTGTCGTATTTCTGATTTGTCTGGTTCTGGGAAACTTAAAATGTACAGGTATCTTCAAGACAAGATGTGAATGGCTAAGATTAAAGAGACTACATTCATGCTTCGAAAGGAACGATGCAAGCGGTGGTTCAAACTAGGGTGCAGGACATGATTTGGCCACAGCTATGTATACTGATTTAACAGTCACATTACATACAAAAGCAGAAGGGTTAACCTCACCATTTGGTTTGTGGTTCCTGGATCCGAAATGACCCTTTATTTGTGCCTTCAGAATCGAAAGTAAGACTTATTTATTTTTGATTTATTATATAGATTGAAAATACACTCAATTATATGAAACACAACTTGTCTCTGCTTATGAACTACAATTGTACAAATTAGGTAATTAAACAATTTTCAGTTTAATCCTTGCCGAATTAGGGAAACAAAAGAGACAGTAATCCTTTTTACAGTATATATGCAACATCATGGCTTAATATATCATGACTCCACAGATCGAAATCACCATTGCAGGAATGTAGAAGAACTCCGCAACAAACAGCAAGAAAGGTGGTTTGACTGAGTTCCAGACGCTCAAGTTCAGAAGGATAATAACATTCATCAAAAAGGAAAGGTTCAGAAGAGTGGCATTCACCGTTGAGTTAGTTGTTGTTGGCCCGTGATTACCCTTACCGGCCTGACTTGCGGGGTTCGCCTCCTCCGCCGACTTCCGAGCAGCCGGTCCCGGAGCCTCGCCATTCATGCCCCGTTGACTCGTTGAGCCTCCGTAGGGACTAGGGAGTCGCCTCCGCGGTCTCTCGCGCATCTGCTGCGGTGCCTCGGCCGTCGCCGACTCGCCGTCTCGCCGAGAGCCCAAGACGCTGCCGGATGGGCCTGGGCCCCTTCATTTCCTGCTTGAGCCCTAGAATGTTTCACAGGCTGAAGTGTTTCCAGGTTTTGGTTTTTACTCCGCTCTCCCTTTTTAATTATCACAGTTAGTGTACGTGGCACAAGTTAGAATAGTGTTTAGACACATTATATATTTTTTTAACTTTAGGCGAATTGAAATACGTCTGATGTGATTGCAAATAAATAAATCTCTAAATCTCAAATCATCTAAATAACCATGCAACAAAGCTTAAGCCCTGCAACATATATGGATATAAACTTAATGTACGATTCAGTCTTTCGAAGATTTATTCTCGACGACAAATAATGAACAATACAAAGGCATACACATATTATTATTCGGTAATGCTTTAACTCTGACGTCCAACCGTTTCCGGACGTGGCTCCTGGTCACTCGGTTTTCTATCGCTTGCGTCCATTCGCATACGGCTCTCCTCATCTATTCATCTCTATCTGTATGCGGCTCTCCTCATCTACTCATCTCAAAATATCCACCGTATGGCTCTCCTTGCCCACTCCGTCTCCCGCTACTTGCTCCCTCATTCACCTCTCTCTCTCTCTCTCTGAAATCCACTGCAGCCTTCCATAGTCCCAACCTGGGAGACCTCAACTCAGTGCGATGCCTTCCCCCCATCTCCCTCCTCAACCGGAGCTCGAGCACACAATAAGGGGATATGTGGAGGCGGCATCCTCTACTCATCTCAAGCCCGATGTGCGTCCTCCTCCACCATAGCGTGTCGTCCCCCACCTCAACACCAGCCATGGTGGCTTTCCTGTGGAGGATCCATGGAGTACTGGCCTTCCCATGGTGGATACATGGTGCACGACGCAGATCTAGTAGCATGGTGGTCTCCTCCACCCAGTAGACGATGCGGCCCATCCCCCATTCCATCCATGGAGGCGGCTCAATCTGCACCCTCGACGGCGCCCCCAACCCATGTGCCTTCCCTCTTTCCCTTATCTCGCGGTTCCATTATATCGCGGCTACAGTGGATTTTGTGGTGCTGCAATCGTTTATCTGAGATGTTTCAGTAGTCTATTTGAGATGTTTCAGTAGTAGTTCTTTTGTTGTTGCAATAATATGTTTCTTACTGTTTTTAACTTCTTCATCCCAATGTTGTTGTAGTATTGCTTCTTTGAGATGTTGCAGTATGTTTCAGTTGCTTCAATCTCATGTTGCAGTAGGTGTTTCATATTGTTGCAACAGTTTGTTCGGTGTTGTTGCAATAACATGTTCATGGTGTTTCAACTGGTTCAACTTATTTGTTGAAGCACTTTGTCAGTGTTATTGCATAACATGTTCATGGTATTTCAACTGGTTCAACTTATTTGTTGCAGCAGTTTGTTTGGTATTGTTGCAACAACATGTTCATGTTGTTTCAGTCGTTTCATCTTATTGTTGCAGCGCTAAGCGGGGAGGGGGGGCTGGGGGTGGGCTGTGGAAGTGAGCTAGCGGTGGGTGGAGTTGCTGGGGGACCGACGAAGTTAGGGGCGGGCGGATCTCATGGGTGTGGAGAGCGGAGGCGGTTCCTTTCATCTCCGTACGGGAGCGGGTGCAGTGGGGTTCCTATATCTATTTTTTATTTTTTTTTCTTTCTCCGTGCGGGGCAGGTGGGTGTGATTTGTACAAAGGCTTGGCGTCCGGACGCTAGCACTCAAATCGGACGTCCGGGCGCTAGCAGTACCACATATTATTACATGTCACACAATTTTTCACACGTATGTGTATACGCCGCACACTCGAACAAGGGCCACCAGCATAGACAGGCTTCTCTAGCTGCATATCCAAATGACGGCATGACGGTGACAATAGGTCAGTGGTTTGTAAGGCTGTCTCCAACAGGAGACTCATTTGAGAACCCAAACCTAAAATGGGTCTCCAACACAATACCTATAGCCTCCAACATAGTACCCATACAGAAGACCCATTTTGGGTATCAGAAGAGGCATAACCCAAATTTGGGTATCCTCTCTCCTCGAGACCCATTTGCAGGGAACCTTTTACCTGTAGCGCTACCCAAAGGACAAATGGGTCTTGTATTTTGGGTGATGATTATTGGAGATAGTCTGGTGCATAGTTCTTTAATTTTCATGGCTTTTTTAATGAAACGTTAAACATCCTTTGTACAGACGACACTAGTCTATTCTTAGGCCAGTCTCAGTAGAGGGTTTCATGGCGTTGTTTCCAAGACTGCCATGTCATGTGAAATAAAATAAAACTTGAATGAAATACCCACTCTCAATGGAGAGTTTTATTTTATAGTTTTATAGGCATTTAATTCCAAGACTCATAGAAATTGGTAACCGTGCCAAGAGAGTTTCATCTAGATGAAACCCATTTCTTCTAGATGAAACCCATTTCTTCTCTCTCTTCTTAAATACATTGTCATATCATCAAAAAAGCCTATGTGGCAATCTATTTAATGCAAATAAAACTCTTATAAAACTCCTATTGAGACTAGCCTTAGTAGTCTAGCACTAGCACACCATAAATGTTGAATTTTTTTTATTTTTAGCCTATTTTTAAAACAAATTTCAAATTTAGGCCGCTTCTCAAAAAATTTTCAAATATAGGCCGTTTGGCCTCGCCACCATGCATGGCGGGGCAAAATCACTGAACCCCACCATGCATGGTGGCGGGGTACACCCTGCCACGTGGGCGCTGCATGGAGCCAGTTGATGACGTGTGCTGCCACCCTGCCACCTGGACCCCGCCGGGGATCATGGCGGGGTATGCCCGCGCCCTACTTAGCCGGCCGAACGGCCATCTCTTCTCATTTCTCTCCCTCTCTCACCTCGAGGGTCTCTCTTTCTCTCCCTCTCTCACACCCGAGCTCCGCTCTTCTCCGGTGCCCCTCTGCGTCGTCCTTCACCCCCATTGCCCCGCCTCGGCGCCCCTCTCCGCTGCGTATTCCCCGCCTCGTCGTTCTTCGCGGTTGTTTTCCCGGCCACCCCTCGTTTGGAGAAGGTAAATTTCTTACA
>Ga0182004_10001469_pt1 | contig 17271 bp, 11 predicted proteins | sample Sormic07211540_1_FD_120479 | JGI IMG/M metagenome (GOLD analysis project Ga0182004, IMG submission 120479) | Endophyte microbial communities from Sorghum bicolor roots, Mead, Nebraska, USA - 072115-40_1 MetaG | ecosystem: Host-associated > Plants > Roots > Unclassified | place: USA: Nebraska...
CCTTGCAAGCTGCCCCTTCTCCAGAGAGCTATGGTTTCATATCCTGCAAACTTTCAGGCGACAGCTACCGCCAACCACTGCAACTACGGTTCGCTGGTGGCGCGATCTGCGCAGCCTCTTCGATTTTGAGCAGCGGTCTGGATTTGACTCTCTCTCTTCGCGCTAGTCTCCTGGCAAGTCTGGAAAGAGCGCAATGCTAGATGTTTCAGAGGGCAAAGCGCAAGCTTCAGCGACCTGTTACAACTAATCAAAGCCGAAGCAGACTGCTGGATTCAGGCGGGCGCCGGTGATCTGGGGTCTATGGCGGCCGCTTAGTGCGCGTGCAGCTGCCTTCTACTCTTGGTTGTATTCTATTCAAAATGTAGCACCGGCATGTACTAACGGCCGGAAACGGCACTCTCTGTATTATAAAACTCTTTACCTTCTAATACAATGATATACACACTCGTGCATATTCGAGAAAAAAAAAGGTGAATCCAGGCCCCGGGCTAGGGGGGGGGGGGGCTGTAGCACCGGAGCGCAGCCCAAATTTTCTATAAGTAGGTCTTCCGAAACCCATAAAAATCTTCAACGTTCAGCTGAAGATAGCTCATTCTACAACCAGCCCAAATAGCTCTTTACTACTAATTAGTCACCCTGACTCGAGAATTGAATGGCACAGTAGCCGTTTAATTGTGCAGTCCACTCCACTGACAAAGATTACTAGCGAGGACTTTGACGGTGCTCAGTGCTTTCAGTACAGAGAGATTATATTACTGTGACGTATACGCGGTTGTAAGATTCGGTTATCTTACCCGCTTGCTTTAGTTTAGTCTATATGCATGCGTCAAACAAGCCAACTGTTGCAGAGCTCAACGGGCCTGTCGCCTTGACTCTCTAGCTAGCTAATCAACAAGAGTTTGATTCCCGCTGACACCTGCTCTGGTTATTAAGTGGCCATGTTCTGTGGTTTACTGTTAACTCTTAATTCCTGTTAGCAATTACTTTGACTTTTTTTTTAAAAAAAAGGGAAAATACATATCTTCTCTGTTGTTTCAACCCGTGCTCTATTTGTTGCAAGCACGAGCCCTATATAATTTAACCGAGATCGTGCCACTCAGTCGCGTCCACAATCACTGAAAACTGCTGGTATTAAAGCCTAGCTAGCTTAGGATTAATTGGACAAAAAGAACTTCATGATCCGGCAAGAACAATGATAGGATTTTGGGCTGCCGAAAGAGCTGAACAGGTAACTGAAAGTCCCCTCTTCCCAAACACAACCAGTATTTTGATTGGCTTAAGGTGGCATCCGGTGGTAATTGCACTTTAGTCACTAGACAACCTACTGATATGTGAATGGTAATGACATCAGAAAAAAGCAGAAAGCGCATGCACCCGGATATTAGTTGCTACCGGATTACTCAAATTTTCAGCCGTTCCAATCATGCGAAGCACTAAACAAAGAACGCGAGCACGCATGATCTTATCTGTCTAATCGCTATCGCCACCGGGGGCCATAGATTTACTGGCTAATTAAACTGAGAGACCAGAGTGATGACGACCTAGCTCTGCAGTCTGCTACTACTAGCCGTCATGTGCATGTGTGTGTGTGTGTGTGTGTGTGTGAACCTCGCTCCGTGTCAATATGGCTGGCTAGTGTTTGTGCACCATACATTTCGCAATCATCTAGACCAGATCTCCCATTCAGCGCCCTGGGGTTTCTGGCCAGTTTCATAGCGTCGTCTAAGCTAAGCCGCGCCCATCGGTGCGTCCATCCACCAGCAGAAAAAAGCGCATGCACTGCCGGCCCGGCTTGTTGTCAACGAAAAGAGGTCCGCCTCCTCTCCGGCTCTCCCCTCAAGCTGAAAGACTTCGGAAAGCGCAGCAGGAGAAAAAGGCGGGGGGCGACGAAACGGGGGAAAGTCCAAGGCTTGTCCGCAACAAAGCGGTGCCAAGTCGCTGTGAGGTTGTGAAATCGACAATTCATGGAGCAAGTTGCAGCTCGCGGATCTCTCCTGATCACGAATTTTTTCTGCGGCATTGTTGCGAGTGATGGCTGGTCAATCCCGCACGTTCTACTCGGGTCTTATACAAGCTTACCTTAAACTTGCCTTTTGGGATTATTATCCACGCTATCCAGATATGTTCGGTTCATATATGGGTGCCAGAGTACACATACATTATATATATGGATATAAAATATAAAAAGCGGTACTACTTGTACTACCAGATAAGCTAGCTAGCTAGTGGTGTCGTATCTCCCATGTGGTTTTCAGTGATCATACTGCCGCTCTCTGTAAATTTGAAAGAAACAGTAAATTATCACTTCTAAAGCGATCAGAGTTACCACTAAGGTAGTGGGTAACCGACTAACTGTTATTGCTGATCAGTGAAGCAGCTATTAAGCCAAGTAACTGAAATCTCTGATGATACTGAAAATCATATACAACGGCCCACGGATTTCATGTGATAGACCACTGTATATATTCTTCGTGATTTATTCCCCTCTCGCGCGCATTGTACTTATAAGGTAATTCTCGTCTCTTCTCCGGCTGTGAGCTGCTCTGACTTCCGGCCGTAGCACCGTATATTTCAAGCTATCTGCTAGGGCACACACGCAGCTTCGAGGCAGCTTCCGATCGAGGGCCACGGCCGTCTCGGTTCGGCTGGGTTCCATGAACACTGTGGCGCGCGCTTGAAGTCACGGGACTGACAAGATCAGCCACTAGCTTATTAGCTTGTCTCTAGCTATTATTTTCTCGATCCGATTTCCACCGCGATTTGCAATTCAGGCACCGCGCACAGTCGCCGCAAATGAACCAGATCCTACCTGCCCGCCGGCCTCCATATGCATGCATATATGCATATATGCATGCTTTAGTTCCTGGCACCGATCGAGATACATGTGCTCGCGAGCACTACTAGTATCTAGACACCTTTGGCAGTTGGCACCGGGGCATTAGCGGCGAAGCTTGCACGATGCATCGTCACCCCATCACCTGGACGGAGGCAACTTGCCGTTCCGGCCGGCTACGGTCAGCTGATCGACGACCACGCATACGCCTTTCCACTCGATTGCAAGGCTATATGCAAACAAATGCGTCCCCGATGTTGTATCTGGTGTGTATTAGGGGTACTTGGACTAAAGTTTAAGAGACGCCACATTGGATGTTACATGGGTGTCGATCGCATAGGGTGTTTTATACTAATAAAAAATAAATTACAGATTCCGTCAGTAATCCGCAAGATAAATTTATTAAAACTAATTAATTTGTTGTTAGCACGTGTTTAGCAATCATAGATTAATCTATTAGTAATTATGGACTAATTAGGTTTAAAAAAATTATCTCACAAATCAGTCTCTGTATTTAGTATTATAATTAGTCAATATTTAATAGTTCATAGATGTGTCCAAAAATATGATGGGACAACAACTAAATTTTAGCCGTGGAAAAACCATACCTTAGTACTGATCCTGGCCTTATTTAGTTCTCCAAAAATTTTGCAAAAATTTTCAGATTTTCCGTCACATCGAATCTCTAGACTTATGCATAGAGTATTATATATATATATATATATATATATATAAATAAAAACTAACTGCACAGTTTGGTCGGAATTGACGAGATGAATCTTTCGAGCCTAGTTAATCCATAATTGGACAATATTTGTCAAATACAAATGAAAGTGCTATTATTCATATTTGCAAAATTTTTTGGAAGTAAACAAGACCAATAGTCGGGACTTGGGCCGTGTATTAGCAGGGCTCCATCAAGTGATCTTGCATTCGTTTTGTTCCTCGATAGAGCTAAGACCTGGACCGTGTTATTTGAGGACGGAACCATGCATGACATGATTTTTTACGACCTAGGCCTTGTTTAGTTCCGAAAAGTGAAAAGCTTTCGGTACTGTAGCACTTTCGTTTGTTTGTGACAAATATTATCCAATTATGGACTAACTAGGATTAAAAGATTCGTCTCGTAATTTACAGCTAAACTGTGTAATTAGTTTTTGTTTTCGTCTATATTTAATGTTTCACACATGTGCCACAAGATTCGATGTGACGGGAAATCTTGAAAACTTTTTGGTTTTCATGGTGAACTAAACAAGGCCCTAGATCACAAAAATAGCACGAGATATTTTGGGTGGCCATGTCGTGAATTGGATCTCTGCATAATGGGCTAGCCCATTCGCTTGTCTTATAAGTCGTAATTTTCTGTCAGCCAACAATATTTTTCTTTCACGATGAATCAGCGAATAATATTTTCAGCCATGACTTTTCGTACCAGCGAACATGGACCCGCATGGCATGAAAGCAGCAGATATGCATACCTACAACGCTGTGCATGCAGTTTTCTAGTATTACTTATACCACCTCTCACATCTACAAATTGTTAAGGATTATAAAAATCACTGGAACTTTTCTCAAAAATGGTATATAAACAGTTTTTTTTAGAAAAATGACATGGTCCGACGTGCTTTACGTGCCTAGAGGTCATGATCTGAAACAACACGAAGCATGAGAAAACTACCATCTAGGCACGAAACGACCTTAAGTACCACTATTTCTGATAGAGGGAGCATTTCATATATCACCTTCTGTTTCATTTGAGACGATTCCCTCAAAACTTGTGTCACTTCATATATGGTCGTGGTCAGATCATAGTATTCCTACTTTTTTTAGAATTAGAACAATCATAGTACTCAAGTTTTTTTGGGGAGCAAATCATATACTCCTGGTGCCCTTGTTCTGTTTGTTGTCTTCATCTAAAATGGTGTGCACCATGGGCCCTATACAGCCCAGGACCAGGCTATCTGTGTATAGTACACAACAACTGGCATTACCAAACGGCCCAGTGCATCCCTGGAGCAGCCTACGATTTAGGCCCATGTGTGTGCTACTCAAGAATGCGTTAGAACTTAGAAGTAGCCCACGGATAATTCCACCATCGGAAGCGTGATTGATTATGTGATGAGAAAATTAGTTCCTTGTGCTACTGTTCAACATTGTTTACTTTTTTTTTCCTTTTTTTATTTTTATTTTTTTTACTATTTTTATTTTTTTTCTTTCCATTTCCCCTTCCATTTTTTTTTCCGTTTCCCCTCCTTGCCCGCACACCTTCGTAGTTGATTTCAACTGTACATATAATAGCAAACAGCTGCAGCGCTGCAACAGTGCAGCCAGAAAATCACAACCGACCAGGCTACGAAACGAACAGAATCATAGAAGACACCGGGGATATAATTAATATTCGTCAACGAGATTCAGCCAAAACTTACATTGCTTCCAAAACCGCAATGCCAATCATTCTATGGCTCTGATAATGTGCCTTCTCTTTCGCGAGAACTTATTGCTATAATAATTAAAAATCAGTCTTTACTCATATTTATTTATGAAAAGTATCTAATGTAACTGGTCCATCTTTAGTTGACAACGCTTTTTGGGAAAGACAGACGTAGTTTGAGTAGGCGTGTAGTATGTGGAGATATATTGAACGGCGTAGTGATTGAGATTACTTTTTCTTGCCGGAGCCGTGGTCTCGTGATATTGGGTAAGCAACTTGTATCAGACATATCAACAATAATTTAGCATAGGAAAAAATAAACCGTCAGGCTATTCTTCCATAGTAACAAAAAATTGTGTTTGAGAGAATGAGAGTTTTAGTTGCGAGAGGGGTGGTAGCTCGCAACGCCCCCGACTCCAGCACTAGAGTCAGAGCTGGAACTGCATTCCAAATAGGTTGTGTATTGAGGTGGATATGTAATTCTCCAACCAAAGAATATAATGTGGGGTCGTCAGAGGAGCAGGGGGCACATTTGCTGCAAAGGCTAACTATCAACAATGGCCATCGTGTTCCTTAGGCCGGGTAGGAACACAGTGAGCGAGTTCCGGAATTCACACTGCATTCAACGAGAGAATAGGTGCCTCGCAGAAGAACTAACCCAGAACGTTGGCTATGTGGAGAGGCCTTTTTGGTTGAATTAGAGCTAGTGCTAAAAGTGATTATTAAAGCTTGTTATTTTATTAACCACCTTGTATTACTGTTTCTGAGTTTGTAATGAATTATTTTTAGGATATTCACACACCTCTTTTGTCATCTAAATCCTTTCGCTGTTATATGAGAAGAAGGGATATGAAATTTGTTGCAATTGCTCAAAGGAGACAAGCCAGCTAGGAGGACGAGGCAAACGTGGGAGCATAGCGGCTAGGCGGTGGGGCCACCAACAATTGTGGGTGACGAGAGAAAGTAATTAGGCCAAGAGAGGACGTGGGATCAATCAGGCACCGTTCGGTTACTATATTCTCGGCCTGGTTTGGCCAGGAATAGTTCCAGCGTTATTCAATATCTTGAAGAAAAGACGGGCTAGGATTGATTCTGGAGCTAGATAGAGATAGGTGATAACCGAACGAGGCCTCAGTTAGCCTAACAACACTAGGTTAGCATAACGAGAGATAGAGGCAGCGAGGCAAGCTCAACAGTAGAGACGCCTCCAGGATGCAAGGCGGCTAACGATACGTGAAGGAGTGGGAACAAAGAATGTTTCTTTTGCTGTGACTCTGTGAGTAAAAAAGGAAAGGTTGAAGAAGAATAGTAGCAGCTGAGCTATGAACCATGTTGAACTGGTATATGACGGTTATTGTTCATGACTTGTAAAAAAAATATGAGCAAGTGGTATAGCAATTGCCCAGTCTTCTCTCTTTTACCTCCTTTGGATTGCAGGAGAAACGTAGGAAAATCATAGGAATTTTAGATTCCTGTAGAAATAGTTATTGTAAACCTCTTTGGTATGTAGGACATAATGGACCAAAGAAATATGAAATAAAACTTTCCTTTGCAATCAAGTTTAGTGGAAAAAGTACATGAAAAAATAGTCCACTCTAAGCTTTTTGTTTCTCTCTTGTCGTCTAAGATCTAGGAAGATTCCTGTGTATTTTCTACGAGCTCATCCAAACAACATCTCTAATAAAATTTCTATGTTTTTCAATCATTTGTTGTGCACATGAATTCATATTATAATCCTACATTTTTGTATTCCTATACTTTTGCAATCCTACTATGTTTCAAAGGAGGCCTTATCTACTAGCACTTCCAAGTTCCAACACACGGCGATGGTATTGGTGGTATGGCACGTTGCATATCTGAGACTTTGTGAGTTACTACGTGTGTCTACAAAAGATGCAATCTAGATGAAGTTTAACTAAATGTATAGGTAAAACTATTAATATTTATGATATCAAATAAGTATATTATGAAAATATATCTCATATATAACAAATCTAATGATACTTAATTAATTATAAATATTGATATTTTTTATTTATAGTTAGACAAATTCAAGATACTTGTAGTTTGCTATAATTGTATTCTTTTATGAATGAAGGTAATAGTACTTTAATGGTTGCTCTGGCCGTGTTGCTCAAAATCTATGAATTGAGAGCTTGTTTGGATGTATTGGTATCCATCTCGGTTCATGTGCCTTAGCTTAATTTGTATCCTAATCCGCTCTTGGACATATAGAATGAACTAGATACGAGTGTATTCAAAAAGTTCAGATATAATACATATTTTTTTTGAAAGTTTACAGAAGCACTACATATCATTTAAGAAGAGAAAGCAAGTTCAATACAGGGTTGTATTACATAGAAAACCAAAAGACGAGCGCTGCATCATATCACTGTTTCCAACTAGCTAATTCTCCCCTAAATGATCCAGCAGCTTCCAGAGATAGAAGCCACGTCGCCCAAAATTCTCCTAGCCATTGGATCTTCCAATGCATGCTCCAAATTGATCGAAGCAGATGTCGCCAGAAGCAGCTCCTACAAACGAGAGTCACTCATCTAGATTTGAGCCCTCATTTTCCTCTTTACTCACATCGAACCCTAATTTTAGCCTTCCTATATTTCTCTCGCCTATATGTTATACATAACTTCTAACTACAAAGTCTAGCATTTTTGTATGGCTAAATATTGGAGGAATTATTTAGTAACAGACGGGGGTCTACGTAGGCATAGCGATGGCCATGAGCGACACCACAACAAGGAGCAAAGTATGGGGACATATTGACTAGAAAAACTTCTAGGCAGCACACGAAGAATAAATAAGGCTTTTGATCAGAGTACCTCAAAATATAAGAGAGATTCATTGGGGATTGGATAGAAGATAGGTTGAAGAACATTTTGTGTTTTGAACTCTCAAAATGAGACTAAGGCTCTGCCTCATTGAATTGTCCTGAGCTGTCTCTAAGGCCTTGTTTAGTTGGCAAAATAAAAAGTTTTCGAATACTGTAGCACTTTCGTTTGTTTGTGGCAATATATTGTCTAATTATGTATTAACTAGGCTCAAAAGATTCATCTCACGATTTACAGACAAACTGTGTAGTTAGTTTTTGTTTTTGACTATATTTAATACTTTATGCATGTGTCGCAAGATTCAATGTGATAAGAAATCTTGAAAAGATTTTAGTTTTTGGGGTGAACTAGCCTAAACCTCTTTTACAAATGGGCACTAGATGCAAAGGTGCAATGCCGTTTCTCGCTCTTAATCGCATAGAGCTTACGCTGGCTTCTGCCGTACCTGTACCTATACCTGTAACTGTATCTGTAACTGTAACGGTAAGATCCTTGCCTGGACCAAGAGCCAAGCGATAATGGATTTTATTTTTTAAATCAAATATGAAAAAAGGGCAGAAGAAAATTTCCGGCACGCGAACCACAAATCACCCGCCACATCTGCCCCCTCAGCGGCTCGGGCGCTCGGCCCTTCCAAAGCACACCGGCACGTGTTTATTAACCGCCACGAGCCCACGAACGTGGCGCGCCCTGCGCCGTACGATGCCACAGCAGCCTATATTTTACACTTTCCCAATCCAGAAACGTTTTAATCCCGTTCCAAGCGCTGTTGCCTGGTAATTACCGCAGCGATCGAATCGAACCACCTTTCCGTCCTTCCCTTATCATCCCAAAATTCGGCAGCGCCGAACCCAATCGCCGCGGACAGCCGGAAACCTTCCTTCCTCCGCAATTCAAACCGGCGGGCGCCGCCGCCGGCTCCAATGGCGGCCGCCGCCATCTCTCACCTCCGCCGCGGCGCGCAGCGCCACGCCCACGCGGTGCTATGCATCTCGCTGTCGCGCCGCCGCTTCTCCTCCTCCGCCGTGGCCGCGGCCTCCCCGCTCGCCGCGGCCGCGCGCCGCCTCCTCTCCACGACGGCAGACTCCGCCGGGTCCACGTCGGGGGAGCACTACAAGCCGCCGCCCTTCGACCCCTTCCGCGCCGCCACCCTATCGCCCTCGGCTCTGCCGCTAGAGTCGCCCCCGATCGAGGATGAGCCCCCGAGCAGCCCACCGCCACAGGATGAGGCGGCTGCGTCCGAGGCGGCGCACGAGCAGGCGACGCTGGCGTGCCAGGAGGTGGAATTGGAGGGCCTCAAGGCGGGGGTGGAGGCGGTGAAGAGCAGGGAGGAGTCCCCGGAGGAGAAGGAAGCGTGGTGGCTGCTCAGCCGCGCGGTCGTCAACTACTGTGGCAGCGCCGTCGGGACGGTGGCCGCGAACGATCCGTCCACCAGCCAGATGCTCAATTATGACCAGGTGTTCATTAGGGACTTTGTGCCGTCGGCTATCGCGTTCCTCCTCAAGGGTGAGAGCGATATTGTGAAGAACTTCCTGCTCCACACGTTGCAGCTCCAGGTGAGTCGTGCAAACCTCGGAATGACTTAGTAAATGGCACTTCACTTGTGGTGTAGTGGCATACTTTGCTGTTTTTCTTTGAAAATGTAGTTTTAGTGAAGGTATAATTCTATTTGTGAAGTTGGCGGCTGTCTGATTGCTCTGGATTATTTACTTGAGTAACCGATTTAGAACCTGAGAATTTTAACCTCTGGTGAACAATCATTTAAATTATAGCTATATGCAGTCTCTAGGATTTAGACACCCTACCAGAAAATTGAACGGTTGAAAACATTGGAGTATTGGACAGTTCGATTAAGAAAATAAAAAGTTTTCTGACTTCATATTCTTACCTAGTACATCTAGTCCAGCAATACCATAAACTGCTCAAGTGCCATTTCTGTAAGAAGAGGGCACACATTGATCATAGTGGCCATTCCAGCAGCTGCCAAGAGGTTTCGAATGCTGAGTCAAGATCACATAAAAAACAGGATACCTGCAATTTGGTCGCATCGTTTTTGCTCAGAACTCTTTTGGTAGGGTTGCTGCACAATTGTTCACTTAAGATCCTCACAGTTTTGAGGGATTTGAATGTCTTTTGGCGCGTGCGCGAGCAGAACTAGTTTGACAGTGGTCCATAATTCTGTTGGACTAAGCTAATTTGAGCTATTTTAGTTATCTCTTTAGCTTTTTTTATTTATTAGATTATTAGGATTATCATGTAGCATTAGTGATATGGCCAATATAGCTGATTGCCTTAGGGTATTTGCCGTTAGTTATGAACTGAAGCTTTGTAGTCATATGTAATCCATAGGCACACATTACAATGCTAAGTGTAAAATATGATGCTTCTGTATCTAAAAGTAGCCCACATACTATGAACCAGAGAAGTGTAAGAGTCTGTTGGTTTGACCTACCATAAATGGTACTCTTGGTTGTCTGTGGGCATATAAGGTTAAGATAAAGAAAGTTACAGAAAGATTACATTATCAGTTTAGAATTCAATGCTGGTCACCATTGAGGTTCCTGTTCCATTCAATAGCTATGCCCTCCATGATCAGATCATAAGGCCTTGCAAAACTAGGATCATATGTCAGCATTTAGTTTGTGAATATTGATGCTTGTTGATTATTTATAACTATTTATATGTATGCTAGGAAAGATAGTTAAAATGATATTCTCAGGTAAAGTTATCAGAGAAGGGAATCTACTCAATCTAGTTTTATCACATGGATATGTCATGCATTGGTGACTTGGATTGTTTTAAAGCAATTTGGTACTTGATTTTGACTAATGTTATTGAGGATAGAGATATGGAGAACTGATATCGGAGTTCGGAGACATATATGATAAATGTTGCCTCGTCAAAACAAGCCTATCATTTTTTTTTCTAACCATCCCAAGTGGTATGCATGGAAGTACACCTATACCACAATTTATTATTTTTGAAAACCCTGTAAAATAGTACTATACACACACAAACACAATGAGTACATAGAGAAATGCACTGGTTGCTTTACTGGCTCACCAGTCGGCTAGTTTATCACCCCAATTCTGAACCTTTGGTTCCCTCATACTAGTTAGCTCGAGCAGCAGACCAGCACACTGAGCAACATGCCCAACCTTGTGAAGCTATGTTCCCATCAACTTGTTGAGTACTTGAGCCTTTGCATTAGCTGATCCTGCCTCACTTGTCTACTGGGAGAAATGATGTCAGGGTTTGTGTGGGCTGGTGTGTGTGAAGGGACAATGTAATCAAATTGCCTAGCATTATTCTGTGATGTCTACTATACTGGTATATCATCTATGTGATGACTATTGACTAGTCTGATTGTGTGACTTTGTATTATTTCATGATGCTCTTTCGTATACAGGCGATGCATATGCTCTTGGACATCCAGAACGATGCGGATTTGCTGAGGGACACCGCGGAAAGCTACATTTGCTGGTGGACACTCCTGACGCGGCCAATTTGCCACAAGACACCATCTTGCCCGAAGGGAGGAAGGGAGGCTACGAATAGACCATTTTGCCCCTGGCTCTTCTTCTCTATATCTGCCTTCCAGTTAAACACATGCTCAAAACTATCATCCTAGCCACCAAGGATCTCATCTAGTGCCATTTGTCGACCATCCCACACAACGTAATATGAGATCTGTCCAGTCAAGACAGGGGTGAAATGGTCTATTCACAGCCTCTCTTCCTCCCTCCGGGCAAGGCAGTGTCTTCTGGCAAATTGGCCGCGTGATAGAGTGTCCACCGGCAAATGTAGTTTTTTGCGATGTCCCTCAGCAAATCCGCATCGTTTTGGATGTCCAAGAGCAAATTTTGCCTAATTTCTAATACATGTACAGCCTCCTTTTTCAAATAATTCTCGACCTATTTATTTTCTTTTCACAAATATACTTGGTACTTTATGATTCCCAATGCATGCAACAACAAAGTCTTTTATGATCCCAATGAATACCTGTGGATTGATCCATCTAAATATATTTTACCTTTTTATGTGTGCTTGAAAATTATTGAGTGGTACTTTGGTCAAATTTTATCCAAAATCTTTGTGCTTAGCTATGTACGTTTGGTCAGAACTGTTAGTATTTGAAAAGGGAGGAAGTAATTGCCTAATTGGAATCTTCTGCTGAAATGATTAATTTCACCAATACCAAAATCCTAGCTCCACTGATCCTCCAGTGTTAGGGTGCTTTTCTGGTTGATTATTGGGTAGCTTAGGACGCTGCATTTTAATAGGTTTCTTTGCATCGTGGCATCATGCTGCTAGCTCATGAATGTTTTCGCTCACTCTAAATATCAAATTAGTAGGAAAAGTAACAGTTTCCTTTATTTTGGTCTATTAGAGTTGGGAGAAGACCGTGGATTGCTATAGTCCTGGTCAAGGGTTGATGCCTGCTAGTTTCAAAGTTAGATCCGTGCCTTTAGATGGAAATAGTGAAGCATTTGAGGAGGTTCTTGACCCAGATTTTGGAGAGTCAGCCATTGGACGTGTAGCACCTGTTGACTCTGGTGAGTATTTCTATGGAGTCATATTGTAATCATTATCAGGGGAGCTTTTTTTTTTCCATCTGTTTTAACGATAAGCTCTCTTTTTCTAAGGTCTTTGGTGGATAATCCTGTTAAGGGCATATGGAAAAATTACTGGAGACTATGCTCTACAAGAAAGGGTTGATGTGCAGACAGGCATCAGGCTAATACTGAATTTGTGCTTGTCTGATGGATTTGACATGTTTCCTACATTGCTTGTAACTGATGGATCATGTATGATTGATCGGCGGATGGGAATCCATGGTCATCCTCTTGAGATCCAGGCAAGCTGATGAACTCTTCTCCTTACATTCTCAATCATGTTAGGTAACTTTTGGATGATGTTATGGTCGGCCTTGATCATAAGGTCAAATCCATGATCTCTACTTAGTCAATATGTAGCTGGTCAAATGGTGTTTAACTTACGATATGTTTGGTTAGTTTTTGCATGATGATATTGTTTAGATTTTGAAATTTCTTGCTATCTATCTAGTCTCTATTCAATATTTCAATTTGACTTTTTTGGTTAGTGTTTGAATTGTCATATGTTTAGGTTGTCCATTTGATTTTGTGACTGTTATTTGCTATCTAGTACCTATAAGACCTTCAAATGTTTTTGAAATTGCATGGGCTCCTATATTAGATAAAATCAGTATATATGGAAAATAACTCTCATAAACATCTTATGGGATCTGTTTCACAGGCTCTGTTCTATTCTGCTTTACGCTGTGCCCGAGAAATGATTGGTGTAACTGATGGATCCAAGAACTTGATCCGTGCTATTAACAACAGGCTCAGTGCTCTGTCATTTCACATAAGAGAGTATTATTGGGTTGATATGAAGAAGATAAATGAGATTTATCGCTATAAGACTGAGGAGTACTCCCATGATGCTATTAACAAATTCAACATCTACCCAGAGCAAATTCCGTCTTGGCTTGCAGACTGGATTCCTGTGAAAGGCGGTTACCTTATAGGCAATCTGCAGCCAGCTCACATGGATTTCAGGTTTTTCTCCTTAGGGAATCTGTGGGCGATTGTCTCATCTCTTGCTACTCAAAGGCAAGCAGAGGGTATTCTGAACCTTATTGAAGCCAAATGGGATGATATAGTAGCCAACATGCCTCTCAAAATATGCTACCCTGCACTAGAGTATGAGGAATGGCGTATCATCACCGGCAGTGATCCCAAAAACACGTGAGCAACTGAACTTTTTATATTCTTTTGATTTTCTTCTGTATATTATGTTACTATGTTTTATGGGGATATAAAAGTCCAGTACTTAGGGAATAGGAATGTGAAAAATCCAGTACATACATCCTAACATTTAAGAACGCCAATATCTATATGAGGCCCTAAAATGTGTTGAAATAGCACCTCCTTTTCTCTCTTAATACTTATCAAAAGCAAGGCCAGATGCATTAACCAGGTTGGCTTGCATTGCCTTTATTTTCAGGCCCTGGTCGTATCATAACGGTGGATCTTGGCCTACATTGTTATGGCAGGTATACTTAAGTTATTGGCTACTTTTTGGGACTTGACATTCTCTGTCCATGATGCTCCTGAAAGCTCGCTCTAATAGATTGATGTCCAATATTTTGTCTTGGATTTTTCAGTTCACCTTAGCCTGTATCAAGATGGGTAGGCGTGACTTGGCACGGAGGGCAGTTGAGGTGGCAGAAAAGAGGCTCTCAGATGACAAGTGGCCAGAGTATTATGACACCAGGACAGGAAGGTTCATTGGAAAACAATCGCGACTGTATCAAACTTGGACCATTGCCGGATATCTTAGCTCTAAGATGTTATTGGACTGTCCAGAGATGGCATCCATACTAGTATGCGACGAAGACTTTGAGCTGCTGGAAGGGTGTGCTTGCAGCTTGAATAAGAATGCTCGCACCAAATGCTCACGTCGTGCGGCCAAGTCGCAGGTTCTTGTGTAGTTCCGTGCCTGTTCTTGACCCAAAAGCTGTAACGCTGCTTCAACTTTGTGCAATTGTTCATCACAGAAGCTGGTATTAGTTAGTAGTTGCTTCAGCAGGATGATCACAGACCACCTATGCCGATTATTTTGGCGAGTTTGTGGTTGATCCATTCATACAGGAGTATACGTTGTTGAGAGTATACTTTGTTGTGTGTACATTTTATGTACCCTGCCAGTCAACTCAAGTTGATTGGTAGTTTTTTTTTTTTTTGTAAGCAGACATGTAAATATCACCACTCCTTACAAATGTACTATGAGTCTTGTTCTTGTGGCCCGACATTGCCTGTCGTTCTTATTTCAGGTTCAGTTCAGAGGACTGGACCTCGGTACGTGACAGAACGGAGACATACTCAGTAGCAAAGGTCTAGCAGCAAACAGTCATGACTCGTGAGCCAAACTGTCGATTTTCAGGTTTTTCATCATGGCTAGATCATGTGTGCTTCCCGTGCAACTCTGAGCAGTCAAGATCTGGAATTGATTTTTGCACTGATGCACCATCTTCAACACTCTGCTGGTCATGCATCCTCTGGCGCCTGCAAGAACAGGTGAAATTTCATCTCTGCAGTCCTTGATTCTAATTTCTGCCGTAAGTTGTTATGTACTCCTATCTGCGTAATGGGTTTGAATTTCTGCTCTGTTGCACATAAGAGAGCATTTAACTTCTGGGAGAACAGACTTTTGTGACCACAGGGTCTGCCTGGCCACTTTTTAATGCGCTTCAGTTGCACAGTTTACTTGTGTAGGTGTTTTGTTACTGTTTGTTGATCAGAAGTTCAGAACACAATCATGCATTCATGCACCTCTTGCCTACTAGCGATAGGGTTTTCACTGCCCCGTCAACATGCACTGGGCGGCTGCTGCCCTGCTTGACTGCTTCTCTAGCCTGTAGCCTGCCGCTTTGTGTCTTGTAGGAGTAAACATCACTGGTGCGCCAGGCGCGCGTCCCCTCCCCTGGAACTGCGAGGTCTCCCACGCAGGACGAATGAGATCCAGGGGAGATCTTTGGCTTGATAACCGGTCATTTTGATTGAATGACAGCAGCTCTAGGAACTGCAATATTTATGGTGAAATTTTATGACCATAAGCTACCCATTTATGGTCATTCGATGATGTGTCACTGGCCTGTCCTGGAGAGTTCAGGTAAATACAGTGGTCCAAAACAAACGAGCCTTGAAGAAAAAGTGGGGGGCATCAGAGCTCTTGCTGAACAATAACCATTAGACAATTCAAATTCCTTGCTATGAAGGTGCACTTTGAGTTAGGCCCTCACTGGATCTCCAAGAAATTGTAAGAATGAGGTAGAGAAAATCGACACTATAGCACTTTCGTTTGTTTGTGGTAAATATTGTCCAATCATGGACTAACTTAGGCTTAAAAGATTCGTCTCGTCAATTCCGACTAAACTGTGCAATTAGTTTTTATTTTCGTCTATATTTAATACTCTATGCATACGTCTAAAGATTCGATGTGACGTGAAATTAAAAAATTTTGCAAAATTTTTTGGAAACTAAACAAGGTCTAAGAATGAGATTCAAACACTTGGGTTCTATTTTAAAATGAGATTCTTTTATCCTACTATCTATCCAAGTCTTACTATTCGGAGATAATTCCTAATTCCTATGCAAAAACAATAATCCACGATCCAAATGCCATTCATTTGTTTTGTAGCTAGAATTCAGAATCTAAATTCACTATCTAGAATCTAAATTCCCCCTATGAGAAAAGATTTTACTAAAAAGAAATTCTTGCTAGCTGGCATGCTGCAGTTGCCGAGAGATAACGAGATACACAACACACATGGTTAGCGTTTCAGATGCAGATTAAAATGGACACTTTTATAGGACGACTTGCAAGTAGCAACAGCTATTTTATTCATTCAAGAGCTAACTTGTGCGAGGTAAATCGTTTTTTAAAGAAAAAAAAAGAAGTAACAGATATTTTCTTCTAGTGTTATACTGAAAGAAACCTCTGGTCTCTAGGGTGCATCAAAGTTGCCTACAGCCAGCTTGAAAATGATATATTATCAGTCCGGTCCATGATCAGTATTCAGTCTTTAATTGACATACACATTTTTCAAATTTCCTGGGATTCATGATAGAACTCGTGTGGCTGGCAAGTAATGCATTCCATTCCATTCCAGTCCAAGCAATGCATGCTGTGTTGTGTGCACCTACCTTATTGATTTCTACTGACAAGAGAAAGGCTACTACTCCTACTACCCATCCTCTGAAAAAACTGGTGAGTTGTTTCTTTTTTCAAGGAAGATGCAAAGAGATATGTAGCCATTAACTCCGGAACCGCTTGCATCCATGCATGCGCGCATTAGATTTCGACTAGTCGGGTTGCTGCAGCAGTAACACGCAGCACAGTCTTGCATGCTTCATCAATGCCCTGTGTGTGCTGTTCTGAGCTGAGGCACCCTGTTGGGCAAAGGTAATGCTATTTTTTCTTTGCTTGTTGGGCCTTGTTTACTTCCCAACAAATTTTGCAAAATTTTTCAGATTTTCCGTCACATCGAATCTTTAGACACATGCATAAAGTATTAAATATAGACAAAAATAAAAACTAATTACACAGTTTGGTCGAAATTGACGAGACGAATC
>Ga0182004_10001470_pt1 | contig 17271 bp, 30 predicted proteins | sample Sormic07211540_1_FD_120479 | JGI IMG/M metagenome (GOLD analysis project Ga0182004, IMG submission 120479) | Endophyte microbial communities from Sorghum bicolor roots, Mead, Nebraska, USA - 072115-40_1 MetaG | ecosystem: Host-associated > Plants > Roots > Unclassified | place: USA: Nebraska...
AGAGGGAGCCACCTCAAGGAGAAGGAGCTGAGGAGGAAGAGGATCTACCGGAGTGCCCCGACCACCGTCCTTCCACCTACGTCGAAGGCAAGCCCCGGAGCATTATAAGACTCCTACTATTTTTATTATCATGTCCAGCTGTCAATTGGCTATGGTTATGTATTGTTGCATTAAGTGTTAGGCGTTGATATGACAAGCTTGCTGCATAATGACTACCTTGTCCACCTTAGACCTCACCTGAGTAGGTCCAAGATCAAATTGATGCTTAGCCATGCTTAGCTCGGTAGAAGCCAGGTGATTTCCTGTTACCTGCGAGAGATAGGTGGATACCTGATTACGTTTGGCTATATTTGCTATTGTGGAAATAACCATGTGCTAATAATGAATTTGAGACCGGGCGGGATGACGATAGTGAAGCAACAGGGCATGGAGGTCTTGGGTGTGAATCTATCCCCGTTTGTGTCGTTTAAGGACCAATACGCTGAACGTCCTCGTGTCATGTTGAACGCATGCCTAACACTTAGTTGGCCGGATAAGTCGTTCCGACCGCGAAGCCTACGAGTGCATCTCTGGCCGGATACCCCGATCGGTTAAAGTGCGCACCCCGGTTGGTAGCAAGGATGTGCGTGGAGTCAATGGCATAAGACCGAGGAGTCAGGTTAGAGTCCTGACCCTGGCAGATTGGCGGTCCTTGGGGGTGCGGCGCCGTACGGACCTGCGAATTGGTCCGGAGTTGTGCTAAAGGTGATCCGAGCTGCCCTCGCGAGGTATGCTTGGGTGAGTGCTAGGAATACCCCTCCAGCTGGATGGAATCGATTCGAATCGCTGTCTCTCTCGGATAGTGAGAACTTGACTCGCGCAGCGGCAACGTAGAATTCACTAAATATACTTAATGGTTATGATGAGAATGATGATGGCTATGTGATAATCCGGATATGGTTATTATTGTGATGCTTAATACTCAATTGTATGCTTAGAACAGGTGCTAATCTAGTGGGCTGTTTTAAGTGATGAACTTGCTGCTGAAAATGTATAAATATGTCACTCAAAACTAAAGCTTTTTATGCAAAATGTGAGTCAAACCAGCCCACAAATATTAGCCTTGCATACTCCTTGGTGTCACTTTATTTCCGGTTTGTGATGGGTAAGTCTAGCTGAATACATTCTCGTACTTAAGGTTTTATTTACCCTTGTTGCAGATGATGTCGTGTATCACGGCTACTGTGCTAACTGTCACCATCTGGCTGCGGATGATGAGTAGATCTCGAGCAAGATCACTTCTTGTATCTTCGGTTGTGCTTTTGTTGGGATGATCATGGAGCTGGCATGTAATTAAACAGAGTGTGTGTTGTTTCAAAAACTACTTTGCTTCCGCTACTGAACCGTGTTATAATAACTTTATTTGAACTACGAGGTGTGTAAAACTATGTTCTGTGATGAATGGTTGTAATCTGTGATGGAGATGCTTGATCATGTACGATCTTGGTTGTATGTTGGTTTAATCGAGACCTTTTGAGGTTTCGTCGGAATACCAGGTTTATATGGGTTCAAGTCCATTGGCTTGACCGCCCTCGTGGTCGCTAATTCACTTGAATTCTTATAAATTGGACGGTTTTGTTACATCTATGACTGTTGCAGAGTATCATGATACCTAAACAGCTGGCTCCCTATGCTCCTAATGAGGTCGGAAAGATGTTGATAAACACGTCTATTCGTGAAAGGGCTTTATTATGATCTCACATTGCAGTTGGATGGAAACACTTATCCTACCTTCCAAGCTCTGGTGAATCATGCCATTGTGCTAGATAATATGCGCAAGAGTTAGGATCGAAAGATGAGAATGCAAGGACAAAGCTCGGGTAGTAATAACCGCCAGTGCTTCGGCTGTCAACAGGGTTTCCATTAGAGTTACCAGGGACCAGTTAGCCAGTGGAATTGCGATCAGTATCCTCAGCATCTCCAGAACCAACAGCAGAGTGAGAATTAGCATTTTCATTTTCAGCAGTGTAACTCTTATCAGCAGTAGGGTGGTCAATAGACACCTTGATCAAGGAATTCTAATGCCACCCCAATGAAGAACAGTGCTCCCAACACTCCTATCAGGTATTTCCGCTGTGGAAAGGAGGGACATATGTCTTATAATTGTCCAGAGAACCTCAACCCACAGAAATCCCAAGGCCAAAATAGCAACCAGAAGAACAATCAGACACCTAACACTAGAAGAGTAAATCATGTGTCTGCAGAGACAGCTGTGGAGGAACCTAAAGTTATGATTAGTATGTTTGATGTCCATTCCACTCCCGCTACTGTTATTTTTGACTCTAGAGCTTCGCATACATTCATTTCACAAGCTTTCGTTAGAACACATAATATACCTGCTTGTGCCATGAAAAGCCCCATAACCATAAATTCACCAGCAGGTACCAGCTTCACATTGTCGCTTTCCAATTAATTTGACTTTAAGGTGGGTAGACTTTAAAGTGAACCCCATCAGGCTGAGGACAGCTAGAGTTAATCTCATCTTGGGTACAGATTGGATGATGCAACAAGATACAAAGATTAGGTGTGAAGGAAAGGTAATGGAACTAACATCACCAACTGGAGACCGACTCAAGGTTGAAGTGCAGAAACAAAAGACAGCTATAGTGAACCAGTTGGATGATGATGCTAATCATCAGGACCGTGTTGTGAATGAATTTCTAGATGTATTTCTAAATGAATTGCTAGGCATGCCACCTGATCGTGACACTGAATTTATTATTGAACTACTACCTGATATTGCACCTATAGCTAAAAGGCCATATAGAATGGGGGTTAATGAACTTGAAGAACTTAAGAAACAAATAAAGGAATTGCAAGATAAAGGGTTCATTCGTCCTAGTTCTTCACCATGGGGTGCTCCAGTTATCTTTGTTGATAAGAAATATGATAGTCAGAGAATGTGTGTTGATTATCGATCACTTAATGAGGTGACCATCAAGAATAAGTATCCTCTACTTATGACTGATGACCTATTGGATCAGTTAAGAGGTGCTTCTGTGTTCTCTAAGATTGATCTATGATCTAGTTATCATCAGTTGAAGATCTGCAATTTAGATATACCAAAGATAGCTTTCACAACAAGGTATGGGTTGTATGACTATACAGTTATGTCTTTTGGTTTGACCAATGCACCAGCTTACTTCATGTACATGATGAATAAAGTATTTATGGAGTATCTTGATATGTTTGTAGTGGTATTTATTGATGATATACTGGTATTCTCTAAAACAAAGGAAGAACATGTTGAGTATCTATGGTCTTATAGAAACTTAGGGAGCATAAGTTGTATGCTAAGCATAGTAAATGTGAGTTTTGGTTAGAAGAAGTTTCTTTTCATGGTCATATTGTCTCTAATGGTGGAATTGCAGTGGATCATAGTAAGGTGAAAGATGTGCTGAATTGGAAGCCACCTACAGATGTATGTGAGATTCGTAGCTTTCTTGGTTTGGGTGGTTATTATTGTAGATTCATTGAGGGATTCTCAAAAATTGCAAAACCTATGACTGCTCTATTACAGAAGAATGCTAAGTTTGTGTGGTCTGTTAAGTGTCAAGCTAGTTTTGAGGTATTTAAGAAGAGGTTGACTACTGCACCTATGCTGATATTGACAGATCTAAGTATGAGTTTCTCCATATATTGTGATGCTTCTTGTTTGGGTTTGGGTTGTGTGCTTATTCAAGAGGGTAGAGTTGTAGCTTATGCATCTAGATAGTTGAGAAAAAATGAACTGAATTATCCTACTCATGATTTAGAGTTAGCAGCTGTGGTTCATGCATTAAAAAATTGGAGACACTATTTGATTGGGCACAAGAGTGACATATATACTGATCATAAGAGTTTGAAATATATCTTCACTCAGACTGATTTAATTTTAGACAACATTGTTGGTTGGAGCTGATAAAGGACCATGACATAGAGCTGCATTATCATCCTAGAAAGGCAAATGTCGTGGACGATGCACTTAGTAGGAAGAAATATGCTAATGAGCTTCGGGCGACACCAGAGTCTGATGAGTTGTGTGCCGAATTTGCTCATTTCAATCTAGGCATTGTAGTTAATGCTATAGAAATAGAGGTGACTCCTACCTTAAAGAAAGAAATATTGAAAGGTCAGTTAGAGGATGAGAAACTAAAGGAGATAGCACAAAATGTGGTACTAGGAAAGGCACTAGGATTCAGAATAGATGACAATGCTATAATCTAGTTTTGGAAAAGGATATGTGTTCCTGAACTGAAGGCTATTCATGATATGATTCTGCGAGAGGCCCACGAGTTAGCTTATTTTATTCACCCTGGTAGTACTAAGATGTATCTAGATCTTAAGGAGAAGTATTGGTGGTATGGATTAAAGAGAGATGTAGCTGAATATGTTGCTTTGTGCGATACTTGTCAGCGAGTGAAAGCTGAACACTAGAGGCCAGCGGGACTGTTGCAACCAATGAAGATTCCTGAGTGGAAGTGGGAAGAAGTAGACCTGGATTTCATAGTGGGTTTGCCTCGTACTCAGAGAGGATATGATTCAATATGGGTAATAGTGGAAAAATTGACTAAAGTTGCTCACTTCTTGCCTGAGAAAACAACTGATTCAGTAGCTCGGTTAGCAGAATTTTATATGGAGAGGATAGTTTGTTTGCATGGAGTGCCTAAGAAGATTGTATCTGATAGAGGAACTCAGTTCACCTCCACTTTTTGGAAGAAAGTGCATGATTCCTTGGGTACAAAATTTAATTTTTGTATAGCCTATCACCCTTAGACAGATAGACAAACACAGAGAATCAATCAGATACTAGAAGATATGTTGAGAGTTTGTGCTTTGTAGTATGGACCCAGTTGGGATAAGAGTTTGCCATATATTGAGTTTTCCTATAACAATAGTTATCAGCAAAGTCTGAAAATGGCACCATTTGAGGCATTGTATGGTCGTTAGTGTAGAACACGTTTGTTTTGGAATCAAACCGGAGAGACTCAAGTGTTTGGTCTAGATATGCTTAGACATGAAGAACACCAAGTATGTATCATTCGGGATAATTTGAGAGTTGCTCAGTCTTGTCAGAAAAGCTTTGCAGATACACGCGGGAAAGAACTAGCTTTTGAGGAAGGTGATTATGTCTATGTGAAAGTGTCACCTATGAGGATTGTGAAGAGGTTTAATATGAAAGGAAAGCTAGCTCCGAGGTATGTTGGTCCGTTTAAAGTTTTGCAAAGGTGTGGAGAAGTAGCCTATCAGTTGGAATTGCCTGAAAGGTTGTCCGGTGTGCATGATGTGTTCCATGTATCACAGCTTAAGAAGTGTTTGCATGTACCTGAAGAGCAAATACCATTGGAAGAGCTTACTATAAAAGGGGATCTCACATATGAGGAATATCTGGTTAAGAATTTAGAAATAGCTGAGCGAGTCACTCGAAGTCGGATTATTAGAATGTGCAAAGTGCAATGGAAGTAGAAGCAACTTGGGAAAGAGAGGATGATCTGAGAAAATCATATCCACAGTTGTTCAAGTAAGCACTGTTCAATCTCGAGGACGAGATTCTTTTAAGGGGGGTAGAGTTTGTAACACCCAAAATTTGATTTTTAATTAATAATATTTAATTTGATTTATTTAAGTATTTTTGTGAGCATTTAGATTAGTAAACAAATAAATTTCATTGAAATAAAAATTTATCATAAGGTTAGAAACTTGTTATGCATTCATGCTAGAGCATATTTTATTTTCATTTTTGTACTATGTGTTGTTTTAATTTTAATTGAATTCAAACTCTCTTTTGAAAAGGGATTTGGAAAGAAATAAAAAAAGAGAAAGCGAGAAGGCTCACCTGTTTGGCAGAAGGCCCAACTCGCGCCCCTTCCCCTTTTCTTTCCTCTTCGGCCCAGCCACCCACCGCAACCAGGCCAAGGCCCAGGCCGCACGTGCCCTCCCCTTTCTTCCTTGCAGTCGCTGTCCATGGGGCCCCGCATGTCTCCCTCCTTCATTTCTTCTTTGTTGTAACCGAGCCGGTTTCCCCTATCCCACCAAACCGAAGTCTTGACACCCTCAGGATTTATTTGAGTAGGAGATCTTTCCTAACCCCTAAAGAGCTTCGCGACCCTCTGCCAGACGTTATTCCCTATCTAATCCGCACCAAAGCTACCCTAGCGTGGTTTTGGATCTTGCCGATGTGCCAAGCTCACCCGTCACCGAGGAGAATCCTGCTCGCTGTCATTCTGATGATCCCGAGTTGTTGCCGAGCTTCTCCTCGAGGTTGCAAATCTCCTCCAACTTCAACTCTCTTTTCTCCCTCTACATGATGCCCTAATGGTCATCGAACACACACAGTGAGCCGCCATCCGCCAAACCGCGCCACACATCTTCTCCGAGCCTCCCCCTGATCTTGAAACCCCCTAGGTGAGTTCGCTTGAGTGTCCGCTTCGTCCCATGTCCTTGGATTGCCGAATGGTGCACCAAAACATGATTTAGACGAACTCTGAGGAGCTTGGGGTCTCCGACCATGGCGCGCCACCGTAGGAGAGCCGGTTCTGACGAGGATGTCGGCAACTAGGCCAGAGATCGATCTGCAGTCGTCCAAATTGAGATCAGCGGTGGAGATTAGAAGTTACCCCTTTAGGGTAACTCACGTTTAAGGAGATGATAGGTGGGCCAATGCATGGTGGTTTCACGGAAAAGCGGGTGTTTTGAGTATTTCGGCAAATATCTATGTGGTCGGCTAATTCCTGAAGATTCGGCAAGCACCTATACAATCGGTTATTCTGGTGTGAGGCAGTTTCATTTAGGAAGTGACAAAAATGGCAAGTGAAGACAGATCCGATAGGGGAAGATCATGATAATTAAGGCAATGGAGGTTCCGAGGAAGATTGAAACTAAAGATGTCACCTTTTTAGGTTTCCTTTATTAGTCATGTTGCGACCAAGGTATAAATATGAGCCCTTGGTTATTGTAAAAATCATTCACAACCAAATCAATTCAATCGGCCTCATGCCAACTTCGAGTCTTTGTCATGGCGTCGAGTTCTTCGAGAGGAACCATCGATCCGTCGACCTCGACCCGACAACCTTGTTATCATGTCTAGTATCATGCGGTGGATTTAGATATTGATACAAGTAGTCTTGCTTGTCACAATGACCATGTGGCGGGTCTTTGCTTGATAATCAAGAAATCATTGCTTATGCTTTGTTCATTACAAGTAGATACCGTGTGGCAGGCGTTTGTTTGATATGCTTAACAAAGTGAGATACTTATCGGCTCTATTAGACTTGGCAAGATCTAATAGATTCACCATGTTATCATGTGTTGCATGTTTTAAACACTTTATATATTTGTAACACCCTTTTGCCCAATCTAGATCGGTAAGGTTCGGCTCCATATGTTTATAAATCCATTTATGCTCTAATGGTTTTGCTTCCATGCCATCATTATGAATAGACCATATGCCTATAATAGCTAAACTAAACTAATCTAGGTTGTCACATGTTGCGGGTTCAGACACGCCGAATACGTTTAAATTTAGATAAAGCTAAGTGTCGTGCGGCGGATATAAGCTTTTGATCAAATTAATTATGTTTGCTTGCAAGTTACTTTTCCATGGATCCCAATTTGGCTAGATTACCGGGCTTGGTTACATTTTAAATATAATTAATTATAACTCATCCAAACATATTTTCCATACACGTGCATTCGGTAATCAATATCTTACGTTCATTTTAGCTGAATAATTTACAAAACTGTTGGCAGATAGCTTTTATAGCTGTATGTCATCGTAAGTGGCTTTAGGGCCATATATATAGAACTGTCTGGTCTCACCCGGCACGTTCCAGTTTTGTATCTAATAAATTTTATCCCTTGTTAGTTGCAGGTCAAACTGACTGGCAGGTTTCCGGATTTTGAAGCACCCGGGCACCAGATTGAAGCCGCACTTTTCGGCTTGCTATGGGTAAGGCACAGTGCGTCACATTTTGTGTCAACCACTTTTTGGCACGCCTGGTGGGACAACACAGTTCAAAATGCCCGAATTCGACAATGCTCAAGTTCTAGATGTAACCATGGACGAACTGCCAGAAAACATGAAGGAGATTGTTCAGCAAGCATGTGTTCAGTTTCAAGATAAGTGTTTGATGTCCTTTTCTAAGAACAAAAGCAATAGAGTTTTCCAGAAACAGTCATTACCAAGGGTTCTCCTTCCACACCAGACTGATTACACTGAAGAGCAAGATGCCCAGAGGATGGCTGAGTTGGTTTACAAGGCCATGGGAGACACTATGATAAATCATCAATCTGCTTTCTTGAATAAATTGTGCGCCATCATGGTTAACACTTTCGGTCCAACGGCCGACAAATATTTCGAGGAGGCTATTGGCCCAATGCAGGGACCAATGTTGTTCCACATGCTGAAGCATCAAGAAAAGACTGCTGGGGGCATTAGAGCACCTAGTGCACACAAAGCTGGGCTGGAGCCTCATGAGAAACAGCAGCCTCCCATGACGTATGGCCAGCTCGCATTCGGTACAACAGGAAACATCCCGCAATCAGCTTTCAGAGTGTCTCCAGCAGCAAATAGGTTACAAAAGAATATGTATGGAGACGAATATCAGGAATTTGCCAATTACAGTGTTGTGGATGTTGTTCTAAATCCAGGTTATAAAATTCAATAGGATTACCTTTTGAGGGGCAAGCACGCGGGGTTCCAAACTCAAATATTGATCTTATCATGCAAAGAATGGCGGATATGATGCGAAATCAGTTTGGCTTGAAACCAAAGAACTAGTATTATGCATACAAGTCTCCTTATCCAAAGTGGTATAACCGAGTGGCACTTCCTCCAAGGGTGAAGCATCCCACCGATTTGACCAAGTTTCAAGTAAAGATGACACTAGCACCGTAGAGTCCATTAGTCGTTATTTGATGCAGCTTGCGGAGGCATCCACAGATGAAGCTTGGAGGATTCAGTATTTTCCATTGTCCTTGACAGGGCCAGCTTTCACATGGGCAGAGTTAAAACAGAAATTCCATTCATACTTTTTCACGGTTACTAATGAGAAGAAGTTGGTTGATCATATGAGCCTAAGATAGAGGACTAATGAGACACCACAGGAGTATCTTCGCAGGTTTAGAGAAACCAAAAACCTTTGCTACTCTTTGAATCTGCCTGATGATCAGTTGCCAGGAATGGCTATACTAGGCATGCAGTCTAATGTCAGAGAAAAGCTATTTGGTATGGACTTCGATGATCTCGGTCAACTTTTGTAGTTATTGGGTATGATGAGTAATCAAGCTCAGGGGTTCAGAAGGGATAACCGCTTCCAGAAGGGTGATGTGGCTAGTGAAATGTATCAAAGTTTCCTAGAAGAAGCGACAAAATACAACAATGAAGATGTAAGAGCCACAACCGAATTGGTCTAGGCGAAAGAGCCAACTCAAGTTAGTCAACGCTGGTTGAGGCAGCAAAAATTAACTTATGACTTTGTTGTCTCCAAGTCAGATAAGTTGTTCGAATTGTTGGTTAGAGAATGGCGTATCAAATTGCCAGAAGGACATCCCATGCTATGCCCTAAAGGAGTATAAGACAAGAAATATTGCGGCCTCCATAACACCAATTCCCACTCTATCAATGATTGCCGAGTTTTCGGAGTATGAATTGAGAAGGCTATTCAAGAGGGGCATTTGAAGTTTGATGGCAAGATGAAGATTGATGCTCAGCCTTTTGCACAAAACATAGTGTCTTTCTCTATGAACATGATTGTTGAAGATGATCCTAAATGCAAAGGCAAGATGAAAGTATTGACCTCTGACAGAGCAAGAAAGGCTGGTGCTGTTGATCCTGATCGACAAATTACAAATGAGGAGCTTTGGCAACACATTCAATTCCAAAATAGTCGAAATGAGAAAACGGAGGTTTCCAAGCCTAGGGTTACAACACGAATTCTATTGAACAAATGGCAATGAGAGCATGAACGCAACCAGAGACAGAAATAATATGAGGAACGAGATTTCATGGAGGAACACCGAAGGTACGAAGAGGAGATGTACCGAATAGATCAAGAATACATAAGGGAACAGGAGAAATCTCATTAGGGATGTTCATTTTTCAAACATTGTTGGAATGAAGGCTTGAAACTGCGTGCTAGGAATAATTACCCTGAGTGTAGTGATCAATACTTAGGGTATAGGCAGTCTCGGGTCAACCGCCATCCGGACCATGAAAGACTTGGAACACTGTTTCCTGAGGACGATCGGCGTTTAAAAATAGGCAGCTCTGAGAATCGGCAAGGGAAGAGATTTGCCAATAAGGGTTGGGTTCATTACGAGGAGCACGAAGAGGAAAAAGGCTCCATGAATATGTATGGCAAAGAGGACAGTTGTGCCCACCAGGACTGACAAGGCGCCAGAAGAGAAGAGTGCAAAGTTTAAGGAACAAGGAATTAGAGCAAGTAGTTGCCGAAAAGAAACAAATATGGTGTCTTAAGAAGAAGTCCAATGAGCACGACCATTCGGTTGATGCATGTAAAGCTTTTTCCTTCCATTAGAGTTTTTAGCTCCTAAAGGCCAGGATGTCCAGGAGGAGGTATACTCAGATTTTGATGAAAGCGAGTACCAGGATTTAATGGCCCAACTTGTCCTGACTTAGAAGGCAATTTTTGATAAACCAGCCAAGTATCGACATTTAAAGCCACTGTATGTGAAGGGATACGTCAATGGCAAACCTCTGACCAAGATGTTTGTTGATGGAGGAGCTACTATTAATATCATGCCATACACTACCTTTAAAATGCTTGGGATGACAAATGAGGAATTGTTAAAGACTAACATGGTGCTTAGGGACTTTGCTTGTAATCCTTCTGACACCCGGGGTGCTGTGCATGCTGAGTTGATGATTGGATCAAAAACTTTGTGTACTACCTTCTTTGTCATTGATGGTAAGGGGGCATATAGTCCGGTCTTAGGGAGAGTTTGGATCCATGTTAATTGCTCCTTCCTTCAACTATGCACCAAGTTTTCATCCAGTGGATTGGAGATGATGTAGAAGTTGTTCACGCTGATAATTCGGTAAGTGTTGCCTCTATGAAGCCTGCTTATTGGGTGTATAACAGTATTGACTGTTTCTTCGATAGAGTGTGGGAAGAAGGTCCCGTGAATGTTTTCAACAGGGATCAACAGCCGATCCAAGTAGTCGGCTCTCAAAGAAAATTTTGATGGGTAACCCAATTGATGGCAACAAATGAAAGTTACAGCATGGTTTTATGTCGGCTGATAAGTTAGAAGAAATAAATGTTGATGATACCGTTAAGCCAAGTCCGATGTACATAAGTGCAAATTTAAATCAAGAGTATAGATCAAAGTTGATAGATCTTCTTAAAGAGTTTAAAGAATGTTTTGCTTGGGATTACACCGAGATGCCTGAATTGGATCGCTCTATTGTTGAACTTCGGTTGCCTATCAAGCTTGGATACCATCCTTACAAACAACCCCTTCGAAGGATTTTCAAAGAGGAGGTGCTAGCCGATGTGTAAAAGGAAGTTGAAAGATTGTTAGAAGCAAATTTCATTCAGCCATGCAGGTATGTAGAGTGGATTTTGAGCATAGTTCCAGTATACAAGAAAAATGGAAAGATGAGGGTTTGCATTGATTTTAGAGATCTTAATAAAGCCACTCTGATGGATGGATACCCGATGCTGATTGTCGATTTGCTAGTTGATGTAGCAGCCGGTTATGAAGTCATCAGTTTTATGGATGGTAATGCTGGTCATAACCAGATTTTTATGTGAATAGAAGATATTTTGAAGACGGCTTTCAAATGCCCTAGTCATATCGATTTTTTGAATGGATCGATATGACATTTGATTTGAAAAATGCCGGTGCAACCTATCAGAGGGCCATGAATTATATTTTCCATGAATTGATCAGCAAGATTGTGGAGATTCATATTGATGACATAGTGGTGTTGGCGCAAAAGCTGATCTGCAAACACAAAGGGCTAATACCCGATTCAAACGTTAAGGTGTGCCAGCCAATTTGACCTTACAATCGACAAAGGTGGTAACTCGAACACTTTGGTCCCGACAACAGCGATGCGCCCGTATGTCACGGCCAAGAGGTGTTCACGCGGAACTTGAGAATATGCCGAGCTTGAGTCGACGAATTCCTAAGAACTCGTAGTAAAAAGGAAAAATATGACGAAGTCGTCGAAAAAGTAGATGCTGGAATATGAGTAAAAACTTGTGTTTGATTGATTGATAGATGTCTCATTACATTGCCCTAGGGTCTACATTTATACCCTGTCCAAAGAGCTATAACCAGACATGACTAGGACTCAAATTCCAAATTAAATGGAAACCGCATACAAAACGAATTCTAACAATTAAGGAAAACATTAAACTAACCCCCCCTAACCGATCGGGACACCATCATGAAACAATCGGCAACTTCTGCGCTTTTCTTCAAAGTTATAGTCATATTACCCATCCACCGTCATCGGCAACCACCGGCATTGGTCATCGGCACGAATACATCACTTCTAGACTTGGTCATATCCGATTGTTTCTCACCGGCAGCCACCTTCATCGGCAACTTCCCTACAGACTGGTCACCACTGCTCCATCTGCCAATCTATACCTCATTAACTCCAGATGTATATCAAAAGATACGTGTCCAAAAACGGTGTCAACACATGCCCCCCAATTTCGGAGTATAAAATCATTAATGCTCCGAAATTCTCGTCAATAATGACGCCTTTCCACAAATATTTCTCCCAATTTGGTAATCAATCGCCAAATCTAAACAACCTCGGCCCGATTCTCCCATAGATCCCTTGAATTTCTCAACCTCTCAATCAAATCTCTCGAATTTATGCACTCATCGGCAATATTACCGTTAGAGCAAACTGCCGATGGGCCGACCAGGCGATCTTGTACAGTGAAATATCTTCAAAATCATGACCGCTTGCTGTCAAATCACCTGAGCAATTCCTTGATTACCGTGCGAACAGTTACCATATCCACCTGAATACCCTCGGATTTCACGGATGTGGCAAAGAGATAAGTCAGATTTGCCCCTGCCCATTTTGTCCTATAAATACTTCCTTCTCCGGTAATCCTCCATCTTATCATTCTACAGCCCAAAATCTACTTTCCTGACGGCGGCACTACCCGAGGACTCCAAGAACTTCAGCAAGAGCCTCCTTCACCAATCCTCCAAGTCTTCGATCTTCTTACTTGCGAAGAAATGGCCATCAACTTTGTCATTCCCGAGGTCAGTCTATCATCCTCCTTTTTGCGCTTTTGTTGTATTCTTGTTCATCTGCGATTCCCTTTACTGAGTACCCCTTTTTCTTCTTTTTTGTTCTTTCATCCTCAAAACTTTTAGGATTTAGCCGATAAGATTGTAATTCCTACCAGTCAGCCTCACTTTCAGTGTCTCGGCCCGTTAGGAAATCCAGATCCCACCGATCTAATAAACGCAAAGACAAATAGAATCCCCTTCAGAGCCAAAAACTTTTCCTTAGATCTGTGGAAAGATGCCTTTCGTTCCTGGCCCAGTCCCACCAAGGGATGGAAAGACTGGTCCTTGAGAGTCAGCCATTCAAACGAGGTCCAGTGGGGTGAGCGGAAATTAGATCAGTGCATCAGATTATCTCATGCCGACATGGAGAGAAATGAGTCACTGCTGATAGCTGCCTCGTATTTTTGGTTAGACACGCTTAATGCTTTTGTATTCGGCCATGGCCCTACTGCACCCACTCTTGCCGATGTACTCATGCTCACCGGCTTAGACATATCCACTGCCGATAGCAGTCACTTGTTTGATACCAAGCCCAGTGCTAAAGTAGAAACTCGCGCTATCAGCGGTTGGTCTGGATATATTCAGAAGTACCAAAAGACAAGACCTGTCGGGGAGAGGGAGCAGACAATTTTCCTGAACATGTGGTTGGATAAGTTTGTGTTCTGTGGCCGATCGGCAGGACCAACTTCTGTCTATTTATCGGCAGCAGAGAAACTGGCCAAAGGTGGCTGATTTCCTCTTGGCCGATACTTGCTCGGTGCTGTTTATCACCTTCTTCATCAGGTAGCTGAGAAACTCTTACTAGGCCAGTCCATCGGCAATCTAGGCGGACCCTGGTGGTTTATCAACATGTGGCTCAGTGTCCATATGCACAAGCACCTTGAATTCAACCTTTTTGCACAGCGCTTCCCCAGAGACATAGCGAAAGATCATGAGTTAGATGAAGAAGAATCGGCAACTTGTCCTCCTCTGAACTACGGTGAAGCTGCCATAGTCTCTGGGGAATCAAGACCAGGTTAGCCGATTCATTCAGACTCTTTATGAGGGTCTAACCAAAGAACAACGGGCATGGATGCCTTACGAAGATCCAGATACCAGATTTCCCCTGACCTTTCACCCTTTTTACAATGCTCTCAACAAGGACCACGACCTAATGATGGCAATCATCACTACGAGAGCTATACCGGTGAATTTCTTCGGCAGTGGGAAAGCTTCCAACCTTACCTATGAGTTCTACAATCCGTCGGCATTGGCTCGCCAATTGGCTTTTGGGCAACTGCCGATTGCACTCTGTTACGCCGATGTGGTGAAACCAAGGGAGATTATCACCAGCGGTCTCGAATGGATCAGAATAGCTCAACTCCCCCCAAATGCCGATACATCAGACATTGACCTATCGGCCTGGATCCTAGCTCTTTTCATCACTCAGGCGTACAAACAATGGTGGGCAGAATGGAAAGTGCACTTGTTCTGCAGATCGGCTCTTACATACCGCGGTATGATCGACTCCGCGTACAAGGTTCCCGATAATACTGTAAGTTTTCGACCGATGCTCCAGTTTTATTGTTTTTTCTCTTATCAGCAACTTACTTCCCCTATTTTACACAGGTCGATGATACACCACCGGCAGTTAGTAGGAGCGGAAGGCCAATCGAACTCCTTCCATCAGGCCAGATCTCTTTGATCGGTAACAATGCGCCAAGCCTGGCGGCTTTGATGCACCGGTGTGTGCGTTTCAAGAAAATTACCACCAGACGAGCGAAGACATCCCCATCGGTAGCCGTCACTGCTCTGGCTCAAGCTTTCAAGGTAGATTCTTGACTTATTCAACTTATACCGATCCCATTCCATACTTACATAATCCTTTCAGGACACATCGACTGCTATGGGAACGTCATCGGTAAACTTTACTATTCCAACTAAAATTTCATCAACTCCGTGTTACATTTGTGCTTACGAAACTTTTGTTGTTGTATCAGCAATCCAGCAAATCAGTAAAGACTAGAAGTTCCAAGACAAGCACCGATGCCCCCGAAGCCAGTCAAGCTAAGAGAAAGGGTCCCAAGAGCACCAAGTCCTAGGCAAAACGTTAGAAAACAGCACCACCTTCTTCTCCTCTAGTATCGCCGATTCACGTAGAATCGTCCCCTTCTTTATCAGAAGGCCACACTCAGCAAGTACCGTCTCCACCTCAACCGCAAGAAGAACCCCAGCCGGAAGAACCTCAGCCAGAAGAAACACGGGCTGATGTACACGAGCAGACCGCCGATCCAGTGGGCTCAATCATAGCATCGGTAGTCTCCTCGATCCAGACAAGCACTGCACCCCCTCAAGGTAAAATACTGTCCACGAAATCATTACCGATGGATTTATCTTCCTACTTAATAATCATTCCTATTAATTTCTTTCAGCTGATATTGTTCCATCGGTAACTCTGGCCGATCAACCTGTGATACCATCGGCCTCAACGAGCCAGAGGCGAGAGATAGCCTTGAAACAGGTAAGCTATTTGATTATCATCCTTTATTTTACTAATATCTCATCATCAAATAACTCATCTCCTTTTATCTTTCAGGAACAAGATTCTCCCGACAGCCGATTCTCCTTCGCCATCAAAATCTCCGAAGATGAAGGTGAGGAAGCAAGTTCTTCTCAAGCAATTGGGATCTCATCGGTAGAAATCAGAGCAAAGCTGGAAGATCTGCTGGCCCTGCTTCACCAGGATACAGCCCAACTAGTTGATGACTCCAATCCAGCCAAGGGTTTGTTTAAAGCTCTCAGAGGTCAGATCCCTGTCGATGCCGAGGAGTTCCTCTTCAAGGCCGCACACTTGGAGAGTCGACAGCTTCAGTACCGAAAGGCCACTCAGCGCCTTGCCGATAGGGTCACTTATGCCCAGATTTTAGAGGAGGTGATGAAGGTAAAGCATCTTGCCAATGAAAAACATAAGAGCATCGGTATTCTGAAATCCTCATGAGATGTGCTGAAACAAAAGATCTCTGACCTACGGCACAAAGGAAAGCCCTGTTGACAGAACTCAAACGAGTAGAGGAAGCCCTGTCCCAAGCTCAATAGGAGGAAAGTCAGCTGCCCGAGACAATCAAGACTCTTGAACAAGAGCGAAACGTCCAAGCTCGCAAGGCACTGCAGATGAAGAAAAAGCTGAAACCGGTGGAAGGTTCTGCCAATGAAGATATCAAGGAGATAGAAGAGGTTGACCAAATCCGTCTGCGCGCTATATCGGCCAACCAAGCCCTGCTGAACGTATAAATTCTTCATCGGCGACATGTTTTGCCTTTTCTCTTAAAGATTCTCGAACATTTTGGTCGAGCCGATAGGACTGTTATCGGCATCTTTTAAAATACTGCATCCGGTTCCAGATACATTTCAATCCAGCCGATAGGAGTGTTATCGGCACTTAAACTTTTTATGCATCAACCCATATGCTTGGGTAATATTTCTTCAAATACTTCCCATTTAATGCTCTGGGAAATTCAACTCCTTTGAGAGTTTCCAAAATATAGGCATTACCAGGAGCAGATCGATTTATCCGATATGGACCTTCCCAATTGGGAGACCACTTGCCATACTTTGAACTTTTAGTCCCAATCGGTAATATTAATTTCCATACCAAATCTCCATCGGCGAACTCCTTAGCCTTCACCTTTTATCATACCATCTGGCGACTCTCTTTTTATTTTCTTCTATACTTATCAAAGCCTTCAGTCGATGCCCTGCTAAATCGTCTAACTCGTCTTTCATCAAAGTAGCATAGTCGTCGGCAGCCAACTGATCTTTTTTTTGATAAGTTTAATAATCCTTTTGTTAGACGCTTCGCCCTGTCCATTAGCTTGAGCATAATAAGGAGAAGAATTTAACACTTTAATTCCCATACCGATTGCAAATTCATCAAACTCTCCCGATGTGAACATAGTACCCTGATCGGTAGTAATTGTCTGAGGA
>Ga0182004_10001471_pt1 | contig 17271 bp, 12 predicted proteins | sample Sormic07211540_1_FD_120479 | JGI IMG/M metagenome (GOLD analysis project Ga0182004, IMG submission 120479) | Endophyte microbial communities from Sorghum bicolor roots, Mead, Nebraska, USA - 072115-40_1 MetaG | ecosystem: Host-associated > Plants > Roots > Unclassified | place: USA: Nebraska...
ACAACCCAACTCTACACCAATCGGCTGATCCATGCCATCGACGTGATGCCGAGCTCACCGCCTCAGCCCATTGCCGCCCAGCTCGTGACTCTTCTCGACCGGCCGGTCGTCCGTGATTTATTTGAAGTGCACGGCGAGGTCAGTCTCGACGACGGTACGGTGGTGCACCTTTTCTAGCTCCTCCGAGTCACCATCGGTCTATCTATATGCATGTCAGACAGACAGCAAAATAGAACTTGTCTGTCTCAGTTGCATCATCAGTCTTTCGTCTCACAACTAACTCGCGTACTGTATTCATACGGATACATACAGTGACGCAGTATCCTTGACATGTCTATGCATGTACACTCATGTGGTATCGGTGACATGCATGTAGACATGTCCATTGGTTTTTCCTGCAATTTCGCCTGCCGGATGCAGCCATCTACACAACAAAATCCACCGTAATAAAGGACATGTGCCTCTTCTGTTTTTCTTGCCAGTTTACCAACCCCCTGTCTAGACACTCAAGATCAAACGGACTGGTACATTTTTTTGTAGAAAAAGTAACTAGTTTCAGTGAAGGCTAGGGACTATATATATATATGGCTTTTACTATATAATCAAGAATCAAGAAGTATATAAACGAGTTCAGCCTCTTAGATATATATGGAGGATATAAACAATCAATTTACATGGGTCTGTGTTAATTTAATTGCCATTTTTAAGTTTTAACGGGCATCTACCATGAAGACTAAAGTGATGGACTGATCGGAGTATTCTATGTGCTTTTCACTAATGCTTAGTTAAGTTCGTTTTATTTGACAACAAGGTTGTTTGGGCTTGCTCGTTTGAACTAAATGTGTGTGCATCACCTCCTGATCATCTCCATCTGACAGAAATCACCACATTAAAGTCAATGGCAGGCTGGCAGCAACACTACACTCCAGAACGTTCTGCTAAGTGTGTGTGTGATGCTTCGAGAGAGCAACCTTGCAACATACATATCCCACAGCATGCTGATCAACATGGCCACCGGTTATTCTCTTAACAAGTGAATGCAGGTGCTAGCAAAGGTAATCTTCACCCTACCCCGAAATTTTTACTGCATCTGCCACTATTCCTGATTAATCATGTGGTGCTCTTAAAGGTCTGAATGGTACCTCCCCTGATGCCTCCCACTTCGATCGACCTCATTTTGCTGCATTGGATAACCTCACCAAATCACGACTCTCTCGATCTGTCCACAGCCATCACCTGCAATCTATGTATTCATGTGGCAACCATATATACCTGAAGAAATAATATGATGATGGCACAATGCTTTGCTTCTGTATATATGAACCCACATTTTTATCACAAGTACTTTGGTACTCAAAAATGACTGGACAATTCATTTAGATAGATTTGAATTGATTGGATTGAATGAAGTGTCCTATTGCCCTTAGAGGTAGTAGGTGAATATAATTTGGAAGGATCCAAATGTCACCTAGAAAGGGTGAATATATAGGTGATAAGTAATTCCCTGTAATTTAATTTTTTTTTACAGAAAAATCAATATAAACCAGGTTATATATCTTGCTTACAAAACCAGATCACCTGATATTTATAAAAACACAAATTAGAGTATAGTTAGGATTCACAATTTCTTAATTATGTTATCAAGTCCACCGAGTGCTTTCTCTGCAAAAACAAGTAAAGCACACACATACAAATATAAGGAGATTGCAAACACTTCTAAAAAAACTGGCCACCTGGATTTTATGGGTTTGCACATTACAGCAAAGAAGTTGCCCTTTTCAACTTTATTAGCTTCAAACTTATAACAACATATAGATTCTCCAAGGGCTGTATGCAGTAGACTCACATAGTATATATACACTGTCATCTTTCAAAAACAAGTATCTACACGGTCTAGGACAAGTGCACAACCTGAGTTGTTCAAGACAAACACAAAGTAAAGTAATGAATCACAAATTAAGGAGACACAAGATTTGATTTTACTGAAGTTTGGGTTCATTATTTGAGCCCTACATATCCGTTGATGAAGCCGTGAGCGAGCAGCAAAGCTCAGTCTTTAGCCAGCTTTCTTTCAACCACTTCCCCATATCGTGGTAGGTTTGGATATTGGGAAGAGGCAGGAAGAAAAGGACTTTTTTTTTTAGGAACAGAAGAGGACTTCCTGGTGAACCGTTATTGCCCTTGGGACTGCTGATACTTCTTCTGGGACACTCATGGTAGCTCTTCCCAGTCCGTCTAATAACCATATGCCATTCTGCATTGATCAAGAGCATGTTGTAGCTTCCTTCCATCCTTACCTTTTTTTTCATTAAATAATATCACCTTGTTTCTATTAATTAAACGTTTAATAATGGAATAGGTTTTGACAATAAAGAAGCTTACATTCAAGATAGATCATACATTTACCTTAATTTGCTTCTATATCCTCAACAAAAATAGTGTGTACAAGATAAAAAGGTTTCAAAGAGACGTCAAAAGCACACAAAGGCACAAATCAATCTGTTTATTTGCTCTCTCTTCCATGATCATATGACAATATGGGAGTTGACGTATTGTTGAATATATAACTCACTCTGTTATATGTAGATTTGTGGAAGTACTATACAAAGAATAAATTGTAACAAACAAATGCAGTTATTTTATTTTCATGTGATCAAGTAAAATAGGTTTTGTTTAAGTCAGTGGTCAAACGTTTCCTTGCAAAAAGAAAGTTAGGGAGTCTGTTTTCAGTACACGTATTTATGAGGAGGCAGGTACAGCAACGCATGGAACCATTGTGACATGCATGTGCCATGCATGGTGTCACAGCAAGATGATCAATTTTGCCATATCTTCATTTTCCTTTGTCCTCAGCCGCTGGTAAGTGGTGGATTGAGTATGCTTGTGTGGCCGCGCTAAGTAGGAGGATTGTAATCTGAAATTTTATTTCGTCCTCCACCACTAGTAACCGATGGATTGAGTGCGGTTGTTTGGCCACCCTAAGGAGGACTATAATCCGAAGTTTTATCTGTTTTTCTTTTTCTTCTACAAATATAAATTCAGCTATTCTCTAGTCGACCTTTCGATGAAAGAAAAGGAAGGAGTATATAATCAAGTTTGGCCCTCTTATATAACCAAGGAGGATAGAATCAAGACTTATAGATGGGTCCGTCGTCGGTATATATATTGAGTTAATAATTGCCGCCGTTAACGAGACACCTACTATAATCGAAGTTTAAAGCAATGCACTAAGTACCAGCAAGACTTTGCATGCTTGTTAGCACATCCTGGTTTTTTCACTTGCCAGGAATGCAAAGTGACCTCGTCGATGGCGGTGAGATTGCACTGCCGGACCGCCTGGTGAGTGAAGCTTGAAAAAAGCAACCTCTAAACCGCACAAATGTCCCACACCCTGATGAATGGCATGCTCGCGGTTTAATCTTCAGCAAGCATGTGGTGCTCTTGTAGCCCTCAATGATACTTCCCGTGATGCCTCCTATTCCCAAACTTATACAAACTTTTTCACCCATCACAATTTGCTGCACTGGATAAACACAACATGACTCTTTCGTGTATATATTCATGTTGTGTTGCTAAAAGAAATGATGTGTGGATTGACGACAACGTTGTTTTTCCTCTTCATATATCTGTACTACCCACGTTTATATATGCCACCTCGCTCCTCGATTGTTCGCATACATGGTATATACATACATATGTGCATGTCCTAGTTACTCATGTGCGCATCTAGCTAACCCCCTATACTTTTGTGTAGATAAGCAATGTGATCTCTCCAGTTATTCGTTACAACTGTATATCTAACTTTCTCTAAAGCACATGACCTGAGAAGGCATGACCTAGTAAGGCTGATGGGTCGTGTGCCACCCAGTTATTAGCTTACCCCCACAATCCAAGGCACGACACGGAATGGCATGACAAAGCCTCGATTCATCAATACAGACGGATCTAAGGCCACAACATCGATTTGTTGACGTTCAGGAGTTGGAGCTCCTACAGGCTGCAGTCAAGCTTATTGATCCAGTCGAGACACCAACATTACACCACAATACCGTATCACCGTCAGACATCTTACGCTAAAAATTATTTTTATCAATAGATGATCTGTCACTAAAGATAACTCACACATATAGGTACACCATCAGTCTATCTGTCGCTAGAAAGAAGTGGCCCCCTCCTAGCTCACGCGCCCCGCTTACTTTGAGTTAAGCCCACGCCCAAATTTGAGCCTAGCCCACAGCAGTGAAAAACCCTAGACCTTCTCTTCCCAAATCTGAGAAGTGTAGCCGCCTATTGCCGCAGGGTGCCACCAATTTTTCCTCTCTTGTCATGCTTCGTTGTCCCTCCCTTCCGATTCCAGTCCGCCGTCTCCACAAACTCATCCTGCCTGCGCTCGCCTGCTCTCTCCATCCAAAATCCCGCCACAACCTCCCCAAAGCCCCCCGCCCTTAGAGCCCTCGCGCCACCTGCTGAGCCGCTTGCCACTCCCCTAGGTAATTAATTATATGCTTTTTCTCTCGATTCCAAATATCTCGATAGAAAAATACAAAAACTCATAAGGTAATTGTATGATTTTTCTGTGGATGAAAATACATAGGGAAATTGTAATTATTGTGTCCTTTTTAACAAACACATAGATTAAAATTACATACGCATAGAAAAAAGTCACGCCATAGATTTGGATTTGGCTTTGGCTCTCTGTTTCCAGTATGAGCAATTGTTCTTTTTGGTTTTGTAGTGTGTGTGAAATAGAAAATGCAGTGAAAAAATTAAAAAAACAGAAAACTCCTGAGGCCAAATCCTCCACACGTGGCCACCAACCACCCCACGCCTCTCACTTCCTCCCACAGTACGCGTCACCCGTGGCCAAACCCTATCCCATCGCTCCAGCTGCAAGCCCGCTGCTTAACGATGGGGGTGGCTCTCCAAATGGATACCCGCGGTTCTTTTCTAGTGTAAATGAACTAAATGAAAAAAATGAGGGAAGGAATTGTCTATTTAGTTCATTTAGTTACACTAGAGAAGAACCGCGGGTATCCATTTGGAGCACTATCCCCATCCTTACCGTTGCTCCGTCTCTACCCCCACCTAGCTTCTTGTCTGCCGCCCGCCGCTCTAGGTCCATGTTCGCCGCCCCAATTCCACATCTCTACCGCCAGTCGCAGCCCCAGCCTTGTTGTCGCCCCTCCCATGCACTGGCCTAGGCCCATTGTCAACCGCCGCCTACGCTAGATTTGTAGATAGCGCTCCTTCATGTGGCCTCTCTGCGCCAAATCCGACGGTGACCCTCCTACACGCGGCTTCCTGGGCGCGGCACGTCCAAGCGAATAGCCCCTCCCGGTGAGGCCCTCAAGGGCACAACCCCTCCCTGTGAGCAGGGGCGGAGCTTACACTACTACACAATTGTTAACCGTGACAGGCACTTTACGTTTACCGCAGCGGGCATTGGCGTCCGCCACGAATGAAAGGTCACGGTTAATCGTGGCCTCACCGTGGCGGACGCCTCTGCCCGCTGCAGAAAATGGAATTACCGCAGCGGGCAACATAAGATGCCCGTTGTGGTTAATCCCATTAACCGCAGTAGGCATCTTATGTTACCCGTCGTGGTTAATGATTTAAAAAACAAAAAAAACCCTGGACAAGCCCGCCGAGCCCATCTAGGGGCCCGACGAGCCCATCCAGGCTGTTGCCGCCGCCACCAGGGAAACCCTAGCGCCGCCGGTCCAGGGTCGTCGTCCATGGATCTGCTCTAATCCACCTTCTCAGATCTAGCTCGTGGCGGCTCCTTCACTGGATCTGGAAAGAGAGAAGGAAGAACAGTGAGATGAGTGAAAAAGAGAGGGAGACGGGAGGAAGAGGAGCAGCAGCGGTGTACCTCATGTCAACACAAAGGGGGATCCGCGTCTTGGCGCCTTCCCCGCCGTGGATCCGGGCTCCATCTGCGCCATCGTGCCGCCGTGCTCCGTCCGTTCCACCTGAGGAGGTGGGCAGAGCGAGGAGCGATAGTAGAGCAAGGCGAGGATGAGGAGGAGCATGAAGGCGACGCCGACGCGGGAGCCTCCCACGCGGTGGACAGCGTCAGGGACCCGCCAAAGACGGGGAGGAGGAGCATACCCACGGGGCTCAGCAGCTCCGCCACGGCCTCCGTCAGCGCCTCGCCGCCGTCGCCTAGGAACAGCGGGCATGTATATGCCAACAGCAGCAGGTAGAGACCTTATATATTTGGGCTTCGAAATTTACTATGGCGGGCATGATAGGTTGCCCGCTGCGGTAAATTGATTTACCGCAGCGGGCATCTTAATACGTCCGCCACGGAAAATACATATTTTTCGTGACGGACATATTAAGATGCCCGCTGCGGTCGATTTACCGCAGCGGGCAAAAGTGTCCGTCACGGTTAATTAAAAGTGCCCGCTGCGGTAAATTACATGATTTACAGCAGCGGGCAAAAAAAACGTCCGCCACGGAGTGAACAGTAGCAACTTCACGGAAGTTCGTTTCTGTAGTAGTGTTAGTGGCGGCGAAACTGGGCCCCTGCTTGCCTGCGACAGATTATGATGGATCAGCTAGGTAATGTTGTTCCATCCAGATTTATTCCCTGTGTATATGAGCATAGAGCCGGTCCTGCTGGGAGAAGTTCCAAACGATGCCTGTGTATAGTTTGTGTAGCCACTCTAAGAAGGATTGTAACATGAAGTTGTATCTATTTTTCTTTTTTAATCTATAAATATAAATTCAGCAAATCACTTGCCGATCTTTGGAAGAAAAAAAGGGTCAAGGAGTGTATATAATCGAGTTTGGCCTCTTATATATTTATAACCAAGAAGGATAGAATCCAGACTTAGATGGGTCATCAATCAGTGTTGAGTTCGTGGCCACTGTTATGGGGACATCTAGCTACTGGATTCAAAGTCCAAAGCGATGCCTGATCAGAGAATTATATCTTCCCCTGATTCATAGAATCCAGAGTTCTTCGTTGATTCATTCCTTCCCCTGATTTGTAGATCATAGTTCTTCGCTGATTCATTCAGATTCGTCCAGTCTTCATACAGCGAGGCTTTGCATGCTCGTTTGAATAAACTTCATGTACGCCTTTTTTTTTGCTCTTTCCCCTACTAGGACTCAGAAAGTCAGAAGCAGTCTTATCAATGGCAGCGAGACTGCAGGTATGCACTGCCGGACCGCCCTGTGCGTGAAGCTTGGACAAAGCAACCTCTAAACCACATAGATGTCGCACGCCATTCAGTCTTCGGTGAGCATATGGTGCTCTTGCCTCTTGGAGCACTGAATGACTTCCCGGCCCCTGATACCTCCTACTCCCAAACATATATATGCATACGTTTTGTCACGCATCACATTTTGCTGCTCTGGATAAACTTATCAAATCACTGACTCCCGATCGATCAGCCAGCAACCATCGTCTCTACATATATTTTCATGTGGCTAAAGAAATAGTGTGATGACTGACAATAATGCTTTGCCTCTTTATATATGTACCCAAGTTTTGGTGCCTCCTATTTTGTTGGCATACATGTAGTTTATCAGATATATACACACATACACGTGTGCTACTAGTTAGTCTGTTGTGTGCATCTAGCTATTTTTGTGTAGATAAGCACTGATCTCTCCAGTTGCTCATTACAACCCAGCACACATTTATGGCTATCCTAAGTTTTATATGATATTTAGTTTGAGGAACAATGTACTCTCTCTACCGTATAATATAGCACAAAGCCACAAACACGCGTTCAAAAATTATACTCAAATATAAAGGATTCTAAGGACATAATTTATTTATTTTTGCATTTGCATTTGTACTAAATACTTTACATTTATCAACCAATCACCCATTAATCATGTTGATGATAGTGTCTAATTCGAAAAAGTAATGAGATATGCATCTTTTAAGTTCTCTATTAATCTGTCATAAAATTTCAAGAATATACTAGTATGAGGAATATAATTGTTCCACCAAATTTAAGAAATAGATTCATGAAGCACTACCTCATCTAGAATGAGGTGGTTCTTCGAACCAAATACTATGTTAAAACTTTTGTGAATGAATTGTCACTACATGATTCCCCAACAATCTTGCCGCGCTTTCACCTCGGGTACTACTAGGCATAGCAAAATTTGTACATTGGGGAAGACACTGTGGAAAATTTGTACATGCATGACGTGATTCGTTGCAGTTCGCCGGAGGAGTTGGACCTCCCATAGTTGCACCTGTGGATCTCATCGAAGGAAGTAGCAGTAGCAATTGACCAGCCAAGTGGCACTGCTACAGCTGAAGCGATTAGTGGTTGCTAATGTCCGCCTCCTCTGCGAGACCAACCTACCACCCCAAGGCCCTTTTCTAAGGCCACCGCCACCAGATACCCACAACCTCCCTCCCGAACCCGAAGAGCACTCGCCAGCTAGTGGAGTAAAAAAGAGGTTTCAAATTGAAATAAAAATATCATCATCCTTAATGAAGTATAAAAATGCTCCATTTGCTTATTTGGTTGTTTTCACTTCTTTGAAACCAATATTTTAGTGGCCATTTATAGTGTCCCATGAAGAAGATAAATATGAAATAAGAAGCATAAAAGGTAAAGGAGAGAAAAAAAGAAAAACTAAAAGAAATCTAGTTGGCCGGTTTGCCTTTTTTGGCTTTTTATCTATTTATTACAGAGACAGATATTATAATTTATAACCGTCTCTGAAAAAGCTGATTAACAATGACCATGAATCAGAGGCGGTAGTCTGCCTGCCTTACGAAATGTTTTTTGACCGCCTCTGAAAAGGCTTATTGCAGTAGTGTTAGTGGGCCGTCTAGTGTTGTTTTTCCTTCCTGTCGTGGAGGGGCTTGTTGTTTTCTTCATTTCTCTCTTTTGGTGTAAGCGGCGAATCGAGTATGGTTGTGTGCGTACCCTAAGAAGGATGATTGTATGTGAAGCTGTATATGTTTTCTTTTTCTTCTGCTAATATAAATTCAGCAAATCTCCTGGACTTTCAAAGAAAAAAAATCATGGAGTATGTAATCGAGTTTGGCCACTTATTTAACCAAGGACGATAGAATCAAAGACTTAGATGGGTGAATTGCTGTTGAGTTAATTGCCGCGGCTAACACCTAACAGGAACCTACCAGAAACAAGATTCAAAGCCTAAAGCGATGCACTGATATATCAGAGAATGTTATCTTCCCCTAATTCACAGTTCAGTTGTTTTGTTGATTCATCAGATCAGTTCAGTCTTCCAACAGCAAGGCTTTGCGTGTATGCTAGGCTGAACAAACTCCACGAGGAACCCACCGCGCGCCAGGACTCAAGCGCTCTTGCCAATGGCACAGCGAGACGCCGAGACTATACTGCAGGACCGCCTGGTGCTTGAAGCTTGGAAAGAGCAACCCGTAAACCACACAGATGTCCCACAACCTAATGAATGGCCCACTCGTCGTATAATCTTCAGCGAGCATGTCATGCTCTTGTATCCCTGATTGATACCTTCCCTGATGCCTCCTACTCCCAAACAAATATGCCTACGTTTTGTCACACATCTCATTGTAATTTGCTGCACTAGATAAACTTATCCAAATCACCAAGATTCTTTCAATCAGCTCAGAACCATCGTCTCTATCTATATTCATGTGCATGGATAAAGAAATAGTGTGATGACTGACGACAGCACAACGCTTTGCCTCTTTATATATATGTACCACGTTTATATGCCTCCTCTCGATCTGTTGGCATATACATGTAGTTCATCAGGTATATATACACACACATACATGTCTGTACTAGTTAGTCATGTGTGCATCTAGCTAATTTAGCCCCCTATACTTTTGTGTAGATAAGCATTGTGATCCCTCTGTTGTTCGTTAGAATTATAGACATTATAGTCTATATCTAAGTTTTATATAGGTGTTTGCTTTGAGGAATGAAATAGTCCATGATCTTCTCACTATTTATTTCTTAGCTTAGTTTGCAGAAGGAATGAGTTGATGCATCACAGCAACCACGTTTCTCACATGTTAAAAATTTGTGCTAGTATATGGAATTGAATCATTCTACCAATAAACTTGAGGAATTTTCTTCCTCCTTTGTTCACGTGTAATGACAAGCTCTGCCGGTGGGCGTGGCCGCTGCCATCCACTCAGGCACTTAGCTAGCCGGCCGCAGCAGGACGAGTAGCCAGATTCAGGAGATCGTTAGCTCGTAATCTCCCGCATCCCTGCACGAACACGTAGGGCAACACCATTGCCTATGGTACAAAGGAAAATTTTGGCTGGTCCGATCGATCAATCCATTGGTCGAATGAATCCTGCATCTGGCGTAGATCATATGCACCAATTTGACCTAGTTTCAAAGCAAGAACAAGGTCATACATCCAGCTCTGCAATCAGGATGCTCTATCGCAAGCTCTCAGCACAAAGATCGAGTTCTTGCAGAAATGGTAGTATCAGTCGGAGAGCAAACCGATCCATCGTCTCTATTCGTGCAATGTGTACGCGTGTGGCAAGCCAGTCTTGAAGGACGATGACAGCCAATGAGAAGAAACAATATGGGTAGACTGCAGACTGTGCGAGCTTATTTTTTTAGATAATGGATAAAAACTATCCGGCCTCTACAACTGTGCGAGCATATGATAAGTTAGGACAATTACTTATATACCCTCAACAACAAACATTAACTTTTATAAATAAACTTTCTCAAATCGATGTAAGGAAAAATAAAGAAAATAAAAGTACATGGAAATACCAATGCTACCTTTCCAACCATCGTAAAAAAGTAGAACTTATATGAATATCACAGCATGATTCTCCAACAATCTTGCCATGCTTTCACCTCTGGTACTGTTAGGCATTGCAAAAATTGTACATTGGGGAGGGCACGGTGTGGACAGTTGTATGGTTGATGAGTGAAGGCTGAATAGTAAAATTCAGACTGGACAATCTAAGTAAACATCTTATAGTCCATTGTAAACTAGTTACATGATCAGATCGCCTTCGCGTTGAGCTTGCTGGAACTTGGGGAAATTCAAACCTGTGCTCAAGATTTGTGTTCTTGTTCTCATGGTTTACTGCTTACAATTGTTTTATATTAAATGCCTAAAATAAGAAAATAATCAACCAGTTAGATGTATCTTGCCCAACGTGATCCAAATGACGAAGCTATACTAGGCTGTCCAAATACATAGATAAACTAATATCTGATTCACAAAGTGCGTTCATCAAGGGCAGGTACATTCAAGATAACTTTATGTATGTCAGAGGACTACCGAGACACTACCACAGAACTAAAACCCCCATCTGCTTGATGAAGCTGGACATCAGTAAAGCGTTCGACACTGTCTCCTAGGAGTATCTCCTAGAGATGTTGAGACATATGGGCGTCAGTACAAGGTGGACAAACTGGTTAACAGTGTTGCTCAGATTCTCTTCATCAAGGGTTATGCTAAATGGGAGCGTAGGTTCGAAACTGAGGCATGCTCGGGGATTAAGACGGGGCGACCCTCTGTCGCCTTATTTATTCATCTTGGCGATGGATGTGCTGAGCATAATTTTTGACATTGCTGCTGAAGAGGGACATTTGACTCTGCTTAAAGGACGACAAGCCAGGCTTCGTCTCTCTCTATATGCTGATGATGTCATGATTTCACCAACCCAATTAAGGAAGATATCAGCTGCATCATGTGGATAATGAAGGCATTCGGCGAGACTACTAGACTAATTATAAATATGGCAAAAAGCTCTGTAGCCACAGTCAGATGTGAGGATCTCGACAAGGATGAGATACTCGGTGACTTCACAGGAAGAAGATTCTCCTTTCCTATCCAATACCTGGGCCTGCCACTCACTCTTGGGAGGATGAGAATGGTACATTTGCAATACATACAAGACAGAGCTAAGAGCAAGCTAGCTGGCTGGCAAGGAAAACTTGTCAATGTTGCGGGTCGGCGAGAGCTGGTGAAATATGTGCTCAGCTCGTTGCTGGTTTATCTACCGACAGTGATCAAGGTGCCAAAGCAATCTTGAAAGAAATTGATAAGCTGAGGGAAAAATCCTATGGGCTGGAGATGTGGAACTCACTAGAGGTAAATGTAAGGTGGCATGGACACGAGTCTGTGCACCACAACCAAACGGCGGTCTAGGCATCAAAGACCTCGATCTTTTTAATCAATCGTTTAGGCTCAGATGGCTATGGTTCAGCTGGAACACCAGACCAAGACCTTGGGAAGGCCTGTAGATTCCTATAACCGAGGAAGATAGAGCCCTTTTCAATGCAGCCACAGTGGTCCAGCTTGAAAATGGTAAGAAAGCATCCTTCTGGAATTCAAGATGGCTTAATGGTGAAGCTCTGGCTACGTGATTCCCACTACTGTACAAACATAGCAAAAGGAAAAATAGATTGGTGGCCCAAGCGCTAGCTGGCAATATGTGGATCAGTGATATTGACCACAACTAAGCCGCGAGATCATCATCGAATACACTCAACTTTGGGTATTGCTAGAAGACATAACACAAGCTGATTTTCAGCAAGACACCATCAAATGGGTGCTGACATCAGATGGCTCCTACTCGGCCAGCTCATCATATGCAGCACACTTCATTGCAAGGACTAAGTGTGAGTATGCAACACAACTTTGGAAGATCAAAGCCCCTCCGAAGTGCAAGTTCTTCTTATGGCTACTGCTGCAAAATAGAATCTAGACAGCAGCCCGCCTGCAAGTAAGGGGATGGCCAAATGAATATTTCTGTCAACTATGTCTGAGGAATTTGAAAACAGCACATCATCTTTTCTGTGAATGCCCAGTGGCCAAGGAAATCTGGAAATAGGTGGGGTGTTGGATTCATATGCCATCCTTGATGCCTGGAAACTGGACTCAAACTGAGCACCTACAAGATTGGTTTGTTTCGCTGATTGCTGAAACTCCCGAATCAGTTCGCCCTGGTGTGGGTTCAGTCATCATCCTTACAATCTGGGAGCTATGGTTGGAAAGAAATGTTTTCAAGAAAACAATCAAGATGGTCCAGCAAATTGTGCATTCCATTCGTGATGCAGTGCATAACTGGACAACGGTAGGGAACCAAGACCTAGAGCTGCTTACTCACCAATGGTTGACATTGGTTCCTACCATTTAGGAAACTTCCTTTTACTTGTTGTCTTTTATTATTAATGTAAATCACCATTAGTTTCTCGGGGTTGGCTTGGGACCAGCCTTCTGGGTCCTGGGCGAAACAGTGATAGTGGCGCATCTTGTGCCGCTATCTCATGTTGTAATTTGCTCTTATCTCTTTCAATGAAATCCGGTAACGGATCTTTCAAAAAAAATAGATCGTTTGTTTGGTTGGCTATATCAGGATATATTGTATTAAAATTGAAATAAAACAAGCATTGGCTAGTGTACAGTAGCTCGAGACTGCACACTGCAAGCAGCTTGATTTGGATGACTAAGCACTACTGAACAATCAATTAGCAGAAGCTTCTGAGGAACGCAAAGAGTAGCTCGGCTCTCTAAAACATTTACTCTGAACAATTAATTAGCAGAGCTGATGACATGGAGAAAGCATCCTAAACTTTTGCTAATTAAGCATCACGAGCATATCACTAGCTAGTACTGCACCGCACCGTACCCTCCATGTATGTGTGCTTGCGCGACATACATGTGAAGGGCAGAGCATGCTCTGCACCCAGGAGGGTCGAGCGGAGATCGATACGATCGAGCTAGAATGCCTTAGACGCGTGTGGCAGACTGACAGTAAGGCCTGTTTGGATATTGTCGGATTCACCTCAATCCACATGTGTTGGAGTGGATTAGGGTGGAATTTAGTTAAGTTCTACTCTAATCCACTCCAACACATGTGGATTGATGCAAATCCGACTACATCCCAACAAGGCCTAAAATGGAAGGGAGAACACATGTGTAGCAAGTCGCAGGGCATGTGACCAGTTAGAGGCTCTTATTAACTTAACAAGACTTTGATATAAGTGTCTACACCAGTGACAAGGCGTGATACAGCGCCCCTGACATAGTCAACAATGAGAGACACAGGAAAACATCGTCTGCCACTAATCTGAAGTATATACACAACAAATAAGAGACCTATGCCAAATTACACTCGTCTCTAAAAGTGCACCCATCTTTGATGTATTCCCTGGAATAGACTGGATTCAAAGAGGCGTGTTTCTGAAATATTAGACATATGGCTACTTTGGACAACAACAAAACAGAGATGTGCGGCGAATAGACACGTCTCTAATCCCATATCTATGACATCAATTTGTTTTGCCTGACACTGATGCATGTGTCTTCTTTTTTGGAGTGTGTTAACGTGTGACCCATCACGCTATATGGGAGAGTGTGACCCCTCCCCATCTTCTACACGCTCAGTCTCGTCATTGTCCTCACATCATGGCTCGCCTACCCCACCCCTGCCTTCCTTGTGTGCCGCCCCCGGTTAATGGCTACCAAACCATCCCATCACTCCACTCCACCCTCAACTCATCCCAATCGAAGGACACGCTTTGACTCGTCACCCCCGCCATCAGCCCAGGACAACTAGGTGTCTAGCACTGCCCACTTGGGGCACCCCTATCGCCGCCAGTCGAACCGCCACCACCTCGTCGCCAGGCCCCTCCCCCTTCTAAGGCTGCCTGCCATGGAGCCTCTGGAAACCCAAGCCCCTAACCTTAAAACCAGCTACCTCGTCTCTGACGACGAAGGTGGAAGAGGAAGCCACAGGTCGCAAGGTCACGTCGGGCTCATGGGCTATGAGGGTGTGCAGCCCCACGCAACCCGTCGCCTAATAGATTTTACGCTTCTTTTTTAGATATGGGATAGGTTTGAGTTAGCAGAGGCAGGTACGGAGGTACCCCTATACTGGTTTTTTAGTAAGCATTGTGATGTCTCTAGTTATTCGTTACAACCGTACACATTATATTATAGTATATTTAAGTGTCTGTAAAGCACACGCCTGATAGGCACGACACGTAAGACTGATGGGTCGTGCCATGCCACCCAATTAACTTACCCCACGATGCAAGATGGAACAACACAACAAAGCCTTTACCTTGTCGTGCCACCCATCACAACATATAGTCATCTAAGGCAATAAAATTCATAAGAAAATTTTGAGTAGTCAACACAGAGGACATGGCTAGAGATCTAAGGGCACAACATTGATTTTTTTTAGTTGGAGCTCCCACGCTCACACTTACAGATCTCCAGTAGAATCATCCTCTTTACCAGTGAAGACTACACTTGAGCCTCGACCCCATCAAGAGTAGCAGGCAACGATCTGAGATGAATACCCATCTCCAGTAGAATCATCCTCTTTACCAGTGAATCATATGTTACAAGTAGTACTAATTTCAGAACTTGGTTCTGCACCACTCCATCATCAAAATTCAGAAATCACCTCTCAATCCACGTTTTGTCAGCTGCCTAGAAAAGTATTACATAGGGTTAATGTTTAACATCTGGTGTTATTGTGAGTCTGTGAAACCACTCATCAGTGTAGAGTTGAGTTCATGAATGTGATGAATGTCATATTTCTCTTAGACTGTGAGACAACCTTGCTGTTAGTGTCAGCTACTTCAATCAACACAAACACGTCAATTGAATTGAAAGTGTATGGACTCGTGAACGACAAAGGACTACACAAGCAATAGCAGCAGATGGACACAGACTGAAATCATCATCAGCAGCAGCAAACAGCCTGAGAAGAGAAATTTGATCATTTGCACGTGTATTAATTTCAGAACAACATGTTGCCTTTCTTGAGTGGAGGTTTAAGAAGAATCATGAATGTTACGTCGTCTGGATCCCAGCATCAAGTTAGAGTCCCCTTTGGTCCTATGGGTTTACCTCTTTCCAGTTGAATAGTACAAGGACAATTACCTTCAACCTTCCCACCATTCAGCATCAACTGATATTCCTCACACTTAAATGGCAGCTCTCGCAGCAACCAAGGACAATTCGAAGAGCAGAACGAAGGCTAACTGTTAGGAACATAGTGTGGTGGTAGCTAACTATTTAAAAATTAACAAATGAGAAAACCTCCACTCAGTCATATGTTTGGTGAAATTTGTTTAGGTGAAACATTTATTCAAATAGCATGCCCCAAAAAATTGGTTTTGCAGTTTATGTGGACCAAAAATTGTAGGATTTGCACTTCGATCAATTGTCTATTCAAATGCAGAACAATGTTGAGGCGGGTCCACATAAACTCAAAATGTTAGGCAGGTCTTGTTGGAGGCACCTGTCAACCGGCATCAACTGCCACTGAAGACATCTCGTGCAAACAAGCACAGCTACAGCCACGAGGCGCACCAACAGGTCGTCATTGTAGTAGCAGACTGAAGCTCGTGCATTCCTGTGGCATGGCGTGCCACAGCCCGGTTAATCCAACAGCTTGACCTAACACCAGCAGACGAGCAGATTGGAGATGAAGCATAGGAGGCTTTCTTCAACAGTTATCCAAGGGGCCGTGGTTGAAGGAGGCCATCACAGCCCTGAGCGCATTGACGTGTGTTTCTAATGGTGTGGCTGTGGAGGTGACAGGGGCGAATGTAGCTGAGAACATCGCCAGGGTCATCATGCTAAACTTTATTATTATATAATATGGGGAATTTTAGTTTATAATATTCTTTTTATTCTAAATTATAAGACGTTTGACTTTTTTCCAAAATTTGGTCACTTATCTTATTCAAAAAATTTATACAAACATAATCAGTTTTAATTCATTTTTTAATAACTTTTATTAAACCAAGCAACGACAAAATAAGTGATATTTTTTTACAATTTTTTGAATAAGAGAGTGGTCAAACTTAGTATTAAAAAAAATTAAACGTTTTATAATTTAGGATGGATTGAGTAGTACTCCCTCCGTATAAGATTTAGAAGTCATTTAGGACAGCGACACGGTCTCCAAAACATAAATTTGACCTCTTTTATTTTTATAAAAATATTTTTTAAACAATAATATATGTATATTTTTATGAAAGTACTTTTAAAAATAAATCTATTCATATAATTTCCATATTTGCAAACTCAATAATTTAAAAATTATTGATGATTTATATTCTTAATGTTTGACACAAGTCTTGTTCAAAACGACTTCTAAATCATATACGGAGGAAATATTTTACTAAAGGATTTGCCCCCTGCGGTGTAGGCTACACTACCAGACCGGGTGATGCGTGAAGCTTCGAAAGATCAAAGTCACACAGATGTCCCAAGCCCTGTAGAATGGTAGCTCGCATTTGAATCTTGGAGCCCTGAACGTTACTC
>Ga0182004_10001472_pt1 | contig 17266 bp, 21 predicted proteins | sample Sormic07211540_1_FD_120479 | JGI IMG/M metagenome (GOLD analysis project Ga0182004, IMG submission 120479) | Endophyte microbial communities from Sorghum bicolor roots, Mead, Nebraska, USA - 072115-40_1 MetaG | ecosystem: Host-associated > Plants > Roots > Unclassified | place: USA: Nebraska...
CAAAGAATCTAATGATACTTAGTTGGTACAAAAAATGTTATTATTTTGCTATATAAATTTGGTCAAACTTGAAAAATTTTGACTCTCCAAGATTCTTGGAATGACTTATAATTTGGGACGGAGTATGAGATATAACCTTAAATATGATTCTATACATTTAATACCAATGTGGCAGAGTTCGTTTGGATAAGGTCCAATGAATATTACCTGAAGATTGTGTGTGCTTAATAATCTTGTTTTTTTCTGCATTAGTTGGTGCCCCATAACAGCCTTTTCCAGGATCCACGAAGCAACTTGGGAGTCAACCGCACTAAGGATGTCATCAAACAAGTAAACATCAGAATTGTGGTACAAAGCCCTGCAAGTGTATGATCATAATGTTAGCTAGCGAGCTTAAGAAGGATAAAAGTCCACAAAGTTGTCAAAAACATGACCTTGCCAATGCCAGACGAGCTCTTTGTCCACCAGATAAGTTGGTACCTTTCTCTCCAATATGTGACATATCTCCTCTGGCCATTGCCGATATGTCAACACGAAGTGCACATGCCTCTATTACTTCTTCATATCTGCATTAAGTTTGTGATGCAGAATACTAATTAAAAGGGAAGCAATAAATTCTATGGTGTATGAGCATCTCCAATGGTTTATGTTAGCTGCTCTAATGTCATGCAATGACATAACGAAACAAACTTGTGATAATATCTGTCAGAGACGAATAAACTACCTCCTCGGATCAAACTCTTTCCCAAGCAAAATATTATCTCGTAAAGTGCCAGATAAGATCCATGGTACCTATAGAACACCAGTTCCATTTTTAGTCTCCAGACATTTCAAATGCAAATCTTAAGCAATTTCCAGGTCATAAAGTGCTACCTGTGGTACATAGGCAATTGAATCACAGGAGCTAATAGAACCACTGATGACATGAGTCTCTCCAATGACTGTGTTCAACAAAGATGATTTACCAGAACCAACCTGATATAAGACATAACATTTCCTCAATTCAGAGAAAAATAGCAAGAGCATCAGATTAGACGACTATTAAAAAAAAATCTGGACATCTTGTGGCATTTCTTTGCAAGTAATGGCAAATTGAGATATAATATAATATGCCAAATAGTATGCACATGCTATTCAGTTTCCCTACCAAACCATTAACGAAATTGTATACCGCCACCACATAACCATCCCACAACACCTTAGTACAAAAACGAAATGTGACAGTCAGAATAATTACCTCGCCTACGATTGCAATAAAGAGCCCTTTTTGTAGCTGCAAAGATATATCTCTGAGAACTATGCTCGGCTCAGCAACAGAGCTGCTAGACCAAGAACAGGATACATTCTGAAGGACGATGGCCATTGGATTATGAGTCACTTCGGTATATCTCTTAAAGTGGTGATTTAAAAGGTCAGCAGAGGTAGTTAACTTGGATGAGTGATGCTCTGGAGTAGATAAATAATTACTCAGCCGTCTGCTAGAGATAACAGCCTGCAGCAACCAAAGCATGGAATGTTAGTGCAGCTGCAAATGTATGTAACAGTATAATGGTATAAACCAATTATCCACTTACATCAATCATCCCATTGATAACCCATGGAAATGAGTTTAACGGTGATATTAGTGTATTAAAGAGTGCAACACAAGTAAATACCTGTAATAAGGATTCCAGATATTAGTAGGAAATTTCTTGGTCCAAAGGCATATCATTCATGGTATTGTTTTACCGTGGCAGCATCCAATGTGTGTCCCATTATTGCAAATATAGAAAAGGTGAAAAGGGAGAACAATGTCGGTGTGGTTGCCCAGAAATAGACGCACCAAGCATCCAAATATTTTCTAGTCTATTGGGAAACAGGAGGCCCTTGTTAGTTCCAGTGCAAGATGTGCAACTTATTATAAAATGTAGATTAATCATGAGCAGTTGCACACCGCGAGATGCTTCACTTCTGATTCTCTTCTTTCCACCAAACGTTCAGTGAATAGTTTCTCCCAGCTGTACATCTTCACTGTTCTAATATGTGCTAAGAGCTCCCCTGCACAGCTTATCCTATTCATGGATAAATTTTGGAGTATTAAGTTCTATAATTATTGTGTTGACTAGCAAACTTTTGCATGATTCCTCCTGGCTCATGATCCAAAACAAATCAACAGTATATGCCAGTGAAGCTGAGGTATAATGTAATGGTGTTTGAGAAAGCACCTCGGTGATAAGAGTTTTCTTACCTCCTGTCTTTTTGCTTCATCATCTTTTCTGTTGCACCAGCAATCCTTGTGGAAATCCATTTGTTCACTGTGCACGTGTACATGGTTACAAGAAAAATAGTCTGACATGGTTATAAAAGTAAAAACTATGAGAGGAAATTTTAATTCGAGGAAAGTTATGATTAGATTATAAAGATGGGTTAGCATTACCCACTAAAATCTCAGTCCCTAGCACCATCAGGTTCTTATAACATACATCTATTTGTATTTGGACTAGTATAGAAGCATGGCATGCCTTGTATTTGGACTAGTATAGAAGCATGCCTTGGTCAATAGATCAATATTCACAAGACAATAAGGGCAAACCAAGAGATGATAGAATTCACAATCCATTTTTTGCAAGGGGAAAAGGTCATGCATGGCTGCAAATCTTTGAATCACTAAGAAGCTTAATACAGAAAAAGGAAGCAAAAGGTAAGCATACCTGGTATTAGTATGATTGTTATTGCAAGCCCAGATAGAAAAGCATAATTGACTTGTGTATATAAAAGATAAAGAGCAACTCCAATCTGCAGTGGCAAGCTAGATAAACACCAAATCATGCAAAGAATTAGATAGTGGAGTCATGTGCATACATATAGTAATCTAAGTTTTTCATACACAAAAATGTGAGATTGAGATGCAAAGTACCTCCAGGCATCATGAAGGCTGTTACACAAGTTTATTGTGCGGTCAGCATCAACAGACATGAAGGTCTGTATCTCACCTTCAGAAAACCTAGAACGCTCAGCTATACTGAGACATAGGCACTGTTTTTTAAAGAAAGATCCATCCAATTTTTTTTAAAAAAAAACAACAAATAAAAGTCAAGTAAAGTTATAACATGCTTCAAAATTGAATTTGTGACATAATACAATGTCAAATTGGTAGATCAAAACGAGCTTCCGCAGAAGCTATATAGAATACCCAGTAGAAGTTCTACGCTATATCAAATTAGCAAGTACTGTTCCAAATACATTTTTCCTTGAACATGCATTCAATTGTTTTGAAAAATACAAAACATTGTTAGCTATCGTATAAAAAATTAATTGAACTTTTCAAATAGAAATGTTGTTGACAAGATATTTTATTAAAAGTACTTTCACATGATTGCATTTTATCAATTATAACATATACTCCATCCGTCCTAGTATATAAGGTGTAACCACTTTTTGCTCCTGTCCCATAATATAAGGCATGCTCTCTCACAAACATAAATGCAGTACTACTAGTGCTGTGAGAGAGAATTAAATCCGTTCTTGGTCTTTGAACCAGAGGTGGTTACGCCTTATATACCAGGACAGAGGGAGTAATTTGCGAAGCAATTGTAGATTCAAGTAAATCAGACCATTGATTGTCTGAATAAATCTGTATGGGAATAAACAGCATATGAACTAATATACAACAACTAAGTTCCAGTGGCAGTTCGGAGTACATTCCACCTCCTAGGTGTCAATTTGAATAATTTGTAATGGAAAGTCTGAATTGTCCTCGTGAATACATTGCTATGGATAATAGCTAACCAACACATGTTTGAATTACTCTCTAAAAAAACAGGGCATGAGAGGAATTATAATACCTTCCGATAAATTATCCCCATGATGCTTGATCGTAATGTCAACTTGAGCTTTGCTAGACGAAAGGAGTACTGGCTATCTAAAAAGGACCTAGCATACAAAAGTGTAAACAAAAAAATGCTAGTTAATACTAAGAACTAAGAACATATAATCCAAGGAACCACCAAGGTAATTCTCTTTCGACAGGCAAAGGTCCACTAATATGGTATTCTGTTTCAGTATTTTGAATGACAATATATTATAACAAGAAAATATAACACCCATAATACAACAAGGTCCTCAGAGATGTAATTGCTAAATTCATCTTCATTATCATCAAATTCAACTGTTGGTATGACTAAGTGCATTATCTGCTCCACATGTGGAGGAAAGTAGATAGGTTGCAACTTGAAACCACATGAACATGTAACAGTAACACTAGTACGAATGTAGAACATGGTACAGCCGCAGTGATGCAGCCTTAACATGAGAACACCAGTTTAACACCCATAATGTAACTTATAGTTCCAGTATATAGGTTGAGAATTGTCAAGTGCCTAGTCTGTTAAACGTCCAAAAAAATAAATGACACAGAAAAGAGATGTATTCATCATTATCAAAGGTTTGAGTATAAAAGAAATCAGAAACACTTCAATGGAAGTGCTAAAGTGCAAATCATATAGTAAGGATGGTTTACTTGATAATAGAAGTCAATCCTAAGGAAATGGCAAGAATATATCCATCCATGCCATCAGAACCTGAAAAGTCGTGCAGAAACCAACAGAAAGATGTACATTAGTTTATTAGGGTTCTGAAAAAAAATCGAATCACAATTTCCGAATCGGATGGATTTGACCAGATAAGTAGCAGTATTTGCATGCACTTCTATTTATATAAGAATGCCTATATATTTTTAACTATGAATGTCCATATGTTACACAAAATTTCTAAATGAGCGACACAAGAATCCTATAAATTACTGAAAAGAGGCATGTAAGAACGTCTATTGTTAGTCTTTTGCTCCCAAATAGAATATTGCTTCAAGTGCCAAGAATGAACAGAGTATCTATTTGCTTGGGAGAACTTTTAATGACGAGTCTTCTATTCTTGAGGAATTAATACCTTCCTGAAGAAGTCTTATAAACTTGTTCAGCAACAGAGGGCTAACAAAATTGATGCTGTCATTTAATACCTGCATGAATAGAATGTTAGGAACCTAAAGGCAATCATTGTGAACTTCAATTTAAGAATGCTTGACTTTGAAATAAGGGTAATAACATGAAAGGGTTTGTTATTCTAAGATAATTAATCCCATGTTGCCGTTCATGGAATTTCAGGTAATACTATAATAATATGTTTCAGGTCACTTGTGTAATCTACTCATTGTAGGATATATTAATTGTTCCTTGCAAAAAAAGGATATATTTCTAATTGCCGTAAAAGAGGTGAGAACAAAAGGATGCCAACTTTTATATGCCATGAATCCCAGAGTTGACATTTAGCAACATCCTTTTACTCAATTCAACTACCTCAAAGAAAAGAAAAGAAAAGAAAAGAAAAGAAAAGGATACCTTAAGAAGGCCCAAACGCAAGTACGTCCATCCATAAGAATAAGACATGGCTCTAAGTAGAGATGAGTTGTCACGGTGGTTTTGATATTCAACAGTCCAGGAAGACATAAGTTTGTCATAACAGGAGGTAGCTCTAAGCTCAGTTGGTAACTCAAGTAAATCTGTGAAGTCAAGTTGTCTTGTGATACCAATGTCCATCACTGGATTAACGAATTTGAAAGTCAACAGTTCCCACAAATTGTAGTCCTTTATCTGAAAAAGATAACATTAAGGGAAGAAGTCACAATTACATTTTGGTGATGGAAAACAAATAAGAAGGATTGGACAGGATCCAAATATCGATGATCAACTCCAAATAGTGAACAATAAGGAAGTCAATGCATGTCAGCATGCAGCAGTTAGCACAGATCCTGTAAATTTTGCGGGTAATATAGTTGTTCATACACAGAAATTTACAATGTATTACAAGACCATGTATTCAAACTGCAAGCTAATAGCAACTTTATGGCATGCATTGATGACCTCTACTTAATATAATGATACCCACTTCTCATGCATGTTCAAGAAGAAAAACATGCATAAGACGAGATTATCACAGCAATATCATAACTAATGTAAAACTTCTTACACAGGTCATAGACTGAAATTGCACCATCCTGAATGTACAATAGAAAACCAATGGCTTATTACTGAAATCACATACCGTGTTTGTAATTTCACCCTCAGATTTTTCATCATTTAGAATGAGTGGGGCTTCAATAGAGTTCACTTCTCTGAAAGAGTGAACAATTGCACATTACTTTTAGGACAATGACAACGAAATGAAACAGTATGTACTAGTTGCTAAATAAAAAAGGGAAGTGAAAATAGTTCACAAGATCTTAGACAATGAAAATAAAAAAAAATTCAGAAACGTAGGCAAATTATGGAATCATGTACCTTTTGTTGCCTGATTGGCCTACTACAGCAGCCAGAATAACAAAGAGTCCAAATGTGGTTGCAGTACAAAAAGAGATAATCTCCATAAAAGATGTCATTGCCTATTGATTAAAGAAAGCTTAGAATAGAAGTTTAAAGAAATATATTTTATTTCAGTCATAATAAAACATCAGAATTTTATAGAAGTCTTCCACAGCTTTATTAACGTGTCGAAGATAAAGTAAATCGTTTTGTAAAATAATGGGATACCTTTAGTAATGTAAGCTTGTACTGCAAATGAGGTATCTCTAGAATAATCTTCAAGATCCAGCAGAAGCACATTATTGGGTTATATAGGATTTCAAACCAAGCCCCACTGACACAGACAAGACTTACAGACATCTATCAAAAGAAATGTTTAGCACCAACTGTAAGGACATTTGTTCAAACATTTATATGACTCAGAAGAGAAACATGATCATTATGATAACAGAGTTCTTACCCATGCAATAAACTGGGAGCATGTGAAGAATAGTTCATAATTCTCAACATACTTCCCTTCAAATTTCTTCTTAGCTAGCACAGTTAATCCAACCAAAGAAAGACAGGCTGAAAAACCAGGCACACCGAATGCAAACAACTTCTCCAATAAACCTCTCCTGACGTTCTAAAGTAGAAGAACTATTATTACACATAGCAAGGTAGAAATAATGATGAACATAAATTACATAAGACACTTATCAGGTAACAGCCATTAAATGTAATCTGAGCCACTCTCCTCGGGCATTGCTTTTATATGGTGTTAAAATGTAATTTGTTATTTTTACGGTTCGCCTTGTGTCAAGTTATCTTGTTTCATTAAGTACTTGGAACATATAATATCATTATGTAGTACTAGGTGGTATATTATGCTGCCAGCTGCTTGAATTCTCCTAGTATTGGTATGACCACCAAATTTCTAAAATCTTGATCCAGTTTCCATTATCAACTTATTCATAAGTAAATGAAGGTGCTAACCCTACAATTACTTAGGACTAAATCATTAGTGCAAGCGTTGAATACTCCAAATGGTCTACCACAAAAGGAAACATATGAAATATATAATGCTATATCGGGAGCATCACAGGCACTTGAATGAGGCCTAATACATTAACAGCAATATATTGCTTTGTAGGCATAGAATGTAAACACGAAAAGGAATTATCATAATTCAAAAATAGCAGCAGTATAGTAGACGCCACCCTTATTTTTACCCCTCTATAAGCAATTACATACTCCCTCCGTTCAAAAAAATGCAATTCTTGGTTTTCAAGGACTCAAAGAATTTGAATTTTGACTAAAGTTATATTAAAAAAGTATTAGTATTTGTGATACGAAATAAGTATTATTAGATTAATTATGAAATATATTTTCATAGAACTAGAGACATAAATGAAAACACTATTCATTATAAACTTGGCTAAACTTAAACTAGTTTGACCGTCACAAATCTCATAATTTTTTTTTGAGTGGTGGGGGTGGGGGGGACGGAGGGAGTACGTCTGAAGCAGAAAAGGGAACTATCTCCGTTATTATTGTGATTTGTGAGTCACATCAGGGTCAAAGTATGCAGATAGCAAGAAGAAAATGTATCTCGGCTGTCCACACCACAGTAAATTGTTAGTCCTGTGACTCTGTAACAGCTGAAACAAATGCAAACGGCACTAAACATACTTGCTCTGTATCATCATATGCATTTGATAGTGATAGCATAAGTTGGACCTCAACGTAGCCTGAATGTAGACAGCCAAAAATGCTCCTCGAAATAATCGCAAAATTGATCGCTTACTACTAGTTACTTATGAAAAGGAGAAGCAGTAGATGATGCAGAGCAAAATCAAGTACGTCGTACCTGAGCTCTGGATGTGTTCCTCTTGGCGAGGAAGAGCCCGAGCGCAGCAGCCGTGGCGATCGCATTCCCGGCGAACCCCAGCACCGTACAGCCGCGACAAAAGTGTTAAGGAGACATCAGAACAACACCAACAGGAAACCAAACTCGAGAACAACAAAAAACCTCAGAACTGCAACCCACTGGAGATCAAAATCAAAAGGCAAAGGATATAAATCCGCGAAGCACGGCCCGAAATGCCCCCCGTCGTCGTCCCAAACCTGCACCACCGAGAGATCGCCGCCCAGAACCCTCGCGGGTTAGCACCACCACATCGCGATCGATAGTATTCAAAACAAAACCCCCAGCGTCCGACGCGACGCCCAGGGTAAATTAAAGAAAAAAAAACTAAGTAGGGGTTTGGCGGGGTTTTAGGAATCGCACCGCGGGATCGCCGGGGCAGACGAAATCCATGGAGGGAGGCGGGAACAGGACAGCGCGGAGGAACACCGAAGCCGCCGCGCGCGCCCGACGTAGGATTCACGAGCATGGGCCGGCGGCGTCGATTCCGAGGCAGGCGGGCGGGTGGCGAGCGGGGCGGAGACTGGGAACTGGGAAGGAGAGTGGTGCGATGCGCGTGGCGCCGGCGCTGGCGCTGGCGCCGTCTCGTCACGTGTGGAGTGGTGCCGGGAGATACTAGTATACTAGTACTACTTTACTGTACTCATCAATGAGAAAGGTCGCCAAATTGTGACGTTGCTTTTCCGTGATCCACATCCCAAAAGGTAATCGCACTAGTGCCGTAGCGCGCGGCCGGCCGGCGGCGAGTGGGGAGGGGTAGGAATGAAAAGGGAGCTGATATGAACGGATATCATATTTGTTTTTATATTTCTGGTCGAATTCGGATTCGAATACGGATAATGTCAATCATATCGGATAAGATATATATCCTCTCTAAATATACAATTTAAATATTCGGATACGGATACGGTATCGGATGTTAAATATTCGGACTCGGATACGGACAGATCTAAATCTCTCTAAACGAATTCGGTCTCGAATACGGTCGGAAAATATCCGTACCGTTTTCATCGGAGCCGGAGCCTGGAGTGGCGGACGACGGCGTGGAGCGAGACGCTGGTGAGACGGCATGCGGGTCCAAGTGCTCCGACGGACCCACTGGCAGCGTGGGTTCATCCGAAGACTGCACGAAGGCGGCCGCGAGGGTCGCGTCGCGCATACGGGATCTCCACTTTGCGGGAGTGGGCTTTGCTTTTCGCTTTTGGGCTTTGGCCTTCGTGATCCTTTGTCGTTTTCTGTTCACTCACGTGGCGCGCACATCACGAAACGGGGAGATCCCAGCGCGCTGCTCCGCCGCCACGCGCCAAAACCGTCGTCACCAGGTTGTTTACTTCTAAAAATTTTTACAAAATAAAAATAGTGATACTTTCGTTTGTATTTGATAAATATTATCTAATTATATACTAACTAGACTCAAAAGATTCGTCTCGTTAATTTCGATCAAACTGTGCAATTAGTTTTTATTTTCATCTATATTTAATATTTTATGCATGCGTCTAAAGATTTGATGTGACGGGGAATCTGAAAAATTTTGCAAAATTTTTTGGGAAGTAAACAAGGCCAAAATAGGCCAAAATAGGGTGAATAAAGTGGACGCAATAATATATTGGGCCGACTACAAGAAAACAAATACATGACAACCCCATAACAAAGAACAAACAGACTTCACCAATTCGTCCAAATTATAAACTACCAGTCCTAGAACAACCCCAGGCATAAAAAAGAAACTGAGAATCCGAGTGATATTTAGAGATTCCCGAGGAGAAAAGGGAAGGCATAAATCAAGAAAGAAAAAAAAGGTTGTTCAAGCTGGCCCAGACTCAAAATTGTTTTGAGAGTCTAGACGCCCCCGCGAATAGCTGAAGAATCTGCCGGACGCAGGAGAAATCCAGCTGGTGCGGGGCGATGAAGATGACAAGGTCGTCCGCATAAATTGACGTCCGGAACTTGATCACATTGCCAGGCAGAGGGTGAAGCTGACCCCGCCTGTCCGCCTCAATGAGAAGGGCGTTGAGGAGTGCTCCATCACGCCCATCCGCTGCTCGGGCGAGCAAGTTCAGGAAGTGCTTCAAGTGTTCCCCTGCCGCCTTCAGAGCTTCCCCTTGAAATACTTGGGAGCGCCGCTTTCGATCTCACGGTTGTCAAGGGACAGCGAGCAAGCTCTGCTTGACTACGTTGCTGCCAGGATCCCAGGATGGAAGGGCGACCTCCTCACCTTGGCCGGCGGGACCGTCCTCGCCCAAACCACCCTATCAGCGATTCCCGTGTACGTTTCCATCACCTGCGCTCTCTCTCCATGGGCTATTTCGGAGATCGACAGACGGCGTCGTGCGTTCGTATGGGCGGGTTCGGACAAGGTGTCCGGTGGTCGCTGTCGTGTCGCTTGGCCGGTGGTATGTTCCCCGCGCGAGGTTGCTGGCCTTGGACTCCCTGATCTCAGGTTCCTGGGATTTGCGTTGAGGCTAAGGTGGGAGTGGCTCCGACGCTCAGACGTCCATGCACCTTGGGCCCTCCTCCCGTGTCGTACAGAGAAGTGCGTTGAGGCTATGTTCAATGCCTCAGTCATTGTGCAGGTCGGTGACGGCGAGCTGGCCTTGTTCTGGACAGACTCTTGGCTCCCGGACGGACCGCTAGCGAGATTGGCGCCACGACTTTTCGACAGGGTCAGCGTGCGCAACCGGAGGCGCACCGTGCGCGCAGCGATGGACGGTGAGCGATGAGTGCGGGACATTTCTGGTTCCAGGACTCAGCAGATCATGCTGGAGATTGTACAGGTGGACGATAAGCTGCGTGCGGTGACCCTCACGCCGGGCGTTGCCGACAAGTTCACTTGGAAATGGACCTATGATGGGCAGTACTCTAGCTCTTTTGCATACCGCGCCTTCTTTGTGGGCTCGACCACACTTCTGGGTGCCACGGAGCTGTGGCAGACCAAGGCGCCGTCCAAAGTCAAGTTCTTCTTCTGGCTGGCTCTCCATGGACGGCTCTGGACAGCAGCTAGAAGGGCGCGCCATGGTCTCCAGCAGACGGCGGTATGTTCGCTTTGTGGACAGGAGGACGAGACTTCCGACCACCTTCTCCTTGCTTGCGTCTACAGTAGGGAGGTTTGGTTCCGCCTCTTGAGCATCGCGAACCTTCAGCAACACGTCCCGGGCACGGACGACACTCTCGCGGATTGGTGGCTGGAGACTAGGAGTATCATTCATGCCGATTTGCGCAAGCTCTTTGACTCTATTGTTCTTTTGGTCACCTGGGAAATCTGGAAGGAGCGCAACAGGAGGACGTTCGACGGCGCCCACCGTTCATGCTCCTTGCTTCTAAAGCGCTTCCAGGAGGAGATGGATTCGTGGGTGGCAGCGGGATACCGGCTCCTCTCGCCGCTCGTTCACCTAATCTCCTAGCCCCCCTCTCTTTGTGCGGAATAGTTCTTTTCCTTAGTATATCGGTTTAGCTCCACCGTTAAAGACGGTGCTTTATGTTAGTGTGTTTGGCCGTCATCCCATGACATCTCGACATGATTCTTTACGTGCTTGTACTAAGACTCCACTTTTCCCTTAAAGCAACACGTGCCAGCGCACGTTTTCGAAAAAAAAAAATGTTTTGACGAGCGCTCAGCTCTCTCGTCAGGGATGGCCCAACCACACCTCCTGTCAAAGTGTCAACCCGCTTAGACTTGGCCCAACCAAACCTCGCCTCCTGTCGACCTGCTTAGAGTTAGCTAGCCCAACGCACCCAACAATTTTTAGCCCACCTCTGCGAAGACTGCTTGCTTCGCGGGCCTTGGTGGGCTAGCAAACTAAAAAATAGAGTTGAAATATCTACATGCTTCAACAAATTACTCCTAGATTTGTCTAGAAATGAGAAAAGTATCTAGAAATTTTGAAAACTTTCCAAATCAATTTAAACGACATTGAAGTTGGTTTTGTAAAATTTGAAACATCTTGCATCAAGTTGACCAGCAACTCAGCACTTCACAATTTGGATGCAATCAAGATATGAGCCAGCTCCATACTGTACTTGAGGGCTCCAACCAAATATGAGCTTATAGATTGTTTGGTTGTCAACCACTGCATGATACGTCAAGTTTGACGTGGTTGTGGCGTCGATGCTACTTCTTACTGTCCTTTTACCGTGGCTGCCTCAGTTTTTTTTTAGTTTTTTTATCAACCAAAGATGAGCCTTGATTTTGTGGCGTCACCGTAGTCTAAGGCATGACAAACGGTGGCATAGAACCAAAGGTATTAATGATATGCACTCATGCAGTACTACAATACTATATCTTTCAAAAAAAGTTGTCTCTTAATTCTTCTCTGAATTAAAGTATGAGTATAAACAAGAGCAATATGTTTCATGCATAATGACCACTTATTAGTTGTGCAAAACAAATAAATTTTATACTTTAGAATAATAAATCTTTTCAGAAGATCATGAAGGTAAATAAGTTATAATATTCAATATCTTCTAGATATTGCATCGTATATATACTAAAATTTAAGTGCTTATAATTATTTGTTAGTGGATTTTCAAATCGTATGTTTTACGAATCTTCAGGACTTTGATGGTACCACTAATTATTCAAGCAACACGTGTTGGTTTGTTTTTCTTGGAAAGTAAGCACACCCCCGCCACCCCTGGTTCGCTAGTGCTCCATTTTTGTTCCTCGCAGTCATTCTCAGAATTTTGATTGCATTACCAGCTTTCCAAAACGATTTGCACCATGATCACGACTCAGAAATTCAACTCATTTCACAATGATGTGCAGTATAAAACACGCTTTTTATTGCTTTTTTCCAAAGCATGATTTCGAACAGTGTAACTCGTTCAACAAATGGCCACACTCTTCGCCGTATCATAGAAATTCGAGCAAAAAGAAGCATACTCCACACCTCCTTTTTCTTTAGAAAAAAGATGAATGCGAAACAAACACAAACACAGATCGTTCAACACCTTTTGCTCAGAGGACAAACCTTTGGCAGCTAAATTAAGACCCACTTTGGCCCAGAGCAAGGTGCTATCTTTTGCAAGTTTGGGCAGATCAAACGTCAAAACAAGGTCATTGAAAATAAAAGAGAGAACAAGTCTTAAGAAAAAAAGGCTAAAATGGACAGTTTTTATAAGAAAAAAAAAGGGTTGGAATGTGTTGACGTGTAAAGGCAAAGTTAGCACACAGAATACGGAGTATTACTAGGCAGATTTCACAAAAAAAAAATAGTAGAGCACGTTATCTTTTCGAAAGGAAATATTGTGACCCAAAATAATTCAAAAGGAAGTCTAGCACTGGCAGAATTGAGCTGACTACTTCTACCGGCAAAGCGAGAAACTCAAGAACAAAGCTTTCAGGGAAAGCTGTTTGGCAGTTTTTGGTGAATTCCTTGCGAGTGACAAAAGTATGAGACTGGTGGTGGTGACGCTTTGGAGAGAGCTGAGGAAGCGAGGAGCATGCCCTGCCCGCTAGGGTTGCCAAGGTAGGGTGCTCTTTTTGTCTCTTGCAGGAGTGGCAGCTCCCTGCATTATGCTCCCAAAAAGGGGTGAAACAAAGGCAGGCCTAGTACGTAGCAGTAGCAGGGATTGACACGCACTGAACAAATCTTTGTGCGTTTTCCGTTTACTGTTTTCTACTAGTAATCAAATACAGTTACACAGTAGTAGGAGTACTGTGGTATAAGACAAGTCGAGGCTGAAAAGCCCCAGCTGGTTATGACAACTGGACAAGAATAGCCCGGTGTCAAAATTAGAACTATCAAATGCATAACAAAACTTTTGCCGTCCAAGTTTTTACCGTCTTGTTTGTTTGGCTAAAAAGTTATAACTAAAAATATTATTAATTTATTATGAAAAAAAACACTACTGAATAGTTGATAGATTCGACAAATAAGATCAAACGAACAGGCTAGCTGATTACTCTCCGCCGTTGTCATCCATCACATATGCATGCATGTTCTGTTTCCCCCTCCGTAATGAACTCCGTGTGAGTACAGAGTACACGGTCATGTTCAAATCGAATGCTGTACTTTGAAGGCTTCCGCCTAATTTCAGCTGATTAAAGATTATAGAAATTTGACAAGCAATCGGCTAAAAATCATTTCAGGCCTCAGTTCCTGGGAACAGAACATGCCCTACATGTTTTGGTGAGGCTAGTGTGTCCAAGTAAATAATGGTGCAAAGGTCTTCGCCAAAATTAATTTGGTCGAAGCACAAATTAAGCACCACAACGCAAGGGTTTCCAAAGTTCATGGTCGTAGCCTGATGGATTGCAAAGGACACTGAATACTAGGCAGAGGTGGTGGCACAGCACAACACAAGACAAACGGCAGAGATTCTGTCCAGTACAAAAAAAAAAAAACACAGTGCGCCCACGCCATTTCTGCTCGTTTTTATTTCTGACAGAGCACGCCCCGCACGGTTATACGTACTAGTAGACTATGGTAAAGTATACTGTACCATACATTTACGGTATCCGGAGCCATCGATACGTACGTGGCTGTGGTCGCACTCGCACGACGTCTTCTCATTCGTTTCACCCACGTCTGCAGCAGCAGTGCAGTGAGGCCTTGTTTAGTTGCTCCTAAAAGCTAAAAACTTTTTAAGATTTTTTTAACATTTAATATAGATAAAAAATAATATATTATATAGTTTATCTATAATTTTCGAAATGAGTATTTTAAGCTTAATTAATTTATAATTAAATATTAATTGCCACAGCGCTGTAGTATATTATTATTTTTTTGGCAGGGAACTAAAGAAGGGTTGAGCCGGCAGAGCGCACCAAGCAAAGATCGACAGCGCCCCGGCGAGTGACGAACGGCCACAGCAAAAGCTGTCCACCGCGGGCCGCGGCCGGACCTGGACCGCCCCGATGCCCGATGGCGACGTCAAAGATCACGCGCCCGCCAGCCAGAGCCAGCAGCGTCAGCGTCAGCGCGCTCGCTCGATCAGGCGGCAGGCCATGGTGGTCGCCTGCCGTCCTGCCTGCTCTGCTACGCGCGCGTGCCAGTGGCTGGTGGGAGCCGCGGAGGGGAGAAAGGAAAAAAAAAAAAGGCGGCGACGAATAGTTTTGGCTGCGCTGCGCAGGCATCCACTGCTGCAGTGCTGCGTCTGCGTCTGCGTGCATGCATGCACGGCCACGGGCGCCGCGGCAGCCTTTGTTTGCGAGGCCACGCCACGCCACGGCCACTACCGGGCTACGGCGACGGCACGGCAGGCAGCGCAGCCGGCCGGACAGCCCAAAGCGGCGAGCGAGCATGACCTGGCCGCGTCGCTGCCGGCTGGCGCTGGCGGCCTCAAAAGAGGTGCGGGGTGAGGCGGCAGCGGGCAGGACCCTGGCGCCCGGCCGGGCTCGCGCATGTGATTCCGTCGCGGGAATATTTTATCAGACACAAGAAGATTTTATCGTTGCCGACCGTCAGTGGCCGTCGACCGATGCGAGAGAAGCAGAGGGGAGAGGCTGTCGTACTCCGTTCCAAAAAAAAAAAGAGTGACGTTTTTAATTATGGGTAAAGTATCTCTAATGATAAAATAAGTCTTAACAAAATATATAATATTTATGTAAAAATTTTGAATAAGACGAATGGTCAAATAAGATGTCTGAAATTCTAAAACGACACTCTTTTTAGAACGGAGAGAGTATGTCACAAGTGTACCATTGGCAGCGGGCCGAATTTCTTGATCCTGTTGAGATCAACCGGAGAAAAGCGAGCTTCTTTTGTTCTATAAGAAATAACCCTAAACCCTACTACCGCTTCCCCAAGTCGGTGCCTATTTCAAACTCTTTTCTGCTTAATGAAAAACACACCGTTTGGCATGGTCTCGAAAAAAAAATATTTTTTCTCATAATAAATTAGTAAATAATAGGCTTTGTTAAAATAACTCCTAATGTCTTTATCTAATCTTAATATTACTAATTGAAGATCATCATCAGACGCGCTAGCAAAAAAAAGATAAACCCTAAAAATCCACATGATAATCAAGACTATCGTTTTCATCCATAAGTCACTTCATCACAAGATTCAATAAAGATCTAATTCTCCACAAGACATCATTCGTAACTTGATTAGTTCATCTAGCTTAATAAAGTACTCCCTTCTTCACTTTGGTCATGGTACCTCAACAAGCTATTGCTTCTTTAACTTTAGCTTCGTCTTCGTGTAACACCATGTCTTGAAATAATATTAAGCATCCACTAAAATCCATTTCTTCAATATAACGAACCTTACTCGAATGTCTTATTTTCACCATTGTTCTTTATCGCTATGAAATCCACCATCAATATTCTTGTGACTTTGGCAAGCCCTTCATGTGAGACCAACTCATAAGCCATCACTCATGTGTCATTCTTCTTCCGTCAATTATACCTGCCTTTAGATCATAATGAAATCCAAATTTGAATATCCACAAATAATATGAATAAGCTTCATACATAAGACCATTTGATATGCATCGATCCATGGCTCTTTTTACCGTTATGTGTCATTCATTTCCATATATCACCCTTGGACTCCATTCTTTTTATTTGTGTCGTTTGCTTCATTTGAGCTCAATCACAATATTCAACCTAGGACTGAACACCTGCATACAATCTCATGAAATATGTTAGCCCCTTAATTGTGTTATCATTCAATTCACCAAAACCCATTTAGAACCAAGATGCGCTTTTGAAAAGTCATAAATTTCAATTCATGTGGTGTTTAAATTTCTAGCTTAGTTAAGTATACTCCCTCCTTGAAATATATATATATATATAGGGATATATATATATATAACTAAAAAATGTTTGTCGAATTATTTTATAAAGGTGCATCTTAGGGCAGCTCCAACAATTCTAGAAGAGCTAACTCAGAATATTTTATTGAGTAAGAAGGAGAGAGAATAATAGGTTAGTTCTTGAAAGGACCTTGATGTCGCCGAGGAGGCCTAGAGGGGGGGGGTGAATAGGCCTGCCAAAAAAATTCTGCTCAAACTGAAATTAAAACTCAGGGCGGCACTGCCTCCCTTTGAGGGCGGCACTGCCTTCCTGCAACCGTGTGTCCAA
>Ga0182004_10001473_pt1 | contig 17265 bp, 11 predicted proteins | sample Sormic07211540_1_FD_120479 | JGI IMG/M metagenome (GOLD analysis project Ga0182004, IMG submission 120479) | Endophyte microbial communities from Sorghum bicolor roots, Mead, Nebraska, USA - 072115-40_1 MetaG | ecosystem: Host-associated > Plants > Roots > Unclassified | place: USA: Nebraska...
AGGGTAAAAATTAGATTTGCTCAAAATTTTTCCTAATTTTTTCAACCTTTCCTTTTTCCCCCCCCCCCCCACCCCCAAAGAGAGGATTCGTGTGGCTGATTGAATGCCAAGACCAGAGGATATTCCCATCATTGCTGTCTAACCTCATTTGTTTGACTTTACAGGTTTGAGGAAATTGCCTTCAGCTTTAATGGTGGGAAGGATTCAACTGTAAATATCTTTGTGTTCTCTTTTTCTCATCATGTTATTGTATGATCAGTGTCGATTAGTATATCTGTAAGTTTGATACGATGCCCATGTTATGTATTGATAGGTGCTCCTGCATTTGATTCGAGCTGGTTACTACCTTTACAAGAAGGACTCTGGTGATATAGCCCAAATGAATGCTGTTAAAAACTGTCCACTGCGTACCATCTATTTTGAAAGCCCTTGTGCTTTTCCTGAAATCAACTCATTCACTTATGAGACTGTCTCAACGTAAGAGCTGGCTAAGATGTGTCTAAGTTTACACTTAGTTATCTGCTATTAGAGAAGCAAAATTTGAATGTTATTCGTTCTATTTTGTCTCCACGCTCCACAGTTATGGGTTACCACTGGAAACTATCCATTCGGATTTCAAGTCTGGTCTAGAAGGCCTTCTGAAGGAGAAGCCCACCAAAGCAATTTTCATTGGCACAAGAATTGGTGATCCAAATGCGGTGATTTTCTTTTGGCATTGTTCATTTATTGTTAACAACCCCTTGCACGTATTGTACGCAATGATTATGCGTATGGTATTCCCAGATCCTTACACTTTTGGTATCTCACCGACCTTTGAGTAAACACAATTTTGAAATGATAGGTTGGTCAAGAACAGTTCTCTCCTAGTTCACCTGGCTGGCCTCCTTTTATGAGGGTGAATCCGATCTTGGATTGGTCATACAGGTTTTTTTTTCCTGATCATGTAACAAATCAGGCCTTGCCTTTTGTCAGTATGCTTGTTCAGATGCTAAGGAGCATTATTTTCTGTGCCAGGGATGTTTGGTCTTTTCTATTAACATGTAAGGTCAAATACTGCAGCCTTTATGATCAAGGGTAGGTTCTTATTTTATGTTCAAGACTTCCTATTTCTAGTTGTGAATCCACTGCAGAAGTATTCTGGTCTTTGATATTAACTTTGCAATATAACTTACATCTTCCATCTATACTGATTTCAGGTATACTTCCATTGGGAGCATACATGATACTGTTCCAAATGCACTTCTTAGTGATTCATCAACGGAGAAAAGTTTTAGACCAGCATACATGCTAACAGATGGAAGGCTTGAAAGAGCTGGTCGAACAAAAAAAACTAATCCTAAAGTAGAAATGAATTCTGTTGCAAGCAATGGCATGAACATTACTGAGGGAGGACAAATGGTCTCACGTGCGGCATCAATCATTGTAGTTGGTGATGAAATTTTGTGAGTGATCCCTTCTAGTTATCACATTTGATGTTATTCTGTTATGCTTCAGGTTCTTACGCTTGGAGTAGTTCATGATAGTAATGGAATCCATGATCTTTTAATTTACTTGAAATTTGTGCCCCAATCCTGAAAATTCTTGCATCTTTGGTTTTACCTTTTGGATGGATGATTGAATTATATGGATTGATAATCTGGACACTTCAGAGAGATAAGAGAAGTGTAGCCAGGCATTCTGAAGTAGAGATTTATATTGTGTTAGTCGACTTATAATAGGGTTGCCACTTGCCAGACAAGTCAATGTTGCTACACTATTTCAGATTTTTTCATGTTTCCTGAAAATCCATTTTTTAAAAAAAATATTTGATGGATAACCAGACCTCAATGTTTTTGTGTAAAATTTCTCCTTATTAACCTCTATTTTTAACATATAGTCCATACCTTTTCATTTTGATTCTTCAGGTTTGGTACAACTGAGGATAACTTAGGAGCGGCCTTGTGCAAGAAGCTTCATGCAATTGGCTGGCGGGTTTCTCATGTAGCAGTTGTTCGCAATGAGGTAAATATAGTTCACTTGTTGAAATACTCCCTCTGGTCCCTTTTAGAAGGCGCACCAACAAATTTGTCAAGTCCGTTATAGAAGGCATTCCTTAGAATATCAGGCCGCATTAACAAAGTTTAACAAAAAAAACGAGATGCAAGCAGTAATTACATGCATACAGAGAGTTGTACCGTCATGCATGCGGTGTGCACACGAGTAGTAGGACTATAATATTGTTTTTTGCATGCATGCCTGTTCAGCACATGCATTTTTGAGGTTCAGTTCAACAACTGCATGCATGGCCACATGCAGAACTCGGCCAGCGCTCCTTGGCGAAAATTAAATACATGTCTTTCTATTCTAACTTTTATTAGTATGCCTTCTAAAAGGGATCTGATGGAGTAATACTATGACCCTGGACCCCTTTGGAACGCGGGAATTTTTCATGTTTCCTGTGTTTTCCCTTGAAAATGAACTGATTCGCCAACACGCTCACGATGCAGCGGTGGATCCTCCTTTAGCAGAGGTCACCTGCCTGGGTTTGATTCCCAGTGTTGGGATGAGCTGGTGTGGCACTGGGGTTTTCACTTGAGGGAATTGAGCAGCGTGTGTGGGTAATGTGTGTGCATGTGTACTCGGTAGACATGTTCTGAGATCTCTTGGGCAGTCTCACCTGTATTTGAGCATGCGGTCGGTATAGGTGTCCAATATGAGTCTTATATGATATGCTGCTCCTGGCGGTGTTAAAAAAAACTGATTCTTGGGAAATTCCTGGCCTCCAAAGGAGGCCTAAATCCATGTCCCAGCTCACATTGCCTTGATATATTGCTATGTTTTGGTATAAAATATTCTAATTAGCTGCCACTGTCATGTCATTCTTTCTCAAATACTACTGGCATGTAATCTAACAGAATGTATCTGTGTGGCCTTGCAGATTGATTCTGTTGCTGAAGAAGTTGAGCGATGTAAATCTGTTGATGACATGGTTAGTGCCTATAGGCTATTAGTTGTATAAAATTTTCAAGCTAGTTGTGTAATGAAATTCATTTTGTATTTAAGGTGTTTATTTTTGGTGGACTTGGGCCCCTACATTCAGATGTTTCTTTGGCTGGTGTCGCAAAAGCATTTGGAGTTCGTCTGGTGCGTCCAATAACATTTTCTTGCTGCAAAAATGGATTTTTGTAGTATTTCTTCATTCATGACCTTTTCTATATAAATTCTCGCTATTATGATATTGTGCGGTGTATTTTATGCATTTTTTTATTCTACAATGAAGAAAAGCTTGTGCATTGACCTATAGGGCTGCACTATTGGCACAAGAAAACCATATTGTGGCTGCATTATGAAATGTAGGATCCTCTTAATAGCATAACTATGAATTGTTGTTGTATATCAAATGGTTGTTTCATTATTTATTTAAATTGACAAAATGCCATTTCCTAGTATCAACTCATCTTTGCTTTGCATTAGCATAGGCTCCTGATGAAGAGTTTGAGGATTATCTTAGTCAACTCATGGGAAACAATTACACCGGTGATCGAAATGAGGTAATCTGGGCTCCAAGTATTAAACTTCTTGAATGTACATTTGGTTTGTGATTGCGTGTGCTTATTCTAGCAAAGTGCACCCCCTTTATGACTTATGAGTTAACTTTTTTCTATTTCTTTCCAGATGGCGCAGTTGCCAGAAGGTATCACTGAATTACTGCATCACAAAACGCTACCATTACCATTGGTATGTTCTGTAGTTTGGTGCATTTACGTCTGTTCTAATTTCTGAACTCTGAAGCTATATTTTCTTTTTTGGGTTTCCTAAGGGCATCAGTAGTGTATGTATACGACTGACCGACCTCAGCCTTAGCATGGGTTCCATTAATTTCAAAAGTCACACGCCTTATGTATAAGGCCGGATCGGCCTTTAGCTGGGTCCTACATCTAAAATAAAAACCTCATCTTACCTTCTCACGTACTCACTGTCCATCGCCGCTGCTGCCCCTGAGGCCTGAGGCAACGGCAAGGATTTTTTTTTTATCCTTAGTGCCGAGTCGTTAGCTTGAGGTCCGGTCTTACATTTTCTTAGCTAAGCTCGATGGCTACTATGTATATGGTCGACCCTAAAACTGCCATGTTGGTCTTAAGGTCGATGAATTCTCAACACTCCTGATGCCCTAAGGACCTAGTAGGTTCTATGATATAATTCTGACGCGGTAACGGTCAAGTTCCTATAAATTTTTTTAACATAAATAAAAATGATACCTATTCTTATCTTGTAAGCTTATGGGGCATGCGAGAATGTAAAGTCTGGCATTGAACCAGCAGCTGATAAGAAAATGCATACATATATTTTTAAAGTTGTATCACCATGTTTATTTTTGAATATTGTAGTCAATTTCATATGTATTGCCTTACAGATATTTTTTCCTTATGCAGATCAAATGCAGAAATGTCATTGCTCTTGGTGCAACCAATATGGTTGAACTAGACACCGAGTGGGATTGTCTTCTAGATACTCAGGAGAGTGGTTTAATGCCAACAAAACCTTTTGTGTCAAAGCATCTCAGCACTACAGTTTCAGATGTATGTCTCCCTGCCATAATTGATTTGTCATTTGTCTCAAAGCCTATCCTTGGAAACACATACCAAATTTTCTTGGGAATGATTGCTTCAGATTGAGCAATTGAACCTGTTCAGTTCAAATTAGCCACAAATTAATTTTCTTTTAAAACTTTAAAGTAGAAAAAACTCATATGTCCTCAATAGTCATAATTTTGTTTGATCATTATGTCTATGACTGAACCTATTATTTCTGCCAAACTATACTCCTTTAAACTTTTTGGGAATGAATATACCTATGATTCCAGATGGTACCTTGGGGTTTATAACAGAATACTGTAACTGGATAAATATCAAGAATCATGATTCATGAGTTACATTGTTGTTCAATGTATATTCTTGTATTTTTCCCAAATATTGGTCTAATGTGAACTTATCTGCTGCATGCTTGTTCAGGTTCAAATTGCTCCGGTCCTTGCAAAACTGTGCTTAGAGTTTTCTGATGTTTACATAGGTATGATGCCTGAGGGGATCTCAGATCCCCTTATTTTTGTGTAGCTTGTGTGCCCTTGTGACCTGCTTGATTACACTTGGTGATATATCTCGTGCAGGGTGTCATCGGATATCAAGAGCTGGGCCTTTGGTTGTGAATCTTACTGGAAAGGTAGATGGTGAATTCTCTGGACAGTTCAGATGACTACTTTAATCCCACAAGTGATCATAAATACTATTCCCTCTGTATTTTCTATACGATGTTATAACAGAAAACTAAAGGAAAAATTATACTAGTAATTAGTTTGTCTTAAACTCACATATTAAAATACAGAGGGAGTAGTATATTTGCAAGTTGCATTTATTCACTACTACTACTCATTAAGGAGGATTTCAGCTAATGCACACAGTTACACTTGTTTTCTCAAAAGCAAAACTATGTGAGCTAATGAAAATATAGGCATGACTGATAACACGGAAGTATTTTATCTCGCATACTCATAGGTCGAATAGGAAAAGTAGCTATTCTATTATCATTTTTTAGTCCATGCAAACACTATTTTTCTTACATAATTATGTTATCGTAATTTCAGGATAACCAGAGGGTAGATGCGGCTGCCGAGAAGCTGACAAGCAGCTTTGAAGGACAATTTTCCCAAGTTGACAGTTGCAAATAAGCTGTCAGAGTACACACCTCCCTATTTTTGCCAAATTCTTTCCGCCTGAAGCTCTGAGATTGTGCAGGACTAATGATGGTGCTCAACTGCTCTAAACCGACGACCAAAATAAACCACCGAGCTGGTACTACTCTTCTGAAGCTACAAATATTATTTAGGGAACATAGGAATTTTGTACTAGGAATTGGTAACTGGCTGGGTTCTAGCATATTGTAGCTTTGCATATTTTGACTGGGTTAAGAGCCCATAATTATACATTCCAAATCATTATACTATAATTTATACGGAGTAGCATAACTTTACTGCTCGATCATGATGTCTTCAGTTATATGACCTTTTGCCACTTGTGGCAGTGCTTACTGATGCAAACATTGATGCTGAAATTTTGTGCTGTATTATTTTTGCTGGGAGTGCAAGATGTTGCTATAGGTGATGCAAATACATGTCCGAGGGGTCCATCTCCTTGCCCCTAGATTAATTAGTCAGCAGTATTGCTCCGATCGCTTTGCGGTAAATCGAACATTTAACTTGAGCGGGCTACTTCGAATGTTCTAAGGAATATACTTAGTAATCTTAAGTTAAAGGTCTCTAAATTTGACTTAACTATACAATTTTTTTTTACAAAACATATACAAATGTATTACTATCTACAATAACAAATACGTGTACTTACCAAAAATATATATTCAGGGGCACTTTGGGGCGCTACCTAATAATTAAATTTAGACTCACCATCATTCAAAAAAGGAAAAATATAAACGATATTTTATTTTAAAAAGTCAAATTTTACATATGTTGAGAAAAGATAGTCAAACTAGCTATGAGTACATTTCATAGTGTGTAAAAATTTATAATCGGATTCATATTTAAAATGCTTCTACGTTAGATTTATAACACCAAATGACACACTTTGGGAAAATAAGGTTTGAAATAATGTCCTGTATTCTCCTTGCAAAAGAAAGTCATATATTTACGTCTATTATTTTATCACACCCTGTTCTACGTCCTAAAGTAAGTGCACATCTCACTTATCGAGTAGTCAAATATTTCTAAGTTTTATGTAATATATACAAAAAAATATTAATGTTTATGATGTATAATAAATATTGTTAGACTAATTGCGGAATATACTTTACTACTACACTTATTTTCCGATATAAACATTGATATTGTTCTATGTATACTTAGTAAAACTTAAAAATTTAAAAGGAATTTTGACTCTTCGATCTTATGGAGGGAGTAGGTCGTTTTGTCTTTTTTTTATGGTTTTTGTTATGCACGTAAAAATTCTAAATACATAATAAAAAATATGTATTTAGAAAAACTAAAACGATATATATATATATATAAGTTAAAATGGACGAAATATATACAAAGTAGCACCTACTTCCTCCATCCCAAATTATAAGGCATTTTAAGAATCTTGAAGAGTCAAATGTTTGACCAAATTTATATGATAAGATAATAACATTTATGATATTAACTAAGTATCATTAGATTCTTCATTAATTTTATTTTCATAGTATATCTATTTGATGTCATTATCTTTATTTTTTATAATTTTAATTAAACTTAAGATACTTTGACTCTCTAAGATTCTTAGAAACTCTTATAATTTGTGATGAAGGGAGTACCAATAAGAGAATAAACTCAGGATCCCGAGGCCTTGTTTACTTCCAAAAAAATTTGCAAAATTTTTAGGATTCCCATCACATTGAATCTTACGGCATATGCATGGAGTATTAAATATAGATACAAAAATAACTAATTACACAGTTTGTCTGTAATTTACAAAACCAATCTTTTGAGCCTATTTAGTTCATGATTGGACAATATTTGTCAAATGCAAACGAAAGTGCTACAATATCCATTTTGCCAAATAATTTGGAACTAAACAATGCCCAAATGGTGAAAAAAACGCAACCAAATCAACGTCAGTACTCCCTTCGTTTCAAAAAGTCTGTTGTTTTTTACTTTGACATATCATGTTTGATCGTTCATCTTATTTTTTTTGCAAATTCTAAAATAAATAAATCATTCTTAAAGTATCTTTAATGACCAAATAAGTTATATCAAAATAGACTATATTTATATAAAATTTTTTAATAAGATAGATGGTCAAATAAGATGTTTAAAAGTCAACAATAATAGTTTTTTTTTTGAGATGAAGTGAGTACGTGACAAAAGAGGTGGATTTTTTTAGCAGGAGGAGCGCCTCCGCACGCAAGGGCACGGGCCCAAAACTCGAAAACTAGCCGAGCGAGAGCGGCCGTCTCAATTCAAAATCCCGCCCCCACTCTCTCTCACCCCCATATCCCTCCCCGTCTTCCTCCCCCATTCCTCCCACAGGCTTCGGCCTCCCGAATCTCAAACCCTAACCTCACCGGCGACGAGAGGGGAGCCCTGCCTCCGCCTCCGCTCCTGCTTCTCTGCTATGAACAACTTCCATGTCTACGAGGCCATCGGCCGCGGCAAGCACTCGGTAACTCTCCTCCCTTTCCCCCCGCTCCGGATGGTTTCAGTTCCGCTTTTCCCTCTCTCCCGCCCTGGATCCGCGGGGATCGGGGCGGCCCGGGCTCCAGCCCGAGCGATTTGTGCTTTTTCTGTGTTTTTTCTCTGGTTCGTTGTGTGATTTGGTGCTGGTGGTTGTATGGAGCGAAGACGGTGTATAAGGGGCGGAAGAAGAAGACCATCGAGTACTTCGCTGTTAAGAGTGTCGACAAGTCGCAGCGCTCCAAGGTCCTCAACGAGGTGAGCCCTCTCCTTCCCCGCGTGCATCGTGAATCACCGTGGTTGAATCGCTACATCTTTGCTTTCTGTGGTCGTAGGTTGTTAATTTTTCTCGAGGGCTTGATGTATCCCATTTCAGCTATTAGGATCGGTTAGGTGTTGTTGTTTATGCAGAACTATATATTTGGCAGGGCTTACCAAACCTTAAATCGCCGACAGTTAGGCTTGTTGATTTTATATTTCCAGTGGCTAATTACTGATAAAATGCCTGGGAGACATGTTACAGTAATACAGTTTGCGTTTGCGTATGATGATGCTGTGCTGTGTTGTATGGAGCATAACTGTTTCTTTTTTATGAAGAAGAATACCTTTTGTGTCACCTGTTTTGCTCAGTGCGTCCCTTACTTAACTGTGAAGGTTAATAATGTTGTAAGATGTTGTTGTCTAGGAGATCAATTTGTCATGCTTTGGGAGCATGATTATACAACTATTGGCATTCTTGTACTTGTTTAATTATCTAGTTCTGTTCCTTCATACTAATTTTGCTTTTGAACTTATCTTTGCAGGTCCGGATGCTCCATTCCTTAGACCATGCCAATGTCCTGAAATTTTACTCTTGGTAAGGTTCTTGGGTGTTTGAGTTCTCCTATAGATTCAGCTTCTCTGATTTTGCAATGTGACTACGGTTTCTAGTTTGGTAATAGTTTGATGCCCTTTTTCTTCTATGGCTCTATAATGTGACCAGCCCAGTACATAGCATACTTATATTGTACTTTTCTTCCCCAGGTATGAGACCTCTGCACATTTCTGGTTAGTGTTGGAGTATTGCGTTGGTGGAGATCTGAAGGGCTTGCTTGAACAGGTTTCTTGCTTGTCAATTTAGTTACTGCATTCAATTTTCTCTAGCTCTAACAGGATATACAGTGTGTGCCATGTATTTATGTGGTTAAGAAATTGTAACTAGTCTGTTTAAGTTAGCAAGTACTGACCATATACATCAATGCAGAAAAAATACAACATTATTGGTTTGCACTTCCTACTTGTAATTGCCTAATTGGGTGCTTAAAAAATAATAGTAATCAAGGTGAAATGTTGAAATTAAGAGCTAAAAATTATAGTACACTTTGGCTTGCGAAAATGATAGAACAAATGAACAATCATCTATGTATTTGGCTTTCTAATTATTTTCTCGTACATGTGTTGGCAACAACCACCTTGTGAGTACATATATGGAACTTGTATCACATGTTACTTAGCTGTTACCCTGTTTTTGCTGTTTTGCCTCTATGTACTGTTTCTTCATCATTGATTATGCTTCCATGCAGGATAAGAAGCTTCCTGAAAATTCTATACATGACCTGGCTTATGATCTCGTCAAAGCTCTTCAGTAAAGTTCTTTTGCAATCTTTTATCATGATTTATTTTCATAATAACCGATGAACTTTGATTTACTGGGAACATTTGGGTAGGTTCTTGCATTCTCAAGGAATTATATATTGTGATCTGAAGCCATCAAACATTCTGCTTGATGAATTTGGATGCATGAAGGTACTTACTGAACCACAGCAAAATTACCACTCCACTATCAAAGCAGGGCATAATAATTCAAAACCAATGCTATTTTTCTTTCGCTTTGTTGTACCAGCTGTGTGATTTTGGATTAGCAAGGCGCTTAAAAGACATCGAGAAAACCAATCCTGGAGATGTAAGCTTTCATTTTCTTTTAGTACAAGGTTTCCTTTCCTCATGTTTTCATTTCCATTTGATTTATATCCCTATGCTTAATTTCTACTGTCTTATAGGTGCCACAACCCATGAGGGGAACACCATGCTATATGGCTCCTGAGTTATTTCGTGAGGGAGGAGTCCACTCATATGCTTCTGATTTCTGGGCACTTGGATGTGTTTTGTATGAATGCTATACAGGAAGGCCCCCTTTTGTAGGCAGAGAATTTACACAGTTGGTCAAATCTATAATCTCGGATCCTACACCACCTTTACCTGATAATCCATCAAGGTCCTTCCAAAATCTGATTGATTGCTTGCTCATGAAAGATCCGGCAGAAAGATTACAGTGGTCTGAATTGTGTGAACACAACTTCTGGCGAACAAGTATCCCGATGATTTCTTTACCTCCTCAGCCTGCTTTTGACAGCATGATTGAACTTTCTACTGCACCATATCTAGCTGAGAGAAATGGTGACAAACCTTCTAGACAGTTGACACCACCCAAGCACCGTGAATATAGTGGCCATCGGAAGAAGGATGAAAATTCTACAAAGGCATTCATGACACCTGTTAAAAATGTGCTAAGTGGCAAGAAAAACAGTGCAAAACCAAAAGCTGAGGGTTTCAAAGGTGTAAATATCCTCAGAATGTCTCGCATTGCTAAGTTAAATTTGCAAAGGGAAAGGGATAAGGAGAACTACAGGCGTCCTCCAACAGAAACAACTGAGAATGAGACTGAAGTTAATATAGAAAATAATGACATGGAACTTGATTTTGGTGAAAATCCAGAGGGTGATGTACCTGATGACACCGATGGATCGGATAATCCTGGATCTGCAGGAAATGAAAAGCCTCAAAGCACTGATGCTAATGAAGAGAATTGTATGGCAAATCAGGTTGACATGCTTACAGATGAGGGGTCAGTTAAGCCTGATATCATGGTGAAAACTGAGCAGAATTCTTGTTCAGATAATATGGATGTGGCGGCTACACCACCTAGTAGCATGCGAAAAGCACAGCGTGCAAAGGTAGCTCCATGCCCTGCAACTGGTTCTGAGCCATCTAACATCTTTGAAGCATTCTGGCATCCAACAGATCTTGCAGTTAAACCAGTTATGCCTAGTAGGAAAGCAGATAAAGCTGTGGACATGGTCCCCACACTTCCTTTTGAAGCTCTTACAGCAAGTGATTATGTTAAGTTACCACAGGAACAGATGAATGCATTCAACAGTCAGATACTTCAGAGTTTAAGTGGAACTTATCAGGTTTCAGAAAAACAAAATACTATCAGGTACCTGGAGATGTTAAGCATGAACTCAGATGCTGCGAACAAAATAACTAATGGACCAGTTATGTCGCTACTAATAAAAATGCTTCGACTGTCAAAAACATCAGTCTTGCGTGTCCAAATTGCCTCACTTATGGGGTTGCTGATACGCTATTCCACTGCTCTTGATGTGGAGCTAGCAAGTTCAGGAATTTTTAATGCACTATCAGATGGGTTAAGGGATAAACATGATAAACTCAGGCGATTCTGCATGGCAACACTAGGAGAGTTATTATTCTATATTTCTACCCAGTCTGATCAAGATACGAAGGAAATCAATACCCAAGAATCCCCTTTGAAGGATAACAGGTCTGCAACATCTTGGCAGGTCAGAATCAAAATAAGTAGTAACTAGTATGTTATTGTTTTGTTGATTTAGTTAGTCAAGTTTATTATAGATCATATTGTGTAGTTAGATGATACATTACCTTAGTAAAGTACTGGGTCCTAGAAATATCTAATAATCAGTAATGGTTCTTGTGCATCGTTGCCTTTACCTCTGGTGATGTTCCTAGCTGGAAATTTTAGTTGTTGAATTTTTCTCATAATTCACATAAGCACACTGCAGTACTGCTCACGTACATTCGAAGTGCATTGATGTAGCACGATTGTGTTTGTATTCTAGACATGCTCTTGCCATTATTCATGTGTAAGTGTAAACTTTTTGGTGTTCTGCAGAACTCTTGTTTGTTATAGATGCTTAAAACTAATTAAACTTTACAAGCTAGGTTGTGATCTTAGCGAAGAACTAATTTTATAGTATTTTCTTTGCAGTGTTCATGATTAATATATCTATTTTGGTATAATAATATGGAAAGATGTCAATGTTAACCTGATAGCTGATACTTCTTAATTCCTTGATACAGGCTAGTTTCCTATACAACAACTGCATAAGTATTTTACCTACTGTAGCTTTAGTACATATGCCTTTGAAGAAGCTCTTTCCATTCATTTCTAATGCCCTAATCCTTGGTTTAAACTGTACAGGTTCCTAGTGCTGTAATTGCACTGGTGTCATCTATCTTGCGAAAGGGCGAAGATGATCTAGCTCAGCTATATGCCTTACGGACAATCGATAATATATGTAGCCAAGGAACTGAATGGACATCCCGTTTTGCATCTCAGGATGCGATTGGACATCTGTGCTACATCTATAAAGCAACTGGAAAGCAGGAGAGTACAAGGCTCATTGCAGGATCTTGTTTGGCCCGCCTCTCTCGCTTCAGTCCATCATGCATTCACTTAATTCTGGAAAAGATATCATTCAAGGATATTGCATCCACACTCATCAAGGGAAATCCACGTGAACAGCAGATTAGTCTTAATATTCTCAATTCGGCATTAGTTAACAGTCACACTGTGACAAGCATAAACCGGTATATTCTTTCATTATCAGATGACAAACAATTGGTCCCTGGGCTCATTTCTCTGATAGAACAGGGAACTGATGTCCTGCGTGGGAAGGCCCTTTTGTTTGTTGCTCTGCTTTGCAAGAATAGTCGAAGGTGGCTTCCACATTTCTTTTGTAATGCAAAATTAATATCAGCTGTTGATAGATTGGGAAAAGAGAAGGAGGGTTTCATTCATCAATGTACAGAAGCATTTGTGCAGTTGGTTGCTTCATTGGTCCCTGGTATTCTTGACACTGTCTCCAGCGATATACAGCAGGTTATGGCTGGCAAACGCCATGGACCTGTTACTGCTTTAGCTGGGCGAGCTCATCCAAAGAGCACAATTCATTTGTTCCCTGTTATTCTTCATCTTCTGGGAAGTGCATCCTTCAAGCACAGAGTTGTGACATGCCATGTATTGCTTCAGTTGGCAAATCTTATTAAGATTTTGGAGGCACCATTTCAGGTATGGTTTTTGTGAGCTATATGGATATTTCATCCTGATGAGATTATGTTGAGATTTCGTTCATTGTATAACTGCAAATTTGGTGCTGTCTTGCCTTGTCAATGTTTTGTATCGCACAATCTATTTGTTGAAAAATCCTTGTTTTGAGGGATTATTTAAGTCCATGTTGTACTTTCAGGCTAGGGATGATTTCCAAATGACATTGTTGCGAGTTCTTGAGGCTGCTACAGAGGAGCCTTCTGTTATACTTGATGAACACAAAATATTCACCAGTCGTATCATTCCAAGCTTGTCTGTCTTATACAAGGGCAATAAAGATGGTGATGCCAGATTTCTGTGTTTGAAGATACTCTCAGATGTGATGATTGTGATCTTCAGTGACTCTTCATTAACTTCTGATGAACAGACAATAACTGATTTGAAATCAATCTCTCAGAGGCATTTTTTGCCACTGTACCCTTCTTTTGCAGAGGATGAAGATCCCATACCCATATATGCACAAAAACTGCTAGTAATGCTAATGGAACATGGTTGTGTAAAAGTCTCTGATATTCTGCATAAAGCAACAGTATCCCAGTGCTTTGAATTTTTGCTAGGAGATCTGTCAAATGCAAATGTAAGCAATGTCAAGCTTTGCTATGCCCTGGCATCTGCACCCGAGATGGACACCCATATTCTTTCTCAGCTTCAAGTTGTTAGAAGAATAGGGAACCTACTTGAGTTTGTTGCTGCAAAAGACATGGATGATTTTCTTGAACCAACCCTGGAACTCTGCAGAGCTTTCATTATTCGTGGCACTGGGAGCAACAGAAGTATTGCCCTCTCCAAAAACCCAGCACTTCTTGTTGACAGTGCCTTCAGCATGAGCATTGCTGTTGATCAACAAACTTGTGTCATGGATATATGCGACTTCGGTGGCAACATGGGTATTTTTCTTGAGCTAGTTGGCAATTCAGATCCACAGATAAGTGATTTAGCGTCAGACTGTGTAGTCTTGTTACTCAAGGCAGCACCTCGAGAGGCTACAGTGGGCTTGTTGACAAATCTTCCTAAATTGAGCACTGTCATGGACTTTCTGAAGCATGACAGCTCCCTACATCTGATTCGCTTATTGTATGGCCTAGCCTTCTCATGCAGACAATACTTAGCCCAGGGAATGATCCTGTCAATATCAGTGTCAGCTTTGATGCGAGTTGAAGCACTTGTTTCAGTTTTCAAGGGCTCCAATGATAGCCTTCTTTCTGATGCCGCTGCTTATTTGGGCGCTGAACTGCAGCGCTTACCTCGCTGTGGTTGAAGCTGCAACTTGGCCAAGGAGGCAGGCTGGCTGGCTATTGTTCAAGGATGTCATTGTATTCCTTCACCCTTCGTGCACCATGTACATGAGCTGAGCAAGTGAGCAGGACGTCATCAAGTGCAGGTACTTTACATCAGTGGCTGATCTCAGTTGCCACAATTGCCAACTGGTACTTCCGCTCATAGATGTGTAGGGTGCCAGGGTGTTTTATGCTATCGTTTATGTGCAGTTCGCGGCTGCTGTATATGGTGCTTCTGATTCTGAACCATATCTGGAAGGTGGCTAGAAGCAAAGAACACTTCATTTCCTCGCCAATTTTGGTTGGCAATTACCTCTTCAGTTCCATGTCTGTAGTACATGTAATTTCTTTGAGAATACTGTAGTCCAATATCATGTGTACATCATCTATAAACACCTGTGAAGTTTCATGTAGCTGTTAAAGGGTCCCCTTAGCTCCTGAATCTTGGTACAGTTTTTACTTTTTTTTTGCAATAGTGATAACGTGGTCCATTTTGAAGCATTTTGCCATCATATTTTGTACAAATTCGTGGTAACTAGCTATTATGTCGATTATTGTTGTCTGCTTTGGTTCAGTTGTGCACTTTGCGAGCTCTACAACCTTTGACAGCAAATTTGTGCTGTTTCTCTCCTCTGCGCTTGCGTGTCCACTCTGAATTGGCAGGAGGCGGCATTGTACCAATGATCAATAGGGTAAGACGAAAAATTTCGTCCTCATGTTTCGTCGACTTATTTGACTTGCCATATGGCCATAACCATGTGGTCTTTATTATTTCCTTGATTGAAAAGATTTGGTATAGAGTTTTCCTTGTGCACTGCATCTGTCACGACTTTTTAAGGACTGTACAATGAAAACGATACGCGGGTGGTGGTGGTGTCATTTGCTTTCGCTGTCATTTTTAGAAATCGGCCCTCGAGAACGACCTGTGCCTAATCTCTACACTGTTTGTGGCTTGGAATATTTTCAACTGAAGTTTGTTGTGCGATTTTTAAACCATATTTTCCTCTGGAGGTGTATAGTTGGTCAAAAAATTGAAGAGTCAGACTCAGACACTTGAGATTAAACTGTTAGTCTAGATTGAAGGCGACTATGGGGGCTGCTATTTCTCAGGTACCTGAAATTTAAGTTTTTTTCAGGCAATGAACAGTATGGAGGAACCACATACTGCCATCCAAAAAGTGTATTGAGTCATTATCTAAAAAAAAGTGCATTGAGTCTGTTTTTGTTTAAGGCTCATGCATATGATGGTCTTATCAAATTTGTTCACTTGATAAAAAAAAAAGAGGTCCGGATGTTCACGCTCAAGGTAAAATCTATTCTTTGACCTATCAGTCATTAGTCATATACCGAACCCACATGACTGAAGTATTGAACCTTGAAGCTTAGGCCTTGTTTAGTTCGCGATTTTTTTTTGTTTGGTTACTGTAACACTTTCGTTTGTATTTAGTAATTATTATCCAACCATGGACTAATTAGACTAAAAAGATTCGTCTTGCAAATTATAAGTAAACTGTACAATTAATTATTTTTTATTTATATTTAATGTTCCATACATACTAAACAAGGCCTTACTAACAAGAGGCCTTGGTGCATGGGAGTAGCTGACAACTCATGATTCTCATCTGTATGTACAGTAACTGCAGTTTTAAAAGTGTTTTTCTCTCACGATAAATCAATGAACAGTAGTTTTAGCCATGTCTTTTTAGGCCAGCGAAGGGTTCAAGAAATTCCCCCCTCTATCAAGAGAAACATAGAAAAATCTACAATTCTTGTTTGTTGAGGTGAGGCCAGGTGATAAAGATGTAAATAAAAAAGAAAACAAGCAGTTGACGATGCAAATGGTGTGACAAGGATGCACTGGCCGGGTCTCTTCAAAACCGCTGTTGCATTCAACTTGCAGCTGTTGTTTACCGACCTAGTCCATGAGCCAAAAAAATAATTCCCATTCAAAACGCCAGCCAAAAATTATTACCAAAACTAATACGGAATTCCATATAGAGGTGAACTGTACGAGCACGACGGTACGAGACGCGTGCATGGACCATGGCACCGCAACGAAGCTCCACCCGGGAGTTCTTCCGTCTCCTTTCACGCTTCAAAGAAAAAATTGCCTTGACAGAGCAGTTGACCTAGAGAGAGACAGAGACAGAGAGACTTGAACAGCTATAACAACAAGGAACACGCATCCAGGCCTGACCAAAGCCGTTGCCAACGCCCTTGCAGTTGAGCTCCCCTGCATATCATGGGGAAGGTGTGCCTGCTCCCCGTCGACGAGAACATCCTCATGGCTCTGCTCCTCGTCGCCGTCGCCGTCCTGGCGTTCGTCGCCCTCTTGCAGCCCCCGCCGCTCCGCCGCGGCTTCTTCTGACTGAGACTGAGAGCACGGCCAACCCGGCCAGCCATGCGTGCCGTTGGTCGAGCCCTCCAAGCTCCCCCTTCCTCTGCTATGTGCGACGTGCGTATATATATATATAATCGGTACAGGTTCGTTGTCATCCATCCCCCAGTGCCACCATGCCTCGTCGATTTGGAGTCTAATTAAACGACGTACAGGCATGCTTAGTTTTGGCTGAACTACTTGCATTTTTGTATGTATGTATGTA
>Ga0182004_10001474_pt1 | contig 17264 bp, 16 predicted proteins | sample Sormic07211540_1_FD_120479 | JGI IMG/M metagenome (GOLD analysis project Ga0182004, IMG submission 120479) | Endophyte microbial communities from Sorghum bicolor roots, Mead, Nebraska, USA - 072115-40_1 MetaG | ecosystem: Host-associated > Plants > Roots > Unclassified | place: USA: Nebraska...
CGTCCCCCGGTGGTCCGGTCCGGTCGCTCGTCCAGGACTCGGACAGGACACAGGAGACGACGACGATGTGCAGGCGCCGCAGTGCAAATATGACCCGGTACTGTCAGTACATGGCACCGACGGTCGGCCCTCACGCTCCCTCTCGCGCCGAGGCTACCGTTCAGTTAATTTGGGTGAAATTAGGCCTCGTTTAGTTTACCCAAAAACTAAAAATTTTTAAAAATTTTCTGTCATATTAAATCTTACGGCACGCACATATATGGAGCATTAGATATAGTCAAAAACAAAAACTAAGGCCTTGTTTAGTTCACCCAAAAACAAAAAAAACTTTTCAAAATTCTCCATCACATTAAATCTTACGACACATACATAAAACATTAAATATAGATGAAAATAAAAACTAATTGTACAGTTTGTCTGTAAATCACTTGAGAAATCTTTTAAGCCTAGTTACTTTATAATTGGACAATATTTGTCAAATAAAAATGAAAGTGCTACAGTATCAAAATCCAAACAGTTTTCCGGATCTAAACAAGGCTTAACTACACAGTTTGCCCTGTAAATCGTGAGATGAATCTTTTGAGCCTAGTTAGTCCATAATTGAATAATATTTACCACAAACAAACGAAAGTGCTACGTGTCCAAAAACTTTTCATTTTGCCAACTAAACAAGGCCTTAGTTTGGTGAAAACGGTTTTAGTTTTAGTTTTGAAGAGATGTTAATGGATTTTTTGTCAATAGACTAATAACTGACCACACACTTGATTTTGGTTAAATTGGTTCGCCTAATCGATTAATCATTATACATACTCTCTCTGTTCATGAAATAATACAATTATGAAATCCATTTCGGTCAAGCCGGCACATGATTTGATCAAGTTTTATAATAAATAATATTAGTATTTATGTCTCTAAAAGTAATTTTGTTATGAAAATATATTCTGTAACTAATCTAATGATGCTTTTTTTGTATTATCAATGTTGATATTTTTTATAGAAATTTATTTAGTGCTCAAATTGTTTGACTTCTCGAAAAATGAGAATTGCATTCTTTTGTGTACAGAGGAGTATTATAATTCTACAAGAGTTAATGCAACAACATTAAATGGAAAAGTACAAAGCAGAAATGAATCATTTGAAAAATAAAAAAAGGAAAAGTAACAAATAATCCTTCTAATAAATAAAGTCCCATACGAATAAATGTGTATAGTGTATTTCAGGTAGTCACCTCCTCATATAAAAAGGGAAAGGGTTAAAACACAATAAGAAAAAATATTACAAGCAAAGTCTTTTATTGTTCTTCCAACTATTCTTGTCTAAAATGTCTAAAGCAACGACCTCTAATACTCTTCGAGCCTGCTTGGTTGGTTTCCAATTATTGTCGAACCAAAATCATGATAAGGCAAAACTCAGGCTTGCTAAAATCAAAACTTGACAAAGTCAGGGCAAAAAACATAGATGTGCAATTGGTTGAGTAGTCGAAAACACATTTCTCTCTTATGCAATTTATAAGAAGTTTCTACAAACTTATCGAAACTTTGACTATAAACATTAGTGTGTCAATTCTTTGACAATGCGATAACTAAAAGTTTCGGCTTACCATGATTTTGGTCTGCCAAAGTTAATAGGCTCCTTGTATAGTCCCCAAGTTACAGCGACACCGAAATTGCAACAGGTATGTCCCTAAAAGTAACCTATATAAAAGAAAAAAAAGTTATCGTTTTGCAATATCATCTGTGCACCAAATTTGACCCCGCAAAAATAAATTTTTTGCAATATCATTATCTGTGCACCAAATTTGACCCGGAAAAATAACTTTTTCCAGTCTTCGGCTAATCCAGTTAACCAATTTCCAAATATATTTCGGTGGGGTTAACATAACAACTACTCCTATTTGATTAAAAATCTTAGCATGCTGATATTAATTATTTCGTTGTTACAATCACAAAAATCTGATATTAATTGTCTCGTTACAAGAACCAGTACAATAATTGGCTTATAATCAAGCTAATTAATACTTTTACTGATGTGGAAGAGAGAAGAACGGAGAGAAAAGAGAGCCTGACTCTTATATAAGCGATAAGCTAGGTACGCAATGGGTCCCAATAAAGATGTACGTGAAAGGAAAAGGAAAGATAAAAAAATATATAATAAAAAAATTATAGATAAATAGAAGACAAACTATTATATAGCTTGGCTTTTATAATTTGACTTATCGTGAAGTACTTAGCTCTATTATTAACCATGCTCTAATTATATCAATCTGGCATTAATTGTTTCGTTACCATTTGCAAATTTTTTCAGCCGTCACATCGAATCTTTAAACGTATGCATAGAGTATTAAATATAGATGAAAATAAAAAACTAATTACACAGTTTGGTCGAAATTGACGAGACAAATTTTTAAGTCTAGTTAGTTTATAATTGAATAATATTTGTTAAATATAAACGAAAGTGCTACTATTTCTATTTTGCAAAAAATTTTGAAAGTAAACAAGATCGTAGCATGAAAATCTTGCGGTGAAAATGTCGTTCACAGAGACAGCGAAGATCCATCCCCGGCGGGTCCGGGTACGGTCAGTGCGCCGGTGGTCAATCAGACAAGCGAAGCAACCAAACAACCAGCGAGGCAGGGGAAGCGCGAGTGCGCGATGAGTGAGCAATGATTCCCCTGCCAAATCGCAAAACCTCACCAAGCCAATCCAATCCAGAGACCAGACCGGCGGCGGCCCCGCGCGCCCGTCGCCATCAAAGCCACCGCTGCGGTCGCTCGCTCCTCGCGGACCCCTCCTCCTCCTCCGCGGACCACCGCCAGCGCTCGACGGCAACACGCGCACGCGGCACGCCCCACGCGCGAGGAGTCAACAGGAGAGAGACTGGCGGTGGCAGTGGCAGTGGCAGTAGAATAAGCTTGCGTCGAGTGGGAGTTGGCGAGGCATCGCTCGCTCGCTTCGTTCCGCTCCACCCCACTCCGCCCACCGAGTCAGTGCCAGTGGAGCGCTTCCTTGACTTCCCCTCTCCGCCTCCTTCCCTGCCGGTGCCCGTTCTTTGCTCCCTTCGCCGGCACGCCCGCCGCCGGAGCGGAAGAGAGTAGGGGGGAATGCAGCCGCCGCAGCACTGCCTGCCGGCGGCCGGCGCCTGGGGTGGGGTCGCGGGGGCCGGGGCCGGCCCCACCACCGTCGACGAGGCGTCCATGGAGCGCAGCAAGAGCTTCATCAAGGCCCTGCAGGTGCTCCCCGAACCCCGCATTCCTAGATCCATACACTCGCGCGCACAAAAATGTTTCCTTTTTTTATAAAGAAAAAATAAAACTAGTTCCTGCTCCGTTTCACCGGGGATCCGGCTGAATTTCTGCTTCGTGATGATGGTGTGCAGGAGCTCAAGAACCTGCGGCCGCAGCTCTACTCCGCCTCCGAGTACTGCGAGAAGTCCTACCTCAACAGCGAGCAGAAGCAGATGTGAGTCGCGTTCCTGCTCCTGCATATTTCATTGCCAACAAGGGTGAAGGAATTACCACGCACTTCTTACCACAGCGGCCAGGCATGGTTGCTCCTCGTACAATTGCATCTTGCATGTTGTATGTAGCGCTATTTTGTCATTTCGCCTAATGGTTGAAGAATTCAATCGAAGTGTGGGTGCCGCATGTGCTGGTAGCAACTACCCAACTACGTATGATAGGTGTAGAGGACTGAGCCAACTAAGGCAAGGACGGCAACAGGTGTGAGCAAGGGACTTGATATTGAGATGTGGCTAGAGAACAAAACTCTACTGGCTAGAGAAGGATATGATTTTTTGTTATCATCTGGGATTTTGGTGTTACCTGACAACTGTCTTTGTACTGTTCCTAGTCTGAATTTTGTCACTGCATTGAAATTTTAGCAGCAGGGACCCACTCTTATTTCACGGCGTCAGAATAAATTTCAGAAATACAGGATGTGCACTTTCATATCTTTTAATGAATCGATAGTGTACTGAACTCGAACTTACAGTATACTCTTATTTCAACACAGGACATTTTCAATTGTAACATTCAGATTCACTGACCATATCATGATAACTGAAGTTGTTAATTTATGTCAGGGTGCTGGACAACTTGAAAGATTATGCTGTACGAGCTGTCGTCAACGCGGTTGATCATCTGGGTACTGTTGCCTACAAATTGACTGATCTTTTCGAACAGCAAGCTTCTGAGGTGTCAACTTATGAACTGAAAGTCGCACGACTGAACCAGGTAATGCCACTTATCTGTGACGCTTGCATTGTAGGGCGAGGAAACCATGCCAGTTCAAATGCTGATCTATTTTCAAATCTGTAGCAAATCTTCACATGCCAAGTCTACACAGACAAAGAAGGCCTCAGGCAGCAGCAAATGATGACAGCAAACATAAAACACCACAAGCACTATATCCTACCACGTAAGTGAATTTGATACTGAGGGCTCACACACTGTTTGATTACAAAAGAAAGGGTGCTGAATTTTGACTCTCCATTTTTATCTGCCAAGCTAGCTGGTTATAAAAGATCTCCGGCGCATGGACACCTGCAAGCAGACACTGATCAGGAATCCAAGCCTAGGCCTTATCCCTCTGGTGGGCCTTCTTGTTTATTCTCTTTGCTCATGATGAAGTTTCAAGGCATGCAATGTACCATATTAAAAAAAATTAACTTTTTTATTTTGCTGTTTCAGCAAAAACTCTTTCCTGGCATCTGTCTTCAGAGAACAGCACCAAAGCAAACACACATAAACCTACATTTGCGTAAGAATTCTTCCATTTCTTATTCAGCTTTGTATGGAATTCTTATTGTTTGTTTGTTAATGCAATGGGATTTATGTACTTCTGATTTAACTAGTTGTCATCTGCTTCTGTGCAGCCTACTGGAGACAGCACCATCAACACCTGCATCAGGTGATTGAATCCTTCTGTGTCATAACCACACCGCAGTTTAATTTCCTGAATGTTGTTTTCTGCTTAGTTTGTGTACAGAGATTGAATGATCTATATGAACCTCTCATGTTTCAGGTAAGGAGCGGTCTGCTTCTCCTATGCGCAGGCCTCTGCAGTTTAACAGGAGCACCAGTTCTGATGCTATGCAAAAGGTTGGCACTAAGGTAACCTCGAATATGACATAATCTTTATCCTTTTTGTTTAAAAGGTCTCACTGTGCATAGTTTGTTTGTTTTATTTCACCAGTAAATTAATAAGCCATGCCTTTATTTTCAGAACCAATCTGGTGTAAAGGAATTTTCAACGTTTCATTCCTTCGACAACCCTAAAGGTCGTGCAATCCAAAAGGCCCCTGTTGGCACTAAAAGCATGCTAGCGGCTCTCTTCATCAAACACAAATCATCGAAGATGAAAAAGATCGCAGTTCGTTGACAAGCTCACGTTTGATTGGGGTGACATCACTGTAAATTGCATTTCGTGCAGGAACGGAAGCCTGTTATTGTACATCTGGCCTATCGCTATGTGTTGGGTATGCTGATGGTTTAGATTCTGAGTATTCTGTAGTCGTATTTCATTTCAGAATATATCATCTTGCAGATGACCGAAATGTAATGATTTCACATAAGCTCATACAACATCCTCGTCGTGTAATGCTGCCTGAAGCTTTGGCATTTAGCATAAATAAATGCATTTTGGAAATAGCCTTTCAGGGATGATTTTCTATTCTGCAAGAGCAGTTGCGTTTGGCTGATGAATGCCTGCCCATTTCAAGATATGTACATGCCTTTTAGACAGTGGGCAATTACAATGTGCTCCTGTGTTAATTGGAGAAAGCGCCGAAAGTGTTCAAACCTGCTCATGTGAACATGTGAAGTGGGTGTCCTGTACCAGCTATCAGCTTTCTGCCATTCGAACTACTCTACAGCAACGAATTTGGTCACTAGAAGACTTAAATATTTGGAAGTTGAGCTATTTTAAGTATGACACATTATGATTCCAGTACTTTTTACTGTAGGAAATGGAAATTAAAAGTCGAGCTATGTTCGTTACAAAGTATAATCTTGTCTGGTATCGTCATCAGGGACCGTCATACAAAGCCAGGTCTCTCACATATATGATCCAGTGACCAAAAAGAAAAGAAAAAGAGAGAGAGAGGATCAGAAGGCACATCGCATTAGTGCATTACTTTTTGCCTGATACTATATGATAATTTGGAACTGTTTTAGAAGCCCATTTCTTACATAAAAGATCCAGTAGGAAGGAAACATTAGACCATAAGGCACGCCTCATTAAGGATACATGGAAAAATCGTAAGATGAGATGGTAGAACATGGAAGCACCAGAAAGAACCTCCTACCATCCATGTAGATGGGCACACAAAGGCAGTAAACCATGATTGGTAACTTGTCCAAGTATGGAATATCATTGCACAGATGCCTGGCTGAGTTCCACTTCAGAGTAGTAGTTGCTCTCCTCTCTGACCCTGGAAATATCTTAGAAGCCTTTTTTTTCAATTAAATGTAGGAGAGACTTAAAACATGCGCCTCCGATTGGGAACAATATCAGAGCTATTATTCTTCATCATGGCAACAAACTCCTGGTAGTTGATTCTCCCATCCTAAGTAGTAAAACAAAAGGACATACAACAGTTAGCGACTGGACTAAGCAATTCATGTAAATTTAAATAGCAAATATCACAATTAGTTCACTCATCTTGAGTCTTTTCTTAACAATGTGAGCCATATAGTTCAAATTGTTAGCATACCAGGAAATGTATAGTAAAGACAGTGGTTTCTTGATTACTGGTGAAACAAGTTGAACCACTGTTCAGACTCAAGGAGCTTGTATTGGTTTAAACAAATTTTGTTACTTTATTGCATTAAAAAACACAACTGGTTTTTAAAACAAAACCTCCTTGAGTGTGCCAAAAGTCTCCAAGATCAAAACAGTGATAATGCTTCGCGTGAAACAATATCAAGTGAGATTATTTTGGGTTGCTTGGAATTACTCACATGATCTGTATCTACTTCAGCAATAATTTCTTTAATTGTTGCTTCATCACCCATATCATACTTCTTCAGAGCTTCTTCCAACTCATCAACTGTAATGTGCCTGTACAGGAATGTGCAAGCAACAAACAAAGTTAATGTTACAGGTCAAACTCAGTACATAAGTAACGAAAAGTTAGAGTTCGAAGTAAAATTACCCGCTATGGTCCTTATCGAAATACTCGAATGCTTTAAAAATGTGATCCTCTTTCTCTAGTCTATTCATGTGCATTGTTGCTGATATGAATTCAACATAATCAATGGTACCATTTCCATCAACATCAGCCTGTTCATGAATGGAAAACAATGAGATAATGACAAGAGCTGGAACGAAAAGCACTGGATCTGTCAGATTACTAGAAATGTGAGGCTCAAATTCACATGATGTCATCATACTGACTAAAGTCATATGGTATATTTTATTTCCTCCCTTATCAAATAAGAGCAAATCCGTTGCAGCCCTTTTGTGTACTACTGGGATTTTCACATAACAGGTAGTTGCATCACATTATGAGAATAAGGGAAGCATTATGATTTAAGGCTATGGGGCTACAAGATAAGAGTTTACCGCTTCCATCAACTGTCTTATTTCTGATTCAGAGATTTTGGTGCCGAGCTTTGGTAAACCAGCTCTCAGTTCTTCCAGCGTTATTGTCCCACTGTTATCAGTATCCAGGGATTTGAACATTTCTTTCAAGCCCACAATCTCTTCCTCTGACAAGTTCTCTGCAACGACCTGATTGAAACAGAAGCGATGTCAAGATGTATCATGTATTGTTAAGGACTGGTGAGGCGCTAAAATATAGAGAAACAGGAACTGAAATACAGAAGATTCATTTACCTTCAAGGCAACCTTCTTAAGCTTGTTCATTGCCCGGAACTGCTTCATTCTGCTTATTACTGTAATGTCTATTGGCTTGTCTGGCGCCTCTCCATCCTCCCTAATCCATGGATGGTCTGTGTGCTTAATGTATTAGATCGAGACACTATACGCAAACAATGCAAGAACGAAGGCTCAGTTGCAAAGACAGCATAAAAAGCTTTTATACATAAGAAGATAGTAAATCTGGAGTGCACATTGGCATGATGAGCAGCACCCCAATCAGTAGAACCAAGATTGGCAATGGATGGAAGGGGGAAAGGGCCGAGTTTGATGATAGCGGTAGCGAATACTTACTCAAAATTTCAGCAGCAGTAAGCCGCTCCTTGGGATCTTGGCGCAGCATCTTCTTGACCAAATCTTTTGCGCTATTCGATATGGAAGGCCAGGGATCAGATGCGAAGTCAATATGACCTCGCAAAACAGCATCAAATATGCCATCCTCGTTCTCTGGTAAAACCAAAACCAAAACCAAAACCAGGGGAGAAAGAAGACAGAGCATCCGTGGCATGTTAGTAAGGGGATAATGGCATTGGCATCACCATGTGGCTGTCTTCTTCATGCAGCAGGGCGCAGAGAAACGTACCGGCCCAGAAAGGAGGAACGCCGGATAGCAGGATGTAGAGGATAACTCCGGCACTCCATATGTCCGCCTCAGCTCCGTATCGCCGCTTGAGCACCTCCGGGGCGACGTAGTAGGCGCTCCCGACAAGATCCCTGAACTGCTCGCCTGCATTGCAATCCAAATCCAATCATCGATCGTTTTCAGTTTGAGTTGAGTTGGACACGCTACAGAGTGGGAGATGAATCGCTGAGACCAAATCAAACAACAACGATTCCTCATCTAGACTCTAGTTAAAGCACAGGGCAATCAAACATCAATGATTCCTCGTCTTGGTATGTGCTGAATTCCCACAAGAGGATGAGGATGAGGATGAGCATCTATCTATATCTATGGAATCCAATCGAAGCTGAATCATGCATACAAAGTGAGTAATCGAATCGAAGCAGAATCACACATAGTGAGTAGGACTGAAATCGAAAAGGCATCAGAAACCGATGGATATCCCTACGAACACAGTAGTGAAGAGCGAAGGGGATTAGTTACATATATACCGGGCTTGAAGAAGACGGAGAGCCCAAAATCCGTGGCCTTGAGCGGCGAGTCCTCCCTCTTACTAAGGAAGAGGAAGTTCTCAGGCTTGAGGTCCCGATGCATGACCCCCATGGAGTGGCAGCTATGAACAACGGAGACGATCTCCCTGCAGAGCGACGCGGCGGCGCGCTCGGAGTAGTGCCCGCGGGCGATGATGCGGTCGAAGAGCTCCCCGCCCTCACAGAGCTCCATGACGAGGTTGACGGAGTGGCGGTCCTCGTAGGCGCCCCGGAGCTCGACGATGCTGCGGTGGCCCGTGAGGTGGTGCATGATCTGCACCTCCCGCCGCACGTCCTCCACGTCGTCCAGGTGCGCGAGCTTGCGGGTGGCGATGGACTTGCACGCGTAGCGGCGGCCCGTGGGCTTGTGCGTGGCTAGGTAGGTCACGCCGAACTGGCCCCGGCCTAGCTCACGCCCGAACGTGTAGGATGCCCGCACGTCCTCCATCGGCCGCCCCAGCACGCGGCCGATGTTGGTCGCCCCGCCCTGGGTGGGGGCGGGGGCGGGGGGAGGAGCATGGTGTGGCGGCGGAGGACGCGGAGGTGGGGGCTGCTGCTGCTTGGGCTTATTGGGGTGGTGGTGGTGCTGCTGCTGCTGCTTGGGCGGCGGCGGCGGCGGAGGATGGGAGGAGGCGTGGTGGGAGGACTGGTCCTGCTGCTGCGCGCGGTGGCGGGAGGCGCGGCCACCCATGGCGCGGGAGCGAGTGTGATCAGCCGATCAGGAGGCGCGGGGCGGAAGAGGATTGGGAGCAGGAGGAGGGGAGTGGAAGGAGCATGAGCAGTTGAGGTGGAGGAGGAGGAAGAGGAAGCAGCATTGGTAATGGCTGGCTTTGGTTCGGTGACTTTGGACTTTGGTTTGCGCGTGGGCGTGGAGGGGAGGAGTGGAGACGCACGGGGTCGGCGGGCGACTGGTCTCCGTGACCACGGACGCCGGTGGGGCGGGGGAGCCAGCGAGCTGCTGCAGCGTTCGAGTGTGCGCTTTGGATAACGAACGAGGCAGGCAGTTGCGTCGCGGTTTCCGGGCGTTGACGCCTCGACGGAGACGGACGCCACCCTCCACTTGCAGTGGAACGAGATAATAGTTGCAGACACCGGCCGGACGCCGGCGGTCCGGTCTCGCGTCGTGGCTGCCTCTCTCTCTGAACCTTCTATTCTTGTCCTGCGTCCGTCCGCAGCCTGGACAAGCCACCTCACTCGCACACTAGTGTCCTCACCGTAGACCGCACGTAGCGACGGCGGGCTCGCGTGGCGGGGACTGTTCGCTGAGATGAATAGTGTTGCATGAACCAAAAGCCTTCGTTCTCCCTGTATCCTGTGTCCTGTCCATGGATCCACGATCCATCCCTGTGTCCTGTGTTATGGCAGCTCTCACAACGATCTGTCCGTCCTCACCACATCCATGGGCCGCATGGGCGATGGGACATAGCAAATCAAGCTCAACCAACTGACAACACTTGACCAACCTCGTCAGCACAGCGCGTGGCGAGTCCACATCAAATCCTGTCCTGTCTGTCCACCTCTCATGGCATGGATGCCGATGGACCTCTCGCGCCTCGGCGAGACCACACGACGGCGGGTCCGCGACCGGCGCGTCGTGGACCGGCGTCGCGACCCCCGGACGGAACGGAGCATAAAGCGCTCTCCCGATCGGTCGGTCAGAGATGAACACAGACACGCACTGGCAGTCTGGCTTGGCCTTCTACCCCAACGACTCCTCCACCCGTTGTCAGGTCAGAGGCAGAGCTACTTGCTTGGCTTCCCTCCTCTCAAGGCAATCCGGACACGGACAGCCCAGCGCGGCGCCAGACAGATCCCCCCAATGACCGCCACCGGCATCGGTGTCAATTCATTCCTTAGCTGCAACTCTGATTTCGACTGGCTGGCTGAGACGAGGATCGATCGCGGGGCGACAACTAGAATCGCTGACCGGGGCAGCAGGTTAACTGTAACTGCGAGGACTGTGTGCTCAATCGCTGCTTCCCTGCCGGCCTTCCCTACAGCTTGCAATGCAATAAATACACCAAAACAAGCCCATGTACATCTCAACCTAGAATGGAAACCCATGACTTGCCATGAATATTGCTCTTAACAAACCGTTTCTTGCAATCACATGATGGCACACCAGGTACTCAAGCTTCTCAACATCCAACCATACCAGCAGAAGCAACATGAATTTCTGATCAGAAAACTAAACGAAACAAAGGTTAAATGGTCTGTCCCCACCCTGCTTCTCACTTGAAAGACTCAAACTTGCAGCAATGCACACGACACAAACTACCACAAGGATACTAGTACTTCACAATGGAAAGACCAAACAAACTTGAGATTTCTGTCTGCTAATAGAGCAGTCAATCACGGGCAATACAGAATCTGGACGCCACGCTACACAGAGACACCACCACAACGGCACTAATCAGTACTAATTACAACAATAACTGGATAGACTTCACACTATGACCTGGCCACCCTCTTTATTTCTGCTACATGGGGCAGCTGTTTATGCGGGATCCAAGCGTTGCGGCAGCGACAGTTTTGGCGATCCCTGAGACAAACACGACACTACTCACACCTCCAACCCAGGAAACCGATGGACCGATCCTCCACGAAAATTGCTTCCCCTCACATTCACATCCAGGTGCGCATGGCAGACGAAGTCGAGGCGCCATTGTCAGAGCAGCTGGCGGCACTAACATGGCCTCTACCCGAGAGCAGAGCTAGCAGCCCACTGCCATGGACCCTGCCCTCTGGGAGCGGAGGTGCGCTGGGCTGCGCCTCGACGTTGTCATCATCATCGTTCCATCCCAGGAAAGCTTCGTCTTCTCCATTCGCCATATCAGCATCATCCTTCATTGCAGCGGCTTGAATCTCATCAGGGTTGCAATCAGCTGTCAACTGTCTGATCGCAGGACCTAACGAGCCACCACCGTGGACGCAGTGATCCTCAACCAAAGCGCTGTGACCTGCACAAAGACCAATCTTGCTACGAGCAAACTTGTCACACGGCGGCCCACCGACCCCAAAGCTTGAGCCCTCCTGGCCCCATGAGCAGCGTTTGCCTCCACCATGGGCCTTGCAGAAATCAGTGCTCCCCTGCGCACTCTTGGCACAGCCCTCAAACTTGCACCTCTTGCCACCGCCGTGGCGGACACAGTATTCTGTCCTCCCTCTGGCACTCTTGGTACAGCCTGAGACTAAGCACCTCTTCCCACCACCGTGAGCAACACAGTACTGCGTCCCACCATGGACACTCTTTGGGCACACACCGCCACCCTGGTAGGCGCAGCGCTTACCTCCACCGTGCCCCTTGCAGAGAGAAGTGCTACCTTCAGCTCCTTTGGTACAGCCAGGGAACGTGCAGCGCTTTCCCCCACCATGTGCCTTGCAGAACTTTGTGCTTCCCTGGGCACCCTTTGTACAATCCGGAAACTGACAGCGCCTTCCACCACCATGAGAGATGCAGAGGCCAGAATATCCTTCTGCACTTCTTTTGCAGTTCTCCCTCTGGCACCTCTTGCCGCCTCCATGCTTGATGCACAGGCCAGACTTTCCACGTGCGGCGCGTGAACAGCCTTCCTGACTACAACGGCGACCGCCACCATGGGCTATGCAGTGGTCAGTGCGGCCTTCAGCACTCTTCGTACAGCCAAGATACTGGCATCGCCTACCACCACCATGGGCTTTGCAGTAGATGGTCCTTCCCTCAGCTCCCTTCTGGCAACCAGGTTTCTGGCATCGCCTACCACCTCCATGGGAAATACAATAACCAGAGGCTCCTCTTGCTCCTTTCTCACATCCTGGGAACTGGCAGCATTTAGTGTTAATGCTCCGTTTCTGGGAGTTAGTTGCCCCAGAAGTACAGGCAGCCGGGCTTTTCACACTCACTGTAATGGCTGATGAGACATCTGGAGAAGGCACAGCATCATCAACCTTTTCGGGTATCTTTGGCAATGAAAAGTTGTAGGTTGCTTCAGAAGCATATGATGATGAAGCCATGTAATGCCTGAAAATCCAACTAGAGGAGGGCTCTAGTTTTTCCCCAATAGCATCTGTCACCAAATTAGGCACCACTGTCTCTAAGCCATCATTAACATTTATTGATGCAGTACTTGCATTGGTCACAGCTGATTCAGGAATACAAGTGGACAAACTCAACTGAAGATCCAATTTCGGAGCACCTGCTGATGGCACATGCTCAGCACATGGCTTCTTGTGATGATGTGCAGTATCATGACCAAGACAAAGATCAAAGTTGAGACCAAGATCCATCGATGACTCCTCATCAGTCTCTTTCACTGAAGATGGAGACATCATACAAGCTGTGGGGGAGCTAACCTTGCTATTTTCGGAGGAACTTGGTGAACGGCCCAGACCAAGGGTGAGCAGTGGATTTTCAGGACCTTCCACTCCAGCCATATCAACCCACTTCCTTTTCAGTGCTCTCAGATTGTCCCTAGAGAAGTTGGAATACACTAGTGTGCCAATGGCAGTACCTTTGTACTCAACTGCTTGCTGAACTGTGCTCCAGTGACAAGGATCGTTCAAGGAGTTAATGTTACCACCAGATCCAAGGTTTAGGGAGGCCCTGTCCATTCCAATCAAGAAACATAACCAAAGATGAAAAGAAAAGAACCCGCTGCCTGACTGCCGGAAATCAAAACTCTACTGTCATCTACTGTACTGGGTTAGAAGTCTCGGCAGGAATGTTTGCAACCTCCACTAACAAAGCCAGCCACATCATCACGATCCATTTTTCGCCACTTTCAAGAATGAGAGGGAAACGGTGAGGTTTTGAGCTGAGCTTCAGTTTCTGAAAGGGCAAATAGACCTGCAGATTAACAAAAGCAATAGTAGATTAGGAAAGGCCAGGTAGAGCGTAGAATCTGATATGAAACCAGCTTTTGAAAAATTGCACATCCTATTGTGTGGAAGTACTAGCGCCACGAAACAAATCCACAGTACTTCAGAGAGAAATAGGGGAGTTCCACAGTGGGATTAGGCAACAGGTTCAAGATAGCCCACTGAACAAATCCCACATGCCTTGTGTGGTTGATATAGCACAAAGTAGTACGAAACAACAGTTGTTTAACCATAACCCTGGATTATTGTACCACTTCAAAAATCTGTTTATACGATGTATATGAGTAGAAAGGTTATAACAAAGGTGACCACTAGGCAGACAGGGGGGGAAAAAGGTTCGGTAAAAGATGATGGCAACTATGACCACGCGAAACCACAGTGCAGGACTGCAGATTGCATGATGCTAGATGGGCAACTACAGTCTATTGCACGTAGCGAGTGCTGTGCAGATCGCACTACACAACTTGCAGCGCAGATGTTTTCCTTTTTTTTTCTATGGCACGGCGCAGCCACTTTCACCGTCCGTCTGTCTGCCGTTTGCACTTTGCAGGAAATTTCATCAGTGTAGTAGTATAGTACGAGTAATAGGCAGACACTTTTATCCGACAAGAACAGCTAGCCCAAGGACGGCACCAATCTTTTCACTTGAGCGTAAAAAAATATCCTTTTATTTATTTTCCTCCTCCAAGTGTCTTCTTTCCAATGGAGAAGGAATACCAGAGCAGGTGAAATTTGAAGACAAACAAACTAATTGGGGGAGGCAAGAACAAGTTGACAATAAGAATAGAAAAAAAAAACTTAATAAAGGAGAACAATTTGAACTCGAACTCTAACCGAAGGAATCGGCAGAGAAGATCTCGTGGAGCGCATTGGAAGCAACAGCCAAGGACGCCGCAGAGGGAGTCGTCAGGGAGACAGAGACAAATCCACCATCGTTTTACATGTTAGACACACGGACTGCGGTGGCTACAGATCCGGCCGGAGCCAGCAGCGCCTCTGCCGAAGCGGAGCACTGGGTACCTACCGGACGGCCGACGCCGGGAGCAGACTAGATCTCTTCTCTGCCTAAAGCTAAACCGGGAAACGAAATAAGAACAAGAGAAGGAACGAACTAATGGATAAGCTCCTCGTTTCCTTCCGGCGCCGGGAGGAACGGAATTGGTGCCAGACTTTCAGTCAACGCGAGCACGAGGAACTGAGGAAGGCAGGGGGTCGCCGGTGGCTACCCCCGCTCCGTGACCATCCCGAAAGCCAAGGCCCCTCATGCGTTTCCCAAGCTCCAGCACCGAATCCAGCGACAGATAGAAGGAAGCGCCAAACAGCACAGGAAGGAAGGAAGGCGAGGGAGGAGGAGGAGGCGTAGCTCACCTGCGGCAGCGGAAGCGGCGGAGACGAGGAAGCCCGGACGGACGGATGCGGCGGGCGCGCGCGGGAGCCGGGACGGAGACAGGGATGGGGGGCGGCGGCGGGCGGCGTGTCTGGTGGACGGTGTTGGTGTGCGCGGGGCGGCAGTGGGGGAAAAATCGAGCACGCGAGGCGAGGGGTGGGGGTGGGGAGGGCAGCCGGAGGGGGCGCAGCGCAGGCGGCTTATAATAAAGCGGCTGCGGGAGGAGGGACGTGGTGGGGTGGCGCCGCAGCCGCCACGCCCACGCCCCGGCCGCGGCAAATCGCTGGAGCCACCCGCCCGCGCGCCGCGGAGAAAAGACGATGCCTTTTGTTGCGCTCTGAGGTCTGCCTCTGCTCTGCTGCCCATTGACTTTCTTCCTCCCGCTGCAGTTACTGTACATTTCTTTCCTGCGTTTTCTTTTCCTTCCTCGGCAAATATATGTATAAAATTCCAAATTTCAATTGAAGCTCAGTTTCGTGTTTTTATTTAAATTCACCTCATCAAATCAGTCAAAACCACAGTCGAATTCGCTTTGCCACGACGAATTGCTCTACGCGGCTGCCTTTTTTACCATTGATGAGCGGGTGAGAGAATGGACGTCACGTCGTCGTGGGCTGGGTCCCACGGTGGACACGGCCCCAGGCAGATACTGTTGCGCGGGCCCCGTGTGTCCGTGTCACGGGGCGGGGCAGCATCAGGGCATCATGTGCGCGTGTGCCGTGCCGGCTGGCGGCGGCAGCGGTTCGCCGCCCACCGTCCGTGGTGCGCGCGCCCGGTGGGGCCCGCCGCCTTTGGCCGTGGCCCGTGTTGGTGGCCTGCCGGTGCCGGTCAGGGAGAGAGGAAGGAAAGCCGCCGTCTGCTCCAGCTCAAAAGGCACTCCAGATCGTTATAAAAATTGTACTATTTCTTCCTAGCAGATTGGTTTTACAAACTTATTACATATACAGTTCTCACTCTCCAAGTAAATATTTTTAAAAATAATAAATCTACTTTCAAATAATAATATGTGTATTTTTATAGCACATCTGTTTGAACCTACAACATTCGCTGATCTGAAAAGTCATGACTGAAAATACTGATTGCTGATTTATTATGAGAAAAAAATACTATTGGCTGACAGAAAAAGTACGGCTTATAAGATAAGCGAACATAAAGTTAACAAAGGTTGTAGCAAGAAGTAGTAAGCTTGTCATGAAGTAAGCATAAAGTTACTCTAAATTGAACTTTAGATCTCATGATGATGATGTCTACTAAAATAAACCTTGTTTAGTTGCTACCCAAGTATTTTTTACTCCATCTCAACAAATGTTTGGCAACATGACTAACTGCACAGCTTATATATATTTTGCGAAACAAGTCTTTTAAACCTAGGTAATCTATAATTAGATATTAATTATTATAGTTATAAACGTGCTACGTATCAAAAACTTTTCTTTTCTCGAAACCAAACGAGGCCTAAAAGGAAAAGGAAAAAAAGGACAGTGCATTTATATAATATATAAGTAGTACTCGTTTAGGTATGTGTGTTGACCGGATGGGGCAAGTGATGAATGGCGGTGCTTAACGAGCTGCGCATGGCCGCCCCTTTTGGATGCCTCCTTGCCGTGCGTGCTGCCTGACCGAACAAATTCCCATTCCTTGTTGCTGATGACCGGACGGATGATGAGGCGGCTTCTTCTGTATCGTCTAGCCCTCCCTTTTGGCGGCTAGACTAGCAGCATCAGTATTCAGTCATGAGATATATAGTAGACAGATCGAGTCGAGAGATAAGGAGGACGTACTGGAGGAGCAAAGGAGCAAAGCCAAAGCTTGCGGCAACCGGCAATGGAGAATCTATCTATCTATCGTCTATATCCTTTTCCTTGCTTCGGACCAGCTCGCCCATCCATCCATCCATCGGCTCAATAATGCTACGCTATCATATGCTATATGCTATCACCCTATCACCTGTCTCGTCGTTCCTTGCACAAAATACTGTCACTCACTAGGGC
>Ga0182004_10001475_pt1 | contig 17260 bp, 11 predicted proteins | sample Sormic07211540_1_FD_120479 | JGI IMG/M metagenome (GOLD analysis project Ga0182004, IMG submission 120479) | Endophyte microbial communities from Sorghum bicolor roots, Mead, Nebraska, USA - 072115-40_1 MetaG | ecosystem: Host-associated > Plants > Roots > Unclassified | place: USA: Nebraska...
TTACTATTCCTATTTTGCAAAATTTTTTGGAACTTTCCACCCAAAATCCAAAAACTTTTCAAGATTTCTCATCATATCGAATCTTTAGACGCATGCATGGAGTATTAAATATAAACGAAAATAAAAACTAAATACACAGTTTGGTCGAAATTTACGAGATGAATCTTTTGAGCCTAGTTAGTACATGATTAGACAATAATTACAACAAACAAACGAAAGTGCTACAATGTCGCGAAAAAATTTTGCGAAAAAATTACCACAAACAATATGTACTGAACTGCAATTACGCTTCTAGTACTACTACTTACCAAACTCAGGCCAAAGTACAGTGTGAAGAATACAAAATCCAAAAGACCATTCATATTCAGACTGTATTTAGGCCTTGTTTAGTTCCAAATTTTTTTGAAAAATATGAATCATAGCACTTTTATTTGTATTTGACAAATATTGTTTAATCATAGACTAATTAGACTCAAAAGATTCGTCTCGCAAATTACAAGTAAACTATATAATTAATTATTTATTTTATCTATATTTAGTGCTTTATAAATGTGCCGCAAGATTCGATGTGATGAGAGAAACTGAGAAATTTTGTAAAATATTTTGGGATGTGTACTTGCATTGCCCCTCCACTTCCCCCATCTCCTCAACTCCATGCGTATTACTTACTGCAAGACTGCAGTAACTGAATAATAATAATTAAAAAAACGTGCATTCATCATCTAAGAGCTGTAGTAACATGTGTTGATTGTGTTTGTGTTCTACTAGACCATGACCTACCACTAATCCGAGCTTTGCCAGTTCTCGCCTTGTGCTCGTGCATGCGCGTTTTGTGCAACCGGCCACAGTGGTCACTGCTCAGGGTGCACCCACCCTGGGGCCGGCGCACATCCATCGCCATCAGCGACTGTTCAGGGGTAAGCGAAGAGGCCGGCCGGCCGGCCACCTGCCCGGCCAGCCATGTCACTGCCTCCACTGCTGCTGATGCCGCTGCAGCTGGTGCGCAATGCAAGACCACACACACAACAATGCAAAAACCGCGGACCGGGAAAAGAGGAACAATCACTGGGAACGGCATGCAGTGCATGACTATTTAAGGAAACCCGCTTGACCCCTGCCGGCGCCGAGCGTGCGCTTCTTCTTCTTCTTCTTCTTCTTCCAGCGTGGTGATATGTCATGAGCGCAGTGGTGGAGTGGAGCACTCGATCGCGTCGTCCTTGCTTCAGGAATTAATGGAAGTCCCATCCATCGCCCTGGCCGGCCTTTGCTTGGCCACCGGAGAGAGCTGTGGAGACGACTGGACCTGGACTGGCTGGCTGTCACGCAGGTGAGATAGGGCGGTAGAGCAGTGTATTACAGCAAAGAAAAAGGGCGCCGGTACAGGTGCTCTGGGTACGATGATTTGAGGTTTCAGGCTCTTTGGCAGTGGCTTTTCATTTCACCACCAAAAGATCTACTCATTGCACCCCGCCAACAACTATCATTGATCAGGCCAGCTTTTCCGTCGGTATTTTTTTTTCTTCTATTTTCACCGTGGCACATTATTGGATTTATTTTTATGTGACATGTGAGAGAGATGGTGTGAGAGTCAGCCGTTTTTCCGCGAAACAGTAAGGAATTGTTTGGATTGGAGGATTTTTTTATAGAGATTTAAAAGTAATCCAATCTCTATGGTTTGCTTATATCGCATGGTGTTTGGAAAAGATCGAGGGTGAAGTTTCCCTTTCCTTCCTATGAAAAGCCTTGTTCTCTTTCATGAAATGAAGGAAATAAAACCTTCACTTCAAGCTCTTGAAAAAAATTTTCGACATGCGAATGAAGAGATGAGCGAGCTCTTATTCGCTAAAATGAAGGAACAAACATGTTTTTTATATTGTTGTGTTCCAAACACTCATTTCTATAAAACTTCAGTTTTTGTCAATATTGTGTTTTTTCAATCTAGACTCATTTTCTATTAGTGTTTTTTTTGTTCTTTTCCTTAAGCCCTGTTTAGTTCACCCCGAAAACCAAAAGCTTTTCAAGATTTCCCGTCACATCAAATCTTGGAGCACATGAAACATTAGATATATACGAAAATAAAAACTAATTGCACAGTTTGTCTGTAAATCATGAGATGAATCTTTTGAGCCTAGTTCGTCCATGATTAGATAATATTTGTCAAATAAAAACGAAAATGCTACAGTGCCGAAATTCGAAATTTTTTCGGAACTAAACAAGGCCTTAGTTTTGCATTCCACCATTCCAAACAAGCGCTTACATTCTTTGGTTCCATATACAATTAAGAACTGTGGAATTACTACGAGATACTCCCTCCGTCCTAGTATATAAGGCGTAACCACTTTTTGCTCATGTTCCATAATATAAGATATGCTCTCTCACAGGCATAAATGCAGTTGCAATACTACTAGTGCTGTGAGAGAGAATTAAATGTATTCTTGGTCTTTGAACCAGAGGTGGTTAAGCCTTATATACTTGGAAGGCAAATGGTTGCCTGCTAATTTTTCGGATGATTACATGTATAATAAGACATCTATAAACAATGTACTTTCATAAGAAGAGGAACATTAATTACTATTTTATGGCACTACAAATGATGTATTTTTTACATACATAAGAAAAAAACTTAATATATTCCCTTGGCACTATGGGATCTTGAGTAAACTAATTAGTTCATGCACTATCAAGCAACATTGATATGATAATAAAAAATGTGGGTCATCAATGCCCCTGCATATAAGCCGTACTTAATATACCAACAGGCAGTATTTTTCTCTCATAATAAATCAGCAAACAATACTTTCAGCTATGACTTTTAAGACCAGAGATTTTGTGGAACTTTTTGAAGCATTGTTCTAGAGGAATTTGTGAAGTTAAAAGCTTTGTTAGTCCTTGTGGTCTCAGTGCGCTCTCTTGAATCCGCGTGTTTGAGTGCATGAGCAGACTCGTGATTCTCATTGGAGAGTAACTTGGTCTATGTCCACTTTGAGTTTGAGTTATGATAACTACTATACTTTACGAGATTATTCTCTCTCCTAAATGATTTAATATAATATTGAGTTTGAGGTGATTTTTTTAGAAAATTGCTAGCATGATTATGTCAGGCATATATTGATATTAAAAAAAGGAACATTTCAGGTTGGTTTTGCAATTTCACTCTATTTTTCCTGTCTTAAATAATAATGTCAGATAACCTCTCACAGATCGGTTTAAAACCAAATCTCTTAATAATGTTTAAAAGATAAGATCGAGGAGAAGGAAAAACTTATTGGAGAAAATATACTAAGAGCATGAAAAAAGCTTCTCAGAATTACTATTGGGAATGAACATAAATTAACCAAGTAAAGCTCCTTGGAGGAAAAAACCCATTATGAAAAATACTAAAAATTACATGAATGAACTGAAAAACTTTAACTTAACAGAAGAAGAACGGTCAAAGCATGCAGGGGAATCAAAAGTCACACGGAAGGAGAGAGTGTGTACATGAAAGCATGACAACTAAACCTTCGCTTATATTACCAGCTTCTGGAGACAGAAAAGACTACATCTTGATCGGTGCATGCATGTGGATTTATATTTCTCTCTAGGCACCACGCATCTACAAGATGATGAAGTTGACGGCACCGCCGGCCATGCTGCTCTGTTGGCCTCTCTCTGCAGTTTCCCACAGCTTTATTGAACTGCACCTGCTCATGCAGGTAGAGAGTTCAAGCTGCTCCTCTTAGAGATGCAGTTCAAGAAAGCTGTGGAAGATCACAAAGAAGGCCATCTAGTTAGTGCAGGAGGAAGGAGATGGAGCACTGCTTGCTTGCTGCTTGTCATCTTTGGCATTCAGTAACAAATTGGGTGGAGGAGGAAGAGGGGGAGAGCAAGGGTTATTTATACAGAAAGGAAGATGGTGCGAGAAGAGGGGGAGGGAGAGGGCAGCAACAGGTTTGGTTGGTGTGAGAGGCTAAGGACCCCAATCCCAAGAAGAATATAGAACCTGAACACTACTCCAAGCCACAGGCCACAGCCAAGCTCTCTCTCTCTCTCTCTGGGGACCCAGGAGGGAGACTTTTTGGGCAGATCAATCCAAGGAGCTTTGTTCATGGGAGGGGAGACAGAGGGCTAATTCTTTAATCCACACTTGGATCAAATTAATATATAACCTGCAGTGTGCACAGGACAATTGACCAATGCTTAATTTCGTTTCCTTTGTGGCTGGCAGGCGCGGTGGCTTTGCGGTGTTCACGCACAAAAACATGCCCGTTATGCGGTTACGGACGATCGATGCTAAAGGCGCAGGCAGTGGAAAGACCGGAACTTTCTCTCGGGTCCTGTCAGTGAGTGGGATACAGTTCACCTGCATGCCGTGACCGATCGATTGGACAGCGGCGTTTCCACGAGCAATTCTAATTTCTAAAGCGAGAGATTTGCATGGGGGCCATGGTCGATCCTGCTGCTCGCGCGCGCGCGCAAAAGGTGTCGCGGAATGGCCTCGCTTACCTTGTTTGTTTCCGGCAGAGATCAGAGGGTGTGTGACTGTGTGTGCGTGGCCTGAATGTTCAGCTTGTTTTCCGCGAAAGGTCAGGCCCGGCCGGCCGGCCGGCCGCCATGAACGGGCGCCCGGTCGCCCGCTTCCTGCCTGCCATGTTCGTTCTCAAGGCAGCGGCCGGCCGGCCCGGCCTCAAAAGGAGCACGCGCCCCGCTTCCTTCTTCAGGGTTGCAGTGCGCGCACCATCTCCAACACGATGCATGGATCGCCTCTTCCGATCGGATCAGAAAGAATCCACGGTTTGGTTTCGATCGGTCCAAGTTGAGCAGGCACGCTGACTGCCTGCCTGAAGGGGACGGACGCTCGGGGGTGGCGCCTGAGCCCGTGAAATTTGGCCGATCCATTAATCTTACGATCTCGATCAGAGCGGCGCGCGAGCTCGATGTGTGCATGCCTGCCCTTACTCTGATCCTTCGCTTTTCCTCGCGCGCGTGTCCTGGCATGCCATGCGATGCGCGCGCGCGGCGCGCCTGCGTACACGCTCCCCTCCGGGTTCGAGGCCGGCCGGCCGGCCGGTGGCAGAACGGTGTCAGAGCCCGCCCGGTAAGGCGGCGCGCGGACCGCGGCTAGCGCGCCCGGGTCAGGCGCCGGCCTGCGCGCTGACGCCGCCTCTGGCCGCAAGCCGGTGTAGTACTCCTACGTCTATGGCAGCGAGAGAGCGCGGCCGGCCGGCACCGGTGTCTGGCCGATCTTTTCGTCGTCGGTCAGGTGGCCTGTCTCTCTTGTCAGCTTTGACGTTGTTTGGAAGCAAGTTAAGCTGTCAGAGCAGGACCATGTCGATCTACGGGACGGCAGCTGCTACCGCTCGTGCGTGCATGGCGACTGACAGCGTGTACTTCAATAATGCAGCGGCGTTTGCTTTTTAATCGATCAATCAGGGGTCAGTGGAGCTTGAATTTTGTAGTCACCTTAGGCCTTGTTTAGTTCCCAAAAAATTTTACAAAATTTTTCATATTATCCATCACATCGAATCTTTAAATGTATGTATGGAGTATTAAATATAGATAAAAATAAAAACTAATTATACAGTTTGGTTGGAATTCACGAGACGAATCTTTTGAGCCTAGTTAGTCCATGATTAGACAATATTTGTCAAATACAAACGAAAGTGCTACTATTCCTATTTTGCAAAAAAAATTTGGAAGTAAACAAGGCCTTAATTAGCTCGCAACTGGAAGTGGTTTGACCCTGTTTTGACTACCTATACTAATCTCTTTTCTTTTATATACTGTTGACAATTGTTTAAACCTTGACTAACAATATTTGTTTAAATCTTTAGTCCAATAAATGCGAAAAGTACCACTATATTTGTCATTGTTATTAAGAAAAGGCCTTTCAAATGGGGATTTTTTTCATGTATCTTGTGGTTTTTCCTATGTAACATAACTTAATTATTCTGCTAAGCTCAAGTGCTAGATCGCACGGACCGTAATGGTTAATCACATAGCGAGATCAGGGGAAACTTTGCTAAGGTGGTTTCTATAGCCTTCTCGGCTAAAAATCCCTCGAACATGCGTCTGGAGACTTGCATACCATGAGTATCTTAGAGTCGGCAAGACTACCTAGGATGTTCACAAATCTCGTCGAGAAAGATATAGAACATTAGGATATTGTGTTGGGAAAGAATAGGTTTAGAGTAAAAAGTGTAGAGTAGATGTGTTTTTTTTCATCAATTGGATACCCCAATCTGTTGTGGACCTCTCGTATTTATAGAGGGGGTGCAACAAAAAGTGGTGTGTAGAAACATAGGGTCAAATTTTCCAAATTCGTAATATCTTTATCCAGACTCTAAATTGGACATTTTATATATGCATTTTGGTCGTTGGCGAGATGAATCCAATAAGGAAGTCCAATTTGCATTCTGGGAAACCAGCTTGTGTCAGTTTCTATCGAAGCGGCTCCCAAAAGTGTAATTTCTCGTATGATCTTCAAGTTTGGCTTTCTCTATGTAAATTTATCATCTCGACAATATAGCCTTGTTTAGTTCTCACTCATAAACTTTTTACCCCATTACATCGAATATTTGAACACATGCATGAAGCAGTAAGACTGTCTCCAACGGGGGAGGCATCCCACTACTCATACACAAAATGCATAGTTTAGAGGTAAAAAACGTCCTCTAACGGAGCAGGCAAATGGAGAAGGCATTTTGCGTTAGAAGAAAGAGCATACCCAAATTTGTGTCTTCTCTCTCCTTGACGCAAATATCTGGTGCTCTGCCAGGGTGGGGCACGGCCGGCTGCTCTTGATGCGATGATCTTCCTCGAAACTGCAGGCTGTTGCTGCTGTTGTAGAGATGGCTCTAGATCCAGCGCCCCGTCGTCGCCGGAGAGCAAGGACGGCCGCGGCGAGGAGCGGCCGAAGCGGCACGACATGGGGAGGCGGATTCGGGGACGCCGCGGGATAAGTGGAGGAGGCGGCGAGGCTGAGCGAGATCTTCCCAACTCAGCAGCCTCCTGTGGATAGTGGACCTCGGCCCCAACTGCGCCGATGGAGAGGGCGTAATTTGGTCGAAGAGGAAGAGCAGGAGGCGGTTGACGCTGCGGAGTGAGGCGGCGAGTAGCGTGGAGGCGCCTACAAGCAGCCGCACGTGCCACGGCAGCGGAGGCTTCCCTGGCCGTGGCGAGGGGTCTGGCGCAGCTGGCGAGGAGTGGCCTGAGACGCAGTGAGGCAGGCGGCAATATGAGCTTCCATTTGCGTCGGTTGTTGGAAAAAGTAAATTTTGGGTCCCTACCGCTTCTACTGTGCAGGACGCAATCTATCGAATGCCTCTGTCTTTTAGGTCCGGACTCTTGGAGACAGCCTAAATATAAATAAAAAATAAGTAATTATACAGTTTGCATGTATTTTGCAAGATGAATCTTTTAAGTCTAATAGTCTATGATTGGACAGTAATTGCTATAATTACACATGTGCTACTCTACCCCAAATTTTTTTTGAGACTAATTGCTATAGTTACACATGTGCTACTCTACCCCAATTTTTTTTCTTTTCGCGAACTAAACAAGACCATAATCCAATGGTAAAGTTCAATTTGCATTGTGGGAAAAGTCTCAAAACCAGCTGGTGCCAATTTAGAACCGGTCTGGGTGGCCAATTTGCATGAATTTGTCGGATTGGTCAATTTGGGTGTGAGCACTGTGAAATTCTCACACTCCAAAAGAGCGCTTAAGTTTATCATGTGCTCTATCCGATTTAAATATGGGTCATTTTAGGGTTCTATTTAGTCAAGGATTTTAAGTTTGACCCCCTATTAATACGTCAAAACCTTATACAGATTTGCAACATACAGTCCACGTTACTGGATCATAAAATGCAAGTGTTTCGCCTTGAGTTCCTACACATGGTAGGTGTATTGTCTTCCATAAAACACAAGTGAAAGTATTATACTCGTATTGTCAAGACCCTACTGTGTGTTTGGTTTGAGGGTTTTGGTGGTTGGAGCGGGTCAAACCCAAATGCACTGGCGGAGGGTAGTGGAGGCGAAGCTGGGTGCTCGCCCCCCCTTCCTCCGTGTATTGGCCATTGCAAATTTCCATATATGCTTGTTAGTTGTTGCATTTGACGTGTAAAAGTTGTCCTTCAGCATAGTTGAATTGTTGCTTGCTGAAGTGCAGCCCCTGCTTTAGTTGCTTCCACGCTCCGCCACTGCCCAAATGGACCATGTTTGGATGGAGGATTGAGTGGAACGAGGTTGACTTGGGTTAACATATTCCCCTGAGATGCAGGTTCATCTGATTCCACTAAATCAAGGGGAAGGTGTGGGTTGAACTGGGTCGTGCGGAAAGGAGTCGTGAGGTACAGTGCCGGTGCAGGGGCGGGGCACGGGCGCCGCCAAAGTGCAGGGCAATAATAGGCCATATGGAGAAGGAGGCAAGGAGTCGAAGCGGGCCAGGCGGAGGAGGATGCGAGGAGCAGCGGGCGAGCTGAGGAGGAGGAGGAGGGCAAGGAAACAACAATGGAGTGAGCGGTGGAGGAGGCGAGGAGTAGCGGCGACTGCATAGGAGCAACAGCAGGTGCCAGTGAGGGCGAGATTTGATGTGAAGCTACCATGTGGGCCCCATAAGTTTGTGTCTCATCCCATTCCTTCACATCCTCGAAACCAAACATTGAACTAGGTTAAACCCAACCTTCTCAACCAAACAATAGACAAGTTTATCCCATCCCTAAAATCTAGGTTAGATCCAACCACCCTCATGGTCCTCAAACCAAACACATGTTAAGAGACTTGCATTTAGAACTAAAAGTACTAGTTATTCATACAAAACCAAGAATACACAAATATTATTATATAGAATTAAACAGTACATAATTTGATCCGTCGATCTTAAAGTACAAGATATTCTAAGAATTCTGAGACATTACGAGGTAAAGTAAATGGCACATTTAACCCTCCCTAAATCATGGGGAAGTATTGTGCGTGATTACTACACTTAGGTTGATTATTGAACATTAGTGTTAAGTGTGTATGTGAATGTTCATATTTTAAAATGATTTGAGTGGTTATTTCAAAAAAAAATCATTTATAACTTGGGGTAATTTTTGAATTATTTGTCTTATGTTTTAGGACTGAGAAATTGTGGAATGGACGTACGTTAAGTAAGATATGGTATTAAGGCTCGGTTGTGTAAGGACCCTAAGAAGAATCACTGTCAAACGGTGTTTCATGTATATGATTCAAATTGAAAAAAGAGAAACATGTCTCCGTTTTTACACTAGGAAGCGGGAGATCCTATAAAAGGAGGTTTTTTGTGATTCTAATTCACTTCTTTCTTGCATTTGAACCATCATTTCATACTCTCTTTGGAATAAACAATCTACCCACGAGTCAAATGATTTCACTAAAGTGATTCTGATTCATAAAAAAACGTTTCTTTAGCGTAAAAAAAATATTTCAGATAATTCAGAACCAAAAAAACCCTGTCGAACGGAGCTCTACTCTGGGCCTTGTCAGTTTGACCAGAGCTTTGGAGCACAACCTTGGGCTACGTTTTAGGCCTTGTTTAGTTTGCAAAAATTTTGGTTTTTGGCTACTGTAGCACTTTCGTTTTTATTTAATAAACATTGTCCAATCACGGAGTAACTAGACTCAAAAGATTCATCTCACAAATTACAGATAAACTGTATAATTATTTTTTATTTTCGTCTATATTTAATGTTCCATGTATACGACCAAAAATTCGATGTGACGAGAAATCTTAAAAATTTTTCGAAGGCCTTACTCCCACAGCCCTGTCCTAGGAGAGGCAACGCAGCTCCACCGTGACCACACCGTGACCACACGAGGGGAGGCAGCAGGTCAGCAAGGGGGGATGGACGAGAAGACGCGCGCACGCGCATGGACACAGCGGATCTAGGTGGGGGTGGGGGAATAGAGCTGACTGACGCTGACGCTCCCGGCCGTGCAACCAATCTTGGACGCTTGCGCGCCGCAGGTCCGCAGCCCCACCGGCGCCACGCTTGAGGCGACTTGGCGAGACAGACAGACCACCGTCCCCGCTTCTGCTTCCGCTTCCGCTTGGATCCGCCGCGCCACTCCGGCGCTGCGCTGCACTGTGACGCTCGGAGGCACGGCGCGGCGGCATGGCGGGCACGGGCGCCTGTTCTCCCGACGGGGGCAGATGGTCGCCGCGGAAATCAGTGAACCGAGACCGAGAACGTGTCTGCGGTGCGGCCTGGAGAATCCGCGCTGCTGTGTGCTCTGCTGGCCCGCCTCCATTTGAGGCCTCAGTCGGTGCTGGATCCAGCCAGATTAGAGAGCGTGCGGCCACGAGCCCACGACCCATGATGGCCCGTCATCATTTATTTATTTATTTATTTATTTAGGCCTCGTTTAGTTTAGTTTCGAAAAGTGAAGAGTTTTCGGTACTGTAGCACTTTCGTTTGTTTGTGACAAATATTATCCAATCATGGACTAACTAGGATCAAAAGATTCGTCTCGTGATTTACAGCTAAAATGTGTAATTAGTTTTTGTTTTCGTCTATATTTAATGTTTCATGCATGTGCCACAAGATTCGATGTGACGGGGAATCTTAAAAACTTTTTGGTTTTCAGGGTGAACTAAACAAGACCTTAAGCAGAAAACGTTTCAAATCAAAACAAGAAAATAATTCGGAAGAGGAAGGAACCCGGTCTTGCAGCCGGACTTGAACCCGGTCTTCGGCCCAACACGGCCACCGGGCCTTGCCAAAGCTGGCGAGCTCGATTACCGCTTTGCCCGCATCGGCCGACAGCAACTGAAGTGCCCAGGATTGGGGAGATCAGCTCCAGTGATTATTTTTGAAGGAAAAAAAAACCGGAGATGACAGGGCACTATGGTAAAATTGGCGAGATCAGCTCAATGTTTTTTACTTCACAATTGACACTCTGAAACATGAATTTGTCAAGCTCATTGTGATCATGTGGGCGATCTGGACGGCATGGCGCCAACTTATCCGTGAAGGTAATTTAATCAGAGCTCACTCCACTTCCAGTTCTGTCAAAAGTTTCTTGAGCTGAAGCTGGCAAATGAGAGCTGGATGGATTGCAAAAATCAGTACCGATGCTGCCGTTTCAGAATAAGCGCAATAAGCGTCGTCATCATCAGAGATGATTCTGGGAATTTTGTGGATGCTTCTGTTGTGTTTTCTCATTGGGCTTATTCATCCAGTGAAGCACTATATCATGTTTGGCTCTTACTGTTTGGAGGTAATAAAAAAACCTTGACAATGAAAATTTCTGCAGCACTTTGAGGAACAGCAATTTGAGCAGGTTAGCTTGTCATTAAGGTAGGGAATCAATTTTGAAGTTCATAGGTTAGCACGAGTACCTGTTACTCTATCAGCAGGCCTCTATATGTTTGGTGTATGAATCCAGTAATGCAACCATCTAGTGTTACAAACCCTCAATGTTGCAATAAATCACCGTGTCCCTCACTCCCTCTAACGAGAAGTGTCCCTCTAAAGAAAAGGGGGCACGGTTAGCAAACAACGCCGCAAGACGACCACACAATACACAAGGTCGACGACAGAACAGCCCACTCAAGCAAGCGAAAATGATCCCAATCGCAGTAGCGCATTTACATCACTCTGCACAAACACATTCATTCATGCTCAAAGTTGATATAAACCCGTAGACACATATTTGGGGACAAACACGTAACTTAAAACTGAACAATTAACTAGAAGAAAGCACATCCTACCAGTGTTCCACTAGGCGGCGCCTAGGCGCAATTAGGCACTAGGCCAGGGGTACCCGCCTCGCCTAAGGGGTAGGCAGCATCTGGGCGCTGGGCAGCAGTGAGGCGGTCGCAGAGCTGGGCGAGCCACGAAATTTCACCCCCACGGGCGGACAGTGCTGCCTTTCGCACGCGCGTGGATGGCTTTGGCCATGGGAAATCACGCGAAATCCCCGCCACCTCCTCCATCTTCCTGCTCCAACGCCGGCTGCTACCCCGTCCCCTCCCCTGCTCATCTCCCCTCAGCCACGGGCAGCTCCTCCTCCCCTCTTCCTCTTCCTTCCACTCCCCTGTTCCTCCCGGCGCCTAGGAAAACACCTAGAACACCTAGGCGCGATTACTCCCGCCTAGGCACTAGGCAGAGGGTCACCGCCTAGAATCCGACTAGCTGAACTTTGCAGCCTACCCCAACAATTGAGGGACACATTTTTAGAAATAGATTCCAACAATTTCCGGTCACATACACTGATCAGACTGACCGGTCATGCTGATAAATAGTTGCAGTCACATACACTGATCAGACTGACAGGTCATGCTCATAAATTTCAATAGTCAGATTCATGGCACCCGATTTCCATTTTCCAACAGCGAATAAAAATGACTCACCGGAAACTATATCATGCTGGTTACTTTCAACAGTCATGCAACCTGATTTCTATTTTCCAACAAATAAGAATCATAAAGTTGTCGTGTGCAATTCATGATATGCTAAATAACCTGTGGTGTGTTCAAGCAAAATAACCTGCCTTAATTCAATCAACTCTACATTTGCAACGTTTCAGTATGGACAAAGCTAAAATATAATAGGGCATCCAATTTAAATAGACACATGACCCAACCAGTTTCTCAATAAAAAAAAGGAATGAGAAAGTTGTGGACTTTGTGACATGGTGCAGAGAAAATGACGCAAATAAAACTTACTTAACCTGAATTAATTAGTTAGTTTGACAGGCCTACATTTCTCATTACGTTTCAGTGATTCACTGCCATGCGTGGTTTCTACAGTCTAAAACAAGCATAGAACAAACATTTCAATCAAATAGCAGGCTCGGTTCCACTTCCATCCACAACTAGGTGAACCTAGTACATATGTATAACAGCAAACTGGTTTCAAATTGGGACACCATTAAAATTTATACTACGTCTGCAATACTGATTGACAAACAGCTGATTCGTCAATCAAGCGAGGAATGCAAGGCCTAAGCAACAAATTATTGCTGTCAGGTAGCCATGAGACCCATAGCCTAATGATCCAGCTCAGTTGTTTGCATAACATTCACAAAGACAACTAAAAGGCACAACAACGAAGCAAAATAAAGTCATTGGCTCATATCATCATATCTCAAATTCTTAATAACGAGGGACATATATAATCTCGAGTTCCCATCTCATCACACGAACAACGAAGCTGAAACTACAAAAGGTTCTTCCTCTGCTTGCACAACGAAACTACTACCAGCAAGAGCATAAGCAAACTGAGAGCGGAAAGGGTGAGGAACCGGTACGAGCCGAACGGCGTCGCATCGCGGCGCCTACTTCTCCGAGGAGTTGGGCCCGCGCTTCTTGCCGAAGCCGACGACGGCGGTGACGAAGCGCCGGTTGTACTGCATCCTCTTGTGGGCGCGGCCGCGGGGCTTCTTCTTCTTGTCCTGCTTCGCCACCTTGGGCGTCTGCCCGCGGACCTTCCCGGCACGGGCCAACGATCCGTGCACCTTACCTGCGCATACCCACCCACGCGACACACCCGATCAGCTCGTGAGTAGCAGCGAAAGGCGAGGGGAGATGAGAGGAGAAGGCGGCTTACCCATGGCTGCGAAACGGCGGCGGCAGCGGCGACGGAGGCGAGCGCGGGGAGGCTGGGAGATGCGGCGGCGGCTGTAAGAGGGAAGAGGAAACCCTAGGTGAGGGGGGGCAGGGCTTTATAGGCGTGAGGATTTTCGCGTGCGGGCAGAGGCGCTGGAAGGGTCGGTTGTGGCCCGTGGGGAGGAGATTGACGGGCCTTGCCATACTGGGCTCATGTTACCAGTGTTTTGGGCCTTAGACGTGTGGGCCGAAGAAGACACTGGACCCCCGAATACTCGGCCTCTTTTTGTTGTGGCTGTAGGTTTAGTAGCATGGGCCTAATTCTGTAGGCCCACGTGAACCAATGCAAATGGACAAGTTATTGTCGTTTTACCAACTAGCAAATATGCACGTGCGACACTCACGTGTTTGTATTGTTGGACGTTCGTTGATTTTATTTTCACTCCATATTAGAGTTGTTGTTCATTCACAATATGGTACTATAAGTAATGTAAGATGTTTGCTAGTTTTTTCTTCCTTGTTTGTTATAATAAATAAAATCATGGGTGCTCAAATTTTATTATTTTCTTTTTAATTGTAATACATACACTTGCATGTATTGGTATTGACGTGCCTTGGTATTATTCTATATTTCTAAATTAGTTTATTTATTATAGTTGCATGCATGCATCCCTATTTTCTTTTTTTCAATTAATCTATTTATTAGTTGCATGCATGCGTCTTGATATGTATTTTTTTCCAAACAATCCTCGGCAAGCGGCGATGCATCCATATTTTTCTTTTTTAAATTAATCTATTTACTACTCTCATATAAAGCATGTTACGGTGTTAATGAATTGGACATAAAAAAATCAGAAAAGCTATACATACGGGTTGGGGTTGAACTCTGATACACAAATATGAACCAGTTCCAAGGAAGCAAGATTATCTAGGAACCAAAAACTAAAGTATTTGTAACTCTATTATTTTCTATTTTTGGAGTTTAGGAGGAATTTTGGTTTAGAAGTAGTCTTATATCTTGCATCGTATAAGATCATAAGTGACGAAGAACTCATATAGCGCGACATTTAGATCGAACAGATGTTAGAGAAGGAGAGCTCGCTAAAATAACCTGCTCTTTTAGTTCGATCTAAACGTTGGCCTATATGAGCCCTCCGTCATCCATGATCTTATATGATGTAAGATGTAAGACTCCTCCTAAATTAAGATTCCTCCTAGACTCCATATGATCCATACTTGCGTATCAGAGTTCAACCCCAACCCACATGTATAGCTTTTTGATTTTTTTAGGTCCAATTCGTTAGCACTACAACACGCCTTGTACAAGAATAGTAATAATAAATAAATTAATTGAAAAAGAAGGAAAATATGGATGCACCGAAGCTTGTCGCGGATTGTTCGGAAAAAAAATAAACATCAACATACATGCATGCAACTAATAAATAGATTAATTAGAAAAAAAAATATGGATGCATGCATGCAACTATAATAAATAAATTATTTGAGAAAAGTAGAATAATACGAAGGCACATCAATATAAATGCATGCAAGTGTATGTATTAGCAATTAAAAAGAAAAATCCGCGGCAAGCGGCGATGCATCCATATTTTCCTTTTTTAAATTAATCTATTTACTACTCTCGTATAAAGCATGTTACAGTGTTAATGAATTGGACATAAAAAATCAGAAAAGCTATACATACGGGTTGAGGTTGAACTCTGATACACAAATATGAACCAGTTCCAAGGAAGCAAGATTATCTAGGAACCAAAAACTAAAGTATTTGTAACTCTATTATTTTCTATTTTTGGAGTTTAGGAGCAATTTTGGTTTAGAAGTAGTCTTATATCTTGCATCGTATAAGATCATAGGTGACGAAGAACTCATATAGCGCGACATTTAGATCGAACAGATGTTAGAGAAGGAGAGCTCGCTAAAATAACCTGCTCTTTTATAGTGTGGTCATTACATTCATTTTTTTTCCGGTCGTAGGAAGCAAGTGGTAAAAGATTAGTTTTTTCCTTAAAAAATTTTTTAAGTTACCAAAAGAGGCCTTCCTCCCTTCTTACCATCACGACGTATCTAAAGTGGCCGTCGACAGTAAAAAGAGGTGGCCGCCGGACTCTTTGTGCCATCACAAGGCCTAAAAAAAATTAGAAAAGATATACAAATATGGATAAAGAACTAATATTACTCAGGAACAAAAACTGAGGTATTTATAACATTATTATTTTTCATTTTTGAATCTAGGAGAAATATTAATTTAGAAGGAGTCTTACATCCATGTGTTTTTAGAGTCTAGGAGGAATCTTAATTTAGGAGGAGTCTTACACTTATATCATATAAGATCATGGATGACGGAGGGCTCATATAGCCCGATATTTAGATCGAACGGTTATTAGAGAGTGAGAGCTTTCTAAAAAAAAAACTCGCTCTTTTATAGTGTGATGATGTGAGTGCTTCAGAGCTTCAAAAAAAAAAACAGTGCTTCAGCATTCAGCTGCCTATATGCGAGGGAAGCATTCTCAAATCCCAATCGAGGTTGGCATGGGGATTGCAGCAAACCGTTTGTCTACGAACTGATAGGCGTGTTTGGTTGGATGCCCGTTGAAGCCAAACCAAACTTCGGCCATCGACCGACCTGGAACGAGGTGCGTTTGGTTTCCTACCGCAAGATCAGTGTCATCAAGGCCTTAGTTTTTACTCCTATTTTTTTTTTTCCTTTGGTCCGTGTGGCCAGATCGGGGCGGCCGTTTCGGCCACCAAAGTTTGGCTGGATGCCCAGGTTTGGCAGGGCATCTACAGGCTGAATCCGAACGCGCACGCGCCCTGGTAATTCCCACGTCGGCGTCGCGGCCCAACTGCCAAGGATCTCTTAGAACCCCGCCGGCCGCCGCGAGGACATGCATTCCGCGCAACGCACCTCGACGACATCCATGAGGCCGATGAACTGGCGTCCTCGCGTTCCGTTCGTGTCCTGGCGTCCTCTTCCGCGGTCTCCGACGCGGGCAAAAAGCACCGCAGGCTGTGTGTCTGCTCTGCTCCAGCTGCTGCCGACGTGAGGAAGGCCGCCTCTCCCTCTCCCAGTCCCACCCTGATCACTATCCCGTTTTCTTTTCTTGGCGTCGTGAGATGGGATCGAACCGTATTCCACCCCCACTCCACAAACACCACTTGCGCTGCCCCCGGAATCCAAGCGTCGCGTGCAACGGAGATGCGCTCCCGGCTGCCTTCCATTCTGACAGACGCACCCCCCACCCCCACCCATTTCGCGATCGACGCCGTGCACATGCGCCTCTCCTGTCCTGTGCCGCACGCCCGTCGCGAATCTCGCCGCCCTCGCTGTCCCTTGCATAATTGTTTTTGTCATGTTCACTGTTCTAGTGTCACAAAACGCTGTCAGGCTATGGGGGGTTCGTTACTTACGCCATCCGTTGCATGTGTACTCCATCCATCACAAGGGCCTTGTTTAGTTCCCAGAAAATTTTGCAAAATTTTTCACATTCCCCGTCACATCGAATCTTTAGACGCATGTATGAAGTATTAAATATAGACAAAAATAAAAACTAATTACACAGTTTGGTCGAAATTGATGAGACGAATCTTTTGAGCCTAGTTAGACCATAATTGGATAATATTTGTCAAATACAAACGAAAGTGCTACAGTGTCGATTTCCCAAAATTTTTCGAAACTAAACAAGGCCAA
>Ga0182004_10001476_pt1 | contig 17244 bp, 13 predicted proteins | sample Sormic07211540_1_FD_120479 | JGI IMG/M metagenome (GOLD analysis project Ga0182004, IMG submission 120479) | Endophyte microbial communities from Sorghum bicolor roots, Mead, Nebraska, USA - 072115-40_1 MetaG | ecosystem: Host-associated > Plants > Roots > Unclassified | place: USA: Nebraska...
ATTTATCTCAACATGCAATGCACTACCACATATACAATTAAAATCCAATAGCACACATGACAGCTGTAGTGTCCATGTCAGCAAAACAAATAAGTATAGCCCACATCATCATACTACATAATCTATTAATCCGCAATTCCCGCAGCAACGCGCGGGGTATGCTCCTAGTTTACTCTAACAGTATGATAAGGCTAGTCCAGACGAATTGCTTATTATATTCTGAAATACATGAAGCAATTATTTATGTTGTAAATGCAATTTCTTTGTTTTGATATACCTTGGAAATTCTATGATATTCAGTTATAAAGTTATGACTCATCAATGTAACCACTGCACATCTGTATTACACTATTTCAGCTGGAAGGAAACATCTTTTTTTTCCTTGACAAACTTGGTATTCATTTTCAGATTATTGGCAATTCTGAGCTCAAGATGGAGGTTGAAGTTCCTATTGACTAAAAGCCTAATAAGTACCATCTAGTTGTACCATGATGCTGTTGCTCAGACTGTATGTTCATTTATGTTAAATTAAGTCGATGGTATATTTATATCCTTGTAACTCAAATCATGATCAGAGATGTAATGAAGGAAACATATGTACCTGCTATTTGGAGTTTTAGTTCACTTGCACTTGTACTCCTTAACGCTTGTTATATGTCATGTGATCTTCAAGATACCCTTAATGATCTAAGGTTCACTACCAAAATATGTCAAAAAATCAGATGATCAAGGCATCATGAGTGTCTGAGTTTAGGGTTCTTAATACTTCTGTATACTAGTACTAGTTAGTACTCCTGCCATTCCAAATTGTAGGTTATTCTGGCTTTTCTAGATACATAGCTATTGCCATGCACCTAGATATACATTTGTAAAAGTTATGCATCTAGAAAAGCCAAAATAACTTAGAATTCGGAACGGAGTATCCTGGAAAAGGATATAAGCTATATTGTTTATTGTTAGGATTACCTTTTCACATCTCAGATGCCTGATTTTTTTTGTTATTGTTGAAGCGACATGTAATTTTGTCATTGTTTGGCTATAGAAAAAAATGTTTATTCTCTTGTAAGTTGTCCTTTTAATTGTACTAGTCGTCTTTTGTGAGTTGTTTCCTCAAACTTTCCAAAAATTCAGGCACCTGAAATATAGCTTGGAAGACCCTATTCATTCGGCCAGGATGATTGATCAGTGCAAGGAGCTTCTTGGTTGCTTATTATCAGACATGCAGGACAGCATGAGTCGATAATACCGAGTTGCATTTGTGTCTGTCTTGGCCAACTTGAGGAAACCCTAAAAAATGATACTCTCATTCAAGAAAAATGGCTAGATTCTAGATGGAGAATGATTTTCAGATAACTTAGTTTGAGGAAAAATTCAGATAGTTTGAGAAAAAAGTTTCAGATAACTGCCAGGTCCACATCCCAAAAATAAATCACACCTTCCTGTCTTTGTCTCTCTTAAGATGAGGCGTCCATTGCTTCCTCTATTAATAGACATTATCCTGATTACCTGCAAGTTCCTCCTCCCATGCAGGAAGGGAAGGCAGAGCCATTGGAGTTTAGCTAGGGAGGATCGTTAGCTCGTTGGTGCCAATCTTGGTGAGTTTGCTCTAACTACTGTAATTTCCTTATACCTTTCCCAATCGTTGGAAATGATGACCTCAAACAATTTGTACTTAGTTGTTGCCAAAATCTCTTTTTCTTTTGTTAAAACTGATCACACAACCTCTTGTGTAACTGAACAATGTTGACATACAATCTATATCGTAATTCTTAGTTAGCATGTGCTCTAACTTTTGCATGTTACGGTCCTTCACTGGATACTCAATTTCAGCTATTTGGTTCTGATGTACTGTATTGGTTGGCCCTTGGTTCTTGGCAGCACCATTTCATCTCAGATTATTTCCCTTTTCATCTGCTTGTCTGGCTAATTGTGCATTTATATATATTATATTATATCCTGATCCACCATGTTGTTTGGTTGTTCCACATAGTTTCTGAGTTAGTTTTGTATTGGCGGGTTGGTCTGCTGGCTAAAATGATCGATGATGCTGTTAGTGAACAAATCTTAGACCATGAGATTTTCATTGTATGGGCAAGTAGTTCAACATGACCAGTTGGTTTTTCCCTTTCTGAATTATGCTTTATTGATTTCATTTTCCCTTGTAAAATAAATTATGAGAATCAAACATGCTGCTGGCGTTATACCTTTCTCTGCTTGTCATTGAAGGATAATATAATTTTTTTTCTTGAACGCGCAGGAGAGCTACACATCATTAATATTAAATGGAAAAAGGGAGTGGGTCTAAGAAGACCCACACAAACTTGGTAGGGCATGGTTCTTACAAGAGTGCTTGTCAGAAAAACAGAACTACAATCAGTGGCCTATAAGAACCACAACCTGGCCTCGTTCCTAAACACAAATGGTGTCTAATCAGTGCTGAAGTTTGTACTTTGTAAATTATTAGTATCATAGGAATAACTGCATGAAAACATTAAAATGATGCTATATTGAAGTAAGAGTAAAGATAAACTGGAAACTGGGATCAAGATTAAGGGCCTACATTTATGTTGAATTGACACATATTGTTTTCATACATGATTTGTGATCTTTAGCATTTGAAGTGATTTTAGAAGTCCTAGTTACAATTGGTTCAAGCTTCAAGAAATGTTATGTTGGAAATATTGTCAAACTTCTGCAGCTCCATTGAAATGTGAATAGTATGTGGCCATGTAAGGAGATTAGTTAAAGAAATGAAATGCTTGTGGCTTCATGAGAAACTTATAGTTGCAACACACTGCATGGGATACTGAACAAGGGGTATATAAGATACCTATATAATACATTGTACAACATCGGTGATACATGCCTTCCTGTACTGAAGTTAGTAATACTGTTTTTTTTTCCAGAACAGTTTACCTTTCTAGAACATATAATTTTCTGGAAGACTTTTGTTGTTCTTCTCTGCTCATATGTCCAGTTATCAACCAACTAGAGATAATACATGTGTCTATTTATGACATATTCTAGTGTCTGTTTGTTGAGAATATTGATTTAATAAGCTCCTTGTAAGAAGTCATACATAGAATTAGTCAACTCATATTTTATTCTAGTTTTCTGGTGAACTCATGCATAGGATTAGTCAACTCATCTTTTTATCCTAGTTTTCTGGTAGTGTTTTTTTCAGGACACTGATCGATGCATGTTTAAGTGGTACAGATCTGAGATCTGACAGATGGATTCAGATTTTCATCTTAAGGCAAATGACAAGCATTGAATACCAATCAGAGCCTTTTACCAAGATGGCAGAAAATGATACTAGTCAGTTACAGAGAGCCATATTCGCCCAGTACATTATGATGAAAAAGTTATTCATGGAATTAGAAGTAGAAAGAGAAGCTTCAGCAACTGCTGCAAGCGCAGCCATGTCAATGATTCAAAAGCTTCAAAAAGAGAAGGACGCAGAGAGAATGGAAGCATGGCAGTACAAGAGAATAGCTGAGGAAAAGATCAAGCACACTAACAGAGCACTGGAGATTCTAAAGGAGGTCATGGAGCTGAAAGAATTGGAGATCTCGTATCTGAGGAACCAACTGCAGGTGTATAAACACAAGCTATCGGATGCTGGCATTGATGATTCTGACATTGCAGATGAGACAATAGATAGTGATAAATCTTTGTTTGGAAGCAAGAACATGGAGAATCTTTGTCATAAAATCAAAAGAAATTTCTCTCTGCCAACTTTACAGTTGAATAAACTATATACTGATATGGACATGAAGAAAAATAGTGGAATACAATCAGCAAGGAGCAGGCTGAGTGATGACAGTTGGGAGCAGATTTCAAGAAATGTTATGCCTTTCGAGCCCAAGGAAAGCTTCTCAACAGATTTGGACGGTAGAGGAAAGCATGGTGAAGAACCACATTCTCCAAGCAATGGTGTTTTACATGACTCTCAGACTTCAGATGAGCCCCCGTGTTCTTCCTCGTTTTCAGTGGTGAGTCATCAGGCCAGGGAAAATATGGAATGCACAGTAAACCATGATCAACTCAAGGATTCTTGTGTAGGTGATTCTCGGACTTTGGATGAGCCTCTGTGTTCTTCCTCGCTCTCACTGGTGAGTTATCAGGCAGATATATGCAGTGATGGTGCAGTTCAGGCCAGGGAAGATATGGAATGCACAGTAAACCATGGTCAACTCAAGGATTCTTGTGTACGTGACTCTCAGACTTTGGATGAGCCTCCGTGTTCTTCCTCATGCTCAGTGGTGAGTCATCAGGCAGATATATGCAGTGATGGAGCAGTTCAGGCCAGGGAAGGTATGGAATGCACAGTAAATCATGATAAACTCAAGGATTCTTGTGTAGGTACTGAAATGGGTGAACCAGTTGTTCATCCTTTAAGTGATCCACTCCAAATTCCAGAAAGAAGCAATACGACAACTGATTCCTCATGTACTGAAAGTGAAATAATGACAGAAGAATCTCAACTGTCTCCCACGGTTGTTACCAAAGGGCGAGGGCCACGTAATCTGTCCAGGTTCGCGGCAACAAGAAAAATTGGATCGATGAATAATGTCGATAGACATGTCCGTCGAAGCTCCGGAACTTACACACCACGAGCTGGTGTTGAGAGAACCAGATCAAGGCTGAAGCGTGTGCAAAGTGAAAAGATGGTTGAGCTAAGTGACCCTAGGACTAACAAGGAACAGATCATAATGCTGAAGGAGGTATATGAGCAGCTTGGTATGATAGAATCACATATGAGACCTTCTGATTCCCAGGAAAGCCCCCGAAATGACACATCATTAGATTCTGTTATGGAGGTATTTATTTTAAGCCTACTTTATGGGAATTGTTTTAGATAAATTACATCACCCTAAGTGCAATATCATCATAATTAATGTTTTGATCATTGAACGAACTAAGTTGATCATCATTTTTTAATGTTATAATCAGCAGTACATATAGTATTTCCGAGTATGAGCATAAACTATTTCAGTGATCCTAGCACGTCTCTGTGCTGCACTGCTGCTTTTTGGACTTTGTAGACTTCACTATAAACTGTTGAATGTTATGCCATGCACCTTCTGAAGTCAAATGATTCAGATTATGTTCTCCTCTAGTAAAGTTTTGTGTTGATTGCCACTGTTTAATCTGTCTGTGCCCATGTAGAACAAAAAAAAAGTAAAGGAGAAATAAGACATGAAGTAGTAAGCACGGAGAGAATTCTGTGCCTACACAGTGGCATTTGCTTTCTTTTTCCTCCTCTAATAATGCAAAAACTTTTGCAACAGGCAGCTCTATCGTTTTCCATATAGCTGGGTCAGGCTGTGCCATCTGAAGCATGCCTTGAGGCTATGTGCCGCAATTCAAGTGTTGGAATTTAGAAGCACAAGATTGTATAGTTCACATTTTTAAGACAGTGCAAAACAATGATTAGACATCTCCATCAACACAGTACGGTGAAAACTGGGGTATTTGCTATGTGCTCAGCACGCTGTAATCTGATCCTGTGCAGAACATGCATATGTACATAATGTGGGCTGCAGTTGTACCAGTTATGTATGTACATGAAGCCAAGTAGACCAGCGAAGACAGAAGGGGGCTATGCTGCAAGCAACCTTTGCTGCATTTAGGTTTCATTTGCAGAGACTGGTGGCATGACGCCATCTCATGCTCCTGGCTGTAAACAAGTGTTTCTTGACAACCAGTTAGATCTCGTTCTTGACAAACAAGAGCACCTGGAGGCATTAGAAAAAAGCGCCCAAGAGACCACCGAACAATGTCAGCCCGACACCATTCCCTAAGGAACGTTGCTTGATGCTCGCAAAAAAAAAAGGAACATTACTTGAACTTCTATATGTGGGTTCGAGGAATACTGGAATGAGATTGGTTTGTTCCAGAAGTTTTTTCAGCCCGTTTTGTCACTGCCTCTTAACCTCAGAATTTCTATGCGTGGCCTAGCCACTTGCACAAGGTAGCTAGCCCTATGCTGTCTGGAAGGCATCATCGGTGGAATCCGAATGCCCAATGTAGCCACCAAGCTGGAACATTACTATGAACAACGAAAATGCTTGTCTTCATTCGATTTATACTTGTCCAACTGCTGGCTTTGCCTCCAACATCCAGCTGGTCCTCGAATTCTTCAGGTACATTCCAAACAGTCCATTTCATCGGTGTTTCATGTGGACAGTGGACAAATTATAGTTCGCTATGTGAGGAGGTGAGACCTGGGCCGGTCCGAGAATCCAGGGTCGAATCGTACTCGTTCGTACCCGAGTATTAGGTTATTTGTGAAGGCGAACAGAAAACATTCTCAAATTATAGCCATTCAAACTTTCTTGGAGAGTCAATCTTTGTAGTATTATCTATTTGATATCATAAAACCTTTATAATTCTTTTTATAATTTTGGTCAAACTTGAGATACTTTGACTCTCTAAGAAATTTGAAATGATTTATAATTTGGAATGGATGAGTACATAATTAATAAGGCAAAAAAGTGAATCGATTGGACTTGGATTAGTCACATGGCGATTGACCCAATTGCGTTTAGCCTGTAGATCACCTAAAAACTGCCAGAAAAAAGTTTATCAGATCAGTTAGGGCCCGTTTGTTTAGAGTAGGATGTCACCGGGAACTAATGAAAAGTTATGTAAAATTAACTAACGATTCCAGTCGGATTTTTTCTTGGGGTTCATTACGGAGGAAGCGAACAGGCTCTTAACTGGCTCTGGTGTTTCAAAAAAAAAAAAGTTAACTGGCTCTGGTAAATTTGCACGGTCCGTCGGTGAGTGATGGAATTGAAGTACAGTTGACCGCTGTTCTGTGTGATGGGCACACACACACGATGACACGATGCTTGTGTGCAACGCTCATGTCATGGGCAGCTGGCCGCTAACACGGCACGAGCAACCGCCAACAGCGAACCGGCAAGACTTGCAGCTCTGGAGAACGGGTCGTGACATGCTGTGAGGCTACTATCAATTACACGTAACGCACCACGTACTCTGAAAATCTGCTGGATTTCGAGAGTTTAGTACTAGTGTTCGACGGGGACCAAATCGACTGACATCATGGGTTAAGCTTAAGATCATAATGGTTCCCGTGATGGGGCGCCATGAAGAGCAAAGGTTATATGCTCCATCAAGATCCCAAATGTGTAGTACCGTCAGGTACTCGAAGTTTCAGAACAGGTCCAGGGCGGCTGCTCTGCTTTGAGATGTCAAAATCTGCAGGCCAGCCAAATTGCTCCCTCCAGCCGCCATACAGTTCAGAGCATGGCTTCGCTTGTAGTTGTAGTTGCCGCACTAATTGAATGAACATTTTCTGGTGCTAGTTAGGGGGGTTACTAGTGATGACAACTGTTACTAATAATTTTGACGGCAAAAATCTGTTGGGGGTTGATCGGATCTGTCATAAAGTTGTGCCCAACCAACCGCCCATGCTGTCGCAGGAAAGTGGTCGTGGTCGCGGTCGCTGCATATTTTTTGGCTTATTTAGCTTAGAATGTTCATGGAATCAGATCATAAGGAAAAGGAAATATTTTTTCCCTTCTTTTTTCCCCATTTGCATTTCAGCTAGTGAACAAAAAAGTATGAACTGTCTGAAGCAAAGCAAGCATGTCAAAGAATAAAATGAGAATAAACACAGGAGGCAGATTTTGACCACAGAAAGAGATGACTAGGAATAGGTCTGCCAAACCTGAAATGTAGCATTCTCTTCTCTAATCTCTAAATGGTGCCTCTCAAGGTCCACTGCGGCTGGCTACAACAGGCTAGTGATATCAGCACTTGCACTTGGTCAACTCCTGTTGAACAGCACTACAAATTTGCAAACAAACTGGGTGCACATTTGTCCCCCGCTATCCTCATCACTTACATGTATGGTATGAGTATGAGCAAAAAAAAATGAAAAAGAGGGGGAATGTCACGGTCCGTGTTTCAGATTGATGTGCTGGCTGCACAGTCAACCAACCATTCGTATTATGAGGGATCTTGAACTAAAACCAGTCATGGCATTCAGATACGAGCTGCTTTCGGACCATAATCAAGTGACAACTGAAACGGATTCAAATTTATTGAGTCGTCAGAGAGCCAGTGCTGCATCTGCATCTGCATCTGCATCTGTTAACATGCCACGTACGTTTCCCGTTTTTGTTTCCCCCCCGACAATAGTGACATGTAGTATTTCATTTCATTCATCCCGTTTCGTACTACTTTCGTGTTCCCGTGAACCACGGGGCCTTCCATTGTAGACCAGGTAAAGTCCACGGGGCGGCCTTCCAGCGTGCCCGGGGGCACTCAACATTTGACCTCCTTCAATTCCTTCGGTCAAGTCCCGGGTCCGGTCAAGAAGTAGTACATCAGCGCTTCAGTTCGTTCGTAATCTGCACGCCGCGTCATACATTTTGCGTTCTGCAACTGCCGGATTCGGCATACCGACTGCACAGTTGCTCGCTATCGTTTTTAGTCTAGGCGTCTAGCAACGATTGTTTCTATATATAGGACGATGGTTCTTTTTTAATAACAGTATAAAATGATGGTTTTTCACAAACCTGGAACTTTTGCTGTGTGTATACGCCGGCATTGGGTCCGGTCTCGAAAGTCAAACCCCTCCACAAGTGACAAATGTGCAGGTGTGATCGATCGATCGTCCGCACGCATAGGCCGTACGAAAACGGACGTGGTAGTTCAGAGTCTGGTACCGGCCGCACGGGCTCGTCAGAGTTACATTGCAGCAGGCAGTGAGCTCCTTGTTTCTTGCTCCGTTTCGGAGCCCCTCGCTCTCGCTCTCTCGTCTCGCCTGCTCATTTGGCACGCTCGTGTTGACCTGTCCCGAGCCCAACCAATCTGCCGCCGCCGCCGCATCAGCCATCGTTCTCTCCTCGCTCGGCTGTGCAGCCTGTGGGAGTTCTTTAAAACCCCCCTCGGCTTTCCACCCTTGTGCAGCTAGCTGCTAGCGCCCTCGACGACGACGACGCCGCCTCTCTGCCCCTCTCTCAGACTCCGCAATGGCCAGGCCGCGCAAGAACGCCGGTACCGACGAGGATAATCCTAACGCCGCCACGGGCGTCAGCGTCACCGGGAAGCCGCCGAAGCTGAAGCGGGTGCGGAGGAAGGGCGAGCCGCGGGAGAGCAGCACCCCGTCCCAGCGCAGCTCCGCGTACCGCGGCGTCACACGGTAACCACCATGCAAACCCCCGATTGCAATGCTCCGACACATTGTTTCCTCGATCCGTTGTGCTCGTCGATCAAATGTCACTAACCCAACCGAACCGGCCGGCGGCGGCGGCGCCAGGCACCGGTGGACGGGGCGGTTCGAGGCGCACCTGTGGGACAAGGACGCCCGCAATGGCTCCCGGAACAAGAAAGGCAAGCAAGGTACCCCCCATCATCGCTTCACCCCAATATTCCCCTCTACCTTCCTTACGGTTTCGTTTCGCGATCGCGACTGACCTCCGTGCTTGCCTGCGCGTGGTTCCTCTCTGCTGCCGTCGTCCTGCGATCGGCCGGCCCGGTTGGCGCACGCACTACGAACTGCAGTTTATCTCGGTGAGCAGAGCAGAGCTCCCTCCTTTCTCGCCGGCTCCATCCAATCCATGGGGTCGTTCCGCTTTGTCGTTTGCTCAACTGAACCTCCTTTTTCTCCTCGGCGTTTGATTTGCAGGTGCGTACGACGACGAGGAAGCGGCGGCGCGCGCGCACGACCTGGCGGCGCTCAAGTACTGGGGCCCCGCCACCGTCCTCAACTTCCCGGTACGCTCGGCTCTCTTCGATCAAGTTTTCAGCGAAAACCGCAGCAGCCGGGTTGGACTCTGACCGAACCGAGACCCCGTGCGTGTGCGTCCAAATTGCAATCAAATCTCTCTGCTGGCTGCTGCAGCTGTGCGGCTACGACGAGGAGCTGAGGGAGATGGAGGCGCAGCCCAGGGAGGAGTACATCGGGTCGCTGCGTCGGCGGAGCAGCGGCTTCTCGCGAGGGGTGTCCAAGTACAGGGGCGTTGCCAGGTTCGTTCAGTGCACCCCCATCCATCCCAGCCGCCGCCAAGTTTACCCTCAACATCTCATCGGAAATCCTCGGTCGATGCACGGGGCTGTTCAGTTCTCAACAAATTTTACAAAGTTTTCAAGATTTTCAGTCACATCAAATTTTATGGCACATATATAAGCATTAAATATAGATAAAAAATAACTAATTACATATAATTTATGAGATGATTTTTTTAAGTTTTTTATAATTAAACAATAATTATCAAATACAAATGAAAATACTAAAAAAACAACATTAACTCTGCAGGCATCATCACAACGGGCGATGGGAGGCGAGGATCGGGCGCGTGCTGGGCAACAAGTACCTCTACCTCGGCACTTTCGGTATGTATCGTACCATCTCATCTACTGGTCTAGAATATATTCCTATCATGTGAGTCAGCATGGGTTATCCAGAAGACAGCCATCTGGTGTGTCGTTACTAGCATCGTGTCATTCATCTTCTGAACCATATATAGAGGAAATAAACATCATTTGCTTTTGAGAGAGAAAAATAAAATATAGAACTTTTTGATGTGCTACTAGTAACTTTTCGCCGTCCACGCATTCTGAAACTCTGCTGGTGTGTTACCGGTTGGTCTCAAGTCAAAAGGTACGAATACGATCATCAAGGAGGACGTGTCCATAATAACCCTAATCGGATCTCCGAACATGTGGTTTGATTGAAGTGGGTCTATATGGTTCACTTTAATCACGAATCAGCCATTACTTCTGGCTTTTCTTTTGGATCCTTCACGTTAGCAGTGGCGGACCCAGGAATTAGGAGCAGGGTATGCCCATGATAAATTTTTTTTACATAAACGACACAAAATGTTTAGATCTGCTTAGATAAAAGATACATGTAGTTCAAATGCATTGCATATCTATAAATTTTATTTTGCAATTGAAAATGACATTTAATAGAACCAACAAAGGGAAAAGGAAAGGGATTTGAGTTTTATTACCTAGTCCAAGCAAAGGGGGCGTCATGACCGACGGGCCGCGTGGCGGTGCGGGGACGCCCGATGCCGGGGAGCGGAGCGGACGAAGCAGCAGCGCGGGGACGCCGGCAACGCGAGCGTCCGCACAGACCGCAGCGCCTGCTTGCGCGTCAGTGGCGAATCGCGAGCGGCGGCGAGCGGTCGAGGGTTGCGGAAGTGCCTGCCTGCGCGTCAGTGCGCGGCTGCCCTACCCCTACGGACTAGGCCTGATGGTTTTGGGATTTCGGGGAAGTAGGGAAGTGAGTGGAAAGGTTAGATGAGTCATGGACCGTCTGGATTCGCGTGGCTTATGGGGCTGCTTTTGAGTTAGAGGTGAATTACTGAATAAAATGACCTAGAAACAAAGAGAAACGTAGTTTTAACACCTTATGTATATTATACATGTATATATCTCAAATATCTATTAATTTTTTTTTCCAAAAATGTAGGGTATGCCTGGGAATACCCGGGCACAACGGTAGGTCCGTCCATGCACGTTAGGTTTTGTTTTGTCCTAAATTTTAGTTGCTCCTAAATAGTTTAGTCTATTTTAGTCACTCTGAAGTGGCTACAAATGACTAAAGGTCATTTAGTCCCGTTTAGTCATATAGACTCATAGTGTTTAGGTAAAAAATGACTAAATGAGACTAAATTTAGGAGCTCCTAGGTGAACCAAACACCCTCTTATTAAACAAACAAACACGCCAATAAATCAATATAAAATTCTCACAAACAGAAACATTTGATGATCAATTCAACGACTTGAATCATCACTGACAATAATAACAATTGGGTCTTGCTTCTAAATTATATGTTTTTGTCATTACGATGAAAATCAACATGTATGCTCTAAACTACCCATCACTTTCATTATCAAAGTAATCCTCTATATCTGCATGTAAATCACCACTATTATTGTAGTGCAATGTTATAGTAATCCCATTGCCCACTAAGAGGTGATGAGGCATTGATTTTTTTAAACGAAATACTTAAATAAATAAATAAAATTTAAGACAAGAGAAAAAATATTTCCAAATCCCTTAACCACAAGAGAAGATAGAAGTGACATAGCTCAAGCTAGGATTAGTGCAAAAGAAAATTATGAATACGTGCGGAAAAGGACTGTAAGTATGGTAATCAAGGTTTGATTAGCTGTGGTCATAGATTTATTTATAGACTTTTAGTACTTATTATGCCTCTCGGTTGTTATAAGTACTACTGTAACCAGAGTTTGTCAAGGAAGTACTATTTTACTGCTAAATTTAAGTACTCCTTCCATACTCGTGGTGACAGCAACGCAAGAGGAGGCGGCGGTGGCGTACGACATCGCCGCTATAGAGCACCGTGGCCTCAACGCGGTCACCAACTTCGACATCAGCCACTACGTCAATCACTGGCATCGACACTGCCACGGCCCCTCCGACGACAGCCTCGGCGTGGTGGTGGACGACGTCGCCGCGTTCCAGCTACCAGATGACCTGCCCGAGTGCCCGGCGGCCGCCATCGGCGTCGAGGAGACCACGGGCGGCGACGCGGAATTCCACAACGGCGAGGAGGGCTACCTGCAGCACCACACCAGCGGACCCTTCGGCGCGCAGCAGCAGCTTCCTGACGAGACGGGAGCGCTAGCGGCTCATCAAATGGCGCCAAATTCGTCGGCGCTCGACATGGTGTTGCAGTCTCCCAAGTTCAAGGAGCTGATGGAGCAGGTCTCCGCGGCGGCGGCGGCGGTGGCCTCCGAGAGCAGCATCGGCGGCAGCATGAGCAGCAGCTCGCCGTCGCCGTCTTTGTCCTCGTTCTCGCCTTCGCCTCTGCAGCTGCCATCGCCGTCGTCTTTGTCCTCGTTCTCGCCTTCGTCGCCTCTGCAGCAGCCATCGCCGCCGCTGCAGCAGCCTGAGTTCGTCGAAGGAGCGCCGGCGGCTCGGTGCAGCTTCCCGGACGACGTGCAGACGTTCTTCGATTTCGAGAACGAGAGCGACATGAGCTTCATGTACGCGGAGGTTGACACGTTCCTCTTCGGGGACCTGGGCGCGTACGCGGCGCCGATATTCCACTTCGACCTAGACGTGTGATCTGGATCGGACGGCTGGCGTTTAAAGACGCCGCGAGCAATTTTTTTAAACGGCTTCATAATTTTTGTTTATGATGATGACATGACTACTACCAAGGTTTACTTGGAAGAGGTAGGATTAGTTGAGTATTCTCGCCCCTGTTTCAAATAGCTAGAATGGGGAAATATGTTTCTCTTTTTTTTTTCATTTTTTTCCACCGAAAGGTCAAAGGTGTACACGTCCAAATGAAGGAACAATAACTAATCAACATTAATAATATGTAAAAGTATATATGGGACATGCTATACTCAGAAAAATTTCCTTTTTGCCGTTGATGCATATAGTCTTTGTTGTGTGCAAAACATCTACAGTATTCCGATCGGACTTGGTAATGCACTAATGTTATCTTCAACCTCCGTATTGCTCCCCCTTGTTTCTCTCTCCCACTCGTCTCACAAAATCACAAAACCTCTTGGATGATGCCGTGCTCTTTTTCGTGGCTTTTAATTTTTGATGAAGGGTAAATAAATTTGTTTTTGAAGGTTAGGGTAAATAAATTTACAGAGGTGTTTGGTTTGAAGCAGTGGCGGAGTCCGGTATTTGGCAAGCTTTGGCCACCGCCATACCTAAAGTTTATAAAAAAAATACTATATATATATATATGTATTATATACAAGTAAATACATATGAAATACATATGTCAATATGTTATACAAGCTAGTACGTTGGTTCTTTTACAAATTTTGCCACACCTAAATTTTTTTTCTGCCTCCGCCACTGGTTTGAAGAACAATCTTATCTTAGATAAGGAGGTATATCATGATTTCATTCCTGAAATTTGATAGGACGACCCTGCCCGCATCAACTAGGCGCCATCCATCCACGGCCCGGCTCCGGTTGCACCGCAGCCGCCAGCAAGGTCACCGCGGCTCTGAGGGAAGCCGAGGGGCCGCGTCGCCCCCAGGGAGGCCGCGGTACCAGCAGCAGTCACCGCCTAAAAATGTCGTTCCCACACTCACGCAAGGTCTCTTGGGACGCCGCCGTGGTCGAAGTAGGACAAAGCTTGCAGCCTCAACCTGCAGGACCAATCCACCCTGTTGATCTATCAAGTGGCCTGGTCGCTACCGCAAGATCTCCGGCAGCGCGCCGCCGATTCAGGTCGGTAATGCTCAACCAAACTCCACCTCGAGGGTGCTCATCAATGGCCTGCAAGGTCTGAGATTCCACCATGCCAGGGGAGTTCGCCAAGGCGATCCTCTATCGCTAATGCTTTTTATCCTCGCCATGGACCCCTTGCAGCGTATGCTTGAGCTAGCAACCCAGAATGGCGCTATATCCCCGCTACCCTCGACCATTGCTAGATGGAGAGCTTCCCTGTATGCGGACGATGCGGCCATCTTCTTAAACCCTACAAAGGATGACATTGCTGCAACTCAAGTGGTTCTCCAAGCTTTTGGCAACATCTCCGGACTCCACATTAATATGGACAAGAGCTCCGTCCACCCGATCAGATGTGAAGACATAGACCTTGATCATGTCCTTGGGTCTTTCACCGGGATCAGAGGCACCTTCCCTTGTCGCTACCTCGGACTTCAGCTACACACGCGTGCACTGTGGAAGGTTCACATACAGCCACTCATCGAACGAATTGGGCAGAGACTTCCCGGATGGAAAGGGAAGTGGCTCAACAGAGCTGGACGCCTTACCTTAGTCCAGTCCGTCCTCTCGGCTATGCCTACCTATCACCTAACGGTATTCCTGTTACCTGTTTGGGCCCGCAAAAGCATAGACAAGATCAGAAGAGGAGAACGCCAACGGGAGACATTGTCTCGTCAACTAGCCAACAGTAACTAGACCTAAGGACCTCGAGGGGCTCAAGGTACCGGACCTCGAGAAATTCAGCAGGGCACTGCGGCTGAGATGGCTATGGCAAGAATGGGTGGACACCTCCAAGCCGTGGGTGGGAATGGCGGTCCCCTGCAACGATCTTGATCGGGCTCTGTTCATGGCATCGACTAGAGTTACCATTGGGGATGGCCGAAAGGCACGATTCTAGCACGATAGCTGGCTTGATGGCGAGGCCCCAAAATTCCTAGCACCCAACCTTTTTGAGGTCATCAGGTTCAAGAACAGGAACGTGCACTTTGAGCTCCGGAACAACGTCTAGATCGCTGCACTGAGGGGGCGAATCCACCTACCAGCAGGTGGAAGAATTCATCTCGCTATGGATCAGGATACAACAGGTTCACCTAATGCCGGGCACTCCCGACACCATCATCTGGAGATGGACAGCTAGTGGTGTTTATTCCACCAGATCAGCATATAGGATCCAATTTTCTGGGTTCTATAGAGCTTTCAGAGGAGACCTCATATGGAAAGCGCACACAGAGAACAAATGCAAGGTTTTTGCATGGATCATGGCACGGGAAAAATCTCTCACGGCAGATAATCTACAGAAGAAGGGTTGGCCCCACCAAGAGCGTTGCACCTTGTGCAATGGATCCCTGAAAAAATGCCTTCACCTCGCCCTGCTATGCCCATTCTCTAGACTAGTGTGGGAGCAGATTCTTCGGTGGGAGAACTTTGATACCGGCCAAGTACTACCGACAACTGAACCAGCCTATCTCCTCACTTGGTGGGAGAAAGCACAATCTAGGATAGACAAAAATGACAGGAGGCGCTTCAATGGACTAGTCATCTACACCATCTGGAACGTCTAGAAAGAAAGGAACAGGAGAATTTTCTCCAACTCGCCTGAGACGGCGCTGCAGGTGGCTGCGAGAACAAAAGAAGGAGGAGGGCCCAAATTTGGAGCGTATAATCGTTTTTAGTGTTATTGTATTTTGTTTCTCAATCCCCCAGATCAAGGTTGGGTGGAGGGGGAACTGCTGTACATAAACTCCTTTTTCAATCTTAATTGAGAGGCAGAGCTTTTAAAAAAAAATTATCTCTTGGATAGATTGGCTGGTGGCTTATTTCCTTCTTGCAGTGTTGTGCTGGCCTGCCGTCTGCCACCTCTTCGTCGATGGCTTAGAGTGCGAGGTTTGCAACGCCGGGATCCCACCATGGGGCGGCGCGTGAGCTCACCCGTCAGCGTCAAGGCAAACTGAACCAGTCTCCGCCCATCGTGTCCCGCTCGTGAAAAAAATTGTTCCAGTTTGTCGGTGATGGGTTCGACTGCAGAAATTTTCCTCCGGCGGCAAACTGAACCTGGTTTCAGGCTTTCAGCAGGCGTAGTTTTGGTGGGGGTTCAGTAGTTCTTGTGCATCTGATTCTAGCTGTCATTTTGCTGTGTTTGGAAGTTTTAGTTGATTTGTTGATGATCGTCCAGGTTTTCGGCGTGGAAGATGAATCGGCATGGATCAAAGGGCCTGGATTGTAACTCTGAATGCTGATGTTCTTTTATCTCTGTTAATCTGAATAAAGTTGGCTAATCCCGTGTGATCACTGATTAGTGTTTAGTTTGTTTGAAGTTGCCTGATGCTAAGCTTGTAGTTCCAGTTTGCTGAAGATGATGCATATATGATACTCCTATATCTTTTGCTTGTTTTGTTCTGTTTGTGCTGAAGCAATGGTTTCGTAAGAAACCAAGGTAATGAAACTATGAAGTTCAGTTCACTCCAAGCATCCTGTGTAAACCGATGTATGGGAGGAATGGGGATATTAGATTTGGAGACTCAGAACCTTTGTTTACTTAGTAAATGGTTATTCAAGCTTTTCAATGAGGAGGGTCTATGTCGAAGACAGGTGTATCACAGTTAGAAAAACGTCCAGGGGATTCCCACTTTTGGTATGGGCTAATGAGTGTAAAAGATTTGTTGCTACAGTTTGGTAAGTTTAAAGTTAACAATGGGCAACAAACCAGATTTTTGGAGGACATGTGGATTGATCAACAACCATTAATGTGCTGATTTTCAGAACTGTACAGAATTGTAAGGGAAAGAGGGGTATCAGTAGCAAGTGTTTTAAATTCAACACCACTGAATATCTCTTTTAGGAGAGGATTAGCAGGGGAACGACTAAATGAGTGGCTAAAGCTAGTCTCTTTAGTTATTCCAGTAAGCCTAAATAATGACAAGGACAGCTTCATTTGGCAAATAAAAAAGAATGGAGTTTTCTCTACGCAGTCATTATATAGGGAGATAATGAAAAGAGAGAAGATTTCAGGAAATGAAGTGTTCTGG
>Ga0182004_10001477_pt1 | contig 17243 bp, 15 predicted proteins | sample Sormic07211540_1_FD_120479 | JGI IMG/M metagenome (GOLD analysis project Ga0182004, IMG submission 120479) | Endophyte microbial communities from Sorghum bicolor roots, Mead, Nebraska, USA - 072115-40_1 MetaG | ecosystem: Host-associated > Plants > Roots > Unclassified | place: USA: Nebraska...
GTTAAAATGCTACATCGGTATTAATCTGTGCGCTTGCAGATCCCATTCATTATTTATTTAGATGAGCAATTGCATATTTCAATACCGCGTCTCTCATGTCATGCTGGGGATGACAACTTGGCTCAAGTGGTATGAGGGATAGGTTTGGCATTTTTGGCACCGCTATCAGAATTAGAAAACTGTCTACTTTTGGTAGTGATGTTAAGAATACCCAACAACCACCCTCTCCAATCTTGCATCCACCATCCTCACCGATCATGCCTCAATCACTATCCCCACAACCATCACCTAAACCACAATGTTCACTACCATCACCTAAACCCCAAGCTTTGCCGCCATTAGCTCCACCACAATCTTCCACACCACCACCGCCACCCAAAAATGATGATAGGACACCACCACCACCACCACCCAAAGATGACAAGACTACACCACCACTACCAAAAAATCAAAGTTTTTGATGCCCAAATTGGTTTCCCCATATGAGCCAAAGAAGGAGACTGCTGGTATGACCTTGTTTCTATCATAAATTGCAAGGAGTCGCACGTCAAAATTTGTTGACTTGGTAGAGCACGAGAAGGAGGCGAAAAGCTCTGAAACACCTATTGTAAATACCAGGCCACCAACGAAATATGATTACAAATTCGTCCCTACTAAATATGAGCCGAGCAGGCCTCTACTCAGTTGGGACAAACTCAGAAAGGTCCCAACTAGTATAAAAAGGATGCATGACTAGTATATGAGAGCAACTTCTATTGGCATCGACATGATCAATGTGAATATACCACCAAAAGCATTCAACAGTGATCTCGCTGAGCGTGCAAAGGTAATAGCTGAAAAGCGAAAAAATTATGAATGTCTATACGACCTCTACATAGCCTTGGCACTGCCCAAGTTTCAAGACCGGGAATATGTTGTGGCCCCATAAGTGTCACTTTGTATGCATCGTTGTATTAGTAATTCCAATGGGCACTTGCATCATAATCTCGATTCTCTCAGAGAGCACTGGATTTGCCTCCTCATTAATCCCAGGCTAGGACGTATGATAGTCTTAGACTCCACAGACTACGATCCTTCAAGTTATGCGAAATTCATTACACACATAGAACGGTAAGCCGAGTAAATATGCATACATACTTTTATAAGAGTTTCAGAATAACTTAAGGAATGTATTCGATACCATAGGGCTAGGGATGAAAACAGATCGGATACGGACGAATATCACCGATATCATATTTGTTTTCATATTTCTGGTCGGATTCGGATTCGAATACGGATAATGTCAATCATGTCGGATAAGATATGACTAGATGTCGACATCATAAATATAAGATTAAAGGTAGTATCGGATGTTGAATATTCGAAATCAGATATGGACAGATCTGAACCCCTCTAAACGAATTCGGTCTCGAATACGGTCGGAAAATATTCATACCGTTTTCATCCCTACATAGGCCCTATAGATATTATAAGATTAAAGGTAGAAGATGTGAGTCATCAGAAGCGGGGCAGCCATTAAGATTATTTTATAAATGGCCGGTACGTACCAAAATTTACCAAGTTATCTTTGTTTTATACATACAATATGCATAGGATGATGTTGCAACTAATAAACATCCACTTTTTTGTTATGCAGTGCCACAAGCAACCAGTCAGATCGGTCCATTGTGGATTCTATGTCTACGAGTTCATGAGAGAGACCGGAAGATATGTCACTAACCCTTCTAAGGTAATGCTCTAATAGTTGTTTATATAGTTGTGTTATTTGTGGTTGCTAAGTATGTGTTATGAACTATAAATATATGATGTTTCTAACTTTCTCCGCAGCAACATGAGTTGAAAAAGGCGAAGAGTGTGACTCAAGCTGTTCTATACAAGGTAGTTGAGAACCTTTGCACTTTCCTCTTAAGAGAAGTCATTAAGGAAAATATCACGATCGGACCAGCACCCTATCAAAGCCTGAGTACAGAGTGCTAAGAGATATTAGTAGGCTAAAGCTAACTCGATCGGGTTATTAGAGCAGAGGTTTCAGATATGAAACCTCTAATGTATGTAAACACAAAAAACTTGATGTGCGATGTTTGTAATTAATGTAAATTTATGTACAAAGTAATGGTATATATAAATAAATTGCATGTTGCATTGTTGACATGATCGACTAGGCTTTAGTAGTTTCAATATTCTGTATATATATATATATTATATGTATATATTAATATATATATATTAAAAATAGGGTCTGGTGGAAAAAATTAGAAATTGATGGAAAATTTAAAAATCTTAGCACAGGAGGTTTGGTTACGTGAACTGCTTATAGAAATTAATTTCTACAGGCGGTTGACATAACCGCCTATAGAAAAGGGTTGCGAACCGCCTATACAGTAGTGTCGGCGTCTAGACTCGTCGTCTAGACACAAACAAGTGATGAGTTTGCGCGTCTACCTAAACCCGGATGGTGATGCAAGTGGAACACAGGAAATTTATATTGGTTCGGGCTAAGAATGCCCTACGTCCAGTGAGGTCGGTGATCTGTATTGCCTTGCACCCAAGAGTGCTCGTAGTAGGGGTATACAATCAGGTTGCGAGAGAGGGCTAAGTCCCAAGTCTCGACTTTGGGTGGTGGACAGAGCGCTACTTGCTACTCTGTGTGTGAACTCGCTTAGAGTTGTGGTGTGTGGCTTGAGTCTTGGTTGCTTTGATTGTGTGTATTGTTAGCCGTGTGTTGGAAGCGAGCTCTGGCTCCCCTTTTATAGTCTCAAGGGGGACATAAGATTTTACATGTGTGACTGGTGATCTTCCTCTGGTGAGTGGTGAAGCCACAGTCCCGATCCTGTAGAAGCTTGTCCGTCTCGTCCTTGAGGTATGGCTGACACCATGGTTGTTCCTGTGAAGGGTTGCCGAGCCCTGTTGAAGTCGTGGGGGTCGGATCGGTGTCACTGCTGCACGTCCTGTAACAGTGGGAGAAGACAGCTAATAGTGACACTGGTTAATCTTTCTCATTCCTCTTTTACTGTGAGGCGGTACACCACAGTGAAAGAGGTAAGGCTGCATAGTGAAAGAGGTAAGGCTACAGTGGCTGGGGTGGTTGGAATAGTCGCCACCATGCCCTGCCGTAGTATGGGGGTCACTGCGTCTGTCACGTCGTGGATACGGGTGCCGTGTGTTGGAAGCCTGGCTCTGTGATGGGGTCTCGAGTGAGGCGGCGTTTGGCGCCCGAGCCCAAGAGGGGTCGGGCGAGCTGGGGCTTACTTCCGAGGCCAAGGGGTTAAGCGAGCCGGAGTCCGTGCCCGAGCCCTGGTGTTCACAGATGGTTTGCTTTGTCTTTTGCTATTTTTATTATTATGATTTGGATATCTTCTTTATGGTACCTAACAAGTAGCTCTGTACTAGTGGCATTTGATGAGGCTCACCATGGCTCCAGCTCCGCCTCTACGTTGTTGTACATCACTGTATATTCTTATGTGTCACTGTATAGCAAAATTTTTAGGTTTTGGATAGCGTAGTATTTTTGTTTTTATTTGATAATTATTGTTCAATCATGGATTAAGACTTTGTTTTAGTTCCCAAAAAGTATGAAAAAAATTTCAAGATTTCCCATCACATCGAATCTTACGACACATGTATAGAGCACTAAATATAGACAAAAATAAAAACTAATTACACAGTTTTTCTGTAATTTGTGAGACAAATCTTTTAAGCTTAATTAGTTTATGATTGGAAAATATTTATTAAATCGAAACGAAATTTCTACAGTACCCGAAACCAAAAAAAATTGCTAACTGAACAAGGCCAGACTAGGCTCAAAAGATTCATCTCACGATTTACAGATAAATTGTGTAATTAATTTTTATTTTTATCTATATTTAATTATTCATACATGTACCGCAAAATTTGATGTAACAAAATCTTAATTTTTTTAAATTTTTAGATCAACTAAACAAGACCTTACCTCCGACAGGTGCCATCGGAGCAGGAGCTGCGTTTCGTGGCTGCTCCGTCGTAGTACTTTCACAGTACTAGAGTACAGTGTGAGAGCTACGGAGCCTGGCCAAACGAGCTAGGCCTTGTTCACTCAAAAAAACTATTTTTTTTAAATTTCTTATCATATTTAATCTTACGGCACATGCATGAAGCACTAAACATAGATAAAAAAATAAAAACTAATTGTACAATTTACTTGTAATCGCGAGATGAATCTTTTGAGTCTAGTTAGTCCATAATTAGACAATAACTACCAAATAAAAACGAAAGTGCTACAATACCCAAACAAAAAAATTCGGACTAAACAAGGTCCTAATTAATGTCTCGTACTTGAAATCAAACAAACTTAAGTTTGATCATCTTTTAAAAAAATAACTTAAGTTTGATTAAATCTATATAATTTTAGTTAAGATTAAGAACATCAAATAATCATCATTAGTAAGGTTGGATAACAAGCCAGCTCGGCTCAGCTCACCTCATTCAGGCTCGTTAGGATAACGAGCTACCTCGGCTCGGCTCATTCAGGCTCGTTAAGATAACGAGCTACCTCGGCTGGGCTCGGCTCGTTATTTAACGAGCCACAAAACTGGCTCGGTTCGGCTCGTTATGAGCTTAAGCTGGCTCGTTAAGCTCGCGAGTTAGACATAAAAAGTATACAAAATATAATATTTATATATATCTAAAGCTTAGAAATAATAATAAAATAAAAATAATATATCTAATAGTCTTAAGTTAAACAAAATTTATATGAACTAACATCACTGTTCGCCTAAACGGCCGTTTAGACAGTTTAAACGCCGTGTAAACGCTACACAATGATACACCGTTTCCGTTTAATCATCTGTTTAGTCCGTTTAATTGACCGTTTAACCCGTTTAATGGACTGTTTAGCCCGAATAATGGCTAAACGGCAGGTGACCGACTGTTTACCGTTTAGCGTTTAGAAAAACATTGACTAACATATCAAACATTTATAAAGTGTAAGACATGAAGTAATACAAAACTATTATAAGTTATGATGACGTTTTCGCGAGCAGTTGCGAGCTAGCTCGAGTTGGCTCGTTATGGCTAACGAGCTAAAATCTTAGGTCGGCGTGCCGAGCTAAGCTAGCCACGAGCCGAGCGAGATAACGAGCTTCGAGTTTTTCGTCCGGCTTTAATTATTAGATTATTAATCATAATTTTTTATAGTAATTTTATTTCAAGGTACAAATATTAATACTATCCTCCAATGATCTAAGAGTAATCAAAATTAAGGCCTTGTTTAGTTTCAAGACGAAAAGTTTTTGGGTGTCACATCAAATATGTTGGCACATATTTGAAGTACTAAACATAGATACAAAACTGTGAGATGAATTTATTAAGCTTAATTAATCCGTCATTAGTAGCAGTTATGGCTAATCATGGGCTAATTAGACTTAAAAGATTCGTCTCGTGATTTACAATTAAATTGTGTAATTAGTTTTTGTTTTCATCTTTATTTAATATTTTATGTATGTATCAAAGATTCAATGTGATGGGTAAAAAAAATTTGGGTAGAAAACTAAACAAGGCCTAAGATTTGTACGGCTGGAAGTGTGAGATGCATTTATTTTGGGTATGTATACAGTCGGCCGTTCCGTTCGCGTCCAACGGCTAGACACTCCATGCTTTCAAAGCAGAGGCCACGCGGCAGGTAGCCTATCGAAGCCCACTACCAGAGCACACACATCTCCCCATGACTGACGACTCCGCCGGCGACTCGTCATTTTCATCCGCCGCCGCCATCCTCGTCGACCGACCCTGAGTGCCGCTATCTGCGAGGGAAGAGGTCGTCACCTCAACACTCAGGCGGCGGCGTGCCAGGTGCTGCCGCTCCCAGGCAGGTGCTTTTGGGGGAGTTTCCTGCCTTTGTCGCCGCAATCACGGCCGCCGGTCATTTGCCTGCCGCCCACGCCGTGCTCAGGCCGCATTGCTTTTCCTACGCGCGCCCGAAGCACTGTCGAGGTGAAGCCCCTGCTTTGTGAGCTTCTTCCTTTTCGCATTTCAGATTTCGAAATTAAATTCAGCACTGTCAAAACCCTCATCCGCGGTTTCACTTCTTCAGTCCCCTCGTCTCCCTCGAAATTTCCTTGAACCATACCCGAAGCTTCAAGCATGGTTCGATTACCTGCGGAGGAGGAGGGGAAGGATGCCGGCACGGGCTCCGGCAGCTGGCCACGCACCCGCCGCTACGCCGTGGGGGATGAGGTCGAGGTCCTCTTCACCGGACCGGGCTTCCGCGGCGCGCGCTTCGAGGCCACCGTCATTGCGCGCCTCCCGGGCTCCGATCGCTACAAGGTAGTCTACTCCAAACTCGTCGTCCGCCGCGGCGGCCCCCCGCTGCGGGAGGTCGTGGCAGGCTCCAATGTACGGCCGAGACCGCCGCAGCCGGCGGCGGCGGGGCGCGAGTTGGAGCTGTTCGATCTCGTCGAGGCGTGCCACAACGACGGATGGTGGCCGGGCGTCGTCTCCGACATCCGGCCCAAGCGGAGGCGGAACCAGGAGACACAGTTCGCCGTGTCGTTCCCTCTGTTTCGCGAGGTAGTGGTGCTCTCGGCCTCGTTTGTGCGGCCCAGGCAGGAGTTCGTGTACGGAAGCTGGATAGACGCCAAGGAAGTGGTGAGCTAGAGCTTTGCTCTGTCGCATAGAAGCTTCTTTTTCATTTAGCACTCCAGCTGCACTAGCTTCACATTAAACAGTTCAGTTCCTGCTTAATTTTGGTTGAAATCCCCACAATCCAAACAGGGACTTAGGATTTTAAGTGTCCATCAATCAATGATATTTATTAAGAAACATAATGTACTCTGTTCAGTTTTCAGGATTAATTTTATTGCGCAACAAACTTATATACTATTTCAGCAAATGAATGCACATAACTATTTTGCAAAAACCTGTTTCTGTACTGGATGCACAAGAGTTTGTTCTTGCATTTCTTAGACCTAAGCATGCTCCATTGTTTTATTGTGTTTATTTAATGTCATACTGATCAGCTCATGCAAAAAGGTATCCAGTAGCCTCTTAGAAGAGTTTTGCATGCATTGATCACGAACCATCTGCCCGTTGGGACGCTCAACCATGCAAGCCAAACAGTACCTGGAATGGAAAGACTAGTGTCACCATAGGTTTATTTGTCTACCATATCCATTTGAGAATAAGGTGGATTCATTTATACATCTGTACAACTAAATCATTGCAAGTTATGGATTGTAACTACGCGATCATGTTTACTCAAACTGCCCAGTAGCTTAGTTTAGACTGTAGGGTTATCTAAGCCACCTTATTCAAGTGCTAAGAGAGCATTTGCAAGGAAGCTTTAAGAGCTCCATGGCATTTTTAGTTTGCCAAATAAATTATCTCATGGTTTTAGTTAACCTGACTTTGTTGGAAACAGATTGACTGCTTCTTTTCACTAATTTGAATGCAGCTGCGAGGGATACCGCAACATGCAGAAGGAAGCCACATAGAAGTGATGTGTGATAAACAGGGCAGAGTTTGGAGGCCGGCTACTATCAAGAAGATGGTCGGCAGTACCAACTATGTTGTTAGCTATGGAAATGGGGAGATCTCTACTGAGGTCCTCCACACAATGTTCATTCGGCCAGAACCCATCTATGACAAAATGAAGTTGGAATATGAATTGAAGCCCTCAGCAGAGGTGGAAGTATATTACGATGGCAGCTGGTCACTAGGTGTCATTGCAGATGTTGGCAGCTGTGAACCTAGAAGATACAGAGTAAAGGTAAAAGAGCATAACAATGCAAATGGAGATGACTACATGATTGTGTCAAGTGCGTCCTTGAGACCCAAGGCCAAATGGGACAGTCAGGAATGGAGGCTACGTTCTACCAAGGTGTTTTACCAGTTTTATCCTCTAATGATGATCTGTCTTGATTTTACTTCTAAATGTTGTTTCTATTGCTTCGCATGATTGCAAGTTCACGATATCTTTGTTTGGATGTGTTGCTTGCAATGTGTTCCTTCGCATGGTTCAAAGTTTACGATATCTTTGTTTCTATTGTTTTAGATGTGTTACTTGTAGTGTGTTGTGTACTAATGACCCCTTTTTGTTTACTAGAAATATGCCAAGAACAGAAATTATTCAGATTCCCAGTATTCACCAGATTCTTACAGTTCATCAGATTCTGAATATTCATCAGATTCTTACAATTCATTAGATTCAGACTATTCATCAGAGTTCTCCACACCTGGTGGAAATAGTGATCAGTATAGCTCAATCCCTAACAAAAGGGTGATGAAAGAAAATGCGCAAACCGAAGAGGTGCATTTGAGGCACTTTTTAAATCTCAGGCAAGATAGAGACAGATTACCATTAAAGGATGTTATGGATATGGAAATATCTTCTGAAATGCATGTATCTACGGTGAATAAACAAGAGAGGGAACTGGAAGGTTTGGGGTTGGGGGATGCAAATGGGGAAGAGCAAATACTGGAAGCCAATGGAGTGGAGAAGTTAATCTGTACACCATGTGATGGAAAAGAAAGGCACTCCTTGCCAAAGGTACACAATCTTGTTTTGAATTATTTTATCTTTCTAGCACCAAAATTTGAAATTAAAGTATTACTCATTTCACCAGCATTCAAAAGTGTGGGCAGTTATTTTAGCAGAAGGCTGGTGCATTTCTCAGATACTGTATCATTCCATTTTTTAGCTTCAATACCTTGCAACTGTTATCATGCACTTTTTTGGTCCCTGATTCTTCCTCACTACTGATTGAGATTCCTTGCTGTTTTCATCTGGTCATGTAATCTAGGCACTTCATAGTAAGAGAAAGGACCTTTCTGTTTCTTCACTTGATGATGTTATTGAAATTGGTAGCGAGTACAGCTGTGGTGATGTTGGGATCAGTGATGACGCTAGCCATGGAAATTTTATTGAAATTAGCGACGATTCTAGTTACAACCCAATCAAAAAGCAAAGGCGGATGAATCTCCCAGATGAAGAACTCCATTCCAATCATTTGATACACAATAATCAAGCACCATATTCTGCATCAAGATTGTGGCAAGCACAGAATCGTCAGCATTATCTTTTGCTAGATGCATCAAGACATTCTAAAGAACATGCATGTAGAAATGTGTTATCACAGTCCACGGAGCCATTGGAATCATCACAGGATCATTCCCACAAGGATGGTGGGCAACAGATTCCTTTGCCTGGTTGCCAGGTCCAAGAGTTTATTCTTGGAAGGAATGAAGCAGAAGAAACACAACTGTTACACCATCTCCATTTAGAAAACACGTTGATGAAACTTGATGATTCTGCTGCTGGATGTGAAAACCATGAAATGTGCCAAAAAATTACAAAGGTAGCAGCTCTTCTAGTGTTTCTCTTTTCTCCTTTTTCCTCTCTTTGAGATATACATATATGATATATCTATCTCAATACTGATGCAGGTGAACAGTTGGGTGGCTGGTACTTCCATTGAAAACAAAAAAACAGGCATTTCACCTGAGGAGGTGGCAGTCTTCTCAATCGGGAAATTAGAACCACCTTCATCTGGACAAAAGGGTGTTAAGGCTGACCTCTTGTCTATTGAATCCCGTAACCATAACAAAGTAAGTACTCTTTGTCACAAACTCACAATCAGCTAATTGTCATATCCATATAGCCTGGTTTTCTTCTAGTTTACTGAATTCCATGTAATTTTTCAATCACTCTGCATCTGTTGATGATTCTATCGGCAGATGGAGATAAAAAATGAAAGAATGGGTATGTCCTTAATCGGGAAATTAGAACCACCTTCATCTGGACAAAAGTGTGTTAAGGCTGACCTCTTGTGTATTGAATCCAGTAACGATAACAAAGTAAGTACTCTTTGTCACAATCAGCTAATTGCCATATCCATATAGCCTGGTTTTCTTCTAGTTTATTGAATTCCATGTAATTTTTCAATCACTGTGCATCTGTTGATGATTCTATCGGCAGATGGAGATAAAAAATGAAAGAATGGATATGTCTCTTGTGTCAGCAGAAGGGTTTCACCTGGAAACCTGTACGAACTGTAAGTCTTGCAAAATCAAAAAAGTAGTTTTTTTAGTGCATTGATACACTGACTGACAGGACCAACTGTTTCCAGCAGACAAGGATATTGCAATTTTATCATATCCTGAATGCAATGCATTGTCACAACAACCTTGGGGTCAATCTCTAGAATCTGTTTCTGAGAAATTAGCAGGACGATCTCCATTGCTTCATCCTAGTGTGACGGCGGATATATCAGCATTTCTGCCACTGACAGTGCCTAACAGCAGCTATCTTTCTCCAGTGTTCTCTACAACTTCCTTGCTGCTGATGCCTAAAAACAAAATGGAGGTCTTTGAGAAGCTACCACAGAATCCACACTTCCGTGAGGCATGGAATTGTCCTCCAGAACGTCGTGAAGGAAAAGCCCTAGAACTTATGGTCTATTTTGCAAACATGGCTGTAAGCATCAAGAACATGCGAATTCAGGATGAACCACGACTTTTTGAAGAGAAGATGAACATCCTATTAGATATGGAAGAAGACAACGGGTTTGAAGCTGGCCCCCTGAAGGTCCGCCTGCATAACCTACTTTGTACAAAGACTTGCCAGATTAACCTCAAGAGCAAGAAGGTAAGATTAGAGAAGGAGATATGTGAGATAGAAGCAATGAACTGTGGATTAGAGCAGCGACTCAAGGTGCTTGACATGTGCGTCATGGGAATGGAAGAGAATAAATACCAGGAGATGAAAGCTTCACTTGACATGCAAAAAACAGAAAATTGGTCATCTATTTCAAAGCTCCAAGTCGATTTGTGTCAAGTTGAGGAGTCACTCAAGCATGCTGAAGCCGAATTTTGTAGTATTGCTACTGCACCATGGCAATCAGATGATGGACCTTTGCTAAGGTAATCTTGCTGAGCTATTATATATGGGAGGTAACCCTTCTCGTCTACACTTGATCTGTTTATGTATATATATGTATGCTTTCTTCACGGATCTGAGAGAGAAAATGATCTTCAGTTATGTGTATTTTGAGCATGCAGTCTGCCCCACCTAAATGATCTTCAGATATGTATATTTTGAGTTGTAATGCTTGTTGCTCTCTTGAGTTGTAGCTCATAGGCAATGTTGCAATTTGTTAAGTTGAACATCCTACGTGATATTTTCAGCAATTAGAAGACCTGTTATTTTCTTGAACATGATATAATAAGTTGACAGGAGTCGAAGAAGGCTCCTACAAGCCCATTAGGGCATGCTTTTACATGAGTGACTAGCCAAGAAACAAGAAACTTAGACTAGCGACCTAAACACCACACTGCGGCCGGCCAGCTATGTCTACCTCTTAAATTTAAATGGTTTTCTTATTTTTTTCAATAGGCATAGGTGAACATGGTTTTAACATGTAGGAAAATCACATGGAAACTGCACCACTCAAAACTATAAAATCCTCTAAATTGGTAGGCGTATCAAGTGATGGGTGCAAGTGCAACAGAGGTCGATCGATCGGTAGTGAAACTTAATTGCTAGCATTTCTCGTCGGCGGCCATGGCGGACTGCGGCTGCTCCGCCTGCCTGCTGGCCGGTGCTGTTGCCCACATGGCGCAGACGAGGTATGCGACGAGGTTGACAACGCCGAGCACGGCCAGCAGCCAGTAGAAGTAGTCGAGGCGGCTGTGGTTGATGGTGTCGCCGAGCCACCGCGTGCAGCTCTTGACGAGCGAGACGAGCGCGCTGCTGAGGAAGAAGCCGAGCGAGAGCGTGGTGAGGAAGAGGCCCGTGCTCATCGTCTTCATGCTCTTGGGCGACCGCGTGATGAAGAAGTCCAGCTGCCCCGTGTAGATGAACGCCTCGCCGGCGCCCACCAGCAGGAACTGCGGCGTCAGCATGAACACGCTGATGGGCAGCGACCCATGCCCTGCGCCGCGACTCGTGGCAGCGACGGCGAGGCGTTTCTTCTCGCAGATTGCCGCGGCGGCCATGCCGACGATGGAGAGGACCAGGCCGATGCCGATCTTCTCCAAGTTTGTGAACCCCTGCCGGCCGGTCATGAAGCTGCGGCAGAGCGGAACGAAGACGCGGTCGTAGAAGGCGAGGGTGAGCATGATAGCGCCGACGAAGAAGACGGTGAGCGAGGCGGCTGGGATCTCGAAGCCGCCCATGCGCCGGTCCATGGTCGTCGCCTGCTCCACGGAGAAGGTGATCATCTGCGCGTAGATGGTCCAGAACAGGATGGTCGTCGCCCACACCGGCATCAGCCGCGCCACCATCTTAACCTCCTCGACGCGGGACACGTTGCACAGCTTCCACGGGTTGGGCGTCGGCCGCCCGTCGCGGCCCACCTCGTTGTCGTCGTCGCCGGCCATCACCGCCGCCCTGTCCAGGCACGGGAACTGGGCGGTGTGGGGGATGCGCGCGTGCTCGGGGCGGTCCTCGTAGAGCGCGGAGGCGGTGAGCGGCTGCTTGACGACGTTCCGCTTCCGGGCGGCAGCGACGAGGACCTGGAGGATGTGCACGATGGGGCTCCCGGAGCTGCGCTTGTAGCGGTACCGCCTGGTGCCTGACAGGAAGACGGCGATGGCGACGAGCATGGCGCCGGCGCAGATGCCATAGGCCCAGCTCCGGCCGACGTGGTCCTGGACGTAGACGAAGACGGTGACGGCGAGGAGCGTGCCGACGCTGATGAAGAACAAGAAGCGGTTGAAGAAGAGGCCCATGGCGGCGCGCTCGCGTGCGTCGCGCTCGTCGAACTGGTCGGTGCCGAAGCCCGAGACGCTGGACTTGAGCCCACCGGTGCCGAGCGCGATGAGGTAGAGACACACGTACAGGACGCCCATCTGGAGCCCAGTGGCCTGCTCGCACGACCCAGCCGCGCCGGATCCGCACGGCGGCGGCCGTAGCTGCCTCACCTCCGTGGACACTGCCAGCAGCCCCGTGCCCTGTCATGTGTGCACACGTGCATGGATCATCTACCATGGCACGCCATAGCAGCAATAATCGAGTTTATTTGCATGAATACATAGTCGTATACTTACGATGGCTTGGACGAGGGCGAAGATGGCGATGGTGAGGTATCGTCCGAGGAAGGAGTCGGCAAGGAATCCACCAAGGAAGCAGAGGAGGAAGGAGGTGCCCATGAAGTCGGTGACCACGTTGGCAGCAGCGGCGCTGGGCAGGTGCATGGTGCCCGTGAGGTAGGTGACCAGGTTGACGGCGATGCCCATGGTGGAGAGGCGCTCGCACAGCTCGATCCCGAGGGCGAGCGCCGCCGCCACCCAGCCGCCCGTGCTGGACTTGTCCGCCGGGCAGCCCCTGTAGTCGACGGCATCCTGCACCAGGTTGCCGCCGCCGTCGCTGGCGCCCCATGCTGCCCTCTCCTGCACCTGGTGTGTCAGCAATCAGCAGTTTAGCATTTCATGCATATGCTCTATGTCCTTAATAACTGTCACTACTACCAAATGTGTATCATCACTTTGCTGAGCTGCAAAATTATACTCTAGAATGCAAATATATATGCACAGCTAAGCTTATTAGAAAATTAGCCTTACGAACCATTGGTTTGAACTGATTATTCCTGGACGAATTATATAGTAGCAAGAGTGTTGTGCTGCTGACTGCCGAGCGATCGAGCAGAAGAGAACACAACACAAGGCTCTGCAGCTAGCTGGAGCGATCGAATGCTGATAAGCTTGTTGGACGACTTGCAAATTGGTGCCTCCTTTTATAGGCACGGAGATCAGGAGACACGCATACGACCGTCGACCGACCGATCAGCTGATCATGGAGAGGAGGAGATCGGCCGGGCGAAAGAGACCTGCACCAGCGGACTGTATGCCCTGGATCTTTCGCCTCCCAAATTGTGGGGCAGCCTCGAGTACAATAATGTTATTTCATTGATAACGCTCAAGAAAGTCTGACCATGCTGGCTGGTGTTGGTGATTGGATGAAGGTCAGAAGATGAGCAGCACTCGTGCTAGCTGCTCCTGAGACGTGGAAACTAAGAAAAGTGAGCTGATCATGGAGCTGACACCAGGGGGGGAGTTCAGCTTCATCAGGAGGGGTGTTGTCTGCCCTCCTTCAACCAAGGGAATGTTCTGGGAGCTTCAAACGGCATCTGCCACTTCATGCCTACGTGGGACCCGTCATGCCGACTAGTGGTCACAATAATGCAGATTGCTACTGTAGCTTTCAGTGGATGAACGGGAGATAAGCTTTACACTTACGGGAGATAAAGCTATAATAGCTATTGCAAAAATATGCATGTGTGTCAGGAGTAGAGGAGGGAGGAAAAAGGAAACGATCACGCAGCTGATCTTGCTGATCTGTCCACCTTTTAATTTATCAACATGCAAGTTTTTTTCATATGCACTATTTTGTAGGTCATATAAAGTGATATTCATTTACACCAATGAGCTAGAAAAGCTATAATTGATCAAAAAAAGATAGAAAAGCTATAGAGAGGCACAAAAATAGGGACAGTTCAACCAAACAAGAATACACATTCGCCATTTCTTAAAACCAAGGTTTTGATGAAGTATGCTTACCTGATTGTATACTTCCATCCCCCCCAAAACAATACAGTTCTGTCTATGTGATGATATATTAGCAAATAGTCGTAAGCTTATTTGTCAAAAAGTTTTGAAATCTTGCAAACACAAGAAGCTTATTTATATTCTTTGAAAGTTTGAGAACACCAAAAGCTACCATTGACTATATATATATTCTCAAAAAGCACACATCACGCATTATTCATGAGAATACACTGCCACTGTCGATAAGTTCACCTAGAATATGCAAGATTCTTAAAACAAATTAACGTCGGATTGGAGTTGTACAGAACTTGTAGTCCTACATTAACTGAAAATGTTGGAGGAAAACTCAACTAGAGAGGCACAAAGGAAAATTTCCATAAAGCCCAAAATTCCTATAGATCCATAATGCATCTCAAAGGAATCAAAAGGAGTTTCCCATATGGTTTATTTTGTTCTAGAGGAGCATATAGAATTTTTTCCCCTGTAGAATTTTTTTTAATGTAAACTAGCAGGACCTACTGTTTATTTTTAAAAAATAGGGGAAGTAACAAGGCCAAGGGAAAATAAAATTAACACATCATACTACAAGGAGGAGATGAAACGGTATCAAACATCTTAGACCTATATGACTCGCAAAATCTCAGAAAGGTGCTTCGAACCTTCAGCACACCAGGTGCAAGCCTCCTCCTTGATTTTGACTCGCAGTGAGGGATTTGATATGTGTTGTTTCTGAAAATTCGCGTGTTATTACGCTTCTGCTAGATTTCCCATGTGAGTAAAGAGAGCAAAAGGACTTTAGCTGAAAGCCTTATTGACTGGCTATCTCCATCCACCAATCCTTTACCATGGAGTAAGGTTGTCATTGGCCGCGCGATGATAGGTGTTGGGAAAGCCGTGCAAAGATGAGATCCAAATCGGAATAGAGTATCGACCATGAACAAACGAGTGAACAACGCTTTCAGCTGATTAGAATCCTCCAAAACTCCCAAGTTTTTCCATTGTTCCAAAGGTGACTTGTTTTAGTTGTGTTGGATTCATCAGTTCATGACACATGTCACACATGTGATGCTCCTGGACCAAATGCTTGATCGATCGTCTTCCTCTGCCTACCATTCCTCCACATTTGTTTTTTGGCTGTAGACTACAGAAAAAGCAGCCTCCCATTGCATCTCCTCCTCATGTTGGATCAATGCACCGCCCACTTTTTGCACAGTCCTGTTTTCCTCCTCACACCTGCAGGACCTGATCTGACCTTCCATTATTTTGCTGTCTTTTTACTGTGTAAACCTCCTGCAAATATGGACAGTACATGAATGGGCAGGCTGTTCCGATCCTCACGCGGAAAAGGTCGATGGAGCTGCATCTTTTTGTCCAAAATTCAGAAAAAGTAGGGTATCTACCTCCTACCCTACTGATCGATGCTGACAACTTGTCAATTGTAAACCTTCCAATCTAGACTCTAAATCCTACACATGTATAGTATCAAAATTAGCCTCCATTTATAGATTCCAAATGTTAGGCATGCACAGTTGGCAGATTCTGCTTTGATTGCTGCTGACCAAATAAGCAGCTGTTGAAATACATACTTTTCCAGAAAAAAAAAACACCCGCTGTATATAGTTAGAAGGAAATTTTAATAAGTACTTTCATAGATATGACTAATCTGAATAAATGAAATATTTTGTTCAATGATCAAAATTTAGAAAGATTGAATCTAGTATGAAGCAATAAGAATATGTGTGCGGAAAAATTGCTACGGCTAATGTCTTTCCATTGCATTATCTGTAAGTAAATATGTCAATAACACCATAGCTTGATTTAATAGTAGCGGCACTAGCTTACTCACGAAATGTAGTCGATGCAAATAAATAATCATTGTTGCTTGCATATTTTGTGACCTTCAAGTTAAATGTCAACAAACATGTGACCTTCAGGCACCACTCTCGTATATATTTTATATGATTTTTGGTGATCATGAGGACACTGGGTGGTAGTTCCGAATGAATGGTCTGCAGGTGCAGAGAGACCCACGAATAGCTCCATTGATCACGATGTGCTTGCCTTCCAATTTCTAAAAGGGTTATGCATGGTCGGCTATTGCACTTCGACCTAAATTAGCTGAATGGCCAGGAGAGGTAAGAACATATAAGGTTTCTAAAAGCAAGGGGGAGAATAGAACATTTGAGAGGAATACTATAAAACTGTGAACTGTCGACACCTCTTGTTCATGATTGCAAATTTTGTTCTCTGTTTATACAGCTTACCTTAGCTTGTTGATCCATGGATATGCATACTGTACGGACATTGCTCATGCTCGGGTCTCGGGAGTGTAATTAACTATATTTCTATAAAATAAGGGCTCCCTTTTTCTTAGTGCTCATAACACCCAAAAATCAATCAAGAGCACCCTAAGAACAATTAAAAGGTCATGAAATCGACCAAGCAAGAAAAGAAAGTTTTTGGAGGCAGAACCTTGGAAATTCCCAAATATAATAAAAGCTCCAGATTTTAGGGAGGTAGAGATTGGGTGTGAAATTGAATCTTTGATATCACTAGATTTTTTTTATTTTTAGATAAGGGATATATAAATATCCGGCCTCTATATCCGAGGATGTACACAGCCAATTATTACAACGTTTGGGATAAAAGAAAAAGAAAGAGCAAGCCATGGTCTTAAACATTGACCAGGAAATTAAACCAAACAGTAAACATGTTTCCATCCTTTA
>Ga0182004_10001478_pt1 | contig 17241 bp, 17 predicted proteins | sample Sormic07211540_1_FD_120479 | JGI IMG/M metagenome (GOLD analysis project Ga0182004, IMG submission 120479) | Endophyte microbial communities from Sorghum bicolor roots, Mead, Nebraska, USA - 072115-40_1 MetaG | ecosystem: Host-associated > Plants > Roots > Unclassified | place: USA: Nebraska...
CCAAAAAATTTTGCAAAATCGACACTGTAGCACTTTCGTTTGTATTTGATAAAAATTGTCCAATCATGGTCTAACTAGGCTCAAAAGATTCGTCTCATCAATTTCGACCAAACTGTGCAATTAGTTTTTATTTCCGTCTATATTTAATACTCCATGCATGCGTTTAAAGATTCGATGTGACGGGGAATCTGAAAAATTTTGCAAAATTTTTTGGGAACTAAACAAGGCCTAAGCAACCAGGGCCTTGTTTAGTTTTAATTTTTTTTTAGAAATCGATACTGTAGCACTTTCGTTTGTATTTGATAAATATTGTCTAATCATGGACTAACTAGGTTCAAAAAATTAGTCTCGTCAATTCCGACCAAACTGTGCAATTAGTTTTTATTTTCGTCTATATTTAATACTCCATGCATATGTCTAAAGATTCAATATAACAGGAAATCTAAAAAAATTTACAAAATTTTTTGGGAACTAAACAAAGCCCAGGCAGCTACAACTGCACATCGTCTAGTACAGTATGGCGGCTGATCAGGGCTTTTTTTTTTGCACGATTTCTGCTGGCGTCTTCGCTTGGACAGTCTACTGGATATGTTCTTAGAGACTACTAGATACTATCATTCTTCTTGTAATGGCTGTGTGTCTTTGTTTTCTTTTGTTTTATATTTTGTTAATTAATGGTCGTGTGTATAACGCCTTACCACAGAGGTTATATATACGGAAAAAGTCTAAATAACCCCGTGAAGTATAGTTTTGGGCTTGACCTATGAAACCGGATATATGGGACATTCAACTTTGGATGTTGGTTTAATTTACCTCTTGGGTGATATTCCAGTGTGGTTTTCGCCTACGTGGCGGCCAGCGTGGCAGCTGACGGCGCATGGGGCCTTGAAGACGACCGCCCGCTCCGCTTCCGTTCCCTTCCTCGTCGGACGTTCCTCGTCGTTAGTAATGGCGGCACAGGACGCTCGGTGGTCCTCCACGGCCTCCGTGTGGGACCTCAAGGCGGCGCTGCGTGTCTGCTTCCCGCCCGCACAGGCCGCCTCGGCCTTCCACCTCTTCCTCCGCGGCGGCAAGCTCCTCCTGGACGCCCAGCTCGCCAACCTCTCACTCGCCTGGGGCGAGCTCGTGTCCCTCATCCCCTTCACCGCCAAGCCCGCCACGGGCAATGGCGTTGATGGCGTCGGCTGAGGTGTTGCCGCCGGGCGTGGATGACGGGTTGAACAGCAGGGGTCCCTTGAACACGCGCCACCCGTAGTTGCCGCCCTTCATCACCAGGTCCACCTCCTTGTCGGCGCAGTACATGTACGACGGCTTGCCGGAGTCGAAGCTGCACTGCCATGGGTTCTTGAAGCCAAGAGCGAAGACGGGGTTGTCCTTGGGGATGGCGTAGTTTCCCCACCCAGCCGTGGTGTTGCCGCCTGCAGATACATATGGTTAGTACACCAAGCTTGTCAGGATTAATTCAGATTCAGAGCTTGTTTGGTTTACTGTGATTTGTTATTGCGAACAAAATTCTTGATGCAGTAGTAAACTAGTAGTAAATCGAGTGGATTTATTTACTTGGCATGGTGTTGACGTCGATGCAGAGGATCTTGCCGAGCAGCGTCTTCTTGTTCTGCGCGAAGTTCCAGGGGTCGCCGCCGCTGCCGTCGTCGCCCATGGTGAATTACGTGTAGCCGTCGGCCGGGCTGAAGACGACGCTCTGGTACTGGCACGGCTGCTTGCCGTTGTCGGCGCCGAGCTTGGATGGGTCGCACCCGACGTCGGAATTGCAGGAGCAGCGGCCGGCGCAGGTGGCCGACTGCGTCTTGTCGCAGTTAATTGTAGGAGACGAAGAACCGCCCATTGGCTGCGAAGTCCGGTGGAAGGCGAGGGCCATGAGCCCGAACTCGTTGTCGAGGTGCACCTCGTCGGTGATGTCGAGGAACGGGTTTGCCGCGTCCAGCTGCAGCGTCTTCCCGGACCCCTGCGGCGGCACGGTGGCTAGGAACACCTTCCCGGCCTGGTTGCTCAGGAACACGCGGCCGGTGCGCCGCCATATATTGAGGTACGGCCCGTTGCCCACATGCTCTGTGGAGGTAAACTGCCACGCTGGCCACCACGTAGGCGGAAACCACCCTGGAATACCACCCAGGAGGTAAATTAAACTAACATGCAAAGTTTAATGTCTCATTTACCCGGTTTTATAGGTCAAGCCCAAAACTAGACACCCATCAATACTTTAAGGGGTTGTTTAGACTTTTTTCTTATATATACCTTTAATAATCTAAGTAAAGCTTCCTTCGTCCAAAAAAAAACATTGCACATCGTATAACATACTGTCAACATACACTGCACATCGTCGTCTTCTCCGAAATCATGTCAGCGGTCAGCGCCAAGCAAGGAGCGAGGTGAACACCCAAAGGCTACGGATGAGCAGATGTTGTATTCTCTCCTCTTCGAGTGGTTCAGGCGTACGTATTCAGCGAACTACGGGCTACGGATGGTCAGGAATCTACACATCCATCCATTTTTTAGGGAAGAAAGAAAGGGGGGAGAAAGTACATAGTTTTCCGTAACAAGAGATTTTTTTTTTGAGGGAACCCGAGAAAAGCCTGGTTACGACAGTTCTTATCCTTAGAGCAAGTATTATAGGCTGTAAGGGCAGTCTCAATAGAGAATTTATGATAGTTTCTATCTCTATTAATTACCTTGATAATTTAATTTTTTACTAATGTGACATAAGAATTAATGAAGAGAGGAGATATAAAACAAGGAAACGGTTTCTACCCCAAGGAACGATGTCGATCCTCGCCCCGAGGCGTGTAGACGCGACTAAATTTCCGTTGGGAAGAAACGAGTCGTTTCTTGTGGGATCGACTGCGTCGCCGATTTCCTCCTGCCTCCGCTTCCCTTGCTCCCTCTGCCGCGGCCTCGCCCCGTGGACTGCTGCGTCGCGATGCCTTCGACCTCGATGCCGGTGGCAGTTTCCGTGCCGTGGTCTGGTTCACCGACAACGAGGTACGGCTCCTGCGACGGCCTCCTCCTCCTGACGCCGCTCCGCGTCTCGTGGTACCGGGGCCAGTGGCACGACGAGGATGGTGCCGGACTCTAAGAAAAGGGTAGGGGATCGGCCTGCCGTCGGAGAAAGACGGGCACAAGTACAGGTCCAGGGACAACCGCCGGTGCTGCCGTGCTGCTCGGCCATCTCTATTGGATGCCGCGGCAGAAGACAAAAGTTAATGAGATCTGGGTCTGCAGGTATCGAATCCGGCTGCCGGCGATGATGTTCAGCACCTTCGCGTTCAATGAATCGTGGCTTAGGCCTTGTTTAGTTCGCAAAAATTTTCAAGATTTCCCGTCACATCGAATCTTTGGTTGCATGCATAGAGTATTAAATATGACGAAAATAAAAACTAATTACACAGTTTATCTGTAATTTGTGAGATGAATCTTTTGAGCCTAGTTACCCCGTGATTGGACAATGTTTGTCAAATAAAAACGAAATGCTACAGTACCCAAAAACGAAAAATTTTGCAAACTAAACAAAGCCTTATGTTATTTGTGTCAGAACGCAGAAGAGGGTGATATAGTCACCCAAAGTAGAAGCTGCTGCACTATGGCTTGAATCCGCCATCTTAAGATTGCTCTGCACACCTTCAAAGAAAGCCTCATTTGGCATGCATTTTTTGAGAGAGGAGGGCAATGTCTGTATATGCTTGGTTGGAATTGTCGATTGATCTGCTAGTTCATGCTTCAGATATTACAATTTACAACCTCGGTAGATGAAGTGAGAGTAAGCTAGCTTTTCTGCGAGATGTTTGATGTGATCAGGCACAAAACAATCAGGTTATAGGGTTGCTTGCCACAATTGATCGATTGCTTTATTGTGTTCCATTTAAGTTATCTCTTGTATATAAATTAATATAGAAACTATGGATTGGGAAGGATAGTTTCTATAGCATATTAATTGCTCTATTTCTCTCTTGGAATATGAAACAAGAAACTCTCTATTGGGGCTGCCCTAAGCCAGCTAAATGCTGAGGTGGAGGAGAGAGAAGAAGAGAGAGAGTAAAAGCGGGCTGTAAGCTTACAGCCGACTCAGACACAAAAACCAAGAAAGTCTGTGAGACAGACAAGTGAGTCATGTATTAATAGTGATGAACTAAACATTATATGAGTGGGCTGCAAAAAGGCTGTAAAGAAGTCTTACAGCCAGCAGCTGGCTGTATTGTCAGGCCACGATAGCTTAATGGGCCAACTTCAAGGCCCAAACAGGATAATACGGCTCAATCTAGTTTATATGGGTGTGTTTGGTTAGTTGACCTTGTGCCAACAAACTTAGCCTGGGCCACCTAGGCCTGTTCCTAGGGAGCCAACCAACGTATGTTTGTTTGTCTGCAAACATGAACATGGCTAACATCTTGTTTAGTTCACTCTAAGAACCAAAAACTTTTCAAGATTCTCCGTCACATCAAATTTTGGATCATATGCATAAAGTATTAGATATAGACAAAAATAAAAACTAATTGCACAGTTTGCCTGTAAATCACGAGATGAATCTTTTAAGCCTAATTAGTCTATGATTGGATAATATTTGTAAAATAAAAACGAAAATGCTACATTGCCGAAATCCGAATTTTTTTCGGAACTAAACAAGGTGTCAGTCAAGTTTTTATTTGGTTGGCTATGTTTTTTTTAATAGAATCATCACATGTGAACATTGGTAAGTTTACCCCAAATAACTATATCTTTTTTTTAAAGAATAAGAGAGACCCCTACTAGAATTAACTAAATAAATTAAAGAAAAAAAACGAGTACAAGTACAATGAAAGAACAGAGGGTCGGAGGAAAGTGGATAGAATCAATCCATCGAACAGCTTCTAGGTGTATCACCTCCGAGCTTATCTGATGATTTCTTGTTATCCTCGTCCTCTTCCCATCAGTCTCCACCATGAGCACAACAGAGCAAGCAATCCTCGTCCTCTTCCCATCAGTCTCCACCATGAGCACAACAGAGCAAGCAGGGAGAAGATATTCCACCATGAACAAAGTAGAGCGCGGCGGCTATGGCGGCGTCCACCACGTGCTCGCCCGCGTGCAGCGCCGTCGCGCCCACGCCGGACTCCACCTCGTGCAGGCTCTGCCACACTGCGGCGCCCGCGGGAGACGCGGGACCGGGACGGCCGCCGGAGCTTAGGAGCAGCACGACGCCCGGTAGCGCGAGGAGCGCAGCGGCGATGGCCAGCGCCGTCCACAGACGGCTACTGCTCGGGACGTCCCAGTCCCGCCAGACCGTTTCGTCGTCGACTCGAACTTCGAGGAACGGGCCCCAGAGATCCTCTCCGTTCGCGGTAATGGCTGCTCTGTCGCGCGCCCCGGCCGTCGGCTCGAAGATTGTCACCTGGTTCCTTGGGCAGGACGCTCGGGGGCCAGGAGGGACGCCGCGCGCCGCAGCTGCAGCACCAGCAAGCCCATCTCCTCCGATTGCTCCACCTCGGCGCACCAGCGGACCCATCTTCTCCACCCTGCTCCACCTCGGCGCACCTCGCTGTAGCTTGCTCACCGGCGTGGCATCCTCCGCCGTGTGCTCCTGCTCGGCCGACAACAATAGGGAGAGAGGGCGAGGAGAGGGTAAGTAGAGGAGGCGAGGAGAAGGATATCAGAGAAGACGGTGACAGGAAGCGCCAATGGAGCTGGCGCGAGCCAGGCTCCAGAAAAATGGATCTCCCCTTCGTTTTCTGGGAGCCTGGCCCCGACGCGTACGGTGGCTTGCTGAGGCCTGGCTTAGAGACGAAAACAATCAAGATCCGTTTGAGCAACTAGCCTGTCTAGGAGTTAGCCAGCTTACCAAACATGCCCTATGTTTAGAGAGATTTACCTCTCAAAAAAATGTCTCTTCCATCTATGGCCTTTGTTTCTTTGAACTTTCTTCTATGGCACTCAAACGAGTTTTTATTTCTTCTATGGCCTTTCGTCCATTTCAGCACTTAACGGTGTTAAGTAGAGGGGCAAAAGACCATAATACCCCTGGCATGAAATTTCTTTTCACAAAGTTTGGTTTGTTTTTTGTATAAATGAAATTTTTGAGCACATGATGTACTGTGATGTTGTCTAAATATTTATTGTGACCCAAATATGTATTGTTATAATGTCTAAATTATCAATTTATTTGTTTACTATTACTTAAAATATATAAGAAACAAACCAAACTTGGTGAAAAAAATTGACTCTAGGGGCATTATAGTCTTTTTACCCTGCACTTAACACCGTTAAGTGCTGAAAACGGACGGAAGGCCATAGAAGAAATGAAAGTTCGTTTGAAGGCCATAGAAGACGGTTAAAAAAAAAGAGGCTATACAAGGAAGAAGCATTTTTTTAGGGGCCATACAAGTAAATCTCCCGTATGTTTATCACTTGGCATTGTCATTATAACAATCTTAGTTGCCGTGCATTCTTAGGCCTTGTTTAGTTTGTAATAACTTTTGGTTCGGGGTATTGTAGCACTTTCATTTTTATTTGACAAACATTGTCCAATTATAGAGTAACTAGACTCAAAAGATTCATTTCGCGGTTTACAGGCAAACTGTGTAATTAGTTTTTATTTTCATCTATATTTAATGCTCTATGCATGTGTCGCAAGATTCGATGTGACGGAAAATCTTGAAAAATTTTAGGTTTTTTGTTGAACTGAACAAGGCCTCAGTACCGCACCGTGCTGCCGAATTGGAGGAGTTAGCAACGGGCATAAACTTTCAGAATGCTACTTTGAGTTCACGGTCCAATTTTCAGTAGTATTTTTACGGGATGTAAACTTTTAGTGTTATTTTACGGATATCGTGATCTTTCTCCATCCTCCACTGAAGTTGAGGTGTGAGCTTGCTTTGATTTCCGGTTGTCTTGCAAAGTCCTCCACTTGTTATCCCACGCCATGATTGAATAATGCTAGCTATGAATCCATCTCCTCAGCATCGTAACGATCCGCAACAGAACTTTTTTCATTCCCATCCACATACCTCCAATTACTGTCCCGCGTCCTGAGAGGATATGGCTCTTTGCCGAGCGTCCCGAGCTCTCGGCGAAGCGCCTGTTTCCAGTAGTGCTGTTTGAATAATGCTATCCATGATTCTATGTCCTCAGCATCATAACGATCTGCAACAGAACTCTTTTCATCCCCGTCTACGTAGCACCCTAAAATAAAATTTCATTTCTTATCTTCCATGCAGACCAGATAACTTATGAAGATATTATCTTACTAAGATTCTGACGTTTGTTAGCAACCTAGAACCGAGCAATCGACTGGCCCAGCAACTGTGAAACAGTTAACCAAACATTGATGACCATGCAACAATCACAAGAACAAAGTGTGAAATTAATTCCTTTTCATTGCAGAAAATACAAGGGGGTCACTAAGATCCCTATGTTTAGCCAAAATATCTCTAGTTACAAGTCTATTAAAGGACAAAAAGCCATCGAAAAATTTGAGCTCTCGGGGAAATTGAAATATGCTAAATTGAACTAACAAATCTCGGGATACCCCTTGTGATTAATCACAGCCGTAAAGAGATTACACATCATAGCGAAAATCCACAAAATTTGATTCTCCTCTTCAGAGAGGGAAATCTCATCCATCAAGCTACACAGTTCCCACCACAAGTTCATTATACAGTTAGAAACATTTCTTTTGAAGGTTAACATTAAGTCCATCCCAGAGGTGATGAATAGTTTTCCCTTTTGTTCATTGATAACATAAAGTCCAATAGATAATGGCTAAACTAGCGTTAGCTAACCAATGATCTTCTCAAAATCTATTATTCTTTCTATTTCCTACCACCCACTTAAAACCCATATGGGTTTCTTGCATGGCCCAAAGCATTCCCCTCCAAAAAGGTGAAGTTCCCATATTTGGGCAACATAGGACATTAGGCTTATTTGTTGTATATTGAAACCCACTATTCTTTTCCAAATTAGGTTTGAACTAAGTCGGTATCTTTTGTTTTGAAACGAAATTAAGTTGGTATCTAAAGATACAGGACATGCACTAAAAAGTGATAAGTTTAGAGTCTGAAAAGCCATGGTTGAAAATATTGTTTGCTGATTTGTTGTGAGAGAAAAATACTGCTGAATAGACATATTTAGCAGATAAGCTCAAGCGAACAGACTCTTAGTCTCCTCGTTCTAGGAATTCCTAAAAATCCCAACTTCCTTATACCGTGAAACTAGTTTCTTTTTTGAGGGATCTACTGTGAAACTAGTTGTTGCCAATTAGCATATATATTTTTTGGGAGCCACAATTGACAATTATCTCTCCATTCCAAATTATAAGTCATTCCAAAAATTTTGGAGAGTCAAAATATTTTTAAGTTTGACCAAAATTATAGAGAGAAATACTAAGATTTGTAACATAAAGTGAGTATACTATGAAAATAAAATTAAGGAAGAATCTAAGAATACTTAGTTGGTATCACAATAATAGTAATTATTTTATCATATAAATTTAATTAAACTTAAAATAGTTTGACTCTCTAAGATTTTTGGAATGAAACTTATAATTTGAGATAGAGGGAGTAGTAGATGATATTTATGCTGATCTACATCTGTACAGTACTATAATTCCACAAGATATGGCCCAACAGCCATGACCACCGTCCGTGACCACGGCCCAAAGCCATGGGATCCGTGGTCACGGACGTGTCGACACAGCCGTTCTGCCTCGCCTGGGCTTTTTGGCCGGCGTGGCCCAGACAGTGGGGACGGTGGTGGGCTGGCGGCAGCGGTGAGAGCGAGCGCGCGCAGGTGGCCGGACCGGAAGGGTAGAGCCTGAGCCTGCAACTCGGTCTTTGATTACCCCGCCCCGAAGGGAAGAGGAGCCTGTAGACAAGATGTGTCCCTGCCGTTGGCGGCGAAGAGGTAGAGATTGACGGCCAGGGCCATGGCGGCGACGGCTTGGCGGGGTCGGAGGAGTAGGTGAGGAAGGCGGACGAGGGGTCGGGAGGCGTTTCGTTGGCCGTTGGGTCTTGGGTGTGAGGACGTGAGCGGATTCCCTCCCGAGGAGGTGCGGCTGTCCCAGGAGCACTACAAGACAAGAGTAGAGACTAGTACTACAAGACGAGTGTCCAGTGGACACGAGTGGAGCGGAGTAGGACACGAGGTGGTTCCGGCCGGCCCACTCGCAGAATATTACACCGCCACTCGCCTTCCCTCTCCTCCCTTCTCCGCCACGAGTCATCCGCCGCAGCCATGGGCACGGAGGCGGAGCATCAGGACAGCAGCGTCCAACACGATGGCGTCGTGGTGGTGCCCGCGCCGCGCCCGCGCAAGGGGCTCGCCTCCTGGGCGCTCGACCTGCTCGAGTCCCTCGTCGTGCGCCTCGGCCACGACAAGACCAAGCCGCTCCACTGGCTCTCCGGCAACTTCGCCCCCGTCGTCGAGGAGACCCCGCCGGCCCCCAACCTCACCGTCCGCGGACACCTCCCGGTACCATTTCCATCTCTCATCTCTCCCTTCTTCTCCGCCAAAGCTACTATTCTCCTCCGTCCCAAAATAACTCTAGAATCTTCAATAGATTAACCGACTTTTATAGGTACTTATGACACCAAAAAAGTAGATTCTGAAAATATATTTATATATCACTCCTACAAGTCGATTTTTTTTGGGACCGAGGAATTAAGGCCTTGTTTAGTTCGCAAAATTTTTCAAGATTTCCCGTCACATCGAATTTTTGGTCGCATACATAGAGCATTAAATATAAACGAAAAATAAAAACTAACTGCACAGTTTACAGATGAATCTTTTGAGCCTAGTTACTCCGTGATTGGACAATGTTTGTCAAATAAAAACGAAATGCTACGATACCCAAAAACAAAAAAATTTGCAAACTAAACAAGGCCTAATAGTTCTACTACTACATGTATGTATCGTCAAAATACTTCAGTTTTGTGTGTTTCCTTTGTTTGCACACAAAAATTTCCTGTCACCGATTCAGATTCTCAGGTTCCTTGTATAAACAAACCAAAACATTGACCTGTGCTGTTGTGCCTGTGCGCTCTTTAACCAGACCCAATACAGTACTCCTACTAGTGCCTTGCCATGACATTGGTAGGCAACATGTATGAGTATCATTGGAGTCCTTTTACCAGTAGATGGACTCTTCAAGTCAACTAAAAACTATCCTTTTACCAGTAGATGGACTCTTCAAGTTAACTAAAAACTATCTTAAACTAATGCTTCCCACCTTAACTCTTCTAATATTTTTTCATGCCTGGTCTTCTTCCATTGTTCTTTTCATCTTTTGTTATTATGTCTTCACAATACCTTTTATATCACTACAGGCTACATCACTCTGTAGCAATGACCTGTAATTTGATAAATCTCTCCTTATAAAAGGAACGACTTTAAATGGAATAATGAGAATTGGCTTTCTTTGAGACAACTCCCTTTAGTAATGACATTTTCCTTATGCAGTCATGTTTTTGCTAGATTGTTCATATCTCCTTTCGTTGTCTCACTATCTTTTTTTGGTCATCTACAGGAGTGCTTGAATGGAGAGTTTGTCCGGGTTGGGCCTAATCCAAAGTTTGTCCCTGTTGCCGGGTATCACTGGTATTGACTCTTACTTGACGGCAACTTCCCTTTTCCTTAGAGACACTGTCGTAGTCACTGCTCCACTTTTCTGTAAAAGCCTAAAAGGTTAAACACCATTTTACAGTTCCAATCCAAGGGCATTTAATCACATACTATATTATATAGTGTTACTAAAGCATAAGATTCTATATGGCTATGTAATTCAAGAAGGGTTCATTCATAGATGTGCATTCACGCATCTTCCTTAATGTACACATAAGTGTGTACTGCTGTGGTTGTAGTTACTTACTTGTTTGTAATGCAAATTCCATTCCTACTTCCCAATATTTTTTTTGACCACAAAAGACTGGGGGAGATCCCCACAGTGATAGATCTATTTCCCAATATTTAAGTGTAGTATCTGTAATTAACAGCTTGTTTTTCAATTTTGTCTATGCAGGTTTGATGGAGACGGGTATGTGGTACTTCCTGTTTGGCTTGGAATACCATAGTTCTAGCAGTACATTCGTTCTGTCCTGCTGCCACTTGCATATACCATTCATGTATATTTGATTCTTTACAGCGGCATAGAATTAGGACAATTATACTATCACAAAATTCTCTTCATACACAGTTGCAGCTGGTGACAGGAAAACATATAATAAAGTTAATGCCCAATTGTACACGCAATTGTAGATGAACAATTTAAGACGTAGGTTATGTAGTTTGATTGTTCAGTGAAGAAACATAGTTACTCCCTCCATTCCAAATTATAAGTCATTCCAACTTTTTGGAGAGTCAAAGCATCTCAAGTTTTACCAAAATTATAGAGAGAATTACAAAGATATATGACATCAAATAGGTATACTATGAAAATATAATTAATGAAGAGTCTAATGATACATATTTGGTATCATAAATATTATTATTCTATTATATAAATGTGGTCAAACTTGAGAGTTGAGATGCTTTGACTCTCCAAGAAAGTTAGAATGACTTATAATTTGGGATGGAGGGAGTATAAACATGTCAATATTCAAATTTAAAAGAATTACCAGGATGTAATGAAGAAAGACGTGAATAGTCTACAAAAATACAAGAGGTCACGTTAGTAGTTTATGGTGCACTAATTGTGATACCATCTTCATTTTGTCTAATAGGATGATTCATGCCATGCGTATTAAAGATGGAAAAGCTACCTATGTATCAAGATATGTGAAGACTGCTCGCCTCAAACAAGAAGAGTATTTTGGTGGAGCTAAGTTTATGAAGGTAAAATTACTTGTTTCACTCGAAACCTAAGCATTTTATTAGCAAATGACCATTTGAAGTTGTAAGGCTAACACATACTTATCTCCATGTCCAAAGTCTGCTCTTTTTATAGCTAACCAATGTGTGACTTCTCTCTCGATTCACTAAGATTTTGAATACATACTAGGCATATGCTTTTTCTGGTCCACCATTTTGCTATGGAAATATTTGTTCTGAAACCAGCTTAGATTTTAATGAGATATCCAAAGTTCCAAATCGATGACCATCGTCTTGGAGTATGGTGAGCTTATAAGCTGTCATATCTTAATGTGACTTATATTGTGATGTCATCTTTGTTTCTTTGCCGCTATATTGATGACATATTTGGATTTCAGAGCGTAGTTTATTCTTGGTTATAGCATCAATTAGTAGACAATAGTATCATACAAATGATGTTTAGATCTTACCATCTGACAGTTCAAGGATAATGTTGATCCTAAATTCCTAATTCAAACCATACAACTTTAGCATAGGCCATCAGTGCTATGTGCAGGAATTACTGTTCACACACGTGAATACTGAATAGTACGCTTGTATTGTAGCATGAGAATAGGGATGTTAGAATATCTATTATTTGTTAAGCTCACAGCTTATCTAGATTTGTTCTGTCAAGCATGTAGAGGCTGCCACCCTTAGTAATCAATCAAGCAATGAAGAGTCAATTTAATTATTTGAGCCTTTCCAGTGTCTAATATAATCCATCTCCTAGGCAGCTCCACCTGGCTGTCCTCCTTACCCCTTACAAGCTTCGTACAAAATCATACATGCATGTGAATATGTGATTATTCCCTCAATTATTTGCAGATTGGAGACCTGAAGGGATTTTTTGGATTGTTTATGGTCCAAATGCAGCAACTCCGGAAAAAATTCAAAGTCTTGGATTTTACCTATGGATTTGGGACAGGTACCACCTTAGCCTATGATGTGTCTGTTAAATATCATGTCTAATTAAGGGTGTTGTTGTATGCGATGTAAATCTACAATTGTTTCACAAGCAATTTGTGATGACATTTTGGTTTTCTGATGCCTTTATCTTTCCAGCTAATACTGCACTTATATATCATCATGGTAAACTCATGGCCTTGTCAGAAGCAGATAAGCCATGTAAGTTCTCAGCCCATTATCACACTCTTTTTTGTGGACATGCCCTGTTGGAAAGGCATCTAACTTCTGTGTATAAATAAAATTGGTAAAATTTCCCCAAACTTTAGCAGTATTGTATGTTCTTGTGGCTAACAAGAAGTAACAATAAAGAAATCATATGCTAAAACTTGTGTGACAGTACCCAAAAAAATGTAGAATTCACTATTTGAGATAATGTTCCACTATGTAAGGCATGTAGGGGACACGTTGATTCATCTGTGCCATGCAGCTATAGAGGGTATGTGTAAAGAATAATGTAGGAGTTCAGGTTGAAGAGAGATACAAATATGGAAATAATGACAAACAGTCTATTGGTTGTTTGCTCCCACAAAAAATATTTGTTGATAATAGGATTTAAATCACCAAGTGCATTTACCACAGCAAAAGACGTCACACTGTGTAAGACAGATTTGCCATAGTAATCTTGAAAATCTTTTCTGATGGCATACTCTGCTTGCATCTATGTAGAGATCACATCCTGATTCATGATGATTTTTACACATTATTGCAACCTTTTGTTATCCACAGACCACACATCCTTTGCAGTAATTATGCTAATGCAGAACATGTGTTCCACATTTTCAGATGTTGTTAAGGTCCTTGAAGATGGAGACTTGCAGACTCTTGGCTTGTTGGATTATGACAAAAGGTTGAAACATTCTTTCACCGCCCATCCAAAGGTTGACCCTTTTACAGGTAAATTACATTGGCTTAGTACTATTTCTTGATTTCCCTCTGATTTCTGACTTTTAATGTTTGCATTTACCCTCCTTTTAGATGAAATGTTCACATTTGGATATTCACACGAACCTCCATACTGTACATACCGTGTGATTACCAAAGAAGGAGCTATGCTTGATCCTGTGCCAATAACAATACCAGAATCTGTAATGATGCATGACTTTGCCATCACGGAGAATTACTCTATTTTTATGGACCTCCCTTTGTTGTTCCGACCAAAGGTGTGTGGTATTGGTGCACAGAAAACCTTCTTTGCATTTTCTTTCTGTGCTACTTATTTACATTCAGCTGACAGATGTCCTAGTCGATTTCCATTTAATGCACTCGGGAAATGCTTCAAACCCGTTTTCATAACTAGATCCTTATTGTTTTTTTATTGTTTACAGGAAATGGTGAAGAACGGTGAGTTTATCTACAAGTTTGATCCTACAAAGAAAGCTCGTTTTGGTATTCTCCCACGCTACGCAAAGGATGAAAAAGTCATCAGATGGTTTGAACTCCCTAATTGCTTCATATTCCATAATGGTATGGCGCCTTTAGCTTTCTGCTGAATGTATGACCTTTTTAGATTTTTCTTGAACCTCCTTTTTTTTTGGCAAACTTGTGCTTCTCCTTTAGAAGCTTCTGATAGAATTATGCGACAGTATAAAGAACAGAACTCAAGCTAGATCCGTTTCCAATTACTGTGCTTGACTATGCAATTCCATGTATTGCACTTTCTTAGTTTGAGCTGATCTTTGAGGACATGTATTGTCACAGCTAATGCTTGGGAAGAGGGTGATGAAGTTGTTCTCATTACCTGCCGCCTTGAGAATCCAGATTTGGACAAGGTGAATGGACATCAAAGTGACAAGCTCGAAAACTTCGGGAATGAGCTGTATGTACCTGCAATCTCAATCTATATTTTATATGGAGTAATGCAGAGCTTGCCATTTTCCTAATGATAATATTTTAGGTACGAGATGAGATTCAACATGAAAACGGGTGCTGCTTCACAAAAGCAACTGTCTGTTTCTGCTGTAGATTTTCCTCGTGTTAATGAGAGCTATACTGGCAGGTACAAGGTGGAGATTTTCAATTCAGTTAGCAATGTTTCTTTTGTTGGAGTGGAAGCACACTTACTGTCAATTTCATTTTTAAATTTTATTTCCTCTGGTAGATAATACTATGAACTGAATGTCATAAAGAATTCTAGTTAGATGCTTCCTGAAGCTCTAAGGCTTTCTAATTCGCCATTTTGTTGAGAACAGAAAGCAGCGGTTTGTCTACTGCACTATACTTGATAGCATTGCGAAGGTGACTGGCATCATAAAATTTGATCTGCATGCTGAACCGGAGAGTGGTAAGAAAGAACTTGAAGTGGGAGGAAATATACAAGGCATATATGACCTGGGACCTGGTAGATTCGGTTCAGAGGCGATTTTTGTTCCCAAGCAGCCAGGTGTATCTGGAGAAGAAGATGATGGCTATTTGATATTCTTTGTGCACGACGAAAATACAGGGTACTCTATTCCTTGGCTCTGCATCCTCTTATCCCTGCATATATTGCCCATTTAATAGAAGGCCTGAAGTGTCTAACAGACAATGGTGTTGATGATGTCGAAAACTTGAGAACCCAACATATGCATCTTGCTCATAATATTTCAATTTGATGATTTCAATTTGATTCGACATGTGTTCTTGTGGATGCAGGAAATCTGAAGTAAATGTTATAGATGCGAAGACAATGTCTGCTGATCCAGTTGCAGTGGTTGAGCTTCCTAATAGGGTTCCTTATGGATTCCATGCCTTCTTTGTAACTGAGGTAATGACTACTTTGGCGCTTTTTCTTTGTTGCGTTAGTTTGTGAAATGTAGTTAGTTCTTAGTATCTGTTCTGCACTATTGACTTCGCTATAGCATCTCTGGCTATAATGGCAAGAGCAACTTCACGAGCCCTCAAACAAGGTTAATTTATTGTCTATGCATCAAAATCGAAAAAAAAATGCAAAACTGTAAAAATAGGAATGGCTATTAGTATATTTGAAACTTCGTGTGGTGGTTTGAGCTGTAAGTTTTGCTTGGTGTTTGGCGACAGGACCAACTGGCTCAGCAAGCGGAGGGGCAGTGAAGATACGGATACATCACCTGCAGACTCTGCACACGTGGGTACACGTTGAAAAATATTGTAGGATCTAAACTCAGAAACGGCAATGTATATGTATTTGTCTGGTAAATACAGTGGAGAGCCAAGACTACACATTAAACTCTCAAAAATCAATGGGTTGATATAAAGACCCCTTCACATATGTATGTATATATATGTCAGGTTTATTATAGTCCTGATCGATCACAAATTACTTAGTCTGTCTGTGGTTAGTGGGCTAAGTGTTTTTTTATAGAATAAGTGGGCTAAGCAACTGAAGTAGGCTAATTTTCCGTACCGCTGACGAGCCCGGGCGGAGGCCCTGGGTCCGCCAGTGCTGTGGACGTGTGAAATGTGATTGCACAGCTACGTCCATAAACCATAATACAAGTACGGCATGTGCCTCGCCGTCGCCGGGCAGGTCACAGCCTCACAGGCCAGCCTGTGATGCTCCAGAGCAACGGTCACGCGCCGTCTAACGGCGTATTTGGCCTTCCCAGTGGTCGGGGATGCCGTTGCCCCTGGCTCACCACGGCCAGCGCCGCGTGCGCTCGGAGCCAATCAAAGCAACAGGCAACAGCCAAGAGCCAACATGATTAAACACACACGTGTACCTTCCCTTGGTTCCTTTTGGACACGTGCTGAGCCACGGCAGACGCGGGTTAGGCCTCCCGACTCCCAAGACCCAGCTTGACGGACGCGGACGAACGCTCCAATGATGATAGAGAGGTGAGCTAATAAAGTCACGAACACAAGGCATGAGTCGCGACAGGGGGGCTTTTTTTTTTTCAATTTTTCTTTTAAAGAAGAAGGCACGAGTGGCGAAGGAGAGGAAGAGGACGAGGACCCCTTCGCCGGCGTAAATCATGTGAATCCCCGTGTGGCCGTGTGTGATGTGTACCCCAGTGCCTACGTCGGCTTCCTGTGCAAAAGAAAAAGCGGAGGAAGAAGACGACACGAGAGACGGAGGTGTAAAGGGCGTGGCGAGTCATCGCCATACCGGGCGCCAAACCAAACGTGAGGAGCTGATGAGTCCCGCCGCGCCCACCCCGCCGTTCCTCCTCCACCGTTGGCGAGCCCATCCAGCAGTGTGAGCACGACGCGACGCCACACACGCACACGCCTGCCTGCTGCTCCCGTGTACTACGCATGCAATCATGCAGATCCCGCAGCTACCGCGCGGGGCGGGCCCTTAAAACCCCAAGCACATGCTATGCTAACTAGCAACGCTGCCCTGCAGCATTTTGTCTGGAGTTCCAAGCAAAGCTCCGATCTCCGGATCACACTGATCCCCGCCAGGCGTGCCGGCGTCCAGTGGTTGCGTCGAGGGAGCCTTGGCTAGCGACCATGCTCGTGAGGAGCGCATCCACGCCGGTCCTC
>Ga0182004_10001479_pt1 | contig 17240 bp, 13 predicted proteins | sample Sormic07211540_1_FD_120479 | JGI IMG/M metagenome (GOLD analysis project Ga0182004, IMG submission 120479) | Endophyte microbial communities from Sorghum bicolor roots, Mead, Nebraska, USA - 072115-40_1 MetaG | ecosystem: Host-associated > Plants > Roots > Unclassified | place: USA: Nebraska...
ATAAAGCAATTAATTATCTTAATCAGCAAATAAATATGATCTCAGAATGTTCCAACCTGCATCATCCCTAGCCTAGATCACACTGGCCGCCTTCTCACCGGTTGATGCGTGTACTCTTTGCATACTCTTTTGCACGTATATGCCGAACTATGTCATGTGCCGAATTTTCTTCCTGCCTGCCACCAGTTTATATTTCCTCATTTTTCTTGGATATGTATTTCAGCAAAATTCGTAGATTGATCAACCCGATAGTTGACGTCACTATCATCTAGCTAGTACCAGACGTACGTGTCTCCGCCTCTTTGCAGGCGAGGAGCTTCTCAAACCCCCCACACCCACACACCCAATAACCCTCCGTCGGCCGGCACAGCTCCCAGGCTGAGGCTTTGCCATGGCCGTGCCGGCGACAGGCTCAGGCATGGCTAGCTTTGTGGAGGCGACTGCGACGGGCTCCGCATTGAAAATGAGAGGGCACAAGTACAGTGAATACTGATTGGTATGTTGGTATCAAATTCCATTTCCGAATTCTTATAACCATCCAAACAGCTGTATTGGAGGCCGGTGATACCAATTCCAAATTCTGAGGCAGAATATCTACAGCCAAACGGGACGTAAGAGTTCTTTGGTCCTTCCGCACCTAAATGCCAGCAGTTTCATTGGAAATTAGAGCATAGATTGCTAGCTAAACTTAGAAGCGCAATCGTAATCTCTGTTTCCTAGCTTGTTTAGAGTCCTGCATCAGTCGGATAGGAGATCGTGATCGGTGGCGTGCTAGATCACGAATCATCCTGAGTCCTGTCATATTAGGAACGCCACATCATGTATTGCGCACGCAGCGTGCATCGCAGGGAAACGGTGTCGCGCACGGTAGATGATGTGGCGTGGGGATTGCTTGGATATCAAAGCCAAGTATGTATCTGCATATCTATAAATAGGGCATGAATAAAGGAACGAAAAGCTACGATATCCGGGCAGCAACTATCCGTTTGTCTCCGGTTTATTTTCCATCTACTTGTATACCACGCCGTGGTCACCACCGTGACCTAGCCGCACGTTCTAGCTGGAGCTGAGCATCGTCTGCTCCAACATAGATAAGCTACCAAGCCTATCCATTCCATGCCACACTGCCATTGTACCAATGCAAAGGGATTCTGCTGCTGTTTGTGAACCAATTCCTTCTCCCCATGGAAGCTGCACAGTAAGCCTTCTAGAGGCCCTTTCCTCTGCTTCTGCCAAGCCTTCTGCGGTACTGCTGCTTCCTGGCATTGACGATGAACTGACGATGGTGGACTCGGTCGTTAACGGTAGAACAAAACCTTCAATCGTGACGTGAAGGGAAGGGACATATAGAAGGGAGGTGACAGGAGGGAAGAATTTGTAGCCATACTTTATTATTTGTTTACTTCACGAGGATCAGACGTGGACTCGAGACACAACATTTGTTTAATTCGGAATGTCTCAAAAGCGCGAAATTTTTCTAATACATCCAGACTATTATATATATAGATCATCATGAAATTCCACGATACATATTTTTTTATTATAATCTTGTAACTTATATGCCTTCTCGGTACGGTGAACGTGAAGGCTCCTTTTTTAACACTGTTGTTCATAAATTAAACTATAGCTAAACTGGTTGAAAACTTCCAAAAAAAATTAGCTCAAAACATCAAACATAAAAAAATTACTTTACATTTTCATACACCGTTTTTGGATCCGTGCAAGCTTCTAGTAAGGCCTTGTTTAGTTCGTGAAAAGAAAAGTTTTTTTGGTACCGTAGCACATGTGTAACTATAGTAATTAGTATTCAATCATAGACTAATTAGGCTTAAAAAGATTTGTCTCGCAAAATACATTGCAAACTGTGCAATTAGTTATTTTTTATCTATATTTAATGCTCTATGTATGTGTCCAAACATTCGATGGAATGGGATGAAAAGTTTTTGGGTGGGAACTGAACAAGACCTAAAGTTGCTGTGATTAAGGTTAGGTGGGAAAAGATGGAGAAACTATTCTCAAGGGCAAGAACAAGAGATGGAGTAAAAAATGATAAGGACTTTTTTTGAGAAATAAATGGTACAACACAAATGCTCACAACACACGGACACTCTCGTCTCCTATGAACACACGCATATATATAAACCCTACCCCTGTGAGAATTTGAAGATTAAGCCAACAAATCTTCAAGATTGACGAAGTCACCAAAGACACTTCGCTGTCGACGAGAATATCACCTACAATTGAAAGCACATACATTGTTAAATCTTAGAATCTTCACTCTCATAGAGAGTCGAACACAGAGAGGGGGTTGGGAGAAGGGACTTGGCCTTGTTTACTTCCACCCGAAAACCTAAAATTTTAAGATTTTTCGTCACATTGTATCTTTAGACGCATGCATGAAGTATTAAATATAGACGAAAATAAAAATTAATTGCACAGTTTGGTCAGAATTTACGAGACGAATCTTTTGAGTCTAGTTAGTCTATGATTGGATAATAATTACCACAAACAAACGAAAGTGCTATAGTGTCATGAAATTTTTCACTTCAGAAACTAAACACGGCCTTTCTTTGTGTGGAAGTACTGCATGAATGGATAGACAGAAAGCTTGGATAAAGAAAGAATCTGATTGGTTGTTTGATATAAGCCTATGACACGAACGCTTCTCATGTGGAAAAAATGGTGAGCTGCGATCAACCTTCCATTGGACATGCACATATAAATTACCAAAAAAGGTGTTGATTTAATTTATCCCATTCATGTTATCATGCATAGCAAAGCTAGCTAATTCATTCGGTAGCCAAACACGGGTCAGTGACTATTTCATTAATTCAATATCGACCTATATATATAATTGACGACATTGATGTGATATGGCAACTCAATGATATGATGTCGTATGACCATCAGTTTGGTGGTTGACAATATTTATGAAGCAAAAGGGACTTGAAGGGCTAAAGTCCAAACTTTTGCGGCTTCATTTCACCCCCCTGTGTGGAGTTAATATTTGATGCTTGCGTCCTGGGTTTCATTTAAATTGAGTGTACCTTGATCCGTACCACAGACTGTAGATTCAATACTAGGGCCTTGTTTAGTTTAGAATTTTTTTTGATTTTGGCTACTATATATATAGCAATTTTGTTTTTATTTGACAATTTTTTGTGAGGATTTTATTTGGTAATTATTGTCCAATCATGGATTAACTAGACTCAAAAAATTCATCTCGCGATTTACATCCAAATTGTGCATTTAGTTTTTGTTTTCGTATATATTTAGTCCTCCATGCATGTGCTGCAAAGTTTAATGTGACGAGAAATCTGAAAAGTTTTTGATTTTTTTGGGTGAACTAAACAAGAACTAGTACATGTGAGACAAACGTTTGAGTGCTCTGGTATATTTAAGTATAATTTATTCATGGAGAATGTGAAATTCACAGTGCCTTTTCTTTTACTGGAAAAATTTTACAGCATGCGCCCAAGTTGAAACAATTGAAGTAATGCTCATTTTCAAATCTATGCTTGTTTAGATTTAATTGAGAACGCCTGATAAAATTAAAAACAGATTTTAAGGCGCGAGCATAATTCATTATGCTAAATATCCTGTTTTTTACATCCAAGTTTTTCCATAATGGAAGAATCAACTTAATTATTTGACCGCTTATACTAGAGTAGTATTTAATTTGCTCCTCAGTTGACTCATCAAGTCATCATCAAGAGTCCAGAAGTACGTTGAGTTTAGTCATTACTTCATTTCAAGTCTTCTATCTTTACAGCTGGCTTCTTCAAGATGAGATGACCTATAAAGACTTCATGAAATTTGAGGTAGTCAACCAAATAATGCTTCTATATAACACGAGCCATAACATTTTTCGCTTCTAAATAAACAAATTAAATATTTATTTTCTGTTACGTTTTCTATATATGTTTGTGGCTTGCTAGGAGTTTTCACATTAATGCGGTCTATAATCAACAACTTAATTTAGTAACCTGGTCGATGGGGCATGCTGCAAAGAGCAACTCTAGCGGCGCCTCTACTTAAGCCCTCATAGCTAAATATAGAGGGCTCGAGCCAAAAAAAATATGCTCTAGCAGGTCCCTACTAGGGCCCCAAAATTTGGTTGGGCACCCATATATTCTTCCGTCAGACCCCATTGCTGTTGAGTCACCCCATGGCCCCCATCCTGCGATTTCTCCCCGCGCCTGTACGGAAACCGCGAGCACGGCCATTTCCCCACAACGAGCGTGGCCGCCCACTGGCGAGCGCTGCCCGCCCGCCTCCCGTCCGGTGAGCGCATTGCCCACTCACCTCCATCATGAGTGCGGCTGCACAGGAGTGGCCCTGGCAGCACGAGTGCATGAGAGGCCCCTCCGGCGAGCGCACGGGAGCACCCCCTCCAACAAGCGCGAGCACACAGGAGCGACACTAGCTGGCACACCTCATGCCCCTCAGGCTAGTGCACGGGAGCACCCCCTCCGGCGAGCGCAAGCACACAGGCGCACCTCAGCCAGCGCAAGAGCACCTCTCTCCACCGCCAGGATCTATGTGTGAAGAGAATGGGGAAGAAAGGTTGACTCAATGATGCATGGGTCCCTTGTATCATAGTATGCTAATATGGATTTGGGGGGTCTTTACTTAGGTGTTGCTGCTAGAGCGGAATGAATTTATTGGGCCAATAAAAATAGGAGAGAGCACCCAATTCTAAAGTAGAGGCCCTGACTTAGGTGCTTCTGTTGGAGTTGCTCTAACACCTACTACCAGTAGTGTTCTTTGACTTATCATCGAGGTTCCCAATTACATTGAATATAGTCATTATTGTGTCAACTTCTGATAGTAATGTAACATATCTACCATATATACAGTCTGTTGTTTTCATTCTTTGTTGTTGACTTGATCAAGAGGACGACCTTATAAAGACTTTATGAACTTTGAAGTATTCCAATGCTACTATACTATAGTAAGACCTTTTCTTTGGACTCAAATTTCTTATTTGTATATGGAATAGGTAAACTCCACGGTTGGGCCATCTTTAGGTAGGAGACTTTTCTTTGACTAATCATAAATGACTTTGAGAGGTGACATATGGGTAGCTAGTGTGTGTGTGGATCTTTCGGCTTCCGGTAATTGGTTCCCCTAATGTTGTTTTCTCATTATCTTTGTTTGGTTCACCTATGAGTTGTGGAAAAAAACTATTATGAGCCGCGGAAACACTAATTTAAGCTATATCCTATATGAAAAAGTTGTAAGTTATTTGGTTGAAATAATTATGAAACACATCCTCTCTTCATCCTTGAAACAACTGTAGAACATCTTTCTATTTCCACCAATTTGGAAAAGCAGAAAGTAGAAAGCAATGTCCAAGAAGATGCTGCGAAAATTGAAGTACAGAAAAACTACCACTTCTATAAATATGTAGATTCAGGTTCCACCTTTTTGGTTGGTGTTCTGCTTTTTGATAGGAGAAGCACATTTTAGAACCTAATTAAACTAAACACAACCTTAGTTAAGTTCACTAGTCTATTATTATCCTTGTTTTTTTAACTCTATGATTTTACCCTTATGATTTTGATTTGAAAGTATCGTTTACTCCGGATGGTCGTTAACTGTTGCCTTTAGGACCGGTGGCGCGCAGTGGCTTTGCTCAAGTAGGGGTGTTCCAGGTGCCAAGGAAAGGCCATTGCTGTCAGCTGTAATCACTCGATTTTGGTGGCATTGAGGACGTGTCTGCTCTTTGCTGCAGTGGCCATAGGTTTGACGTTTGCGGTGAGGGAACTTTTTGTGCGGTTGACGAGCACAACGTCTATGACGTGCAGGTAGTGTTCAAACCGTTGAAGAGGCTTTGTCAATGTGAAATGCTGGATGGAAGGTGAGGAATCGCTTTGATGCCTCCTCAAAACTGATGAATTGGATTTTGGATAGCATTGGAACATGTTATTTTTGAGAAAACTGGAGGGGGGCCGCAGCCCCTATAGAAAGGAACATGTTATTTTCAGGTACTAGTATTATTTGTTTGATCATTTTGACTTTGTATTGTGGATATTCGGTCTTTGTTTATTATAGCTTTGTAGATATAAATCATAGTGTTGGTAATTTACCACAGGTTACTCTTCACATAGCTTTGGCATGACGCAGTGCTAGTGTTGTTGAACTTTTGCCAAAATTTGTCAAAATTTGCTCAGATTTAAACATATGCATATTTTATTAATTTTTTTGCCAAAATCTTTGTCAACTATCTGAAAATAATGTCTAAACCTTTGATGCCAAATCAGGGGTAAAATCACAAAGAATCACAAAAGAAAGGGCAAATTCACATGGGCAAGATAGTCATTTCATGTATTAACACTTTTTGAAGGACTTAATGGAATAAGGATAAACTCTGCCTTCGATTTCATATAGCAAAACACAAAGTTAGAAAGATGAGGACAAAATCACCATTGATCAAAACAAAATAGGTGTAGGAACACAAAAGCACCTTTTGTTTTTTATAATCATATTTTAGCCAATGGCAATATTAGATGACCTCAATGACATAGGTATGAAATTATTTATGAAGCTACATTGTAGTCTTTATACCTTTCTTACTTTTGGCAATTGGCAAAGTCGCCTACATACTGAATATACCATTGCGAGTGGATTGTACAAAGAATAAGAAAAATCTAAATTATCTAGATGACATGTATCCCTTTCTTACCAAGGAGTACACCCTTGCAAACAAATGTGTACAAGGTTTTAGTAAATGCTTTGTTTGTCCCTTGAACTAAGCTTTTATGTATTTTGGCACATTTGTTCATAGCACATATTATTTATATTGCTATCACAATGAGTAACCATGCACATACATGGGTGCATTTAGTAGGGATCCGTATTCTCTTAGAAATATTTTAGATCGAGGTTCTCTCTACAAACATTTCTCTAATTAAATGAAATCACTTGGCAAAAATAAGTAAAACCATTTAGCTATTGGTCCAGATTCTCCTTGAAATGAATTAGAATCACCATCAAACACCTATTTGGGTGATTCTCATCTTAGTACAAAACAGAGAAACATTTATGGGTTTTCCATATGGAGAATATATTGTTTCACTGAATATAGTGTTTGGAAGGAATTCTAGATATTCACTTGAGAATTTGACACATTTCTAGCATCCCAGCAGGTCAAGATGGCGTCCCGGCGAGTCGCAGGAAACGATGAACTAGTGAGTTGATGAGCTATATATGTGGCACCACGACAAAGCTAAAACAACATAGAAGTGGTAGAGGTTCACTAGAGAGAGCTGGCCACGGCGGAGGTGCTCGCGGCGGCGCTAATAGGTAGCCACGTCGGGGTTCCGACAGGGAGAGACGACGCATGACTGGGTCAGGGAGAAGTGAAAGGGCGAGACGGAGCTATGAGCATGAGCTATTGGATGGAGGTGGATTGATGGTGATTAATTTTGCCGTCGAGTGGGGTGGCCTGGTGCACTACACCACGACACTGAGCAATGGGGAAAAGGGGAAGAACGGTCGGCGGCTCAGGCTTTTAACGGCGATGGTGCTGCCTCTAGGCTTAATTACCCGTGGTTGACCACCGAAGAAGCCGCGTGCCAACACGCAAAGAGCGGCAACCAAGGGCAGCAGCCATCGGTGAACAGCTGCTTTCAGTTCACGCATGCCAGTGCCACTTCCTCCCTCTCAAACTCTTGATTTAGCGTAGAACTTGATGATTGGCCTTAAACAAAGTTGTTCCGGGATCCAAGGTCTGCAAATTGCTTAAAATACGAACATATAAAACTCACTAGTTTGAAAGATTTTGAGTTTTGAAAACATGTACATCAAACTGAAAACCGAATTCAGTTCAGAGTTTCAGAAACAGTTTTGATCAAGCATGTTTAGGTATTTAATTATAGGTTAAACAGTGACCACACATCACAACTAATGGAACATTATCAAAGTACAAACTTCATACTTTGAAATGATGCCAAGGCTTCACCAAGTTTATTTACGAAAATTGATTTTAAAAAATCCGAAAAATTGAACTTCAACTCTGTTTTTCAGGGACTTAGCCAAAATGGTTAAGTGTGGGAAACATCACTGAATTCAAATTTGGAGCTCAAAAGTGTAAAGTACATACTTTAAACCTCAAAGTTTATTTGGGCAAAATTTCAAGTATTAAAGTGAATTCCAAAAATACATGGTCACCAAGGCTCTGGGCCATCGACACAGCGTTTGATCTCTGGCTACTCAGCAATCCACTACACCGGAAGGGCGTTTCAAAAATTCCGTGCATCGCTGGCTCTCACCAGTCCCGATGCAGGATCCACAGCGAGCATGGTGCCCTCCGCTGGAGGGTTGGCGTTTGATGGAGGACGTGCTGGTATCCCCATGCCCTGGACATGCTAACCATGGAGGCACTAGCTTTCTGACATGGTGTGGCTCTTGCAATTGAGAAAGGAGTGCAGTGGCTACTGCTTGAAACCGATAGCCAAGAAGTGGTGAAACTATGGGAGAATGGGGTGAATCAATGATCTTGGATCTCGCCAATCAATGACCTCGAATCAACATGGCATCTCGTATTCCATACAGTGGATACATGGACGCAGCCATGCCAAGTAGCTTCCCTGACTCCAAATTATTGGTATATGTCTTTTTCATTTGTTGATGTGTGGCGTAGTTATAAATGTGAGCCCTACAAATAGAATTGGTCTTTTCCACTTGTTACCCATTGTGTTATTTCTCTAGAATGAACTGCAGGCAGCTAAGAAACATTGATATGAAAATACAAATGATAAATGATGATGTGCTTTTGCAAGAATGAATATTAGTAAATGATTTTAAGAAAATATAAGTATAAATGTGGTGTAAGTACCTAGCTACCTTTCTGTTCTTTAATCAAAGGTACTTTTTATACAATATAAAACACAACATCATGTTGGAATTCTGAGATCCAGTTGATGATACCCTCTCTGGTCAACATCATGTATAATAATTTTGGTTACAAACCACGCATGTTGCACTGGTGCTCTAGCTACACACCAACCAAAATCAAATAAGTCTTGATCATCACTAATGCAACATTGACATTGATATTGATACGTTGGTGTCCATGTCCTTGGTATTAATGTGTTGGTTGATGTGGAAATACCAACTTAAATTACCTATGGTGCAAGTTTTCTCTCCTCTATAGCTGCAGAATGCTAGTACTATCAAGTTCTTGCAATAATTGCACGTACACCAAAAAGAACACTTGATACGGAATGGTTAATGATGCCTCACCATAAGGGATCAAACAATTAATTTTCCCACTTCAAAATAACTCCTTAGCTTGTTGATGTGGAGCATGTTTACTACCAAGATCTTGTGTCTGACATGTTAGTTTGGATATATATACTCCCTCCGTCCACGAAAGAATCAATTTTTAGAGTTGTCCTAAGTCAAACTTTTTAAACTTTGATCAAATTTCTAGAAAAAAAATGCTAAGATTTATGGCATCAAATTAATATCATAAGATTAATCATAGAATATATTTTCATAGGATGCGTATTTTATGTCGTAGATGTTGTTACTCTTTTCTACTAGCAGGGATTGTAGGAATTGATTCTTTCGTGGATGGAGGGAGTAGTTTGCAATATAATGGTAATCAAAATTAAAACATATGTATCCAATAGACAAGTATTCATTTTTGTAGAGAAATCTCATGATTCTGCAGACACAAAGTTTTTGAATAATGAGATGTTATACAAATAAAGAGCATTTGATATTTGTCATATGAATATATATCACTTAAATATTAATTTGCCTTTTTTTTGTAAACCATCAATGCCTAGGACAGCTCACATTCTTCTATGATTGGAGTGAGTAATATCTAGGAAAATTAATATATGACTTGTTAAATTAGTTAGATCAACTAAGGTTTTGTCAGATAAAAAAACAAGAGGTTTCCTTTCTAAGCCATCATTTTCAAGTTAAAATTCTGACAGACCATAAAAGCCCACAAACATTCTGGTCCTAAATAATAATAAACTCCAGACATGTCATTGTCATATTTTGTTTCACTAGCTCATTATAATTAAGCTGCTCCGTAATTACAAAGTTCCAATTCAACTCTCCTTTGAAACCATAATTAATTTTGCTAGCTTTTAGAATCATTAATAATAAAAAACTATCCCTTTACTACTTCAATACTCCACCCTCACTTATTGCCAACCAAGATATAAATGTAGCAGCATTAACATTGCAAAATTTTCCTTTTTGTACATACATATAAGATCCTTACTTAGTGCCCAGCGATATAAATTTTGCATTTATACACACATGTGTACTGTACGTGATAGTGAAAGTTGCTATTGTACTAACCTGTTTGTTACCTGAAGAAATGACTGTTGCATGAAATTTGGGGTACTTGGATCTCCAATTGAGCAGCATATTTGTTCGCTAGCTTTCCTTCATTCACTAGATCAATGCAATTACGGTTCATATATAACAGAATTTGTAATTGTTATATAGAAAATTGAGGATAGATGCTTCCTAATAAGATATGACAAACATGATGATATAGGTTGTCTAAGGAGATACTCTCGCATTCAGCAGCACAAGAGCTGAAGGGGGAGTCCTAAAGAAAATTGAAGGGAAAGCAGACCAAATGTATTAGATTCATATGCATGCCATGCAATGTATACATCAGATGGATTAAGCAAGACACGAGGTGCAGTGATAAGCCACCCTAATTAAATCTGCTAGCAATAATGTGACAGAGCCTTTCAACTCAGCTTCCGGAGACGTTCATTCAGCCAGCGGGAGTCGTTTCTAATAAAGATGATTAGCTCTGCAGTCAACTTGTCCTTGTTGACACATGAGCCAAAATACCAAACTTGTCATAATACAGAGAAAAATAATTTCCAATCTTACTAGTACTAATTAGACGTCCAAAGGAGCCTCAATATTACTTCCTGTCCCAAAAAGGTTCTATGGTTTGAAAGTTGTCCTAGATAAAGAGTCGTTCTAGCCTCTCCAGTCTACGTCGCCTAGCCCGCGCTCCCTCCATAAGCTGTCCTCGACACAGAGGCATCAGCCTTAGGCCTTCTTTAGTTTCCAAAAAGTTCTGCCAAAAATTTTAGATTCTTCGTCATATCAAATCTTGCGGCACATACATAGAGTATTAAATATAGACGAAAACAAAAACTAATTACACATTTTACATGTAATTTGTGAGACGAATCTTTTAAACCTAGTTAGTTCATGATTGGATAATATTTGTCAAATAAAAACAAAATACTACAGTACCCAAAATCCTAAAATTTTGCCAACTAAACGAGGCCTTATGCCTTGCCGGCCAATGGAACTCGGCCAAGAATAAAAAAAGCACAAACCTCCATCTCCACCTTGCTGCTTGTACTAGTACTGCACTTTTTAGCTGATGAAATCATTGCATACTGGAGTACACAGCTATATTCTTGATACAAGCGTCATTCTCCAAAACGACACAATTTATGGGACAGAGGGAGTACCTCTTATCAAACACACTAAGAAAAAAAATCTAAGAAACTCTCACAACAATCAGAAACATAGCTTGTAACTTGGTAGACTCAAATCATCGTCATCATCAATAATATCCATTATATTTATTCTATTTTATAAATAATTACCGACATCTATCATTATGAAAATATATAAAGTATCTCCTAATTTTATATCTAAATTACACAACACTGCCAGTATGAAAGAATTCAAAATAACCCTCTAAAATTCATACCTAAACTACTTACGTCTACTATTATCAAAGATAATTCAAACTAAAAACTACCTAATTTTCATCTAAATTACCCATCTCCACCATTATGAAAGATAATTCTAAATGGCCCCCTAATATTTTTGATAAATTCGACACCTCTGATAATTAAAGACAGGTTTACATTTGAATTACCCATATATGTTATTATGAAAGATAATATAAATCAACACATTAATTTACATCTAAAATATCCACCTTATTCATCATAAAAATCAAACAAAAATATATCTCAAATTCACATGTAAATACTATAGAAATTAAAATAATTCAATATCCATATATAGTACACTATATATATTTCTACATTAGATAATTCCACCGTTCTTATGTTAAGGTAATCATAATGCCATGTTCCACCATATAAACCAAGTAAACATATGTACGTTAGGATAAATATTTATTTAATAGCTTATCAAATATGGAGAAATATTTTATTAACAAAGTACGTAGCAATTTTATTGGCCCAACTGTAATGTCACCGCCTCGCTTTCAGAACGAGATCCTCTAAGGCCTTGTTTAGTTCACCCCAAAAATCAAAAAGTTTTCAAAATTCCCTGTCATATCGAATATTTCAACACATGCATGAAGCATTAAATATAAATGAAAATAAAAACTAATTCCACAGTTTACCTATAAATCGCGAGACGAATCTTTTCATCCTAGTTAGTCCATAATTGGATAATATTTTCCACAAACAAATAAAATTGCTACAGTAGCGAAATCTAAAATCTTTTCGCATCTAAACAAGACCTAACTTCAGCCTGCGAGACACTATAGTGCAGTCAGAGACGGACCACCGTCAGCTGATGATAGCAAGTCTTGCACTCGATGCTCTTACCGTCACCGAGTTAGGGCCACACATATGACCCAAAAACTGAGCCCCCCGGTCTCCACAGCTTGCAGCCGCAGGTTCGTGCTCAGTGTTTTGCCACCTGAATGTTCAATTGTACATCAAATTTATGAGTCAAATTAATAGCACTCAATGATGAGCAATCTGAATGTATTTTGACAGTTAAAAAATAGTAATGGTGATTCCTAAAAACAATCTGCACATCATTTTTATAGATTCCCACATTGAGTTATTGCCAGTTGCCACAGTCAGTCATTTCTTTGGATAATTCAGTGATGAAATTCTGAAATATTTAGTCACAAACTCATTTTTTTATCCTTAACATGTTGTACGGCCTTGCATTAATAGACTCATGCTCAGCCAAATCACAAGCAGCCAAGTTTGTTACAAATTCTGGGACGGGGTTAGCCCATAAACAAAACGGACCCAAGTCCCAACTCATACCCATGGAAGTGAGCTCATGCGCAGACGAGTTACATGATCTCGGAACATTACAAATGCTAAGACAATTGAAATTCTCATGAATCTCTGGACGACGATGTAATAGCGTCTTTCAATATATGTTTACGCACAATCTCACGATGTAATACGTCTTTCAATATATTTTTACTCACAATCCTATTTGATCTCATCTATGAGACTGAAGAAGGACACTCCTCTGAACCTCTATTTTGTCTCATCTCTGAAACTGAAGGACATGCTTTCTCTCTGAACCTGAAGAAGCACCCAGTGGTGCAGATTGCATACTGCAGAACCGTCCTTGTTCCTCCTTCAATAATTGACTTGGTAATGGTATCCTTGAGTTAATTTACAAGAACCAGGGCCGTGTTTAGTTTCTGAAAGAAAAAAATTCGCGATACTATAACACTTTTATTTGTTTGTAGTAATTATTGTTCAACCATGCACTAACTAGGCTCAAAAGATTCGTCTCGTAAATTCTGACCAAACTGTACAATTAGTTTTTATTTTTATCTATATTTGATATTTCATGCATGCGTCTAAAGATTTGATGTAACGGAGAATCTTAAAAAAATTTAGATTTTTGGGTGGAAGTAAACAGACCCAGATGTATAAGATCCCGAATCACTTGATGAACCTGTAGAGTAGAGTAGCGAGCCGCAGCCATGGTCGAGCTCCTCAGCGGCGATGACTTGACGGGAACCCCTTCGTGTTTGCGACGCCCAGAGTCTAAGCGAAGAACAAGAGTAAGGCCTTGTTTAGTTCTCAAAAATTTTAGGAAATTAATACTATAGCATTTTCGTTTGTATTTGACAAATATTATCCAATTATAAACTAACTAGGCTCAAAAGATTCGTCTCGTCAATTCCGACCAAACTGTGCAATTTGTTTTTATTTTCATCTATATTTAATATTTTATGCATGCATTTAAAGATTTGATGTGACGAAGAATGTGAAAAATTTTATAAAATTTTCTGAAAACTAAACAAGGCCTAAAGCGATTATTTTCTCAAGTGAACCCGCGTGGGATTATTTTCTGGGCCGGACTGGGAGGCAGTTCGAGTGCGAGCCAAATCATGGACGTAGGGATGGCACACCTGTTGCTGTTGGGTTTTATTAGCACAAACCAGCTGGGCCTTGTCTCATTCTCAATACCGCTAGTTCTGCTTTATAGTGCACTTTCTCTCTATGTTTTATTTAAAAAAAAACTTTTTCAAACAATTTTCAAAATTAACATTGTTGTTTTTTTATTTCCAAATCTGGACACGGTCAAAACACATTACCGCGCCAAAAGCCAGAACAGCACCACACGATCTGCCACGAAGGACAACAATTTTTATGTGAAAAAGCTTGCCGCACCACTTCACCAGGTCGCGCCAAATGTGCCACGCCAACGAGACTAGCGCGGCAAGCGCAACCTTAAAAAACTTGTACTCGCTCCATACCTAAATTTTATGACGTTTTGGCCAACGTTGTTGTTTTTACAAAGGTTGAGATTCTGAGCCACGGAGAAGGAAACTTGACGCGATTGACCCTAGCCAAGCCATCCATTATGCACTTCTCTTCCGCTACTGCTGCATTCAACACGTGTCTGCCCTCCTCGGCCCTTGCCCACATTCATTGCTAGCACGCACGCATCCCGCAACTCCCTCTGTGCGCCTCCTTCATCCCCCTTTGCAAAAATCTTCCGCTACCGCCACATTCAACACGTGTGTGCCCTCCTCGGCCCTTGCCCACATTCATTGCTAGCATGCGCGCGCCTCCTTCATCTCCCTCTGCAAACCGCATCCAACACGCGTGTGCCCTCCTCGGCCCTCGCCGACATTAATTGCTAGCACGCATGCAACCCGCGACTCCCTCTGCGCACGCCTCCTTCATCTCCCTCTGCAAAAACTAAGCGCTGGACGAAAAAAAGGGTGTCTGCAAGGTATTGAATCAACAACCTCAAGGCCAACACCCCCACGCACTAGCCATTTGAACTGCAAAACTTTCTTAACAAGAATACACCTGTAGACCTATTTAATAAGGACAAAGGAGGAAAAATATCCCCTAATTAATCACTCATTGGTTACCATAAACATGTCCTAAACGTCAAAAATTTCAAGTATGAAGGAAGTATCTTTTACATATGATTTTGGGTGAATATGATGTTTACATGAATATTGTAGCCCTCGACGATCTACAACTTTCTAGTTTTGAGTTTTTTTAATTTGAGATCATTAAGTTGTTAAAAAAAATTAAAAATCAGTTGTATATTAATCGTGTATAAGTGCTTGTTGCCTTAGAAAAATCATATCTTTTTTGCATGGTGTCAAATGGGATATACTTTATATTAAAAATCCTAGCTCTCGTTAAGATCTACAAGGTTATAATTTTGAGTTTTTTCATTTGAGTAAGATGTTCAAAAAATAATATACAATTTCAGCGGTATATTAATCGTGCACCGTTCTTGTCACTTTAGAAAAATCATATCTTGAAAGGCAACGGTGTTAATCTTGAAAAAATATTTTAAAAAGGTTAAAAATAAAAAAAAATCGCACTATGTTCCTTGTATAAGCACTGTGGTACCAAATTCAGAAACAACAGCGAGTGTTTACATGCACATATGGGCCAGAGCATTTCGACAAGGCCCATGCACCAAACAAAGACGCGCTCCGCTCCGTTAGCTACGACTAGGAAGGTCCATGCAGCGGGAACAGCACTTTCACTTTCCTTCTTTCTATCTTTTTTTTTTGTTATTTTCTTTGTTGATATGGGATGAGCCCCCCTAGGGCCGTCAAACCCATGGAATCCCTCCTTAGCCTCTCCTACAAATCTTTATCATTATTGTACTTTAAGAAGGGATTGAAGCTATCTTAAAATAGAAAAAGAAACTCCTCTAAATATTTTCCGAGATTCATCCCTGAACGAGCATGCACCACGAATTAGACCATTCCGCTTGAGAAATTTAGTGTACTTTGTACTAATAGAGTAGTCAGATCGAGTTTAAAAATTCCATATGTTTACGGGTTTGGCTACTATATTCCTAAACTCAAACCTACGTACCCACTGGCTTTGGCTTTTTGCCCTATTAACAAACTCATGATTGAGATATTAACCCATGTACTTGACTAAAATTCCATTAAGTTTCTGGTATCGGGTACCATTGTCATTTCTGCATGGATGTACGATCCTCAACGGACGGTGATGCGTCGCTGAGGCTGAAGTTAGAGAATCTGGTTCGGGGAAAATGCTGCCAACAGAATCTGTTTGACTTTGCATCCGTGTAATATGAACTCTGGAATGCTCTGGTTCATATTTGGAACTGCAGAGTATACATCTTGCTCATTATTTGAATGGAGAGAAACCAATCTCTTAAGGGTGTTGGATAAGTAGTTTTTTTGTTTGTTTCTGTTATCTAGATGCTGTTGAACTTGATCCGAGGCTTGCTCATGCTGAAATTGAGCACTCTGGACCTCATGTTGTACTTGATCACCCCGTCGTACAGCAGTTTGCGGGTGTAGTCTCGCCGTCACTAATATTTCTTGTTTGCGCTTAAAAAAACAACTTTAACTAAATATATATTAAAAATATTAATATTAATAGTATATAATCAGTACTTCCTCCGTACATGTAAAAAAAGTTATTTTAGACAATATTTGAGTCACATTAAAAATATAAATCATGACTAACTTTTGATTTATTGAGTTTGGAAATGTAAAAACCATATAAATAGGTTTGTTTTGGAAAATACTTTCATATATATATATATACCACTTTTTTATAAATATTTTTATAAAAATACAAGAAGTCAAAGTTAAGTTTTGGACTATGTCGTTGTCTTAAACGACTTTCTTTATGGACATGGAGCATTGGAAAGATCTTTGAATTTAGTTTTTTAATAAATTTATTTAGAGATATAAATATTATATGTATTTTCTACAAATCAAGTTAAATTTGTGACTCGTGCACTAACAACGATAGTTATTTAGGGATAGTGAAAGTACCTCTGAAAGATCTGACCCAATCAACCCGACAGCTCAGCCCCCAGTTCAGAGCAGAAACGAGTCCAGCGATGAGCCATGAGGACATCCGGTAGTGTACAGCTATCCTCATAGGGCATTGTTGATATTTGGGAACGCAATAAGGAATTGATCCGCAAGCGCACGGATATCGGTGAGCACTTCA
>Ga0182004_10001480_pt1 | contig 17236 bp, 19 predicted proteins | sample Sormic07211540_1_FD_120479 | JGI IMG/M metagenome (GOLD analysis project Ga0182004, IMG submission 120479) | Endophyte microbial communities from Sorghum bicolor roots, Mead, Nebraska, USA - 072115-40_1 MetaG | ecosystem: Host-associated > Plants > Roots > Unclassified | place: USA: Nebraska...
ATATATATATATATATATATATATATATATATATATATACATGTTGTACAGTTGAGTATACAAGAAAATCAGTTTTTAGCATGGCATTGGTGTTAAAAGTGATGTAAAGTGACAAGCAAGTTATTATAAGCAATTAACATATTATTAGTCACAAAAAAACACTTAACATGTTGTTGTCAAAAGTGATCTACTCATATCGAAAAATCACTATAGATCACATTAATCTTTTCAAAATAAAAGAATAGGAGAAGTAAACCATGTTAGATTTTTCACTTTACAAATCAAAAAAATGTTGAAGAAAGATATCTTATATCTCATCTACATGTGAATTTACATCAAATAGAAAAGTTAGATCATTCATCTGATAGGAAGGTGTTTTCCATATTTATACTATATTTAACTTATTACCTTCTAGAGATAAGGTGTCTCTACTTTAGATGTTAATATGTATATTTTTACTCATGCAATGATTAGATGCTCTAGAAACATAGAATTTAATTATGATTTATCAAGTGAAAAGTCATTCTCTCTTTTATTTGCTTGCAACCATCTCGAGCTTCAAGTTTGTTGGTTGTCTCTCATATCTTTCTGTCCCTGAATAAATCAATTCCTAGAATCAATGTCAGTCAAACTTTTTTAAAATTAACTAAAATTATAGAAAAGAATAATAACATCTATGATATAAGATGAGAATCTTATAAAAATATATTCTATGATAAATCTGATAATACTAATTTGATATGATAAATTCTAACTTTTTCCCTAAAATTTCGATCAAGGTTTAAAAAGTTTAATGTAACACAACTATAGAAATCTATTTATTAAGGGACGGAGGGAGTATAAAGAGACTCATAAATGTTTAACTAAGGATATAATTTTGCACATAGAGAGATTCATAATTAAAACTAAGAGAAAAAAGTTAGTTATCTTGTACATCTTCTCTTACATCACATGATCAACTCCAATACATCTTATACTGTCATAAAGCAAAACCGCACTACCTATTCCTCTCAACATGCAAGCTATCCAACTAAGCAATCCACTATCACACCCCACTACTTATTTCTCTCAACATATAAGCTATCCAGCTAGGCAATCTACTATTACACACAATTAAAATCTACTAGCTCATGCAACTATAATATCCACGTCAACAAGTTATATATTTCCATAAACATACAAGCTGTCTAATTAGAAAATACACATTCTAACATATTTATATTCCTTCTTCATACTCGCGGTAACGTACAGTGAATCCTCCTAGTTTTATGTAATTTCATGCCGCCAAATGGTTTCTGTGGCTTCACACTTCCTCATGTGAAGTGCAACAGCTTAAAAGTATAAAAGCCATATTTTGGCATAGATTTCTTAACAATCATGAATTGTTTGTTCTCTTACATGGTGACGCGGCTTGTACCGCAACATTACAACACGCTTACATTTGTCCTTATAGTACCCGTGGAGTGTACGGATACAACCTCATGGTCTGGAAAACAGCAACGCAACCTTTTTCAATGTCGTATCCTGCGTTGGAACAAGCCATACAGCTATAAATTTGCATAATATGCTACATTTTTTTCCAAAACAAAATTGTTTCTTCGCGTTAAGGAATAGTATTGTATCTTAAAAGCACAAAAGTTGCACTTAATATGACAAACTATCACGCTTTAAAACCAAGCCATTACCTAAAAGTTGATTGATATAAAGAACAAATATTGTAGCTTGTTACACCTTTCCATCAACAAACTTCTCCCGTCAAGCAAAGAAATGGAATCTTTTGTGACACGTGTACGAGAGTAGCTATTGCTTATAAATTGCAGAAGACACCTCAATCGATACATAAAACATTCCTTCAATTTCCATTCTATATTCCCATTAAACTTACGTCTTAAGATCTTAATTCTTGAGTTGCAACCATGGACATGGCTTTGGCATCTAAATCCTTCCCTCCATCAAGTGCCACCACCGAGCAACCAATTTCAAAGCGTGACAAAGCTATTGCAAATGATTCCTCATCGAAGGATACATACCTCAATCCTAAAGCTAATGATGTAAGTTCTCTTTTTACAATAAGAATAATGTGCTAGTAGCTTCAGATTAATTATTGTCTTTTTGATATAATATGCAAACGTAGTATCGCAACAAGCTAGGAACTCGTATCCTTCTAATCACCTTTTCTAATTCTCAGTTGTGGGTACATGATCTTCCTCTCCCTATTTGGTTACGTGTTTCGTGATCGTGCGGTACGGCGTGGACCTGCGGTGTATGAGATCGGACACTTAGGCCTTGTTTAGATACACCTAAAAACACAAAACTTTACAAAATTCTTCGTCACATCGAATCTTGCGGCACATGCATGAAGTATTAAATATAGCTAAAAAGAATAACTAATTGCACAGTTTACCTGTAAATCACAAGACGAATCTTTTAATCCTAGTTACTCTATAATTAGACAATATTTATCAAATAAAAACAAAAATGCTACAGTGTCAAAATCCAATAACTTTTTGCATCTAAACAAGGCCTGAGTTCAATCTCATGGTGGATGAGTCAAGAGCAGTCATGAGAGAACGTTAGAAAATGCAAAACATTTTTTGCATGATTTTGCGGCTGGAGATCCATAATCTGATTACGAATTTATGTGAACAGGCCTTTGTCTTGCACATGCCATCAAAAACAAGGCAAGAACTAGGCAACTAGAATCATTTGCCACGATTAAGGCCGTTCCTGTCTCTGTCTTTCTCTCTGATCTGAAAAATAAATAAATAAATAAATAAAATCCCGTAGTAGGATGAGTTAAAATCGCACAGCCACACGAGCAGTCTGACCACCACTCCCTATCAGAGATCAGACCGTGTGTCAGTGTGTGGCCTCACTCACTCATCACCGATCCCTCGCCACGCCACAGACTCCCCGTGAGCTCCGCCGCGCGGGTCCTCGTCCTTCCCCACCGTAGGAGCAATGGCGATGACCGCCATAGCCTCCCCGTCGTCCAGGACCCTGATCCCACCGCGCCACCACGGCGCAGCGCCCTCCCCGTCCACCTCCGGCGACTCCTCGCTCCGCCTCCTCCGCGCGCACCCGCGACACGGCCGGCGCAGCCGCGGGGTGTCCGTCTCCACGCCGGCGGCGCGGAGCCGGCCGTTCGTCTTCTCGTCGCGCGCGGTGTCCGACTCCAAGAGCTCCCAGACCTGCCTGGACCCCGACGCCAGCACGGTATGCCCCCGCCGCCCGCCTCCTGCACGGGGAATGCGGCGGCTTCTCTTGGCGCGCCTGGCCGTCTCTCGCTTGCGGCTTGCCTCTGATCCGTCGGGTCGCGCCTTCGAGGCGCATTTGCCGTTCCTGATGGGAAATTGGGACGCGCGCGCAAAAGATTGTTTTTCTAATCTTTATTTATGAATAACGCGTTGCTCATCTGGATGCGCAAATCGGGGGCTGGGATTGTCGCCTTCTCAAGTGCACGTTGCGTGGTTGCTACTTATTTTCTTTTTGTATTGTACGTACTAGGTAGGTACCGACGAATGTGGCAATTTTAGGATGCTAGTTGTGAGGCTCATGTTGTTAAGTATGATTCCTTGTAGCAGCCAATAAGAAATTGATCAAGATGTTGACAGGGCAGTAGTTTTAGGTATTTTTTGGATCATTATTTATGGTTTCATCGTTTCTTCGTCCCATATAATATTAGTTTTTCGGTCTGATGCGGAAATTATAATGGCCCACTTGCTTTTATCCTCGAGTGGCCTATGTTGTTTGAACTTGTCCCATCTTTTTTTAATCATATTTTTTAAAACTTGTCATGATGCAGCGATTATGTTATTAGTTTCCATGGAGTGCTGATAAATTTTGAATTTCAGAGCTGTCCTTGTCCTTGTGTGGTGCTCATCAGTTTACTCACTTTTGGCTGTATACAATAACAAACATTTGTTGTTTGTTCAGAGTGTTCTTGGAATCATTCTCGGAGGTGGTGCTGGGACTAGATTGTACCCCTTGACAAAGAAGCGTGCCAAGCCTGCAGTGCCATTGGGTGCCAACTATAGACTGATTGATATTCCTGTCAGCAATTGTCTCAACAGCAACATATCCAAGATCTATGTGCTAACGCAATTCAACTCTGCTTCCCTCAACCGTCACCTCTCAAGAGCCTATGGGAGCAACATTGGAGGGTACAAGAATGAAGGGTTCGTTGAAGTCTTAGCTGCACAACAGAGCCCAGATAATCCAAACTGGTTTCAGGTATTATCCCGACTAATGTCGTGTCTTTTCTGATTTTCTGAAATGCAGAATCTGGCATTTCTTCAACATGCACATTTGACACCATATTCACGTTTTCCCCATTGCATATTCTCACTTCACGCCACATCAAATTTATAACCAACGGACAACAAAGGTCATTTCAGTTGGTTATTGAACATGAGTTTGAAGTGTACCATCATGCCTCAAGCAAATGCATGCTAATCTACAGGAAATTTTGCTAGCACACTTCACTAGCTTACATCAAGTACTGATTTTCTTTTATATTTTTTTTCTCAGGGTACTGCAGACGCTGTAAGGCAGTACTTGTGGTTGTTTGAGGAGCATAATGTGATGGAATTTCTAATTCTTGCTGGTGATCACCTGTACCGGATGGACTATGAAAAGTTCATTCAGGCACACAGAGAAACGGATGCTGATATTACTGTTGCTGCCCTACCGATGGATGAGGCACGTGCAACTGCATTTGGCCTCATGAAAATCGACGAAGAAGGGAGGATCATTGAGTTTGCTGAGAAACCGAAAGGAGAGCAGTTGAAAGCAATGATGGTACACATAATGTGCCTTTCCTTTCAAGCTAACTTGATATACATTTGTGGACAGTCATTTAGTAAACCTAAAATATTCTTGTTTAAAATGCCTTCACATCATATTGCTGTCTGATTCATGTAGGTTGACACCACCATACTTGGCCTTGATGATGTAAGGGCAAAGGAAATGCCTTATATTGCTAGCATGGGTATCTATGTTTTTAGCAAAGATGTAATGCTTCAGCTCCTCCGTGAACAATTTCCTGGAGCCAATGACTTTGGAAGTGAGGTTATTCCAGGTGCAACAACCATTGGAAAGAGGGTATGCAAAGATTATTTAACCTTTTAGCTGTTTATTTTCTTCTGTTTACTGATGTTTCTTTTTTATATAAAAAAGTACTATGTAGCCTTTTCACACAAATCTCATTATGCCATAAGTTGGTACCCTGACATTTCATTTCTGAAGAAACTTACCATTATCTAAACACTTACATTCAAGTGCATATCTGTAGTTTATGTGTGTCAAGTGCTACCTAAGAACAGTGTGCTAGAAAGCCTAGGCAGGTAGGGTTGGCTCAAGGCAGGAGGGAGGGAAGGGTTAGCTTTCAGAATGTTATTTAAGACCTTGTTTTTGGCTGCAGGTTCAGGCTTATCTGTATGATGGTTACTGGGAAGATATTGGTACCATCACGGCATTTTATAATGCAAACTTGGGAATAACCAAGAAACCAGTACCAGATTTCAGGTATGCTTTCACTTCTCACTGTGCTGCAGTCAAAAGTTACAACACTGCATGCACATCAAGACTTATAATTTCAATTAGTCCCTACTGATTTAGTGTTTCCCTTCTATCTGAATACAGCTTCTATGACCGTTCTGCTCCAATTTATACACAACCTCGACACCTGCCACCTTCAAAGGTTCTTGATGCTGATGTGACAGACAGTGTTATTGGTGAAGGGTGTGTTATTAAAGTAAGTAGTGTTTTGTTTTACTATAGCATGTTCGAAAACCTTTCTGTAGACTTTTTATATTTCCTCCAAAGTAATTTCTCATAATTCATTTAATAATACGTTTATGCCTTGATCTTGTGCACACAGAACTGCAAGATACACCATTCTGTAGTTGGACTCCGATCTTGCATATCTGAAGGTGCTATCATAGAGGACACTTTACTAATGGGTGCAGACTACTATGAGGTAAATATATACAAGTGTTCACTTCTGTCAATGCAACAAGAGAGCTCACACCTTGGTGTTCTTTTTTTTCCAGACTGAAGCTGATAAGAAACTCCTTGCCGAAAATGGTGGCATTCCCATTGGTATTGGGAAGAATTCACACATCAGAAGAGCAATCATTGACAAGAATGCTCGAATTGGAGACAATGTGAAGGTATTCCAGTTCTAACGGTCAAGAATATATTGGTCTATATTTTTTCTTAGGATATTAAATAATACTTGATATGTCATTTTCTCCTCTTAATTTCTACATTTATTTTTGAAATATTAACTTCAAATATGAATAGACTTGCATGTTTCTTTTATTTTTTACATGGAAGATGCGTATATAATATGAATGTTCGTACTTATCTTTCCCTAACTGCCTGCATAAGTCTTCATCCTGCACTTTTTGCCTGTGTTTAACTCAGGTAATCAACCTGAGGTTGTTTTCCAAAAGATATCTGTCAACAAGTCATATATCAGTTTTTGTTATAAAGGCCTTGTTTACTTCCACCCAAAAATCCAAAATTTTTCAAGATTCTCCGTCACATCAAATCTTTAGACGCATGCATGGAGTATTAAATATAAACGAAAATAAAAACTAATTGCACAGTTTGGTTGGAATTGACGAGACGAATCTTTTGAGCCTAGTTAGTCCGTGGTTAGACAATAATTACCACAAACAAACGAAAGTGCTACAGTGTCGCAAAATTTTTCCCTTCGGGAAGTAAACACGGCCAAAAATACAAAATAAAACCTGAAATGCAGAGCTTCATGTCAGTTCTTGGTTTGGCTTTGCAATACTGCTTATGCATATGGCATTCAAGCTCCACCCAGAAACAGCTGCCATTATCCTGCAATCCTGATCCTATTCCCTTGCTCTACTATTGCCATTTTTTGTTAGACCTGTTGCATTACACTTGATTAGTCATAAGTCTTAGCTTGACATGAGTCATGACCAGATGTGTCGGATCATCTGAAGAGTTCATAAGTCTTAGCTTGTCATATGATTAAACAGGAACATTTCATTATTAGACTTGCCTACCATACATTTTCTATGGCATCAGATTTTCTCACGAGACTTGTTGATCTTGTAGATACTCAATGCCGACAATGTTCAAGAAGCTGCAAGGGAGACAGATGGGTACTTCATCAAAGGTGGAATTGTCACGGTGATCAAGGATGCTTTACTCCCTAGTGGAACAGTTATATGAAGTAAGCTATACTCCTGTTCTACAAAGCTTCACTTGCGAAGCCTTTGAAATACATCTCAAGGTGTTAAACCAGCTAGGTTGCAAATGCTACATCTTTGCTTGAGTTTGCAAGTTTGCCTGTTCACAAAATCATTGTTTTGCACGGTGCTGCAGGTGGATGTGGGACATGCAGCTGAGTGTCATTGACAATGATCAGCACCTGGTTACATGCTTGATCTGCAGATCAGCGTGTTGGAGATCATCGAAACAATAAGAGTGTCATTCAAGGCACTTTTTCTTTCTCTTTGCTCTTTTGTGTCCTTTAATGTTGTAGGGTATAATGTTGTATCAGCAACTGTTAGTTACATGTTGAATCAAAATTGGATGCCTGGATTTGGGATACATCTAAGATGCTGTGCTGCTTTGAGCGAAGCCATGAAGACCATGGCATGATGCATCCGTGCTCTACTTATTGTGCGTGACGAACAGAAGCGTTGCTGGTTTGTAGATTTTAAAGATACTAGCAAACATGTCGGTACGCTGCAATGCGGAAAAATGCGATGGGGAAAAAATATTCATGGAACGACAATAGAAATGCTATATTATTTATGTTTCATCATTTACAAAATTTATTAAAAGCTATAATTTATTAATAGATTATCGTGACATCCAAATTATAAGTTAACATTGGCAAAAATATGGCAACATATTGTTAAGTCTATATAAAATTAAAATATGGTCTTGGTATGGTTTTTTCTCCTATTGCAAAGCACATAAATATTTCAATAGCTTTGATTTTCATTCTATCTATGTGTTGCTATAGTTAAATGTCTAGTTCTATGACCTTTGAGATGGCATGGTCATCATAATAAATTATAGCTTTCAATAGATTTTATAAATGATGAAACATAAATAATATAGCAATGTATTATTAAGTCTGTATCAAATTAAAAACGGTCTTGTTATGTTTCCTTTCTCCTATTACAAAGCACATAAATATTAAACGTAATATATTTTAACTTTAATTATCATTCTATCTATGTGTTGCTATAGTTAAATATCTATTTCTATGACCTTTGAGGATCCACAAAAATCTATAATTTAAATCTCTAAACTCGACCAAGAGTTACTTGCCGATGTGTCAAGGTTTTCATTCTATCTACGTGTTACTATAGTTAAATATCTAGTTTTGTGACCTTTGAGGATGCATAAAAATCTATAACTTTAATCTCCGATTAAAGTCAACAAGAAGTTAGCTGCAGACGTGTCATGTATTGGTCACTGTCAAGTATTGGTCACTGTCCTCTAATGCTAGCCCTTACCAGTGATTATATAGATCGATTTATCTAGATTGGAATAGACAACAAACTAATCAAGGTTTCTATCCATGTTGATTAGTTGAACCGTCAATTAGAATTACATTAACAACTTGACGGTAGAAATTTTTTTATCTTAGAGAAAAGTCAATAGTTCAAAGATCTATAATCGGGTGGACAGAGGCAACAAAAAACATAAGAAAATCCAAAATAAATAATAAAAGTTGACGGAAGACGCCAAAAGAAATCAGACAAAAACGACGAGTCTGTCTACCGAACAATCATGTGTTTTAGCAAAAGATAGCACATGGTTGTTTATTGGCTGCAAAACACACGATTTATAACAGACAAAAAACCACGTGTTTTAGGACAAGTTAGCACATGGTTGCATGTTTTTTGATGAAACAGGAGAGACAGAAGAGCCCCTACTGAAATTTATTGAAATAAAACACAAACAGGTACAAGAGTCCAAAAAGAACAGTGTGAGAGAATCAGACAAACAAGACTGAAAAAACTACAAGACTGAAAAGAAACTAGAGCTCAGGACACAAAGAAAGAAACAAAAAAGATAAGCAAGATTACACAACTTGGTCTAGCCATTATTCAATCTGAGGGAAATATTTTTGTTTGGCCCTCCATAAGAGCTGACCAAAAAAATGCTTAAAGAGCTGTGAGCATCGAAGACAATCAGCTGGCTACTCCAGCACATGATCAAGATGATTTCCATTGCAAAGCTTACATTGAGCTGTTGTTTGAGGTTTTCTAACCTCAGCAGGCTGTAAGGGGTGCTGATGATAGCAAGGCCCAAGAGGCTCCAACAGTTTCTTGCAAAAGAGCATTCCAAAAACAGATGCTCAACTGTTTCTTCAGAGTTACAGCTGCATAGAACACAGTTGAAGGAGGGCAAGTGCATCTGCCTTCTTCTTAAGATATTTCTGGTGCTGAGTCTATCATGTACCAATAACCAAAAGAACACCTTGTGCTTTGGATGACATGAGGATTTCCAAATCCATTTAAAGAGAGGATGGACAGGAGCAGAACCTTTAAGGTGCTTTTAAGCTCTACTTGCAGAAAATTCAGAATTCCCCCAAATGTATACCCACCTGTCATTACGCTGAGATCGATCATGATCCTCCAAACACTGCACAAACTGCTGGAACTGATTAAAGGCTTCAACTGAAAGAGGCAAGTTGAAAAGATCATGCCTGGCCTGAACTGCTACAGCTTTGGATAAGGAGATGCTAGGTTGCTTGGCAAAGGAGTGAAGCTCAGGAAAAGAGATCCTCAAGGGCTGACCAGACCAGCAGTCGTCCCAAAGCAGACAAGTGTTACCAGCTGAAGCAACAATAGAATCCATGCCTTTATATTTGTCCACCAATTCTAAAACATCCCTCCACCAAAAGGAGCCTTTTTTGTGTGATTCGGTAATCTTCCATTACTAAAAATTGCATATTTTTAAAATAGGGTAAATTGATTTATCCAATTCTTTTATGAGCACTATAACATAGTAAATAATAACTTTTATTAAATTAAAATTCACTATAAGGTCTAGATACATGTTTGAGCATCCATGCTGCTATATATATATATATATATATATATATATATATTTGCTTGAGTGGTGGTTTCAAATTCAGAATGGTTTTCAAATTTCTTTTGATTTTGCTTGACCAAAAGGTTCAAAATAAAAATGAAAAGAATTTGTTTTCCCTCTCTCATTCGCTCTCTAGTTTTGGCCCAGCCCCCCTGCCCCCTCTGCAGCCTGTTTTCCCTTCCTCCTTCTCATTCCAGCGCAGCAGGCCGGCCCAATCCCTATCTCCCCCTCTCTTCCTTTTGCTTCGCGGGCCGTAAAATCGCTTAGCCTAGCAAGCCGCACGCGCGGCCTTTCCTCCCCCTTGCTGCGCTCGCTGTCGAGATGGTCCCACTCTCTCTCCACTGATGACTCGGGCCCACCTATCGGAGTCATCTTCTTTCTCGTGTCGCAGCCGGACTCTTCCCTGAATCGAACCCGAGCTCGCGCCGGCCACGCGAATCCTCCGCGGTGGCGTGACCCGCACACCGAGGGGGCTTTAAATAGCGGCCCCGACCCTGATGAACACCCTACCCAACCCTAGAACGAGCAGCCGCAATAGCCTCGCCGTGAAACGCCGCCGAGATTTGCGCCAAGTTCAAAACGCCGCAGCACCGCGTCTTTGCCCCCGTGAGCTCTTAGCCAAGCTTCTGGCCGCTCGTGAGAAGTCGTCGAGTTTTTCCTTTCGCGTTTTTGTGTTCTCTTTGCATGACTAATCTTCGCTGAACTTATTGCAGAGGCCGACGCCGCCGTTCTCCGTTGGGGACTATCTTCGGCCGCTCCCTGGCTTTGATTCTTGCCCTAGGTGAGTTCGCCTTGAGCTCCACCATGTCCCGGTGCTTTTGGTTTGTTCTCTAGTGTCCTAAATCATCGTTTTGGCCAACGTCGGCCATCAACAGCCATGGTGCCGCCGGGTTCAGCCCCCATCTCTCCCTCCCCACTCCGATCTAATCACAACCGTTCAATCACGATCCAGCGGTCCCAGATGAAGGATACCCCTTCGTCAGCATCTTTTGCAAAAGAACCCTTGCAGTTATTAAAGATTTAACCCGCAGTCCATAGCGTACTCCCTGAGTGCGTCTTACTTGGTTAAAAATGTATTTTCCTTTATTCAGATTCAAAATATGCTTTCTCAAAATTAGATTTGCCATTGATCCTGTTTTACTCATAAAATCTCCGTTTTAACTCCGTTTTGATCCATTCAAATCACGTTAGATTCATTTTTGCGTAACCTATAGTTTAGTGGCACAGTTATACATGTTCTCCACTTTTTAATTCTGAGTTTCGATTTAATGTATTATTTTATTATAGGGAATCTTGTTGAGGTCATAACTTCTTCGTTCTAGCTATGATTTTAATGAACTTTACGTCTGTGTGATCGTAGTGCAATGTAGAATTGTTTTATAAACTTTTTATCTTTATTTACCATTGTTGGTGTACTGTTCTAATTATATATTTGTTTTCCTTGTATGACTGCCTTTGAATTATTGTTGTTGATGTGGTGATTGAGTTTAGACGGTGAGCAGTTCGCGGGTGACCAAGAGTACTTCTACGAACAGGATGAGCAGGACCAGTTTGATCAAGGCAAGTATAGCATAGGATCATCCTTGTTTCATAATAACTTTAATCACACAATTCATATTGCATGTGTCTCTTTGTTAAGGATTTCCTAGTATTGATCTTATACCTTGTCACCTATGGTTTTGCATTGGGTAGTTTATGCTAGTGCTCTTGTTGATGCAAAAATAGATCTGCAAACACAAAGGGCTAATACCTGATTCAAACGTTAATGTATGCCAGCCGATTTGACCTTACAATTGACAAAGGTGGTAACTCGAATACTTTGGTCCCGACAACAGCGACGCGCCCGGATGCCACGGCCAAGAGGTATTCACGCAGAACTCGAGAATTCGTCGAGTATGACTCGATGAACTCTTAAGAACTCGTAAGTAAAAGAAAATATGCGAGTTTGACGAAGTCGTCGAAAAAGTGGATGCAAAAGTAGATGTAAAACTTGTGTATGATATTAATTGGATTGTCCTCTTACATCGCTACTAGGCCCATATTTATACTCTGTCCTAAAGAGTTACAATCGTATACGACTAGGATGTAATTCTAAACTAAATAGGAATCGTACATAAAACAAATCCTAACAATTATGGAAAATAACAACCTATCTATCCTTGCCGATCGGCACACCACCATTGCCTTCTTAGCAACTCCCATATCTTCCTTTGTTGTCATCGGCATATTCCTTGCACCTTTTCATCATCATCGGCACACTCCTCATCGACATCATCAATTATTAATATCAACAATCGGCACCGCTCAGCAACCGTCACCAGACTCAGCAACATCTTCTCCCTGTTGTCCTATCATCGGCAATGTTGGCTATCGACAATCCTTCTATCGGCCAGACACATCACTTCTTTGACTATCGATACTAATGTCCAAAAATGGTGTCAACACATGCCCCCCAATTTCGGAGTATGGAGTCATTAATGCTCCGAAATTCTCTCCTGATAATGATGACCTTTTCACAATTATTTCCTTCTGGTGATAATTAATCACTAAATCCAAACAACTTTAATTCTGATCTCCAGCATATACCTCGAATCTCTCAATCACCCAAACCAAATCTCCTAAACACACGCTCATCGGCAACTGTTCTGTTAGAGCTGACTGCCGATGAGCCGACCAAAAGATCTTGCACAGTGGAATATCTCCTAATATCATGATTACTCGCTGTCAAATCACCTGCACAATCCCTTGATTACCGTGCGAACAGTTACCATATCCACCTGAAACACCCTCGAATTTCACGGATACGGCAAAGAGATAAGTCAAAAATACCCTTGCTCACTTCAACATATAAATACTTCCTTCTTCAGCACTCTTTCCCCACCTTGCCATCCCCCATTCCCAGATTCATCTTCTGGCGGCGGCATTGACGAGGAACTCAAGAGCTCGGGCAGCAAAGAACCTCCCCAGAACCTCCAAGTCTTCGACTCCTTCTTCTCCGGGAAAAAATGGCTGTCAACTTCATCGTGCCTTAATACGTTCCCATTCCTTTACTGCAACCCTTTACCTTTTTGCAAGTCTACTTACTTAGCATTTTCCCCTCCTTTTCTTTTTGTTCTTCCAATCTTCAAACTTTAGGAGTTGAGTGAGAAAATTGTCATTCCTACTGAACAACCCCACCTCCAATGCCTTGGTCCAATGGGTGATCCAGATCCCACCGATCTGATTAATGCAGAAACCAATAGGATTCCTTTTAGGGCTGAGAATTTTTCTTTAGATCTATGGAAGGACACTTTCTGATCCTGGCCAAACCCACCAAAGGATGGAAAGATTGGTTTTTGAGAATCAGCAAAACGAAAGAAGTATATTAGGGTGAACACAAAATAGATCAGTGCATCAGGCTTTCCATTGCCGATATGGAAAGAAATGAATCAATGTTGATAGCTGCCTCATACTTATGGTCAAATACTTTTAATGCTTTTATTTTTGGCCATGGCCCAACTTCCCCTACGCTTGTCGATGTTGTTATGCTCACTGGTTTGGACGTTGCTACTGCCGATGATGGCCAATTATTCGGCCGCAAAGCCGAACGTAAAGTAGAAACCCGCAACATCAGCGGTTGGTCAGGGTATATTCAGAAATATCAACGAACGGGATCGGTTGGTCAAAGAGAGCACGCCACTTTTCTGAATATGTGGTTAGATAAATTCATCTTCTGCGGCCGATCAGTAGGACCAACTTCTGTTTACTTATCGGCAGCAGAAAGGTTAGCCGATGGTAACCGATTCTCCCTTGGCCGATACCTGCTGGGTTCTGTCTATCACCTCCTCCATCATGTAGTCGAGAAACTCCTGCTAGGTGAACCCATCGGCAATCTAGGAGGCCCTTGGTGGTTTATCAACATGTGGCTCAACGTCCACATGCACAAACACCTTCGATTTGACTTCTTTCCACAGCAGTTCCCACGAGACATCGCCGAAGATTATGAACTGGTAGATGATGAATCGGCAACACGCTCCCCCTCAACTATGGTGAAGCTGTTATAGTCCTTCGTGGTACTAGCTCCAATGAGAATCAGATCGGCCGATTCTTTCAAACTTTGTATGATGGCCTTTCCAAAGATCAGCGAGCATGGATGCCCTATGAAGACCCAGAGACCAGATTTCCACTCACTTTCCACCCCTTTGATAACGCTCTTAATAAAGATAATGATCTGATGATGGCAATTATCACCCCAAGAGCAATCCCAGTAAACAGCTTTGGCAGCACGAAGAACATTAACATGACCTACGAGTTTTACAACCCATCGGCACTAGCTCGCCAACTAGCTTTTGGTCAGCTACCGATCAGACTTTGTTTTGCTGATGTTGTAAAACCGAGGGAGATGATAACCAACGGACTTGAGTGGATCAAAATAGCTCGGCTCCAACCTGATGCCGATACGATAGATATTGATCTATCAGCTTGGGTTCCAGCTCTCTTTATCACCCAGTCATACAAACGATGGTGGGAAGAGTGGAAGGAGCATCTATTCAGGGTATCGGCTCACATGTACCGCAACATGATCGACGCCGAATATGAAGTTCCCGATGATGTCGTAAGTCCCTTGTCGATACTTCAGTCCTTTTGTTAACTTTAACTTTATCGGCAACTTACCCTTTTTCGTTTCAACAGGTTGACGACTAAGCACCGACAGTGAGCAGAAGCGAAAGGCTGATCGACCTCCTCCAATTAGGTCCAATCTCTTTGATCGGGCACAATGCGCCAAGTCTAGCAGCTCTCATGCACCGAAACATTCGCTTCAAAAAGACGACCACCAAGCGATCGAAAGTTTCTCCATCGGTAGCTGCTGCAACTCTGGCACAAGCTTTCAAGGTAAATTCTCAATTCTCCCTATCATATCGATCTCATCTCATACTTACATTATCTTTTCAGGGTACATCGGCTGCAATGGGAACGTCATCGGTAACTCTGTTTTACATCCAACTTTTACTCTTTAGCAAAATTCCACCAATACCTTTTCTTATATCTAACTAATGAAATTTTGTTTTTTTGTAACAGCAGACCGGTGCATCGGCAAAGACCAAGAGCACTCAGACATCAGGTGCCGATGCCCCCAGCCTAGTCAGGTTCCATCTAAGAGAAAGGGTCCAAAGAGCACCAAGACCCAACCAAAGCGACAGAAGATAGCACCATCCTCCCCACCTCGTCTAGCATATCTGATCCAATTAACACCCTCTCCTCCTCGATCAGAGCCCCAGACGCAAGAAGTACCTTCTCCTCCTCAACCAATGCTCCAGACACAAGCAGGCCCAGTCGACATGTCTGAACAGATTACCGATCCAATCGACCTGGGCACATCATCAGTCATTCTCCCTGAGCAGACAGTCACCATTCCTCCTCAAGGTAAAGCACCGATTACAGAATCATTACCGATGAATTTATTTATAAATTATAACCACTCCTGGAAATTTTCAATTGAAGACATCCCATCAGCAGCTTCAGCCGGTATAGTGCCAGCTTCATCCTCACACCAGAGACAAGAAATTGCTCTAAAGCAAGTATGTCGCGCGATTCATCAGATTTTGCATTACCAATACTTAAGTTGGGTTAGCTTATCCTTTTCCTTTTCCAGGAGCAAGATTCTCCCGATAGTCTGTTTTCCTTTGCTATCGACATCTCTGATGACGAAGGCGAAGAAGCAAGCTCCTCAAAGGTAGTCGAAATCACATCAGCAGAGATCAAGACCAAGCTAGAAGATTTACTAGCTCTGTTGCATCAAAACACAGCCCAGCTAGTGGATGATTCCGACCAGGCCAAATCCATATTCAAGACTCTCCGTGGCCAGATCCCAGCTGATGTTGAAGAGATCCTTTTTCAAGCTGCCCACCTAGAGAGTCACCAGCTTCAGTATCAGAAAGCCACTCAGCGCCTTGCCGATAGAGCTGCTTATGCCCAGCTTAAAGAGGAGATGCTGCAAGTGAAGCATGCTGCCGATGAGAAGCATAAGAGCATCGGCGTTCTGCGATCATCAGGCGTTGAACTCAAACCGAGAATCTCTGATCTATTGGTCAAAAGGGAGGCTTTGCTGGCTGAACTCAAGTAGGTGGAGGAAGCTCTGACTCAAGCTCAACAGGAGGAAAGCCGACTACCCGATGCGCTCAAAACTCTTCAGCAAGAAAGAGATGTCCAAGCCCGCAAAGCGCTGCACATGAAGAAGAAGCTGAAGCCGATGGAAGGTTCTGCCGATGAAGACACCCGAGAGGTAGAAGAGGCCAACCAGATCCGTCTACGCGCCGTATCAGCCATCCAAGCCTTGCTGAACCTGTGAACTTTTCATTGGCAGTTTGTTTAATTGAAAAACTTTCATCATTTGGTCTAGCCGATAGGTCTGTTATCAGCACTGTTGATGGTCCTTAAGTATCAAATTTAATTAACAAATAAACAAAGAAAAGGATCGAAATGAAATCAACATCCAGACTTAGGGTTTTATCTGACAGAATTCCACGAGTTTTGGTGTTTGTCTAGGGGGTTATCAGGAAATACGGAAGAAAGGCCCACACGTCGGGATTACATAGAGATATCAACGTGCCACGCAATTATCTTACATCTAGAAGACTCTAGAAGCCACGGGAACGAAGCGGAGGCCCAACGGGGCCTCGCCCAGGGCGCCCGCCCCCCTTCAGAGTCCAATCAGAACTCTCTTTCGGGACTACGCTCCACCGACCTAATGGATCAAGGATAACCGTTCAACCAATGTCGGTTTGATCCAACGGCCCATATTCACTTGAAGGGACTATAAAACCAGACCCCTGACCCCTCGAGGAGAGAGCCTCTCAATCCTAATTGATTATTCCTCAAGGGAGAAGAAGCCTCTGATCATGCCTAGAGCCACCACATCAATTAGACATCTAGATTAGCATAGCTACATTGGATTAGAACTAGAAGGAGTCAATCTTCGATTGGTTTCCGGATCTGTCAAGAGGATTCTTGGTAAATCTCTAATTGTTCTTCTTTGTTCTTCAATATTATGAATATGACTTTGTTCAACTTCAATATATTGCTTATGACTTTGCTCTACTTGTTTATATTCAAGATTATATTGTTCTTAGTTTATCATAGTTATATACTTGGC
>Ga0182004_10001481_pt1 | contig 17233 bp, 8 predicted proteins | sample Sormic07211540_1_FD_120479 | JGI IMG/M metagenome (GOLD analysis project Ga0182004, IMG submission 120479) | Endophyte microbial communities from Sorghum bicolor roots, Mead, Nebraska, USA - 072115-40_1 MetaG | ecosystem: Host-associated > Plants > Roots > Unclassified | place: USA: Nebraska...
ATATACATTTCGTCCGGTCATATACACCTTAAATCTAGAGATATAGAGATGAGAGTAATTACACGCGCGTGTAAAAGAAACGCGTCCTATATATATATATATATATATATATATATATATAGCAATATGTATTAGATGCTACTGATCTAGTACAGGGACAAAACCGTAGAAGAAAAAAGTAGTAGCAATGAAAAACCTAGCTAGGTATACAGAAAACAAATCCTAGCAGGATATAGGAAAGGAGCTGGGCAGATAGAGATGATGTAACTATACACACATAATTGCTGCGTACGTATTAGCTAAGCCTAGCTTATCGTTTGTTTTGATCTCATGTAATTATCATGTTTACCTTACGTACGTATTTCTTAATTAAGAAAGGGGGACGAAATGGACTAGTTCTTTACCACGTTGATACTCTGTCTAGCTATAGATCTATCACACCACGACAAACAAATAGATCATTCGATGATGGAACAAGAGCTAGCAATCAAGCATCTATCCTTTCATCAAATAAAACTACAGATATAAAAAAATTGCAGATATTTTATTGTGAAGACATACAATTGCACCAATCAGAGACATGCATATGATACTAAAGTTCTCTTGGGGATTGATTCGGTTTTGAGCTACGGGGAGAAGGCGCACGCATATATATAGGATCTAAATCAATACAACAAAGGCAGCAGATGTATGTATATATACACATCTTTTGAAAAAGTTTGCTTCGTTTGCTTGATTCTGATCTTTCAGAAAAATGTTTGCTTCTAACAAATTGGATGAATATGGAGAGGCCATATACTATGTAGTACTAGTAGGAATCCTAGGTAGGCATCCATATACATGCATATGCATGTTGCACCACCAGAGCACCACGCCTGACAAGACTAGTCCATATAGATGATGGGCAATTGGGCAGTAGCACACGGATCATCGTCAGAAGGATAGAACAACCAAATAAATTAAAGAGGCGCCTAATTAACGAATTTCATCAGAAAAACACAAAAGCATCGATGAGATCGATAAGACGACGCATCATGATGCACTGCACATACCAATCTTCTGCGGCAGGGCGATCCAGTTGCCGCCGGTGCCGTGCTCCTCGATGTAGGCCTTGAGCTTGGCGTCCTCCTCCGGCGACCACGGCCCTTTCTTCACGCTCGCCTTGTCGCAGCACGGCGCCCTCCCCATGGCTGCGGCGGCGGGTTGCGTCGTCAGCTTCTTCTTCAGCGAGCAGCTGGATCTCAAGTCAATAACCTCGATCGTCTAGCTTCTAGCTCCCTCGATCACTAGCTAGGTACAGGAGATCGATCGTCGGAGCAAGAAGGACTCTGATAGATGAGTCAAGAAGCAGGCAGGCGGATATATGGAGCGAGCCAGCGAGGTGTGTAGCTAGGCAGGCAGCAGGTGCAGGTGGTCATGGCCGATGCCCGATGGAGGCCGGGGTGCGAGTCCGGAAGAGGCCAGGAAGGTGGCGCCGAGCTTTATAGCCGCGGGGGGCGGGGGAGGAGGGCACGCCGGGCGACCACCGGAGTACACCGCGAGAAAAATACGGGAGTGATCTGATGCCTTTTTTTGCCTTGTGATGACAGATGAGACGGTTGGCAGGCTCCACACCACACCACACTCCAAGTCCAACCATATCATTGTTCTTTCGGTCTACAACGGAGGAGAGAGGATCGATCCATCTCACTAAGCGGCCTAGTTCCCATGCACTCGCCGGGATCTTCTGTTTGCGAAAAAGAGCGTGTAGTGTTACTAGCTACTAGCAATGAAAACGGATCGGATACGGACGGAAATCACCGATATCATATTTATTTTCATATTTGTGGTCGGATTCGGATTCGAATACGGATAATGTCAATCATGTCGGATAAGATACAATTGTATATCGACATCATAAATATACGATTTAAATATTCGGATACGGATACAGTATCGGATGTTAAATATTCAGACTCGGATATGAACAGATCTAAACCTCTCTAAACGAATTCGGTCGGAAAATATCCGTACCGTTTTCATCCCTACTAGCTACACCCTAGCTCCCTCCGAAAATAATATGATAGATTTGTTCAGTTTGAACATTTCGGTCAAAATAGGTTTAGCCGCTCGTTTGTCTGAAAAGCTATGCAAATACTGTTTGCTAATTTATTGTGAGAGAAAAATATTGTTGAATGACTGGTAGATTCGGCAGGTAAATTTAAGCGAACAAGACCAATTCATTATTGATCTAACGATATTTTTTCGTATAAATATGGTTTAACTTATACTAAGGTCTTGTTTAGTTGCGATTTTTTTGGTTTTGATACTGTAGCACTTTCGTTTTAATTTATTTGACAATTATTGTCCAATCGACTAAATAGGCTCAAAAGATTCATCTCGTGATTTACAGGTAAACTATACGATTAATTTTTATTTTCGTTTATATTTAATGTTTCATATATATGCCATAAGATTCGATGTGACGGGAAATCTTGAAAAGTTTTTGGTTTTTGGGGTGAACTAAACAAGACCTAATTTTTTGTCTCTTGGAAAAATGAGAATTGTGTATTTTTTTAAAAAAAAAATAGTGTCGGCTGATGCTGAACAGAGTATCTGGTAGCATATTCTCATCGTTTGTAGTAGGAGTAATATTCTACTAGTACTATATATATGGCAGGACTTCGTTTAACTATGCCTCTGAATAACCTCAGCAGCTCAGCTAACTGATCGACAGCATGTGCAGAAGTAGAAATCCATGGATAGATAACCATGGCTGATATGGATACAGTAGTATCCACCGCATCTGATGACTGATGGTATGAAAGGAACAAGACGATGCAAAGCAGAGCCTGGATCCGCAGCCGATCCCCGGATTGTTTGGCGTGTGACACAAAACCCTTTGAACAGCGCCGCGGCATATATATATGCTGCCTTTTTTCTTTCCTATACCGCTGCCCTGCCTACCTTTTCCACAAAAGTTTATCGATCGTCGTGACATCAAATCCGCCATCGACGATGCCAGCCGGTTGAACACCTCATTTTTTTTTCACTGCGTCTGCGTGCATTGCTGCATGTGAATGCAGCTCCCCTGAGTATGCCGGGATCATATATATGTGCCTTCAGAGACTTTCAATTCAGTCCTAGCCTAACATCCATGACAATGGATCGATCCTGCAGGCTCTGTGCAGCGAAAAGCTTCCCTTTTTGGTTATTATAAGTGCGGTGCTCAGATGTCGTATGGGCTGGAGCTGGACGACTGCTGCCCATGAAGCTGGACTTTGAGGGCACCAGGTTTGAAATTGCGTTGGCTCTCGCCACTTCCTGTTTCAAACAGCTAACAGCGTATTGACCAGCATAACATAGTCAAGTAGTATAGCCGGACCAAAGCTAGCTACTGGATGTTTTATTATTGTTTATATATACTATATATATAAGTGCTGATGTGTACTACAGGTACCAAACACGTATGCAATCGATGCAATGAGCTCATCGACGACCATCAGCTAATTACTAGTATATATCTAGCTCCTTCTGTATATATATGCAGAATGTTTGTGTCAGAAACCGTGTATGCGTGTTGTTGTTGCTACAGAGAAACACACTTCGATGCGATGCATATATATAACTAAGATTTACTGTAAATTAAGCAATCGATCTGGTCACAAAAGCCTGATGGATACACATCTCAATCGCGTCACTGTTTGCGTGTGGATCGTTAGAAAAACACAGCTAGTGATCCTACCCGTACGTCATGGACGTACAACACAGTTCTTCGCTTCAGATATGGTTCGTACATCCATAGGCTGAATGAAGTGAATGGAGTAAAGTTTCATAGAATGCACCAGGAAAAAGTAGACAGAGTCACATATTTTTTATAGCACAAGAAAATAATGGTGGATTATTGGTGGTGAACATGAGAACATATACTAGTAGTTCAAAGAGATAGAGTCACATATTGAAAGTGTGGCAAACGTAACTGTAAGACCAAAAGAAACGTGGATGACTGGGTCACCTGATCGATGAGGCTACTAGCCTGCTAGCTACACAATTGTGTAACTATTGAAACCAAAGGCATGCATGGCCATCACCAGATATTCAGATGTGTGTATATATATACTATATACTTCCAACATCTTCAGTTTTCAGCTACAGTTTGATCGGTTCATGCATGCAATGCGTTCTCCTTTTGTTTTGACCATCTTCTCCCAGTCGTCCTCCATGCTTCTCTCCAGCTGCTTGTTTTCTTCTTGTACCACCTAACTTGGCATGGAAATTTTGTTCAGCTATTAAATGCTACACATATATATTTATCTATATAGAATTCTAGTATACTACGTACTAGCTTTTTTTTTAAAAAAAACAAAGGATTAAAAATTCCAATGCCTTGTAACGTGTTCCAAGGTTGGCTGCAGGTAACCATCCAGATTTACAGTGATATCCAACAACTCTAACTACCTGTGATGATCATTGGACAGTGATACATACAAAACCATCACCAACAACCTTCCAAGTGAAAGGAATTTGAGGGAACACCAAGGATTAATTACACCAATTTACAATGCCATGCATCATGCTAGCCACAGGCAGCTGTTGATTAGTCTTCCATCTCTAGCTAGCTACCTGTCTTTGAATTAGCAGCTCTGATATGGTCACTCACTGCATGCCACACGCAGACAAGTGGCCATTGTGCCCCCTCCTAATTTATGCATCAGGAGATACCTCCAAACAGGAAGAGGTTAAGCTGGAGAATTAATGCATGGCAAAGGCACTTTACATTGAAGATAACCACATTGGCGCCAAAACCCTAATAATCGATTGACCTTGTAATTTGCCGTGCTAAACAACAAACCATCCAGAAGTAACCATGAAGTGTTAGTTGATCACCCACCGACAGTGGGGCCCACATTACTCAATCAGAGGCCACTGGCCCCACTGTCAGTGGCTCAGAAGTAGGCGATGACCGAGTAGATGGAAGCAAGATGAGCCATCACCTTTTCCCAAAAGGCAAATCCACGTTAATCCTCCTCAAGTCCACAGGATAGACTTGATTAGCCGGCCCAAAGTAGGATGGCTTAATTTAAATAAGCACAGCCCGTAGCAGCAGGGTCGTATAGTAGCAAAGGGGAAATGGTTGGGGCGAGTCATTTGGTACGTTCCTGATTGTCATTTCCTGCAGAGTTATATTCCCATGGCCCCTTTATATTATTTGCATTTCATTCCCTTGCATTTGCCTGGCACATCATCAACAACATGGAATGGATTATATTAAAGCATGCAGTCTTAAATCTTGGAGGGGAAATGGATGGAAAGGATCAAAGGAGATGAGCACAAAGAGAGGCCGGGAAAAAGTTGCAAAAGGCAGTGGGAATAACTGGATATCCTTTGGTGAGCCTCATTGGAGCCTAGCATTTGAATGCATATGCATAGTAGTACTTTGGCCTACTAATAAGAGGCTCTGCAGTCTGCACCCCAAAGCAAAGTACATGAGCCATGCCTTCATGCTGTGTGTTCTTATCATCATATCTGCACAATAACTTAATAAGGTAGGTAAAATCAATCAAAGGGTCGGCCTTTTTTTTCCTTCTAATTTCTCTCACATATATATATTGACACATGATACATGATTTTCTACACGGTGACGCAACTAAAGCTATGGAGGGATTCAGTGAAATCTATCTAAATTCTAAACTACACATTCCCATAAGAATCACGTCCGTCCTTGCCGTTCTTCAGACGGCATCGATCACTAGCATAGCACAACGTACGTACAACCACAGAAACAAAACTAGCAATCTAGCATTACAGACTACAGAGCGTTCCGTTTAGGCGATGGACGACGGCCATGATAAAAAGGCTATATATGGTAGCCGTTGATGATCGGACAGCTCCATCTTGCATTCATGCAGATGCAGGGCGAGACCATGCAAGATCCATTCATCCGATCAGATCAACAAAGGCCTCATCATACCTTTAATTTCTTGCCATCCATCACCTGTCAATTATTCGTTTTCCCCAGCCAACCGATCGATCCATCGATCTCAAGTTTTTTTTGCCCCGACAAACAGCAGGGCGACTGGACTGGACGACGTGAGGCCGGCGGGATCAGAGACCCTAGTAGTGCCGCTAGTGTTCTTCCATTCATGTGATATACTTGTGTCACGCTAGCAGGCAAACAGATGCATGGTCGTCTGTCTGTCATGCCGACGGCGACAAAGATAAGCTCCCATTTCATCGTCTGAGCACAGTGCCGGATTTAACCGGCAGGATATTTCTTAACGCTAGCTGGGAATGGGAAAGCAGAAGTTAGTTACTAGTGGTGACGCTAATTGCTTCAGCCTGAAGGTCGGTCGTCGTTGATGATTTGACCAGATCAGTTGCTATCACGGCAAGAACAGATCAAAATTCAAAAAGCAGCCGGCCCTGTTAGGCTGTTACTGTTCTGTTCTTGCACGCTCTCTCTGAAGACATCTGAATTCCCAGTGCACTTGCTGCTTGTTGCTGCGGACACCTGTTGGTGCTCGATCTGGAGGTGGTGGTGGTGTGTGTAAGCTGCTTGACGTCAGGGGTTGCAAGAGCCTGAATATTTCCACTGCTTTGCACCGTGACGGGAGTGGCAAAGGACGACAGGGAGATCAGGAAGATGCATGGCGAGGTGGCCGCCGCGCGCTGCCTGCCACCCTAGAATGAAAAGGGTGGTTGGTGGTGGCATGTGTCGCGACGGCCGGAACCGTGCTGGCCGGACGGAGAAATCAGAAATCTCACTTGCATTGCTTTGCATTGGAGATTCCTCTGGGCTCTGGTTGTTGCATGCATCACCATAGCTAGCTAGCTTAGCTAGCACAGACACAGAGAGGGGAAAGAAAAGCCTGGCAGGGCTCTCTCTAGCTCGCCACCGTGTCGAATTCTGTCTTTTCAGAAGCGACCAAGGGAACGGATCCAACCTATGCCTCACTATTCAATTCCGGGTTTTCTGAATCTCATCAAGCCTCCCTGAACCAGGAGCCTTTTATAGTACTTACATGTATATATTTTTATATACAAAAAGTCTGAACCAGCAGGAACAGACAAGGGGAAGTGAGGAAATCTGCAGGATCAGCATTCTCAAATCCCTGTTCTGAATTGTGAGTTACTGCTGCCTGGGGTACCAGAAATCTTGGAGTAAATACAGTGGTGGTATCATGTTTTCACAAGCTGTTTAAACCGATGGTGTGCGAATATCGACACCGGATAGATTAATTGAAGGAGAGTGACCATGAATTAAGATGCATGACTAATTTGCTAGTATCGGCTGAAGACTAGCTAGCTACTCTACAAAATACAGCCTTACCATGCATAATACTCCAAGAACTAGTCCGGTCCCCTATCTAATTAAAACTCCTGCTATGACTCAAGATTCATGAAGTCATGAGTCATGACACGAGATCAGAGAACCGTGTTGTGATGGCAAGCAAGCCCTGGCTGCTCACCTCTGCAGCTGTCATTTCTATCAAGTTTCATATCCAGTTACCAGTATCCAGACAGCTGCCCGTACTACCTGCTAAGCTCATCCATCACCCTTCATCACATTTTAATTCTGCAAGCGTGAGATCACTTAATTTGCTTTATACCTGCCAATGCATGCAGGCGTTCGTGCGAAACATCACCGCAACGATCATTCAAGTGAACACAAACAGATTACAGACCAAATAATCACCAAATTTCAGTCAATCAAATGGCCAATCAACTATTCGTTTGTTATTGCATATATATATATATATATATATATATATATATGACCCTAACTAGCCTAGCTGGTGTGTCCCAGGGCTCTGAAGAAGAGGCCAAACCGTGCCGCACCTACTGTGACTACTGTCCATCCGTCCTCCAATGATTATTCGCCATACAATGCAATTTCGACACACAAAGCCCTCTTCCCTGTCCTTGGGTAAGCTTTTGACTTGTCACCTACGCGCACAAACCCATGGCAGGCAACAAGGCATATCATCAAGGAACAAAGCATTCAGTTCATCAATAATCCTGTTCATCCATTCAGCATCAGCGGAAGGCAACACGGAGAAGAGAACGGAAGGAGGAAGGCGAATGGCGGCCCGTGTCATTTGTTAACGTGTTTGACTTTTGAGTGCAATTTGGTGCTGAGATAATTTAAGTGTCAGTAGTGGCAGCTAATTGTGTGATTTGGTGAGCAAGTTGGAGTTCTTTTGTTCTTTTTGTTAATTAGACAGGTCCTGCGAGGCTAGCTAGGCTAATCAGTGAGTGATGATCAGACAGGAGAAAGGCACGTCTACCCTAAAGTTCCCCATATGAACCATGCATGGCCAATCATAGCTCAGATACTGGTGTATAATATAGTGTTGGTAAAGATCGCAAGGAACAGCAGGTTCCAAAATCCAAATAGATGTCAAAGGCAACGAGTCCCTGCAAGGTCAAGTTAAGCCGAGTCTGATTGGGAGGACAAGTGCAAGGAATTCTGAACAATAATGCAGATCAAAACAGGTTACCTACTTCTAATTGCTAGGCTACACTGTAATTTTGGCCAGGCCAGGCCACAATTATGTATACCAAGGTGGTGAAATTATCCTTGTTAATCAAACTGTAATCAGGTATTCCTACATAAAAGAGGAGAACGGAACTGGCAGGTAAGTGACACTAACAAATGAGAATCTCAGAAAGTCAGAATGTTGGACGCGACAGGCATCACACTGTTTATACATTCATGGAGCAGAGCTACCTAAACATCCTTCTCCATTATGTCTGCAAAATTATATGCTCTCCATATTTAAAATTAGAAGTCAAATTGCATCCAGAGTGACAAGCAATGGAGCATAACAATGGTAATGCAATTGATACCGCTGCTCCATGGTCTCCTTGGATAGACAGTGGCTTTACCTGATCGATGAGGACTGAACAGGAAAACTACTCTACTCTCCCTCCAAATAAATGGGGGTACAGCAAAACCACAAGATAACTTTTACAAAAAAACAGGCGATATATATTGTAACCAGACATGGAGGTGAAACAAGGACGATGCAAACATATGGTCATTCAAATAGGAAGTGGTGATATATACAGGGAAACAGTATTATACTATTATTTTTAGACTATGTACAATCTGAACAAGGATAGCTCTAGTCGTGTTCGATCCATCTCTCCTAGGACACAATTTGTATGGGGAAAAAGGATAACTGTGTCCAGCTTTGATCGTGCCTATTACTTTGCACATCTAATACGTGCCAGCAAGATGAAGCAAGTCAAAACTTATTTACAATTACAGTCCAACAGTTCCCATCAAGACAATACGCTATATAGCATACTTGTTTTCGACCGAAGGCATTTGATAGCCGGTTTACTGCAGGATTAAAAAAAAATATCCTGAAACAGGTAACAGAAACGTCAGTTTTTACTAGTGGGTCATACAAGGAATAAACAAACCCAATAGCTGACTCACATTAAACATGCTTTGGAATCTCCATGACATACTTTTTCTTCCATGAAGTAAGCACTTGATAAATAATCACTTGGAGTAGGGTAAACTGAGATGCTGCCAAGACATTTGAAACATACTCATAATCCAGTTTGAACTCTGCCTTCCTCTTGTAATCACTATATTGGATGTGGGAACACTTACATGATCCATTTATGGCTTCCAAACCTTTACTTCACATTCATTGCAGCGGCCATTTTCCTCAACCTTTGAGATATATCAGTGAAGGACGGTCTCTCAGCTGGATCACTGGACCAACAGCTTTCCATCAACCCCTTCCACTCAGGATCACACCACGAAGGGATTTGAGGACGTAGGGAATCGTTTACAATGCCCCCTAGAAAAATGCATTACAATGAAATCACTTCTGTGACATAATAACAAGCCTCGGCGATATATTTATGACTAAGATTCAAAAAACTTAACATAAATCCCCTATCTGTATTATGTGTACTGAAATGACACAGCACAATGTAGGGCAAATCCACAGCTACCAAATTGTCAATGTTACTATGCAAAAGGAGAAAAAGTCATGCTATCACAGGAAAATCCAAAAAAGGAAACAAATTCTGCAAGTGCAACTACATAACTACACCATACATATTGTTAAGTCCTTGAATCTTCATCATCATTTCAGTTCCAATAACCCGATTCAAGGTACAACTCCAACTACATTAATCTGGCTTTGTATGAAGTCCACTATTTAATTATATGTCCCACCTTCACTACTCAAGACATCTGGGGACTTACAACTGACCCATTTATATGTCCACTATAGATACCACCTTCTTTTCTATTAGCTCGGCCTTATTTATTCTTTCAAAGCTGCATCCAAATCCAAATGCAAGTAAATTCTAGAAGATAACTTTCACTGAACATCTGTTCAGAGTTCTGAAGTCCACAAATTATTATAACTAAGATATACCAAAACATAATGTCGAAATGTGGTGGAAAGTGTCATAACAGATCAAGGCATAGCATTCTACATTACTATAGGGAACTTGACATTACCAATAATTTCAGCAGCACGCATATCAGAGTATGGCTCATCCCCAGTAAGCAGCTCCCACATGACAATTCCAAACGAATAGACGTCGATCTACAAGATACATAAAAATAGTTTTTGTCAGAATACAAAAAAGTGGGGCATTGTTTAATATGGTCAAATAAATGTACTTACAAGACAAAGTAGTCTTACCTTCTCTGACACCATATTACTTTTCCCACTCAGAAGCTCTGGTGCCATCCATGGTAAGGTTCCTCTGACACCACCAGATACCAAAGTATGTTGTTTAACCTTTGATAGTCCGAGATCACCGATCTGATCAGAAAGTATTTGAGTTGGGGAAAAGTCAGGAGAAGATATCGACCATTGCCAAAATAATTCCCCAGAAAGATAAAGCAGTAAAGGGAAAGGCTGGGGAAGGGATCAAACCTTGCAGATTGGTCGCTGCGGATCCCTCATGTTCACTAGTAGATTCTCACACTTCAGGTCAAAATGGACTATATTCTTCCCGTGCAAATACTCCATGCCAAATGCAGCATCCATGGCTAATATTACTCTCTTCCGGCGATCTATTGTCCTGCACAAGTGCTTTATTTTAGAGTTTGATAAAGGAGAAATAAAAGATACATATATTCTTATTTCTTGAATTAAGAAATGTAGTACCTGTCTTTTTTCCTCAGGAACTGTTTGAGAGACCCATTGACCATAAACTCAGTAACAGTTGCTAAGCTTCCATCCGGACCATCACGAACTACACCATAAAATGAAACCACATTTGGATGATGAAGTGAGCTTAGGATCAGAGCTTCTTTCCAGAAATCCGCAATCTGCAAAAATTGGATAAATCTGAACTAGAATCATTTTGCACAGAGGCAGAAGTTCAAATTTACTTTCTTCTCAGACCAGTTGAATAACTCAAAATACTGTTCAGAATACTGTCAAGGACTTCGATGAATCAGTAACGTAAGGTCAGTGCAAACATTTGAAAGCACAAAAATCTAAATTTGAGGGACCTATCAACAAAGCAAATTAAACATACCAAACGCTCTCTCTCAGATGGTCTTCCATCAAAGCAACTTGCTTTTATTCTTTTAATAGCAACATCACATCCCCTCCATTTACCATGATAGACCGCACCATAAGTACCTGAACCCAGCTCTCTAATTTCCTCCAAATCATCATTTTGTATAGTCTGCATGATCCATACAGATTATAAATGGAACATAAGGTAAAATTCAAACAGTACTACACAAAAGGAGATCACCAAACATACCTGTAGTCCTTTTGACAAAGCTTCAGCTTCAGCAGTTGTGGACTCAATCTTGGAGCTCTTCTGCCGATCAAGGCTTCCTTGCAAATCAGGGTCCTGATTTGCATCTGTATTCTGCAAAACAAAACGATCTGAGTGGAGATCATTTGTAGTTTAGTAGTTAAAAAGCTCAACCTTGAAGCATTACTTACAACAGCAGTTGCCTCATCCAACTTCTTTCCATTATCGTCATCATCAGGAACAGGTGAAACAGCAGCATTAGCATCTGATTGGACTATTTGTGTCTCAGCAGCATCTTCCAGTGCTGCCTTTTTAACAGAGGCAATTAATTCAGGAAGGAAATTCAACCTATCCTCTGAAATATCCCCACATTCCTGCAGTGCTGTAGCCCCAGCTTCATGTTGCTTTTGCCTGCTTTCATGTTCGGTTGGCTTCTGCTTAGGACTGACTTCATGCACAGCTCCAACATGGTGGGGTAAGGTACTTGGTTCATTCACAGCATGCAAAGGAGTTGTTTCATTCACATTTCGAGTAGAGTTATCATCTGGACCTTCAAGTTTCTTCATTGTGTTTGCATCCAACCTGGATAATTGATCAGTGAGGGGCAATGCAGAAACAGCTACTTTGCTATCAGCATATGATGCCGGCATGGGTTCAGGGTATGCTCTTTCAGGATGAATCAATGGACCTCCAGGTTGATGCTGGATTGATTCAGGAGCAATAAAAGGCTGAACATACTGAGCAGCAGTTGGATTAGACCTAGGTGCAAAAGCACTAGTGTTTTCCATGGCAGAAGGAACATCATGTCCAACAACTCTATATGGTATGTTGCCATTGGGAGGAGTCCATGGGTTTGGCATCCGATCATATCCAGGTAGACCTGGTATCCTGGGACTAACATCACCTGTATTTCTAACAAAGTTTGTGCTAATGCTCCCATTTGGCATTGGCAGGTGTGGGGAATCATATGGTGAGGCAGTGTGAACAGGGCTGTTCGCTCTCCTCCTCAGGGACTGAATCGGTGGCAAATTCTGCTGCATTTGGTAAAAGGAATCTGCACCATAGGCCGAAGAGTGGTTGTAATGCTGCCCAGAGGATTCTTCAAACCCTGCTGGTTGCACATACGACCCACTGCCTCCAACTTGTTGGTTGTGGTACGTGTCATTTATGAGCTCACTGGTACCATGAAAATGGTGAGGACTTTCATGACTAGAACGACCAAGAGATGCTGAATGCATTTCATATACTTTGTTTGGTGCAAATGCTGAATTGACAGAGTTGCCATCGACAATGTATGGTTCAATCACTCTACCATTAGCAGGATGATGCAGCCTTGGATCCTCATACCGCTGATGACTTTGGTTGGTATGTGCATGCCAGACTCTATCATGAGGATGTGACTCATTATAAAACATGGGAGGATGGCCACCATTTTGCTCTTTAACATAAACACCATTTTCCAATCTAACATCTTGACCTCCCACATAATGCTCACCAGGGCGGCAGTAATCTGAACAAGAACTAGCATGGTGACTTGGATAATCACTAATCATGCTTGCTTGGTCAAAATGTTGTTGGACTGGCCGAGTCCAACGAGGGTTCATATAGATAGGATCACTCACTGAACCTTGACCCTTCTGGAATGGTGAACGGCAGTGATCACATCCGCTGTTCCCATCCAAGAAATTGTTGGACCGGCTCAAATTACCGGGAAAGCCTGCATTTTGCTGAATTATAGCACCAGGTGGAAGCCAGACTAAATTATCCACATGTGATGGTGACTGGGCCTCATAATGCCGATATTTTGGTGACTGCCTTACAAAGTCGTCAGGAATCCTCTCATCAAAATCCTCCGCTCCTACTTGGAACCTTGCAGATGATGGTGAAATTGGAAAATCCCTTGGGTCATGCACTCCGTACTGGCCAGGCGAGACATATGCAGGGCTCCAAGGGGAATCCATCTCTCCATACCTCTGACTATGTGATGGACGAGGGACATTCAAATGTCTCAAGCCAGCAAAATCTGGAATTCCTGAATCATTGCCTCCAATGCCAAAAAGCTGCTCCACAGATACAGGGGAGGAAGGTGACTTAACATCACCAAGGCTGTTGAGCGCATCTACATACCTCCTCTCTGTTTCCCGCTCGTCTACATTGTAATGCACAGCCACTGATGCAGCATCATCATCCAAATGCTGAGAAAATAAGAAGATCCTGAGCCGAGTGAAGGCCTCCCCAGTGGCAATGACCTTGTCATACTCCTCCATCATGTTCACCACATCATCGTCGTTCACAACCGAGACCAGCGCATCCAGATCCTCATCAGGTTGCTGGTACTTGATGATATCAGCATCCTTATAGAGCTCTCTCATCCGTGCAGCTAGGTCGGCATATGATATGTCACGCGGCAACATGACAATCCTTGTCTCACCACCAACATATCGAAGACAGCCATCGAGTGGTCGGGGAAGGATACTGCCTCCAAAGCTGCAGAGGAACTTGGCCATGCGTGGTGCCCCCTCAGCCTCAGAACCGCCCGGGACTGCAGCAGAGGGCGCCATACTTGTGTGAGACTGAAACCAAGTTGAAGCGAATAGGTTCACTTGATCAGCACTGAGTCCTGAGTATATCAGACAACTGAAATCCAGCAAGTCCTATGCGCACCACCAATTAGTCACTTCCTGTTGAAAGGGGGCAAAGAAACAGTTATTATTAATGCATTAAAGGAAGACAGGAAAAAAGTGAGGTGTGCATCTCCATCACACAGGTAACTGATCTACACGAAGCTCCGTTACCAAATCACACAGTTACTGATCTACACGAACCTCTGTTACCAAATCACACAGTTATTTTACCACATATTTAGGAGTACTTTATTTTCCAAGTCCATCCAATAGCACCTCAGAAAAATCCTACCGCTAGCTGAGACCCAGTTCTCCAACGATTTTCCATAAAAAAACAAGGACCGCAAATAATAAAGGGTTCAGAAAAAAATGCAGAAGTCATCTGCTGTCGAGAGGGAAAAGCCACAATTTTGATCCCACACAGGGTGAGCCTTCACTGATCACTAATAATGACCTAAATTCCCACAAAAATACAGATACGTAAGAAACGAAGCTGATGCATGCTGAACTAAAACAACTTTCCGAGACAAGGGCCAAGCAAGACTAACGCACGCGCGCTGAAATCAAAGGCCTGCGATCAGACTCCAAAAAAAATTCATGGAACGAGCTCCAGCAATCTCGCTGGAGCACCTCGAGCGGAGCTGCGGAACCGCATGCCACGACTCCCACGAATCTCGACCCACCCCCTCCCGCAAAATCTCAAACCGCCACCTACGAAAACCAACCCCTCCTAAATTCCCCCGGACCCGGAGTAAGGGGAAGGGCCAAAACGAACGAATGGACGCGGAAGCAGAACAAAACGACCGATGAGAAGGAAACAAATTCAGAGAATCCACGAGAGAGAGAGAGAGAGAGAGAGAGAGAGAGAGAGAGAGAGAGAGCACCTGGCGGCGATCCGGGGCCACGCGAGCACGAGCAGCCGATTGCGGCCGCCTGCCGGGCGGCGCGCGAGGCGGTGGAGGAGAGACGGACGAGTCGAGAAGGATTTGCGGTGGGGAAGGCGAGGATTGGGGGCTGTGTGGGCGGGCTCTGGCTGGGGTGTGGGGCGGGGGTGCGCGCGCGCGCGGATATTCCCTTCCTCGGAGGGCCAGGGATCATGTCACGCGGGCCTCCAGGTCGAGGAAGGCCGCCGCCATTGGGCGCTGGGGCTCGTCGGCGCCGGTTTGGGGGCGGGAGGCGGTGCGGGCGTGCGGCTCCGGGTCCGCGCGGTGTCGGGTGGGGTCGAGAGAGGTGGGGGGAGGGTGGCAGTGGCTGCCTGGCGGGGACGACACGCGGCTTGCCTTTTCTGTTAGGCTCTGCTCCTGCTCTGCTCCCGATTTATCGCGCGACACCGCGGGGTTCGTCCGCTCCGGGTCGGCTCGGCCCGGCTCTGGTCGCTTGCCTGGGCGGCTGGGTACTACACGGCGGCACACCACGCACGAATGTGGAAACCAGTCACGTACGGCGATGCCCATGGAGTCGTCACTACTGACTCAGTGTGCCTCATCTCATCACTGTGTGTATACTCTGTATACTCTGTATGTAGTCGTTAGCCATATGACTCCCAGCGAGGCCTATCTAGGGTGTCTAGATTAGATTAGTTGTGCATGCATCAACATATTAGTATAGATAATAATGTGGCGTGCTGATGTGGATACTTTGTATGAATAGATAGCTGTTACAATTGTATCCGCTAGCAAACTGTTGATGTTGATAGCTTATATGTATAGACAAAGTTCTAATGCAGCTTAAGATTATAAGAAATATATATTGCTTAAGCTTAATTAATAGGCATGCATGATGGGTTTCTTTAGGACATGATTCTTTAACCAACAGTTGCTCTAGCTATATGTTATTTGCTATTCACTCTATTCGTCCTAAAATACATGGTATCCAAACAATTTTCAGTCAAAATAAGGAGCTGATTTGGGTGACCCGAAATACCTTGTATTTTAGTTTAACTTTTGAAATATGGATTCCTTATATTTTAGGATAGAGTGAGTATGCGATACAAAATTGTAATCATATAGGTAAGTTGACACTAATAATAAAATGATGAATTAATAAAATAAATATTAATGGTCGTCAAATGCTTGTTCTATCTTATTAGTGCAGCCAAAAACAAATTTGTGACATGCAAAACAGAGTGGAAGATTCCTTTACATGTTTCATGGAATGTATTGATACTTTGATTATAATTGAAGATATATAATAGGAGTATCTAACAGAAGGTGACATAAGTCGCTGTAGGATGGCGCACTCAACTCAAGTCAAGGATACCATAAGATGTGCTTGAAATATACCCCCATAACCACTCACAAAAAAAGCAAAAATTATACCAAATAATATGCCAAACGATGCTAAAGAGAGCGTACAAACGTCAGCAACATGTCACTTAATAAGAATCAAATCATAATATCATATGCAATAGTGTTATGGAACCTGTCACTGCACGTTCACGTACCACGATGCGTCAATATTATTTAGTTTCACTGCCACACGTTCGGTCATTAGCACCGATCGAGAAGGGCCTGTTGCCCCGGTTCTTGAGCCGGTGCTGCCCTTCCGGGACTAAAGGCCCACCCTTTAGTCCTGGTTCGGGCAACCGGGGCTAAAGCCCCCCTTTAACACCGGTTGGTAATACCAACCGGTGTTAAAGGGTTCTGCCAGGGCTGCCACGTTATTACCAACCAGTGTTAAAGGGTTTCTTTTTCTTTTTTTTGGTTCACTTCTTCGGTTCTTGTTTATATATAATATATAATAATAGATTTTTCAATACATGTTTTTCTGATACAATAATATATTTATATTACACGCATATTAAGCATATATAAATGAAAATTATAGGCTTAGCTTAATAATTAAGCTTTGCCTATAATAAAATGAATAGA
>Ga0182004_10001482_pt1 | contig 17231 bp, 12 predicted proteins | sample Sormic07211540_1_FD_120479 | JGI IMG/M metagenome (GOLD analysis project Ga0182004, IMG submission 120479) | Endophyte microbial communities from Sorghum bicolor roots, Mead, Nebraska, USA - 072115-40_1 MetaG | ecosystem: Host-associated > Plants > Roots > Unclassified | place: USA: Nebraska...
CTTACCAAAACTCTTAAGCCTTGGCAGGACTATATATACGTGGGAGCTCTATATTGTAATCACCAATATTCAGAGGAATAAAGAATAGTCTCCCTATCTTGTGTCTATTTGTTCTTCTACTTTTATCTACTATGTTGATCATGAGAGACGGAGAGGGAAATGTCTCAACCGCTGGCAACATGTTTTATAACAGATTCTACTAGATTTACTAATACACAGACATGAAATCCAATAAAATACATCAGATTTTTTATCTATTCTATATTCTTAAAATCCCTGTGGAACTAAACGATGTCGGTATGATATGGGTCACAGTATTTGCATTTGTTAACAGACCCATACTGTTCGGGTCTGTTCCTACTTCCACCTCGTAGGACACATGGCACAAACTAGCATGAACCGAATAGTCGATCGTCACATGCTCACGTTACTTTGTTGGGAAACAAAATTGTCATGACCAAAACGAGGAACGTACAACACGGCCATGGGGCACAGGCGCCCTTAATACAGTCTGACAGGCGATTAGTCGCGCTCTTCTTACATTTGTTTACAAATGCTAGACAGTCTGACGTGGATCACATGGAAGTGCTATCCACGTCTCTCCGATGAGGTGAGCTGTTGACCAAAGATAGCACTTCCCTGCACCTGCAGGCCGGGTACTCAATTTTGGCGACGTTACCTGCGTAGGTCCGTTAGTCTGCACAGATTTGCCTATATATAGTCACCCAAGAATTGGGTGTGGGTAGTTCAGTTGATCGCCGGGATGATGGTCGCGTGCTGCTCGATTATCAAACATAATCTTTAGTATGTTTGTGAAACTCCTTCCATGAAACACATGCCACGATTCCTTCGCAAAGATGTAGGAATAATGATCATGACAGAACTTATATTGGCATCACAATATAACGATTAGTTTTGTTTCTCTTGGAGAATTTGGGACATGAAAAGTATGCAGGTCGAGATGCCATATATGGGTTCATACAAACTTTTTTCATTTTCAGACGATTTTGTAAAGAAACTTGCTTTGAGTTGATCTAATGTTGACTGGCTAGTTTTAAAATTGTAGCTCCATGCTGCAGTCAATTTATTAGGCAGCGTATAATTCTAAAGATTGCATGTGTCAAATGCATGATTTTTAGTTCAAAATTCAAAATCTGCGTGGATGTAAAAAAAATTTTAGAAGCACAAAAGTACTGATTCTATATCTGCCATCACTGTTACAAAAACGTTTTTCTAGCAAGGGAGGCACTTATGGCAGAGACGGCTTAATCAAAATCCACGTGTAAATATGGTTTATTAAGGGAGCTTCTTCTATAAATCTATTTCTAGATACGGCTGTTATTTTTAGCCACCTATAAAAATAAAATATCTTATCTTTAGAAACAGTTGGATCTAGAATTAAATACCCTTCTACAAATCAATTTGTAGAGGCGACTGAAACTAAAGCTATCTCTTAAATAGGTACATCATAGTAAAATTCATAAAAAAAGTTGCATGAAGACAAACTTTATATCAAAGATATATATCTTGAAGATATCTACAACTTTATGGTTGACAACATTTGAAATCATTTAGATCGTGCAAATTTTGCTTGAAGTTCTCACATTTCGAAATTCAAATTTTCAAATTTTTAAACGATCTCAGATGAAAAATGACTAAAACCAAAGTTACAGATCTTAAAAGATCTAAATATTATGGTTGACAACTTTTTCATTTGAAATAATCTATGATGTTAAAATTTAGTTTGAAGTCATCACATGGAGAAACGACAAAAATAAAGTTGTAGATCTCGAAGAGTTATATAACTTTATAGTTGATAACTTGTTCATTTGAAAGCATTTATCCAAGATAAACTCTATTGAATTTCTCGTATTTCAAAATTCAAAATTTTCAAACACCCTAAGATGGATAAACAACAAAAACTAAAGTTGCAGTACTTGATGATATCTACAACTTTCCAGCTAAAATATATTTTTATTTGAATTTGGTTAAAGTCTCAAATATTTAGTTTAAAATCTAGTAAAGTGAACACAAAACGAACATAAGGTTATAGGTTTAAATCTTACCTGCCTCCATGTGAACATGAAATGGTTATGAATTTTATTCTGGGATCGATTTATTATTTTTTTAAAAAATAATAATTTTTAGGAGCGGCTAGATTTCAAGTGAAAAATCGCACAAATTCTATGGGTACCTCTTAGATTTCAAGAAATTTAAGGGACAAACAGAAGCCTCAATACAAATGCTTTAGGTATTAGTGCCTCTCCACGTAGACGACTGTTAGTGCCTTTGTAGTCTGACACCTACCTCAAGTACATCAAATTGTGATTCTTGTATATGGATCAGAATTTTTTAAAGTTTTGCTACATAGGGATAGCTAGTGTATCCACTATCCAAGAGTTCTATAGCAATATCAGAGTTGGCAAATAAACATGTTGGAGAGTTGGGGTTCTTTTGGTAACTCATGGGCATTGCTAGTGTCAAGTCAAATGTACATTTCACCATAAATAGCATATATATATAACTATACAAATCAATTGTTATGATAATGTGGCTTTCTGTTTGAGGACTCTGGATTGAATCTCGTGGAGGAAAAGAAAAAAAGTAAAGTCCGTCTGACCAGCTCCACGATGACCTAATCACAATTCCACGTATGCGACTTTAGCTCAATGATAGGGGCACTCGAGTCTCAACTCACACAATGTAAATGAGCTAACTATCAAGCATGTCCCCTAAATATATGAGAGAATGCTCACACCATTTTGCCTTGGTGTGGCATGGTCCTAATAGCACGAAGTCACACAAAACTAATTGGTCACAACGCTATGAGAAAAAAATAACTAGTGACAACAAGGTCTTCATGGTACATTACATATGATTCGCCCATAACCAGCCTAGAGCATAAATATGTGCCTCTACTTGTTTCATATTGTTCAATATGGGGTAAATGCCTGAGAGAATGCTCACATTGTTTGTGTTGGTATGGCATGGTCCTAATAGCACAAAGTCACACAAAACTAATTGGTCATGATGCTTATAACTAGTGACAACAAGGTCTGCATGGTACATCACATATGATTCACTCATAGCCGCCCGTAGTATAAATATGTTGTAGCATACACTTGTGATCTCGCACCTTTGCTTGTTTCATATTGTTGAATATAGAATGGTAGGCACATAATGTTAGTTATGTGCAAAATATCACCGTTGGGATGTTAGAAAACTGATATAGGTTTATGTGGTTACAACAGAAGAGTTTAACCTGACTACTCGTGCGCACGTATAAATATTCCACATCCTAAATGCAACAACATTAGCGGTTGTCTCTCCAAAACTAGAATGCAAAGAAAATTTTTACTTAGGCACTAAGGACAACAAAAAATTGTGACGGCTCGCTGTCAGGAGGTGGAGGGTATCCCTTGGGAAGAAGTCAGAGTTGAAAGTTGTGCAAACGTAGTTGTGCAAATACTTATCTGGTATAATAAGGCATCACTAAAAACTCTAAAATTAGTGCCTGGTACAATAAGGCATTACTAACAACTCTAAAATTAGGACAGCCATGGTTCAAAACATAATAATGTTTCCTGAAGCCTTAAGATTTTAAGTGATCCATGCATAATGTAGCGGGGAGCGGTGAAAGATGTAGAAGTACCTCACTAAAGAGCAAGATAGATATGTGAACTATTGGTTAATAATATTCAACCTCTTATGTGAAGTACAAGTTGGTCGTACTATTTAGTTGCTTTAGAAGAAAAACTATGTAATAAGTATAGCCATTAAACTTATGGACTTCTAGTACTAAAGCTTAGTTATTCCCTTCTCTTAAGTTGCATGGAGTGTGTGTGGAGTTATAACTATGTATTTCTTTCTTTTAGAGTGATGAAGATGTATTCCTCTCTCTATGGATATGTGTTCAAGGATGCATTTCTCTCTCTACGTGTCTGTGTTTGTTATATCAAATGACAAAATATATTAACAATGTTATTAATAGTCCAATGCCTCATCATTTGCATCTGCAGTTGTTGACACCACATAGGCTCGTCTTATCTCCACATTCCCCTCACTCTCTCCCTCTCATAGCACTGCTAATACTACTAGATCATGGCTTCGTCTAGCTTAAGAGAGACTAGTTTCCTCCAATGTGTCATGAGTTGAGAGTGAGGTTCTAGGGGTATTTATAGGTGGAGGTGGAGTAGGGGCTACTCCAACACCATGTCAATGATCCAGGTGACATTCCTTCCTATGTGGTAGGATGCATGGTGGTAGTGGAAGAAAATTGAGATGGTTTAGCCATCATATGGGGTCACCCAATCCCCTATGGTGGGTGGGGGCATCCACTTTTCTTGTAGTGTGGGTATGAGGTGGTGGAACCACTTGATCACACTGGATGATGGAGATGTGGGCCATTCAATCTTTGGCACTTCATCCTCCACCCTTGAGAGAAAACACACTCATCATCCAAGGGCTATGAATGCTTGGGAGTGTGTTGGGAGGATCATGGCTAACTTGGAGTGGCTGATAGACCCTATGGTGGCATTGGGTGATGGCCATATGGGGCTAAATCAGGCTCATCTGTAGGCAGCTTCCAGAAGCACTGCTCATCATGATGGTGGAGTTGGTTTATCCATTTGCCATACTTGTGGAGTTGGCCGACGTGTCAAGTTGGACCATAAGCTTGGTTTTTCTCCACTTTGTACCTACATTCAAATAAAGGACATGTACATGTGGAACCAAGTTATTTGAACCAAAATCATTCATTGTTAGCTTATGTCCTTTCATATGTCAGTTTTGTGACATTTTTAACCAACCAGAATATTGATAGAATCGTCATCAACAAGACCCCCCACATTTAAGTCTTTGCTCCTCCTCAAGTAAAGGTTAGAGATAAAAGCAAACAATGACCATGATATCTTCAAGATGTATAATAAACACAAAGCTTAATTCAAGACATTTTATACAAGTGGGTTATATGGCACTGTCTATATCCTTCAGATGTTGAAAAATGGAACATATCTCAAAGCAAAATCATCTTCCAATTTTCACATCTTAGTACTTAGAATTTTTGATAATGTTTCAAAAGAAAGCACAAATTCATTCTTACTCCTCAAATAGCACTCTTAGATCACTCAAATGGTGTATGATTTCTTACCAAGGCATAACATGAACTTGCCTTCTTTCGTTTCATCATACTCTATTAAGCTTAAGTGGAGCCTTGGTAGGGATAAAAATAATAGTATGCTTGCATTGTATATATTGTTGTAGCACCCGATTTCAATGACAAAACCAGATACACACCCTATATGAGCCCAAAAAGTCAAATCCCACGTATAGCCACAAATAAGGGTAATATCAAAATACAAATGCTTAATGTATAGCGTACTTAGTATAAAAGAAATAACATTAGGTAGAAAATAGCAATGACAACTGACTGGTTGATCATAAGCCTAATTCCTCTAGACTATAGCAATCTGGTACCCATTCAGGTTTTTTATCCAAATAAAATATAAAGACAAGCATAAGTACACCTCATACTCAACAAGGATAATATAAGGTTCATGAGGCTCAAAAGCTTAATATTGGTTTGACTGCATTAGCTTTTAGTAAGGATAATTTTAAGCAATTGAGTAGCAACAAGTTTGATAAAAGCCCAAAATAACCACATGATCATGTAAACAAGAATAATGTATAGCAAGAAACAATAATCACTAGTACCATCAGTGTTCATAGTCTATTATATAAGAGTTCCAAGGCTGCTCGTGACCATGAGCATGGCTATTATAATAGTTTTTAACACTTTGCAAAGGCTGTAATTACTTATGAGCCGTGATTTACCACTTTCACCCGAGGTGATCAGCCTCTTGACCCACTACTAAGGAAAGTCGGCAGGGTTCACTATGAACTCTTTCAAAGGTTTGTCTAATAAGTGTAGCCTACTAGGTTTCTCCATCAACAAGCATAAGCTCCCCTCCAAGACTTAGAACAAGATTCGATGTGACGGAGAATTTGTCTCGCAAATTATTTGTCCAATCATATATTATTGTCCAATCATATATTAACTAGACTCAAAAAATTTGTCTCGCAAATTACAGATAAACTGTACAATTAGTTATCTTTTTTATCTATATTTAATATTTTATGCATGTGCCGTAAGATTCGATGTGACGAAGAATCTTGAAAATTTTTGAAAACTAAACAAGGCCCAAGTTTCCAACAACTCGTGCTTAACCACAGCAAGGAGTCCAGTTCAAAGACTTAGAACATGTTCCCAATTACTCCTAAGTGGCTAAGTCTGATTCGAAGACATATTAGAATAGTTGATGCAATTGTTGCATAAATCTCTGAACCACAAGCCGTCCATATGATTGCACAAGCTATATGTTTCACAGCATTTTTGCTAGTATAAGACGATAATATGTACATGCAAGCTCAGCAGAAATCCATTTCGGACAAGAATGGCTTTATACATCAGTTGCTTCCGGTGTGGCTGACACAGGGGTAAACAGTTCAGGAGAAACAGACAGTAATCTACCCAAAGAAGGCCCTCCCACAGAAAAAGGTTTTCCCTGATCATGTATGTCACTGGAAATACTGATAATACATTATCTTCCTATTTATTCAGCCCTTCAATGAGTATTTCTTTCCTGTGAATGCTGTGAATTTTGGGTCTTCTTTCTTTGGCTCCTCCTTTGCTTCCTTTTCAGGTGCCTACACATTAAATGCAAAATGTAACATCAAAGCCAGAGTCCCATAAGGTAATCACTTCCACATTATGTGTAGATGGACTCAAACAGCTCAAAGTGTTGTAAAACACCAACCTTTTCAGTGCGGCTTCCACCAGAGCCAGAGCCAAAGACAAGTTTTCCTGTGGTCTTACGTGATGAACTGCCCTGTGAGGTGGTGGCTGTTGAGGGCTGCACACCATTAGTTGCATTAGCTTGTCGCTTTGCAGGGGATGAGGCCTGCACATCTTTATCTTTGGAAGGCTTCCCATCCAGGCGCCTTCCTGAACCAGTGAAGGGGATGAACTTTGGTTCTTCTTCAGCTGGAGCCTCTGTCAAATAAATAAATAAAATGAAAAAATGAAGAAGCATGAAAAAATACATATGGGGAACAGTAATCACATCCAGTGATAGGACAAGAGCATTACCGGTAGTAGGCTCTGTGCTTGCAGGAACAGCAGGTTTTACTGGCTCGGGTTCTTTGTAGTCAAGTGGTGGAGCAAAGTCAACCTCACAGTCGGTCTCAATAATACTTATAGCATTGGAGGGCTTTGTCTCCACTATATCAATGTAGTACTTCTTGTTATTATACGCTACCATAATGCTGTCACCTGTAGTTAGACAAGAAAAGTTCCGCAAAGTTTTCTCCAAGCTGCAATAATGGCATAAACAGGCCATTAGTGTTCGAGGGATTCAATCGCTATTAATACCATGTAACCCTAGTCAGAGTACAGCAGTCATATGGGGAAGGATAAAAGGATGTTTTCACTAGGGATAAGAAATAGTAAAGAAAAATACTAACATTGCTTTGGGGTTTGAAATATCTAGAAAGTCTGTTGTATGAGGCTGCAACTTCACATATGTGCCCTTGGGGAGGTTGGCATTTTTTATGAACACCATATCTCCCTCTTGCAGAAGAAGATTTTGCATCATCTGAAGACCACACAAAGTTAGCTTTGTTGACATGATGATATAAAGAAGTGCAACAGGATCCTAGATCTTCACATACCCAATATGGCATGTAGATCATGCCTTCTTCCGCAATGAACTCCAGAACACCACAATGTGAAGTTCGTTCTGCTGCTGCATTGTGGACTTCAAATAGCATAGGGTATTCAATATGCAGAGATGCTGCAGAGAAACCAAAAAAAAATCAAAATTGAGAACTTTGAGAAATCAGTGTGGAAAAAATTGTCAAAAAACATGTAAGATCATTGTGCATGTCAGACTCAAAGGTGAGAAGTAACAAATGTGCCTAACTTACCAAGACGATCAAGAGCTGATGGTGGCATTATAACTGGAAAGAAGCCAAAAAATAATCCAGTAAACTTCCAATGGCAATTAAAATGGATATGGAGCTCAGAACTCAAAACTCAGGGAACAGAGAACATACTTTTGTCACCAGCCTCAAGTTGTGGCTGCAAAAAAGGTAAAGAGATCTTTTACAACAAATTTCAAAAATGCCAACTAAAATATTATCTTAAAAGCTACTCCCTCCATCCCAATTTCCAAATTACAAGTCATTTTAACTTTTTCCTAAGTCAAACCTCTCTAATTTTGACCAAGTTTTTAGACAATACATTAACAGCTACACGCTCAAATAAATGCACTATCAAGACATTTCATGGAGAATTTTAACGAAACTAATTTGATGTTGTAGATGTTGGTCCATTTTTCTATAAACATAGTTAAAGTTAGAGAAGTTTGAGTTAGGAAAAAGCTAAACTGACCTATAATTTGGACTGGGCCTGTAGTAATTATTCTAGCATTAGACGAACAGAATTTACTGCAGGATTCAATTCTGTTATCATAACATTAGAAGCTTAAAAGTAATTTGGTGCATCCTTTAGAAAGGCAAGAGTGAACAAACATGCCAACAAGTCGCTACTACAACTTAGCTACTGATAACAGAAAGATATTTTACTTGTTCAATTTCCAAGTCATTTTGATAAGAGAAGTTCCCTCGATCACAATCAAATGAAAATGCACATTTGAACCCAGCCTATGGAACATGCTTCATATGCATACGACAAAAGCAACTCATATGGACTAATAGAGTTGATTACAGTATCTCATAACGAACTACTATCTCATATAGTCATATGTGCCATGAAACTTGGCACAGCATGAAGCCATGACATGGAACAAAACATATTCAAATAGAAAACATGGCACCTCATCTGATTTAGATTTACAAACCTTGTCAATGAAGGACGCAGGATAGCAGCGGTAAGTCTGCTCGAAAGTACTTCCACGGAAGCCATAGCCTTCGAAGTACTACTCATGATGAACAAATGTATGAGAATTGAGGACACAACAGTGTGGTTGAGCAACGAATGAAATAAGTAACTTTTTTTGTAGAAAATTTGCACATGTGAAAGATGATAGGTGACAGCTCACAGCAACTATTTTAGTTTTGAGTAATGAGTATCGACAGCATATGTGATAAATGAAAGGAAACGATAGTTTGGTTCAGTTCTGCAATCAAATGCTATCGCATTGGCTAAGCAATGGGAGCAACCAAACAAGTATAATGGGAATACTTTCTGGATCTGAACTCACTGCTGCACATTAGACAGTAATGCAGACCTTGAGGAATAATCTCTTGGCATTGTTCGACTGTTCAGTTCTATCATCTACTTCCAAGTGGGGGAAGGCGTATATACCAACTACTTACATGATTCCATAGACGAAATTCTCCAGGCCTATAGGTCGCATTGTTAAAAAAAAAAAGATAAGAAAAACATAATTTTAGCTAAAGTACTTACCATTGTTTCCAACCAGAAGGTTAACCTCTTCTACTCCCTGGAATATGAGGGGGAAAGAGAGAATAAATTAAATGATGCAGACAAGACAGACATAAAATACTAGACGCTCGAGACATCGAGCATAGATCACAGCTGCAAAAGCAATAGCATTCACACTTGGGATCACAAGATGCAACATCGCAAACTAGAATTAACATTCACACTAAGAATATCGCCTGTTCGCAAACTGCTCGTGGACATGATGAGTTGATGACAACCATTTATGGAGGTAGAAAGATATATGCGTCATGGTATAGTCAGTAATTTTAAGTCCAAGGAAATTTGAGGGCAAAACACAAAGCAAAATTCAACGTCCAAATACTACTCTGCATAGTACAAGGTTCAACTATGTTTATGCTCACTGGGATGACAACAACAATACACTGATACAGCTTTCTGCACAGCGTGCTGACTTAACAAAAGTTAACTTGTTACTTGAACTGTTGAACTTGAACAAATAGACAGTAGTAGGATGCTAGCAGGGGCAGGAGCTGAGCTGACCCAATAAGGACATGGGTGCACACATGTACGCCCGATAATTTTTTGCAAAACAATCGAAAGTAGGCATAATACATGCATATACACTTGCAAGTAGATCAGATCCAAATACAAACACTAAGCTAGGGTTTGGGTGCTCGGTTGCGCACATCAGGAAGGGAAGACCAGAGGGCGGGCGTACCTGGTGGTGCTCGTCGCGGCTAAGGGCTCGAAGAAGACCTAGGCGTAGGGCGGCAGCCAGGGGCGGATCCAGTAAAGGTACAAGGGTGTACACATGTACACCAATAATTTTTGCAAAAACTTCCGTAGTTAGGAGGATTGTCAAATAGCTAAATAGCTTTAGGTTAGGGTTTCGGTGCTCAGCTTCGCATAGCGTAAGGGAAGAGAAGGGGTGGGAGTACCTGGTGGTGCTCGTCGCCGGCGAGGAGACCAAGGAAAGCTCAGCACCTGGAAAAGGGCGGCGGCGGCCCAATAGTCGTCTGGGAGCGACAGGCTAGCGAGAGACAGAAGGAGGGAAGGAGGGGATCCCGTGAAGGAGGGAAGGAGGGCAGCGGACGCAGGACGGAAGGGGAAGCAGGCGAAAAAAAAAACGCACCCTTTGAAAATTCGGAGATAATTAGGTCTTGTTTACTTGTAAAATATTTTGCAAAATCTATACTATAATTGAAATTTTCTCCAGCCAAATTCCACCTGCAAGATTAACGACTCACAGCACATATTCTACAGATTTAACGGCCCAGGATTTGCCTGGAGAAGATTTCAATTATAATAGAGATGATCACGACCTTACACACCTTCAGTCTCGCGTCAATCACACATCACAAAAATTCACCACGCGTGCAGCTCCGACACCCGCCGCGCGCGCCGCCGCAGCTCACCCGGCCGCCGCTGCTCGGCCGCCGCTGGCCGCCCCGGTGTTGCGCCGCCCGCCGCGCCCGCCGGAGCTGCGCCAGTCCGCTCGCCCGTCCGTCCTCACAGCACGCTCCCGACCATCACCCGCCACCCGTCGCCTGGCGCGCCTCCCGCCGCAAGCGCGGCCGCAGCTCACCCGGCTGCCGTAGCTCGGCCACCGCCCGCCGCACCGCCGGCCACGAGCGCAACGCCCGACGCGCGTGCGGCTCCGTCGCCCACCGTGAGCGTGGCCGCAGCTCACCCGGCCGCCGCTGCCCGCCCCAGTGCTGCGTCGTCCGCCGCGCCAGTCCGCTCGTCCGCCCATCCTCGCAGCGCGCAGCCCGACCATCGCCCGTCCCCCGCTGCGAGCGCGCCTCCCGCCGCGAGCGCGGCCGCTGCTCGGCCACCGCCCGCCGCTCGGCGCGCCGTCGGCCACGAGCGCAACGCCCGACGCGCGTGCGGCTCCGTCGCCCGCGCGCGAGCGCGGCCGCAGCTCACCCGGGCGCCGCTGCCCGTTCCGGTGTTGCGCCGCCCGCCCGTCCTCGTAGCGCGCTGCCCGACCATCGCCCCCCACCCACCGCTCGGCATGCCTCCCGCGACGAGCGCGATGCGCGCCGCGAGCGCGGCCGCAACTCACCCTGCCGCCGCTGCTCGGCCACCGCCCGGCGCGCCGCCGGCCACGAGCGCGACGTCCGACGCCGGTGCCAGAGCCGCGAGACCGTCGCCGTGCTCCGTCCGTCCGTCGTCATAGACGGAGAGAAAGACATCTATGCAAATAGAAACTTTTTACCGTGTTTACTTTGTAAAACTGCTAGAGAGAAGAATTTTCTGATGGTTTGATTAATTATGAGAAAGTTTTGTGTTCACTTTACAAGTAGTCAAAAAAACACGCTTATGGTGATTTTAGCAAGTTAGAATACTATAAATTGTTAGAGGGAGATTTTTTTTTGACTTGCCAAATAAAATAGCGACTTGCTAAAACTAATGATTGCCAAACAAATCTGCATATCATAGTAGTAAAGGAGGTGGCTGCTGCTTTCTTGACCATGGTGGCATAGCAAGCGAATCTCATGTCAACTTGAGAAGATTCTTGATTTTTTTTCATGTTGCATTTGATTGTTTCATCTATTTTATCTTCCATAGTTCCTGCTTCAGATTAGTAAAGAAGTAATATCCTGTCAATGGCTTTAGTATTTGTATGAGATTGTCCATGTAGTATGTTATTTCACTTGAATAGTAGAACCAGTTTGATATGAGAATAGATGAGGCTCATTAACTTTTTTTAGTATAATTCACCAGATTGTCAGTTGGAATGGTCTCAGTTTGAGTATTTGTGCAATACAATTATACAAATTGCTTGTAGTAAAATATTCTATCTGGTGATTGCTAAGTTTTGATATGGTTTGTTCCTTAATTACAAAAGTTGGTGCTAATTTAGTCTTCAATATTCAGGCCTTAACTTGTGGTTTTGATCCTGGTCCAGTATTCAACACTGAAAATTTCTTAGAACTTTGATGAACTTGGCAGATAGTTCTACTAGCGTGAGCACCGGCTAAAAATGGAGAGAATATAATGTTACACACTAGAATGCCAACTTTATATGCACCCTTAATTCGTGATGGGAGAATAAATAAATTCTATCTATATATTCTTCTATCTGGAGCAGTTTTGTACAATGATCTAGACCATCTGAAACTTCTGAATAGGAGTATTTTAATTTCTCTTTAGCGTATAATTTAATGTTTGCTTGTCTTCTTGGCATTGTATGATAGACTGAAGATAGGTACCTGATTTTGTCAGGCATTTTTTGTTTTATTATTCCTTTAATCGATCTCTATAATTTTATTTTTTTCTAGCTTATTTGTTCAGTAACGCAGGTATACGCCTACAGTAACTATAATCAAGTATCTCATTTTTATGGATTTCTTACCAAGATTACAAGACAAATGATGGGCATTTGTAGATCAGCTGTATTTCTCAACTTTTCTACATAGCATTTGTTAAAACCAAATATATGTTCCTAAATGAAGTAACGTAATTTTCGTATAGACTTTTTTGTTAGTGTGGTAAGTTTATTTTTTAGTTTTATAATTTATTTTAGTTTTATAATTTTTTTCTAAAAGTCACCGTAGCGTTAGCACGGGCAATATACTAGTATGAATAGTACCAATTTCGTTTGTATTTGATAAATATTGTCCAATCATGTACTAACTAGTCTCAAAAGATTCGTCTCGTCAGTTCTGACCAAACTGTGTAATTAGTTTTTATTTTTGTCTATATTTAATACTTCATGCATACGTCTAAAGATTCGATGTGACGGAGAATCTGAAAAATTTTGCAAAATTTTTTGGCAACTAAACAAGACGTTATTACTAACAAATATGTCCGTGAAAAAACATCAAATGACTATAGAAAGTGATGACATAATGTTACATATCTATTAATTCTCTGGGTGATGACGATAAGAGAAAGAAGATACTAGCATATGTATTTATAGGTTTTTTTTTTGGAAAAACTGTATTTATAGGTTTGAGAGAGAAAATATTAGCATCCATACTTATAGGTTTTGAGAGAAAGAAAATACTAGCATATGTATTTAGGTCTTGTTTGGATGTTGTCGGATTTACCTCAATCCACATGTGTTGGAGTGGATTGGGGTGGAATTTAGTTCAAGTTCCATTTCAACCCACACCAATACATGTGGATTAATGCGAATCCGACTACATCTAAACGAGGCCTTATAGGTTTGGGAATGTGAATGAATTAGTATCATTGTAGATGACTGTCACCTGGACAAGTGTGTATGATATTACAGAAGCAGTTCCTCTTTGTTGAATAGGGTGAGAAAGGAAGGAAGACGCTTGCTTGTTTCCCTAGCTGGAACATTAACATTTGATAGAATGAGCATGTGTGGTACAGTGGTAGGCCATTTTTTCCTCCCAAAAAGAGGATACAAGGTAGGTAAAATTCAGAACTTGCATTGATATGTTTTTTTATTAACTTGAGTACCTGTTAGTTGAATTGATCTATATTGCCTCAGGTAAAACAGAGAAGGTAAGACAAGTGTTATTCTCGGTCTTTGTGCAGGTCGAATGTGGGCTCTCTGCAAAAACAAGGAATGACTACAATAAGGTGCTCTTGCCACAACAGCAATTCTTTTCAAAACGGTGGCAGCGGAGGCCATTGGTGAAGGAGGAGCTACCAATATGGGATGATATGATTGTGAAGATGGAGGGGATGGCGCAACTCTGTGCGGACCCTGGCGAGCTCTCTTACCTGCTCGGTTAACATTCTGCTGGCAGCAAAAATATGTATTTTGAGTTGTCTTTGTGGTTGTTTCAGTTTAGCTCCTTTCTGAGGGGCGTGGCGTGAGAGGAGTTTAGTCAAGAGTTGTTCATGTAAAGGTTCTTTTGGAGGAGGTAGTAGAATAGATGTGACATTGATCTAACAATATTTCAAGTTTTGTTTAGAACCAGGCTTAGGCCTTTTCCTAAATATAAACTAACAGGGTGAAAACATTGTGTATAAAATCTAACTTGAAAGTGAAAGTGAACAAATATAAGTTGGAGAAGAAAGCTTATACTGTTCACTTTCAGTCATGCCGTCATAATTGACAGTTAGATGGTATAACATATCTAACTTGAAACTATCGTCATAATGTTTTCTTCTTCAGCTTAAGGTTCCCACCCCCATTGTTCCCATCGCCATGAGATTTTTATCTCTATATTAATTGGTATATGGACGCCACCATACATTGGGAGCACCCTTAAGTCGAAGGATTGATCTATCGAGCGCTGGAACTGCCCAGGGATAGACGGTTCAATGCATAATAGTATAATGTATAATCCAAGTTACCTTTCAGGATTGGTTTCAAAAAGAGTAAAATACGCTGGCGGCCCTTTAACTTGTCACCCTGTGCCACTTTGGTCCATGAACTTGCAAATCCGAAAAAGTGACCCGTGAACTTGTCCGCCTGTGCCACTTTGGTCCCTGAACTTGCAAACGCAAAACAGTGGCCCCTGAACTTGTCGGTCTGTGCCACTTTGGTCCATAAACGTGTAAACGATCTTTCAACGCGTCAACAAATATTTATTTATTTCATAACTAATTATTAATGAAATGCTAAATTCACGAAATGTTTTGTGTAGCCTCTTCATGTGTACTCTGCCTAGGAAAAATATGAAACCTAGAAAACGAATAATTTTTGCTTGCTTTAAAATTATCTCTTTTAATTAATAAATGCAACGAATTGATATATTATTTGATATATTTGACGCTACGAATAAAAATATATCAATTTCGTAAATTAAATAAGAAGTGCTGACATCATTGCTGCACATCAGCACCATAAACGGTGCCATGCATGGCCTACCAGAGGCGGCCACGTGGTAGAACAGTGCCATGCAACCGGTGTCTGTTATTTTTGTATTTGCATGTTCATGGACCAAAGTGACACACGTCGACAAGTTCAGGGGGTACTTTTTCGCGTTTGCAAGTTCATGGACCAAAGTGGCACATGCTGACAAGTTTCGGAACATCTTTTTCGTGTTTGCAAGTTCATAGACCAAAGTGGCACAGGGCGACAACTTAAAGGGCCGCATGTGTATTTTACTCTTTCAAAAATTTTCGTAACTGTGAGAGAAGGGGAGGATGGTGGCACTGGCGGAGGGTAGTAGCCGGTCCCTTAAAAGTAAAAAAACACAACAAATAAGCGAAAAGAAAAAAAAAAGATTGGAGCCGATGAGTCCTATAACTAGCTATTACTAATAATCTATATATACATTTATAAATTATTAATTTTCTACAAACAACTCTCCATTCCAACAAGGTGTATATATGAAAGCCTGATATATGGTATGATAAATGTCTCCAAAGCGGAACTCTCCCAAATCCTGAATCTTTGAGGCATTAAAATAATATGCCACAACTCTTGAACGTGACAAATACAAGAAGAGAATCTCTCTATAAGGATGGAATCCAAATACGTCAATATACGCAGGGAAGTAGGACTTTCCACAACCCATGTCATCAATGTCAAGAGCATTATCTTCATCAGAATTCCAATCCAAACCATTATCCACTGCTGCTGTCTCTTTGTTGTTTCCATATTGTAAAATCCATGGTCTATCAGCTCCATGATCATGTTTTGGAAAATATGATATTTGCGTCAGGTTGGCGCCATGCTTCAATATCCACTCCGTGTTCCCACCCAGTTCATTTAGGAACCAAACCTGGAGGCGAAGTTGATCATTATCGACTAGAGCAAAATGTATCCTATTTTTTGACTTTCCAAGATAAACCTTGTCATCTTCACTCAGCTCGTTGGTACCGGCCGGCAGATTAATTATTGTATACTTATCATTGAAAAGGGTTATTCTGCAATAGTATAGAGACATTGTCAACATATATATATATATATATAGAGTTAGTAAAGCATATCTGTCTCAAGCAATATATATATATAGTAGATAAAAGAGAAAGAGAGAGAATAAAAATAAAAAAGAGATCGAGTTAGGAAACAAATAGGTGGCTAACATACCGCATAATAAAATCACCACACCAATAGATATAGAGTGCTCTATTCAAGTATGTAGCTTGATATTGACCTGACCCAACATAGGCAATGGTTGTTGCAGATCCTTCTTCACGGGCAAATAGTCTTTCCTCCCATTTTGTCGTGCTAGATGAGTACATACCCATCGTATATACCAATGGCGGCCATTGTGATCCCTCTGCCGATAGCTCATCCCTAAAACAAAAAAGATCTTGCATCGCAAGCACCTCATAGTAGTGTGGAGGCGGAGATAAAGTTGGGTCAAATACTAGGTACTTTGGGTAGTAGCTCGACCCAGGCGAGGCCGGATAGGGCGGCAAGCGCGCCCACTGCCTTGTCGCCGGGTTGACCACCTGATCATATTCGTCAAGGAGGAGGAGGCCATTGCAGCAATTCACAATGTAGGGTCTATTGTAGTACTCGAGCCCCTCGTAGTTTTGAAGCCTGCCGTCTATTGTGCGCTTCATAGAGGGCCGGACCAAGAATTCCGGATCTTCCCCCGGATCCCACATCATGACGAAGATGCCGCCCAGCGTGGTCGGGAGGAGGTCCTTCCGCAGGTCGCAGCGCGCGTCGACGATGGCGCGCCACTCCCGGCACACGCTGCGCGACACGGCCAGGTCGCGCGGCGGCAGGCGGCGGAGGACGTCCGTGAGCACGTCCTCAGGCAGCAGGTCCATAGATCTTTTTCTGGCGGCGGCCGGTTCCTTGGCGATCGCTCACGTAATAAGCAAGTTGAAGGAGGATATATATATATATATA